>Ga0208849_1000858_pt1 | contig 24957 bp, 30 predicted proteins | sample NGESurdeep072012_10_FD_184470 | JGI IMG/M metagenome (GOLD analysis project Ga0208849, IMG submission 184470) | Arctic peat soil microbial communities from Barrow, Alaska - NGEE Surface sample 53-3 deep-072012 (SPAdes) | ecosystem: Environmental > Terrestrial > Soil > Wetlands > Peat ... | reverse complement strand
TCGCAGGCCTACGAACGGCTGAAGGCGTACGGCGAGGAGGAATCGCTGCTCGACGGCCCCGTCGTGTTCAAAGACAACGCCCTCGACCACACAAGCGCCTGGGCCAACACCTTCCTCGGCCGCGACCACCGCGCGAAGGAAGAGGAGTAGCGTTATCTCAGGTAGCCTGATATAGTGCCCACCATGTCATACGAGAACCGCTGGACGACCGTGCGGGTCGAGGTCGACGAAGGCATCGCCTGGGTCGAGCTCCACCGGCCCGCGAAGCGCAACGCGATGAACCCGACGCTCAACGCCGAGATGGTCGAGGTGCTGGAGGCACTCGACGCCGACGACGCGTGCGGCGTGCTCGTGCTCACGGGCGCGGGCGACGCGTGGTCGGCCGGCATGGACCTGAAGGAATACTTCCGCGAGGTCGACGCGTCGCCCGAACACGTGCAGCGGAAGGTGCGCCGCGACGCGGCGTTGTGGCAGTGGCGGCTGCTGCGCACGTACGCGAAGCCGACGATCGCGATGGTCAACGGCTGGTGCTTCGGCGGCGCCTTCACCCCGCTCGTCGCGTGCGACCTGGCGATCGCCGCGGACGAGGCGACGTTCGGCCTCTCCGAGATCAACTGGGGCATCCCGCCCGGCAGCGTCGTCAGCAAGGCGCTCACCGACACCGTCGGCTCGCGGACGGGACTGCTGTACGTGATGACCGGCCGGACGTTCAGCGGGCAGGAAGCAGCAGCGATGGGCCTTGTCAATGCCAGCGTTCCGCTCGCGCAGCTCCGCGGCGAGGTCGAGTCGCTCGCGCGTGAGCTGCTCGAGAAGAATCCCGTCGTGCTGCGCGCGGCGAAGCTCGGCTACAAGCACTGCGCGGCGATGAGCTGGGGCCAGGCCGAGGACTACCTCTACGCGAAGCTCGAGCAGTCGCAGTTCCTCGACGCCGAGAGTGGCCGCGAGCAAGGGCTCGGACAGTTCCTCGACGAGAAGCGGATCAAGCCCGGCCTGCAAACGTACGAGCGGCCGCCCGCATCGTGAGCACGGAGCCGCGTGTCAGCTACCTCGTCGGCCGCCTCGAGCGGGTCGTGCGCCGCCGCCTCTCGGCCGCGGTCGAGCCGGCCGGTCTCACGCTCCCCGCGTACACCACGCTGTCGGTGCTTCGCGTCCAGGATGGTCTCTCGAATGCGGAGCTCGCGCGCCGCTCGCTTGTCACGCCGCAGTCCATGAGCGAGGTGCTGACGCTCCTCGTCGAACAGGGCTATGTCCGCCGCCGCGCCGAGCCGGGGCACGGGAGGGTGATTCGCACCGAGCTGACACGCGCGGGACAGCGGGCGCTCGAGCGCTGCGACCGTGCCGTCGACGCGGTCGAACGGGAGATGCTGGGAGACCTCGACGGCGACGAAGTGACGAGCCTCCGTCACGTCCTGCTCCGCTGCGGCCGCGCCCTCGAGGGCGACGTCGTGGCGCGCGTCAGCGGCTAGAAGGGCAGCTCGGCCACCGTCGCGGCGACCGCATCCGGGCGGCGCTCGGCGGGAAGCGCGTCGACGTCTGCCTGGTGCGATATCCCGGTCAGCACGAGCGCGGTGCGCGCGCCCGCTTTGCGCGCCATCTCGATCTCGAGGGTGAGGTCGTCGCCGACGACGAGCGCGCGGCGCGGCACGGTGCCGAGCGCGCGGCACATCTCGCGCAACGCCTCGGGCGCGGGCTTGCCGAGCGTCCGCGCCTTCGCGCCCGTCGTCTGGCGGATACCGGCGACGACGGCGCCCGACCAGCCGGGCGCGCGGCCGCCGCCGACGGAGAACACCGGCGCCGTGGAGGTGGCGAGCAGCGGCGCTCCCGCCCAGACGGAGTCGCAGGCGGCGCGGAGCTGTGCGTACGTGAGAGTGTCGTCCCAGCCGACAAGGACGACCTCGGCGCGGCCGGTCACGGTCTCTATCCCGAGATCGTGCAGCGGTGCCGCGACGCCGAGTCCGCCGAGCACGAGCACCGTCGTGCCCGGATGGTGGCGCGCGATCCAGCGTGCGGCGACAACCGCCGGATTCATGAACTCCTCGTCTGCGAGCTCGAAGCCGACCCCGCGCAGATCGGCGGCATACTGCGCGGGCGTCGGCCCCGTGCCGTTCGTGAAGAAGAGGACGCGCCGGCCGGTCGCGCGGACGCGGGCGACGGCCTCGACCGTGCCGGCGATGGGCTTCGCGCCGACGACGCCTCCGGGATCGCCCGCGTGCAGCAGCGTGCCGTCGATGTCGAAGACGACCGCATCGATGCCGTCGAGCAGGCTCACCGGCGCATCCGCAAGCGAAGCCCCGGCGCGACGACCTCCACCTCGCGCAGCCGGCGCGCGGCCAGCTGGTCGACGAGCTCGACGATCGCGTTGCGCGCGGCGACCGGCGGCGCGCCGCGACCGATCGAGTCCACCTGCTCCGGCGGGAGGGTCATCCGCAGCAGCAGCTCCTCGTCGCTCATCCGCGCGCCGAAGCGCGCGCGGGCATCGGCGAGATCGAGCCGGTGCTCCTCCCCGGCGAACCGCTCGGCGCCCGGCGAGCCGAGCACCTTCGCCGCGACGTCCGGGTCGAGCTCGCCCGGCGGTGGACCGTACTGGCCGAGCACGTACTTCACGACCTCGTCGGGGATCTGCGCGTAGCGCTCGCCGGTCGTGACGTTGAGGAACGCCTGCACGGCGACGAACTGCGAGAGCGGCGTGACCATGATCGGCCAGCCGAGCTCCTCGCGCACGCGGGGCAGCTCGGCGAGCACGTCGTCCCAACGGTGCTCCATGCCGACCTCGGCGAGCTGGCGGCGCAGCGTCGAAGTCATCCCGCCGGGGAGCTGGTGCTCGTAGACACGCGCGTCGTACGCGAGCGGGACGCCCGCCGGGCGTCCGAGGCGCGCGGCGAGGCGCGTGAAGTACGCGGAGATCTCGACGAGCGCGTCCTCGTCGACTTCCACGCCGAAGCCGGCGGCGCGGAGGTCGGCGACGGTCTGCTCCGCCGACGGCTGCGACGTCCCGTTCGCGAGCGGCTCGACGGCGGTGCAGACGAACGAGGCGCCCCAGCGCACGGCCTCGAGGTACGACGCGCCGCCCATCGTCACGGTGTCGTGCGTGTGAACCTCGAGCGGCAGGCCGGGCGCCGAGGCACGCAGCGCGGGTACGAGCGTGCGCACGCGCTCCGGCGTGAGCAGCCCGCCTGGATCCTTGAGGTTGAGGACGTCGACGTCGGGGCTCGCGGCGACGGCCCGCGCGCGCTGCGCGTAGTAGTCGTCGGTGTGCACCGGGCTGATCGTGTAGACGAGCCCGAGCACCACCTCCTCGGCTCCCTCGCGTTTGGCGATACGCGCGATCTCGAGGTCGGTGGCGATGTCGTTCATCGACTCGGCGACCCAGATGCGCCGCACGCCGTTGCGGATCACGCAGCGGAGCGCGAGCTCCATCACGTCGAGCGGGGCGCGCTCCCACGAGATGAAGCGCATTCCCGGCGTGATGAAGCCGAGTCGCGTCTCCGGCATCAGCTCGCGGATCGCACGGATCCGCTCCCAGGGATCCTCGCGCTGCCAGCGCACGGCCATCGCCATGTGCGTGCTGCTCGTGAAGTCGATCGCGTGGAAGCCGACGCGATCCATCACGGGCGCAATGCCGGCGATCATCGCCGTGGTCAACGCGTTCGCGCTCCAGAGGCTCTGGTGCCCGTCGCGCACGGTGGTGTCGACGAGTCCGATCACGGCGCGATGCGGAAGAGCACGTCACCGTACTGCACCGGCTCGCCGTTCGTGCGGCAGATCTCGGCGATCGTCCCGCGTGCGCCGGCGACAACGCCGCTCATCAGTTTCATCACCTCGAGGATGCACACCTGCGTGTCCGGCTCGACCGCGCTACCGACCTCGACGTACGGCGCCTCGTCGGGGGCGGCCGCGCGATAGAACGTCCCCACCATCGGCGCCGTCACGTCGACGCGCCCGGCGGGCTGCTCCACCACGGGCGCTTCGCCGCGGCGGAAGCGAACGCTGAAGCGCGGCGTCTCGACGTCGAGCTCCTCGACGCCCGACTCGTCGACGAGCCTGAGGATCTCCTGCACGTCCTCGGGTGTGAGGTCGCTCACCGAGCCGGGTTGCCGCCGGTGTACGTCGACGCGATCGCGGCAAGCGGGCTCTGCGCGACCGCAACCTTCCGCTTCTGCGCCCACACCGTCTCCGGCCGCGCCTGGAGGAGCTGGATCTCGCCGCTGCGGTCGATCGCCCACTCGATGTCCTGCGGGCGCCCGTAGTGCCGCTCGACGCTTCGGCCGAGCTCGGCGAGCCGCGCTACCTCGTTCGGCTCGAGGCACGGGCGCCCGCGGCGCTCCGCCTCGACCTCCCGCGCGACCGTGCCGGCGCCTTCCGGACCGGCGACGCACTCGACCTCCTTCGCGCCGATCGCGGTGCGCACGAGCTCGCGTGTCACCTTCGAGAAGAGGTAGGAGTCGGGAGTCACATCGCCGCCGACAACGGTCACGCCGAGGCCGTAGCTCGCGTCGATCGCGATCGACGCGGGGTCGCCCGTGACCGGGTTGAGCGTGAACATCACGCCGGCGACGCGCGCGTCGACCATGGCCTGCACCGCGACGCTCATCCCCGCGGCTCCGCCGCGCTGCGCGCGGTACGCGAGCGCCTCCGCGTTGAAGTAGCTCGCCCAGCAGCGCCGGACGCCGGCGAGCACGTCGTCGGCGCCGCGGAGCCAGAGGTACGTGCTCTGCATGCCCGCGAAGCTCGCATCGGCGGCATCCTCCGCAACCGCGCTCGAGCGCACCGCGACCGCAAGGCCGTCGCCGAGCCCGCGGTAGCCGTCGGCCACGGCGGCGGCGATCTCCTGCGGCACGTCGAGCGACTCGACGACTGCACGGACGTGTTCCGCTTTCCGCTCGAGCGCGGCGACGTCCTCGGTGTCGATCCCGGCGAGCAGCTCGTCGACGTGGCGCTGCACAACCGCCTCGAACGCGCTCGCCGTCACCGCGAACCCCGGCGGAACCGGGAAGCCCGCCTGCGTCAAGTCGCCGAGATGCGCGCTCTTGCCGCCGACGAGAGCGACGTCGGCGAGGCCGAGCTCGCAGAACGGGACGACCTGCACGTCAGTCGAGGATCGTCACGGTTCCGTTGTCGCCGTCCACGCGGACACGGTCGCCGGTCTTGATCTGCTTCGTCCCGTCGCCGGTGCCGACGACGGCGGGGAGCCCGTATTCGCGGGCGATAATCGCCGCGTGCGACATCATCCCGCCGATGTCGGAGACGGCGGCCGCGATCTTCGGGAAGACCGGCGCCCAGCTCGGCGCCGTGACCGGGCAGACGAGCACCTCGCCCTGCTGCACCGTGCCGATGTCGTTGACGTCGCGCACGACGCGGGCGACGCCTTCCACGACGCCCGGCGACGCCGCGTACCCGTGCACGCCTTCCTCGCCGCCGCCCGCCCACTCGCGGAGCCGCTCGGCGGTGACGCCCCAAAGCAGCTGCACGGTCGGGTCGTTGATCACCTCCGGCACGACGCCGAGCGCCGGCGGCGGCGCCCACTCGGACAACTTCGCGAGGATCTCCTTGCGCCGCGCGACCCGCGGCGGCCAGTAGACGGTTCCACGCGCGCGTGCGCCGCCCGACCACGCGAGCCCGAGGTCCGACAGCGCCTCGCGTACCTCGTGGATGTTGAGAAAGAAGATGTCCTCCGCGTCCTCGACGAGCCCGTTCTCGGCGAGCACGGCGCCGACCTCGCGCACCTTGTTGAAGAACAGCGACGTGCCCCAGTGCTCGATGAAGAACTTGTGGCTCTCGGCGTGCGGAAACACGTGGCGGCAGAGGCCGAGCATCTGCTCGAACTGCGCGCGCTCCTCGTCGGTCGAGAGGAGCTCGCTGTATTCGCCGGCGATGCGGTCGCGCTCGGCGAGCAGCTTCTCGCGCGGGCGCGCGAGCTCCTTGCCGTCGCGCAGCTGCGCGATGTAGCCGCCGATCGCGGCGAACGGCAGGCGCAAGTCGTCGGCCCACGCTCGGTGGTGATGGTAGAAGCCGTCGCCCGTCGACATGAAGAACCATGGGTGCTGGCGCGCTTCGAGATCCGCAATCCACGCGCGGCCGGCGTCGCTGCCTTCGAGCTCCGCGAGCACATCCTTGTGCGGCCGGCCCTCGCCGAACGACCCCTCGACGCCGAGCTCGAGCGCTTTCGCCGCCAGCGCCTTCAGCTCGTCGTCGGGCCGCATCATCGTCGTGTCGTAGCCGGCGATCATCTGGGACATCAGCTGCAACTTCATGTCGGGGAACGCGCCCTGGCAGAACTGGAAGAAGGTGAGGTATGCGCCGTACGCGAGCAGCAACAGCTCGAAGTGGAGCTGGTTGAGCTCGTTGTAGAGGTGGATGCAGCGGTCGTACGCCGCCATCAGCCGGTAGTTCGAGCCGAGCTGGTGCTCGTGGATCAGCTCCTGCTCGTCCTCGAGATCCGGCAGCCGGGGCACGCGGAGCTTCGACAGCTCCGCGATCCGCGTGTCGACCTCCGCCTGCCAGCGGTCGACGAGCGAGTCCCAGTTCTCGTAGTAGAAGCCGATTCGCGGCAGGAAGGTCTCGAGCCGCTTCGCGATCGTGTCGGGGTCGGTGACCTCGTTCGCGGTGATGTAGACGTAGCCGTTGACGACGCGGTGCTCGATGCCGAGCACGGTCGGGATCGAGAAGACGCGCCCCTGGTAGAGCCCGATCGAGAGGTAGCACGACTCGGCGGTGATCATGTCGAACGCCGGCATCGGCTCGGGGAAATGCATGCCGTTGTAGAACCAGAAGCGGTTCTCCTCGTCGGCGCGCCGCGCCGGGTCGAAGAGGAGGTAGTACGGGTACATCTCCTCCCAGCCTTCTGCGCCGGCCGGGGTCTCGACGTCGAACGGGCTGAGGAATCCGTCGGTCATCGCGCTACCGTAACCGGGCCGAGCTCCGCCTGGAGCTCGACGCCCGCGGCGAGCAGGTCGAAGTCGCGCCCGGGCGGGCCGATCAACGAGACGCCCACGGGCAGACCGCTGCGTTCTCCGAGTCCCGCGGGCAGGGCCGCGACCGGGAACCCGGTCCAGTCCCAGGTGTGGGTGAGCGAGATCAGCGCCGCGTCGGTGAAGGCGTGGTCGTAGCCGTTGCCGCGCAACGGTGCGACGACCGGGACCGTCGGCTCGAGCACGGCGTCGATCCGGTGCGCGGCGAGCCAGTCGGTCCATGCGAAGGTGGTCTCGGCGCGCCGCGCCTGTGCCGCGAGATAGGCCTCGGCGGAGAGTGCGCGCTCCTCGGCGGTCTCCACCCACTCGCGCAGCGAAGGCCGGTAGAGCTCGCGCTGCGCGTCGAAGCGGCGGTGATACGGGAGCAGCTCGGCGAGGACGACGTCGATGAAGTCGGCGCCGACGTCGAGCGGCGCGTCGGGCGGCGGAGGCTCGACCAGCTCGGCGCCGAGCCGGCGGCACGCGCCGATCGCTGCGTCCAAACCCGCCGCGACGTCTGCGTCGAGCTCGACGAACGGGATGCGGGGCGAGACGGCGATCCGCATCTCCGCGAGCGGTCGCATCCCCGGTAGCGGGCCGGGCAGCCCGAGCAGCGCGGCCAGGAGCGGCGCGCAGTCGGCGAGCGTCCGCGCCATCGGGCCCGCGTGGTCGAGCGACGGCGCGAGCGGCACGACGCCGCGCAGCGGCACGAGGCCGCGCGACGGCTTCAGCGTCGACGTGCCGCTGAGCGCCGAGGGGATGCGCAGCGAGCCGGCGGTGTCCGTACCGGTGGCTGCGGGAATCTGGTGCGAGGCGAGCGCGGCGGCCGAGCCGCCGCTCGAGCCGCCCGCGGTGCGGTCGAGCGCCCACGGGTTGCCGACCTGGTCGGTCGTGCCGCCGACCGCGAACTCGTGCGTGTGGAGGTGCCCGAGCAGCACCATGCCTGCGCGCGCGAGCCGCGCCCAGGCGTCGCTGTCGCGCGCGGGCACGTCGTCGAGCAGGCTGCTCGACGCGGTGAGCGGCTTGCCGGCGACCGCGTAGAGATCCTTCAAGCCGACGGGCACGCCGCAGAGAGGGGGCGCACCGCCGTCGGCCAGACGCGCGTCGGCGAGGCCCGCCGCGGCGAGCGCATCCTCCTCGTACACGCGCACCCACGCGTTGATCGAGCGGGGATCCCCTTCGCGGCTGTGGACGCCGTCGCGCTCGTGGATCCGCGCGAGGCACGCCTCGACGAGCTCGCGCGACGAGAGCGTGCGCCGCGCGAGCTGCTCGACCGCGTCCACGACGCCGAGATCGGCCGGGTTGCTCACGCGGGGATCATCTCCTATCCGATATACACGGCTAGGTCGTGGCGCAGCGCACCTCACCTCCCTTCCGGGCCGACCACGTCGGCAGCCTCCTGCGGCCGAAGCATCTGCTCGCGGCGCGGGAAGACCTCGCCGCAGGTCGGATCGACGCCGTGGAGCTGCGCGTGCTCGAGGACGAGGCGATCCGCGAGATCGTGCGGATGCAGGAAGAGGTCGGGCTCCGGTGCGCGACGGACGGCGAGTTCCGCCGCGGCTCGTGGCACATGGACTTCATCTACCAGCTCGACGGGATCACGAAGGAAGCCGGCCACCTCGCGGTCAAGTTCTTCAACGAGGACGGCGAGCTCGAGTTCACGCCGGCGGCGATGCACGTCGACGGCAAGCTCGGCGTCTCGCACACGATCTTCGGCGACGCGTTCACGTTCCTGCAGGAGAGCGTGACGACGAGCGTTCCGAAGCTGACGATCCCGTCGCCGAGCATGGTCCACTACCGCGGCGGCAAGGCTGCGATCGACCCGGCGGTCTACCCGGATCTCGCCTCGTTCTGGGGCGACCTGACGGCGGCGTACGCGGAGGAGGTGCGCCGGCTCGGCGAGCTCGGCTGCACGTACCTCCAGTTCGACGATACGAGCCTCGCGTACCTGAACGATCCGCACCAGCGCGCGTACATGGCGTCGATCGGCGGCGATCCCGACCGACAGCACGTCGAGTACATCCACCACATCAACGAGGCGCTCGCCGCCCGGCCGGAAGGGATGGCGGTGACGACGCACATGTGCCGCGGCAACTTCCGCTCGTCGTGGGTCGCGTCGGGCGGCTACGACTTCGTCGCGGAGGCGCTCTTCGGCGAGCTCGACGTCGACGGCTTCTTCATGGAATGGGACGACGAGCGCTCCGGCGGCTTCGAGCCGCTGCGCTTCGTGCCGAAGGGCAAGCAGGTCGTGCTCGGCCTCGTGACGACGAAGCACGGCGAGCTCGAGACGAAGGACGAGCTGAAACGGCGGATCGAGGAGGCGTCACGCTTCGTCGACGTGGAGCAGCTCTGCCTCTCGCCGCAATGCGGCTTCTCCTCGACCTCCGAAGGCAACGAGCTGAGCTACGAGCAGCAGGTCGCGAAGCTCCGCCTCGTCGTCGAGGTGGCGGCGGAGGTCTGGGGCTAGCGAGCGGAAAGAGGTGCGGAACGTGAGTGCGTCGCTGAAGAATGTTGGTGCCATCACCCTCTTCGTCGAGGACCCGAAGCGGGCGAAGATGTTCTACGAGGCCGTCTTCCGCGTGCCGGTGATCTACGAAGACGACGACTCCGCGGCGTTCAGGTTCGAGAAAATGATCGTCAATCTGCTCAAGAGCTCGGCGGCGGGCGGCCTCATCGATCCCGGAACCGTCGCCGCTCAGGCAGCCGGATCGCGCTTCCAGCTCACGATCTGGGTGGACGATACGGATGCGGTGTGCGCGGAGCTGGCAACGCGCGGCGTGGGGCTGCTCAACGGCCCGATCAACCGCGAGTGGGGAATGCGCACCGCGTGCTTCAGCGATCCCGACGGCCATATCTGGGAGATCGCGCAGGAGCTCCCCAAGGCCGAGAGCTCGTAGCGGCACGGCGCTGCAGTGCCGCCAAGCGCATCCGCAGGAGTCGCCTCACGAGAACGGCCTGACGTTCAGCGCCCGTTCGTCCGGGTTGTAGACTCGCCGGAATGGCGGCCGCAGCGGAGGTGACGATGCCAGCACCGGGGGCGCCGGCGATGCGGCGCCCCGTCGTGATCGTGCCCGTCCGCGGGCTGCCGATCGTGGCGCTCGTGCTGACCGGCGTCGTCGTGGCGATCGCCCGCAACGCAGAGTGGGGCCTCACGTTCTGCCACGTCGTCGGCGGTGCCCTGTGGACGGCGATCGATCTCTTCGTGGGCTTCGTCGTCGGGCCGATCATCGGGCGAATGTCGATCCCCGCACGGATCGAGTTCTCGACGCGATTCATGCCGAAGATGCTCTTGATCATGCCGACGGTCGTCACCATGACGCTGGCGGCGGGCTTCCAGTTGGCACGGGCCAGCGGCTACCTCGACACTGCGAACCCCAGGCACGCATGGGTCGTTGCTTCGTTCGGCGTCGTCGGCGTGATGGCGGTGATCGCGCTCGCGTATCTCGAGCCGGCGAACGTTGCGGTGCTGTTCGAGCTGCGCAAGCCGGAACCGGACGGCCGTGTGATCGAAAAGCTGATGCGCCGCTTCGTCTACACGGCCGGCATCACCGGGGTCATGCAGGTTGCGACGCTCGTGATCATGACGAGGCTCGCGAGTTGACCGCGCCAGCCCACGCAGAGTCCGGCGCGCCGAGCCTACTCGACCGCCGCCTGCCGCCGGTGACGGAGATCGGTGCGGCGTCGATGATCTCGATTGCCGCCGGCGTGATCTATCTCGCCGCCTATCTGCCGAAGCACGCGCCGCTCGGCGTCGCCGTCGCACTGCTTGCGCTCGCCGCCGCGCTGCAGGTGACGAACGCGATCCTCCTCTTCCGCCTGCGGGACTTCGCGTGGGATCGCTTCTTCCAGGTCGGCGCCTGGGCGCTGCTCGCCTACGCGGTGATCGCGGGCATGATCGAGTACGCATTCGTGTACGACGAGACGCGAGGGACGCCGCTCATCGTGATGACGCTGATGCTGGCGCTCTTCATGCTGAACGTGCCCGTTCTGATCGCGTTCACGGTTACGCGGTACCAGCGGACGCGCTGACGGCGGCGTCGACGCCGCCGCGAGGACGCCGACGATCGCCGAGCCCGGCGCCTCGGGTGTCGCGCCCGGACCGGCTCCTGCCGATATCCCGGGCATGGAGGCTCGCCGGGATCACGCTGCACCGATTGCTCCGCTGGGACAGGCGGCCCTGCCGCAGCGGCCGCCGCCCACGACACGTCGACAGCTCAATCCGGCACATGTCGTCGCCGCCGTCATCGCCGCGGTCGCGCTCGGGCTCGTCTTCCACTTCCCGCTCACGGCGATGCTCCTGCTGCCGTTCGCCGGCCTCGCCGCTGCGGTCGCGTCGCACTGGCGGGGAGGTACGCCGATCGCGCTGACCCTCTTCCTCTCCGGCTTCCTCGCGGAGGTGACGTCGATCTTCGTCACACCGTTCACCTGGTGGATGCGCTTCGGCTTCTTCCTGACCTTGATCGGTGCATACGTGCTGTTCATCACGCGCCAGGCGCGCCACCTCTGACGCGCTCGGTGTCGCACCGCACTGCCTCGCTACCTATCGACGGATGCGCGCATATGTCGTGAACACGAAGACGCGCACGCGCAAGCAGAACGAGCTCGATCTCTACGCGGAGCACGCACCGACCTTCATGGCCGAAGCGAGAGCCTGGTACGAGAGCCCGGCGTACCAGGAGGCGAGCCGACACCGCTTCCTCGGCGGCGACTACGACGTCGTCATCGTCGATGGGCTATCGCCGACGGCGGTGCACTAGCCCGCCCGGCGCGCGAGCTCGTCCTCGACGTCCGCGATGTCGACGCCCGCGACCGCGAGCAGCACGTACAGGTGATAGAGCACGTCGGCCGCCTCCTCGGCGAGGCGCCCGTCGCCCGCGACCGCGGAGAGGGCGGTCTCGACCGCTTCCTCGCCGAGCTTCTGCGCGCACCGCTCGACGCCGGCCGCTGCGAGCGAGGCGGTGTACGAGCCCTCGGGCCGGTCGTGCACGCGCTCGACGACGGTGCGCCAGAGCGCGGGCGCGAAGCACGAGCGCGAGCCGGTGTGGCACGCGGGCCCCGCCGGACGGACGCGCAGCAGCAACGCGTCGCCGTCGCAGTCGTCGCGAATCTCCTCGACGGCGAGCGTGTTCCCGGAGGTCTCGCCCTTGTGCCACTGCTCCTGCCGCGACCGGCTCCAGAACCATGCCTCGCCCGTCTCGCGCGTCCGGCGCAGCGCTTCGTCGTCCATCCACGCGAGCATGAGCACGCGGCCGTCCGCTGCGTCCTGCACGATCGCGGCGCGCAACTCAGGCTGCATCGCGCAAGGGGACGCCGAGGGAACGCAGCTCGTCGCGCAGCGTGCGGAGTCGCGCCGGCTGCTCGTGCAGGATCGAAGCCAGCAAAGCGGCCTGCGAGATCTCGAGCGCGGCGGCGATGTGCGCCGCGCCCCCGGCGCCGCCCGACGCGATCACCGGCAGCGAAACCGCGTCGCGCAGCGCCGCGAGCAGCTCGAGGTCGTAGCCGTTCTGCGTGCCGTCGCGGTCGATCGAGGTGACGAGCAGCTCGCCGGCGCCGCGCTGCTCGCACTCGCGCGCCCACTCGACCGTGTCGCGCTCCGCGTCGCGCGTCGCGGAGTGCGAATGCACACGTCCGCCCTCCGTGTCGATCGCGACGACGACGGCCTGCGTGCCGAGCGTGCGCGCGAGCTCGGCGATCAGCTCGGGTCGCGCGAGCGCCGCCGAGTTGACGGAGATCTTGTCCGCGCCCGCCTCCAGCACCGCCGCGGCGTCCGCGACCGAGCGAATGCCGCCGCCGACCGTGAACGGGATCGAGACGCGCTCCGCGACGCTCGCCGCGACCTGCACCGCCGACCCGCGCGCCTCCAGCGTTGCGCTCACGTCGAGGAAGACGAGCTCGTCCGCGCCCGCGTCCGAATACGCGGCGCCGAGCTCGACCGGATCGCCGACGTCGCGCAGATCGCGGAAGCGCACGCCCTTGACGACGCGGCCGCCCGCGACGTCGAGACAGGGGATCAGGCGCGGAAGAGGCATCTGTCCAGGAATCGGCTGCCTGCCGCGCCGCTCTTCTCGGGGTGGAACTGCACGCCGAGGAACGAGCCGGACTCGACGATCGCGACGATGCCCTCGCTCGTCGCGACCGCGGCGTCCGTCTCCGCTGCGTATGAGTGCGCGAACCAGTACGTCTCGCCGCCCGGATCGACCTCCGCCCAGCCGATGCGCGGCACGCGGCCCTCGCGCAGCCGAACCGCGCGGCCGGGGACGAGCCCGAGCCCCGGCACGCCGCCGTCCTCCTCGCTCTCGTCGAGCGCAAGCTGGAGCCCGAGGCAGACGCCGAGCACCGGCCGGCCCGCGGCCACGCGCTCGCGCAGCGCGTCGTCGAGCCCACGGGCGCGCAGGCCCGCCATCGCCGACCCCGCCGCACCGACGCCCGGCAGGACGGCGAGATCCGCCGCGAGCACCGACTCCGCGTCCTCGGCCAGCTCCGTGCGCGCGCCGAGCCGCTGCAACGCGAGCTCGACCGAGCGGACGTTGCCCGCGCCGTACGCGCAGATCGCGACCTTCACAGCAGGCCCTTCGTCGAGGGCAGCTCCGCGCCCTCGCGCGCGACGGCCGCGCGCAGCGCGCGCCCGACCGCCTTGAACGCCGCCTCGGCGACGTGGTGTGCATCGCGGCCGGTCGCCTCGACGTTGAGCGTCATCCGCGCCGCGCCCGCGAAGCTCTCGAGCGCATGACGCGCGAGGCCCGGATCGCGCTCGAGGCCGATCTCGGCGCCGCGCCGGCCGCCGAGATCGATCGCGGCGCGCGCGAGCGCGTCGTCCATCGGCACGTCGGCCGAGCCGTAGCGGGCGATTCCGCGCCGGTCGCCGAGCGCGCGGTCGAGCGCTTCTCCGATCGCGATCGCGGTGTCCTCCGCCGTGTGATGCGGACCGTTCTCGAGGTCGCCGCTGCCCTCGACGACGAGATCGAGGCCGCCGTGGAAGGCGAGCTGCTCGAAGAAGTGGTCGTACAGCCCTGCGCCGGTGGACACGCGCACGCGGCCGCCGCCGTCGAGCCCGAGCCGGACCCGGATCGTCGTCTCGGCCGTCGGCCGCACGTGCCGCGCTCGCCGCGGAGTCGTGCGACGCTCGCCGGCGAGCGCTCCGAGCAGGTAGTCGTCGTCCTCGCGGTCGCGCACGGTGATGCGGATGCCGGTGCGCGAGACGCGCACGGCGCAGCCCGCGGCGAGCAGCTCCTCGTAGATCCGCTCCGGCTCGGCGACCGAAACGAAGACGAAGTTCGCACGGGAGGGCAGTGGCTCGAAGCCGAGCGCTCGCAGCTCGTCCGTAAGCCGCTCCCGCTCTTCGAGCACTGGCCCGACATCGGGCGGCGAGCGAAGCGCAGCGAGCGCGAGCGCCACCGAGAGCGTCGAGACCTGCGCGGGCGACTGACGCGCGCGCAGCTCCGCGGCGAGCTCCGGCTCGGCGAGCAGGTAGCCGATGCGCGCCCCCGCAAGCGCGAACGCCTTCGAGAACGTGCGCACGACGACGACGCCCTCGTCGAGCAGGCCGACCGCGGTCTCGCCGCCTGAGTACTCGAAGTACGCCTCGTCGACGACGAGCGGCCGCGCCGCCGGCAACTCCGGCAGATCGCCGTACGGATTCCCCGGCCGGCAGCAAAACGTGAGCACGGGCGCCGTGTCGCCGACCGTCGCGCCCGCGAGCTCGGCGGCCGCACGGAACAGCGGGTATGTCGGCTCGGCCGGAATCGCGACCGTGTCGCCCGGCCGCGCGAACGCGCGCCCACAGAGCAGCAGCAGATCGTCCGCGCCCGCGCCGAGGACGACGCATTCGGGCGCGACGCCTGCGTACTCGCCGATCGCCTCGTCGATCCCCTGATAGCCGCCGTGCGGGTACGTGTTGATCTCGGCGAGCGCGGCGGCGATCGTGCCCGGCCGGGAACTGGGCAGCGGCAGCGGCGGCACGTTGCCGTCGAAACGGATGATCTCGACCGGATCGAGTCCCGCGCGCCGTGCGAGCTCCTCCGTCGAGAGCGCCCACTCGTAGGGACGGAACCCTGCGGGCAGCGTGCTCATCGCACGACCGCCGCCGCGTGCGCCGGCATCTCCTCGACCGCGGCGAGCGCGCGCACGACGGGCGCGACGCGCTCGAGCCCGGCCGGCGTCAGGCGCTGCACGGTCACCGGCTTCAGGAACGTCTCGAGCCCGAGCCCGCCGCTCGAGCGGCCCCAGCCGCCGGTCGGCAAGACGTGGTTGCCTCCCGTCGCATAGTCGCCCGCGGCGACGGGCGAGCTCGCGCCGACGAAGATCGCACCCGCGTTGCGAATCCTGCCGGCGAGCGATTCCGCCTCCCCGAGCAGCACGACGTGCTCGGGCGCGAGCCGCTCGACCTCGGCGAGCGCGTCCTCGAGGTCATCCCCGTCGACGATCGCGCACACGCTGTCCGGCCCGTGCTCGGCCTGCGCTGCGAGCTCGAGCTCCGCGATGCGACGATCGCCGCCGCGGCCGAGCACGACCGCGATCTCGGAAGGTCCAGCGGGCAGGTCGATCGCGACGTCGCGCGAGACGAGCAGCTTCGCCTCGTTCACGTATGCGTTACCCGGCCCGACGATCTTGTCGACGCGCGCAATCGTCGCGGTGCCGTACGCGAGCGCCGCGATCGCGTGCGCGCCGCCGACCGCCCAGACCTCGTCGATGCCGAGCACGAGCGCCACAGCCGCGATCAGCCCGGCGCCCGCCGGCGGCGTGACGACGACGATCCGATCGACGCCGGCCACGCGTGCAGGGATCGCGCACATCACGAGTGTGGAGACGAGACCGCGCGGCACGTAGATGCCGACGGAGCGGAGCGGCACCCAGTGCCGCTCGAGCTCGACGCCCGGCTCGACCTCGAGGCGGATGTCGACCGGCCGCTGAAGCTCGTGCCAGCGGCGCACGCGCGCCGCAAGCGTGAGCACGGCCTCCTCGGGCAGCCCGGGGCCGGGCTGCGCACGCGCCGGCTCGGTGCTGTCCAACCGCACCGCCCATTCGCGCAGCGCCTCATCTCCGCGCGCACGGACGTCTGCGACGATCTCGGCGACGGCGCTCATCCGAGCATCCGTTCGACCGGGACGAGCAGGATCGACGATGCGCCCGCCGCCTCGAGCGCGGGCAGCAGCCGCCAGAGCTCGGCCGCCGGAACAACGCTGTGCACCGCCACCATCCCCGGCTCGGCAAGCGGCAGGATGCTCGGCGCGCGCGAGCCGGGCACGAGCGCGCAGATCGCCGCAAGCGACGCCTCGGGCGCGTTCAGCATCAGGTAGCGCGCGCCGCGCGCCTCAACGACGCTGCGGAACACCGCCGCGAGCTGTAGCGCCTCCTCGCTCGGCTCGGCGCCCGCGATCAGCACCGCCTCCGACTCGAGCAGCGGCCCGAGCGAGCGCAGTCCGTTCGTGCGCAGCGTGCTGCCGCTCGAAACGAGGTCGACGATCGCGTCGGCGAGCCCGAGCCGCGGCGCGAGCTCGACGGAGCCGTCCACCGGCACGAGCTCGACCTTCCCCGGCAGCAGCTGCGCCGCGAGGCGCGGAAATGTCGTAGCGACGCGGACGCCGACGAGATCCTCGAGCGTGCGCAGTTCCGACTCGACGGGAACAGCCGCCTCGAGCGTGCACGCGCCGAAGCCGAGCTTCAGCAGTTCGGTCACGTTCGCGGCGCGCTCGCGCACGAGGTCGAGACCCGTGATGCCACATTCGACGACGCCGTCCTGCACGTACTCCGGCACGTCGTCCGCGCGCACGAGCAGCGCCTCGACCGGGGCATGCCGGCACGGGAAGGCGAGCGCGCGGTCGCCCGGCGTTTCCGGACCGAGCCCGGCGTCCTCGAGTAGCGCGATCGCCGGCTCGCGCAGGCGCCCCTTCGAGGGGACCGCGACTCTCAAGCGCTCCGCCGCCGGCGCAGCGCCAGCTCGTAACCGCCCTCGCCGCGGCGCAACCACTGCGCCACCCGCGTCACCGTCGTCGTCGACGCGTGCGCCCGTCGCGCCACCTCCAGGTACGGCAGCCCCTCGTTCAGGAGCCGCGCCACCTGCCAGCGGTGCGCCATCGCGTCCAGCTCCGCGATCGTGCAGAGGTCCCGGAGGAACCGCCCCGCTTCGTCCTGCGTCCGGAGCGACGCGATCGTCGCGAACAGCTCCTCGTGCTCGGCGGTCGGCCAATGTGAGGGCTCGGTTGTGGTCGGCGCCTTTGCCATCGTGTTAGCATGTTACCACGATGACATCGGGTTTCGCAATTGTTCCGGCGGTGGACGTCCTGGAAGGCCGGGCCGTCCGCCTCCTGCGCGGCGACTACGGGCGGGTCACGACCGACGCGGGCGACCCGCTCGAGCTGATCCGGCGGCTTGCCCAGGCGGGGCCGCCGCTCCTCCACGTCGTCGCGCTCGGCGCGGCGCGCGACGGCGGCGCGCCGCTCGAGCTCGCCCGTGACGCCGTGGCGGCGGCGGCGACGGTGCCCGTCCAGCTCGGCGGCGGCGTGCGCTCGGTCGCCGACGCGAAGGCGCTCGTCGCAGCCGGCGTCGCGCGGGTGATCGTCGGCACGGCCGCGTTCGGCCCGCTGCCCCTGGAGGACTTCGTCGCGGCGCTCGGCGCGAAGCTGGCCGTCGCGATCGACGTCGCCGGCGGCATCGTGCGCACCGCGGGCTGGCTCGAGTCGGCGGAGCTGACGACCGCCGCGGCGCTCGAGCGCTGCACGAACGCCGGCGTGGGCCACATCGTCTGCACTGCGATCGACCGCGACGGCACTGCTTCGGGCCCCGATCTCGAGCTGCTGCGCGAGGTGCGCGGGCTGTTCGGCGGCACCGTCTTCGCCGCAGGCGGGATCCGCGACGCGACCGACGTCGAGGCGGTGCGCGCCACCGGCGTCGACGGTGTGATCGCCGGCCGCGCCGTGCTCGAGGGGACGCTCGAGATCTAGGAGGCCGGCCGGGCGGCCAGTCGATCAGCGGCTTCCCGACTTCCCAGTGATGTCCGAACGGATCGGCGATGCGTCCGAGCAGCCAGCGATGCTCCTCGCTCACCGGAGCGATTTCCGTCGCGCCGAGCGCCACGGCGCGGGCGACGACTGAGCGAGGATCGTCGACGACCAGCAACAGTCTCACCGTGCTGCCGCCCAGCGTCTCGGGACTGAAGTTCGCGTGCGCGGGCGATTCGTCGGCGACCCAGAACGAGGTCCCCCCGACCGAGAGCTGCGAGACGACGGCCTCGTGGTCGTCCGTCCCGCCGACGCGATAGACCTCGACCGCACCGAAGGCGGCCTTGTAGAACTCGACGGCCTCGCGGCCACGCCGCACCGACAACTCGGCCGAGACACCGCTCTGCACCATCGGCGCGGAGGCTAGCTCAGCGTCGCAACGACCGCCTCGGCGATCACGCGCAGCGGCCTCCCGGACGTCTGGCTCGCCTTGCGTAGACGCGCGAACGCGACGTCCTCGGTCAGCCCGTCCTTCGCCATCAGGATCCCTTTCGCGCGCTCGATCACCTTGCGCGCGGCGAGCGCCTCCGCGAGCGTCTCCACCTGCTCGCGCACGGCGACAAGCTGGGAGAAGCGCGCGCGGGCCGTCGCGATCGCCGGGAGCAGATCCTCCTCGCGAAACGGCTTCGAGAGATAACCGAAGACGCCGGCCTCCGTCGCGCGCTCGACGAGGCTCGTCTCCGTGTACGCGCTGACGATCACGATCGGGATCGGGCGCTCGTCGATGATCCGGCGCGCGGACTCGATGCCGTCGAGCCGCGGCATCTTCACGTCGAGGATCGCGAGGTCCGGCTGCTCCGAGCGCGCGAGCTCGACCGCCTCGACGCCGTCGCGGGCCTCGGCGCACACCTCGAATCCGACCGAGGTGAGCATCCCCGTCAGGTCGAGGCGGATCAGCGTCTCGTCTTCGCCGACGAGCACCCTCACGGCGAGTCACCGTCGACGACGACGCCGAGCGAGCCGTCGGCGTGCCGCTGGACGCGCAGCGGCCAGAGGTCGCCGCTCTGCGAGCGCAGCCCGATCTCGATCGGCTTCGGCGAGGCCGTTCCGCCGACTTCGCGTCGCGCGGCGAGCAGCTCGGAGTGGCGCGCGACGGCGAGGCGGATCGCCGGCATCAGGTCGGTCTCCCGGAACGGCTTCGTCATGTACGTGAACACGCCGGCGGAGATCGCCTTCTCGACGCTGCCGCGGTCGGAGAACGCGGTGAGCATGACGATCGGGATCGGCCGCTCGGCGTAGATGCGCCGGGCCGCCTCCGCGCCGTCGAGCACCGGCATGCGCAGGTCGAGCAGCGCGACGTCCGGCTCGGCGGTGCGCGCAAGCTCGACCGCTTCCGCGCCGTTGCGCGCCTCGGCGCAGACGTGGAATCCGTTTTGCTCGAGCATCTCCTTCAGGTCGAGCCGGATGATCGCTTCGTCCTCTGCGATGAGCACGTTCACGAACGCCTCCTTCGGTCCAAACAAAAAAGCCCCCACGAGTCCAAGACTCGTGAAGGCCACTGCGCCTCCGGCGGCCGCGTCGGCGCGACCGTCGAGACCCAGGCTAGCAGGTCAACGGGCGTCGAGCACGCGCCGGATCCCGCGCACGGCCTGCGCAATCCGCTGCTCGTTCTCGACAAGCGCGAAGCGGACGAAGCCCTCCCCGTCGACGCCGAAGCCGCTGCCGGGACTGACCGCGACGTGCGCCTCGCGCAGCAGCCGCAGCGCGAACTCCTGCGCGCCGTCGGCTCGGAAGCGCTCGGGGATCGGCGCCCAGACGAACATCGTCGCCTGCGGCCGCTCGACCTCCCAGCCGAGCCGGGCGAGCCCGTCGCAGAGCGCGTTACGGCGGCCCTGGTAGATCTCGGCCACCTCGGCCGGCCGCCCCGCAGCCTCGCGCAGCGTCACCGCCGCGGCGATCTGGAGCGGCTGGAAGCTGCCGTAGTCGAGGTACGACTTGAGCCGGGTGAGCGCGCCGATCACGTCGGCGCGGCCGAGCACGAACGCGATCCGCCAACCGGCGAGCGAGAACCCCTTCGTGAGCGAGTACAGCTCGACCGCGACCTCCTTCGCGCCCTCGGCCTCGAAGATCGACGGGGGCCGGTAGCCGTCGAAGGCGAGGTCGGCGTACGCGAAGTCGTGTACGAGCACGAGCTCGCGCTCGCGGGCGAAGTCGACGAGGCTCTGCATCAGCCCGAGGTCGGCGCACGCGGTGGTCGGGTTGTGCGGGAACGAGCAGAGCAGGACGCGCGGGCGCGGCTGCGACGCGAGCCACGCGGACTCGACGTTCGCGCGAAAGTCGACACCGACGCCGACGTTGACGCGGGCCACGGTCGCGCCGGCGAACACGGGCGCGAAGAGATGGATCGGATAGCTCGGGCTCGGCACGAGCGCGACGTCGCCGGCGCCGAGCAGCACCCACAGCAGATGCACGAGCCCTTCCTTGGCACCGAGTGCGAGCGTCGCCTCGCGCTCGGGGTCGAGCTCGACGCCGAAGCGGTCGCGGTAGATCGTGCAGACGGCCTCGCGCAGGCGCGGCAGCCCGCGGCTCGAGGAGTAGCGGTGGTTGCGCGGCAGCAGCGCCGCCTCGCGCAGCTTCTCGATCGAGATCTCGGCCGGCGCGACGTCGGGATTGCCGAAGCCGAGGTCGATCACGTCCTCGCCGGCCCGGCGCAGCTCGAGCTTCAGGCGCTCGACCTCGGCGAACGCGTACGGCGGGAGCGCGTCGACTCTGCGGAACTCGGTCACGCCGCCGATCGTCGCAGAGCGGCGAGCGTTTCGCGCAGCGATACCACCTCGCCGACCACCACGAGCGCAGGCGTCGGTAGGTGCTGCGCCGCTCGGGCAACCGCGCCGAGCGGCGCGACGACGACCTGCTCCTGCGGCGTGGTGCCGTTCGAGACGACCGCGACCGGCGTCGCGGCGCTGCGCCCGTGCTCGATCAGCCGCTCGGCGAGCCGCGCGAGGCCGGCGAGGCCCATGAAGCCGACGAGAGTTCCCGGGGCGCGGGCAAGCGCGGCGGCGTCGAGCTGCTCGACGTCATGCGCGGCGAACGCCGTGACGGACGAGGCCAGCCCGCGGTGTGTGACCGGGATCCCGGCGGAGGCCGGGACGGCGGAGAGCGACGACACGCCGGGGATCACCTCGAAGGGCACCCCGGCTTCGACGAGCGCGAGTGCCTCCTCGCCGCCGCGGCCGAACACGAACGGGTCGCCGCCCTTGAGCCGGACGACACGGCGCCCGCGCCGGCCGTGTGCGACAAGCAGCGCGTTCACGTTCTCCTGGCTGAGGCGGTCGCGCTCGATGCGCAGTGCGCGGGCCGGCGCTTCCGCGACGAGGTCGGGCGCGACGAGGCGGTCGAACAGGACGACGTCACACGCGCGCACGCGCGCCAGGCCGCGGACGGTGATCAGCTCCGGGTCGCCCGGGCCGGCGCCGACAAGCGAGACCGTCATCCGAGGGCCCGTGCAACGAGATCGCGGAAGTAGTCGCGCCGCTCCTCGTAGCTGTGCAAGGTTCGTAGCTGTGCAAGGTCTGCTTCGCCCACGGGCGCAGCCGGCGAAGCTCGCGGGCGAGCTGCTCGTGCTCGAACCCGATCTGCGCGGCGAAGCGGTCGCGCAGCCATTGCGCGAGCGCCGGCGACGCGCCGTTCGTCGAGACTGCAACCGTCAGGTCTCCGCGCCGGTGGATCGCCGGCAGGATGAAGGAGCAGAGCTCGGGGACGTCGGCGACGTTGCAGAAGATCCTCCGTTCGGCCGCGTCGGTGAAGACGCGCGTGTTGACGTCCTCGTCGTCGGTCGCCGCGACGGCGAGCCACACGCCGTCGAGATCCGACGCGTCGTACTCCGCCGGCGCGACGGTCGCGACTTCCGCGCCGCAGTCGGCGAGTCCCTTCACCTTCTCGCGCGCCGTCGCGCCCTCGCCGACGACGAGGCAGCGCCGCCGCTCGAGGCCGAGGCACGCGACGTAGTGCCTGTCCGGCATCAGACCCCGACCGAGTGGACGCGCGCGCCCGCGTGGTCGAGCCGCACCGACAGCTCGAGGCCCTCGACGCCGAGCGAGACGACGAACGCACCAGGCCCCGCCGACTGGATCGAGACGCGCTCGAGCAGCTTGCCCTCGAGCGCGCCGAGCGACTCGGTCACCTCGCGCGCACTGTCGGCGAGCTCGCGGCCGCGCGGCAATCGACGGTGCGTCTTCAACGCGGCCTGCTCGCCCTCGGGGCCGTAGATGCCGCGGATGCGGCCGGTGGTCAGGCCGAGCTCGATCAGCTCCTCGAGCGCCTGCGCCTCGTCGTCGCCGAGCTCGCCTTCCTGGACGGCGGCGACGAGGTCGGCGAGCCGGCCGCGCCGATCCTCGTCCTGCACCATCGCGAGCACCGCTTGAGCCTCGCCGAGCGCAACCTCGGCGGCTTCGCCGCGGAGCGCGATCAATGGTCTCCCGCGTCCTTGCCGAGGATGGCATGGAGCTCGTGCTCGAAGCCGCCGTGCTCGATCGAGCAGTGCATCCCGCACTCCTTCGGCGCATTCGACTCCCACCACCAGCGGCCGGCGCGGTCGTCCTCGCCCGGCCCGATCGCGCGTGTGCAGGGCGCGCAGCCGATCGACGTGTAGTTCTGCGCGTAGAGCGCGTGCGTCGGGACGTCGTGCTCGCGCAGGTAGTCCCAGACCTCGTCCTTCGTCCATTCGGCGAGCGGATTCAGCTTCACGATTGCGCCGTGGTCGTGGTCGATCTCGACCTTGCGGATGTTCGTGCGCGTCGCCCACTGGTCGCGGCGAAGGCCCGTGATCCACGCGTCGAGCCCGGCGAGATGCTTCGTGAGCGGCTGCACCTTGCGCACGTTGCAGCAGAGCAGCCGGTTCTCGACCGACTCCTTCATCAGGTCGAGTCCCTTCGTCGAGACGAGGCGCTGCACCTGGCCGGCGTCGGGCTGGAGCACGTCGAGGTTCAGTCCCGGATAGCGGCCGCGGAGCTGCGCGATCAGCTCGTGCGTCTCGTCGGGGAGCCGGCCGGTGTCGACGCTGAAGACGCGGATGGCCGGGTCGATCGCGTACGCCATGTCGATCAGGGCGAGGTCGTCGGCCTGGAACGCGGCGGAGAGCGCGATGCGCGGGGCGAACTCCGCGATCGCCCACTCGAGCAGCGCCTGCGGTTCTTCGCCCTCGTACTTGACCGAGAGCTCGCCCGCCTCCAGATCGTCGAGTAGTTCAAATACTTCGGGGACAGGTTCCCGTCGTTCGCCGATATCGAGCGGCCGGGGCAAAGACTGGAACCTGTCCCCGGCGTGCAATCCAGTGCTCATGCTCCGATCTCCTCTCGTACGCGTTTCTTCGCGGGCTCGAGCCCTGCGAGGGCGCCGAGGTCGTCGTCGGACAGGCGGCGCTGGAACGCCGTGAAGCTCTCGCCGTCGCCGCGGCCGTCGAGCCAGCCGCGGACGAGGCCTTCGACGGCGCCCTCGAGCCGCTCGCTCGGAACACGCCGGAACAGCGGCTGGGCGACCTGAGCGACGGGCCCGAGCGAGCCGCGGACGAGGATGTCGTACGCCGACAGGCGCTTCCCCTCGTCGTCCTTGCCCGTCGTGGCCTGGAAGCCGAGATCGCCGACCCAGTGCTGAGCGCAGGCGTGCGGGCAGCCGTCGAGGTGCAGGCGGAGATCGGCGACGTCGTCGCCGAAGCGCGTCTCGAGGTGGTCGACGAGGGTCTCGAGGCGCGTCTTCGTCTCGCCGACGGAGAAGTTGCAGTGCGGCTCGCCGGTGCAGGCGATCGAGTTCGCCCAGATCTCGTTCGTCTCCAGCGGCAGTCCGAGCTCGGCGAGCTGCGCAGTCGCGTAGTCGACGCGCTCGTTGGGGACGCCGGTGACGATCAGGTTCTGCTGGCGCGTGAGCCGGACGTCGCCGCCGAGCTCCTCGGCCAGGCCGGCGACCGCAATCAGCTGGTCGCCGGAGGTGAGGCCGAGCTTGACCGGGACGCCGATATACGAGAAGCCTTCCTGCTTCTGCACGTGCACACCGACGTGCACCGAGGGTTGCGCGTCGATCGGCGGGAGCTCGTAGCGCTCGAGCGTGCGCCCGAGCTTCGCCTCGACCCGCTCGAGCATCCCATCGGCGCCGATGTCGTCGACCATGAACTTCATCCGCGCCTTCACACGCGATATGCGGTATGTCAGATCTTCGCTCCAGACGGTCGTGACCGCACCGAGGATCTCGTTCGACTCCTCCTCGGGAACGAAGACGCCGAGATCGCGCCCGATGCGCGGCACGGATGCGAGGCCGCCGCCGACGAGCACTCCGTATCCCTCGCGGCCGTCGTTGACGACGCCGACGAGCGAGACGCAGTTGATCTCCGGCGCGTTGCAGCGGTCGGGGCAGCTCGCGATCGAGTACTTGTGCTTGCGCGGGAGGTTCGCCCAGGTCTGATTGCCGTAGAACTCGGCGGTCGCGCGCTCGATCGCGGGCGTCGAGTCGAACAGCTCGTCGGCGGCGAGCCCGGAGACGGGGCAGCCGGTGATGTTGCGGACGGTGTCGCCGCAGCCGCCGGCGCTCGTGATCCCCGCCGCCTCGAGATCGGCGAACACGTCGGCGAGCGCGGACAGCTCGAGCCAGTGCAGCTGAATGCACTGCCGCGTGGTCAGCTCGGCGTCACCGCGGCCATAGCGGTTGGCAACTTCGCCGATCGCGCGCAGCTCCGACGGCGCGAGGATCCCGCTGGGGACCTTCACGCGGAGCATGAAGGTGCCGATCTTCGGCTTGTCGTGGTAGAGCCCCCACCACTGGAGCCGGACGACGTCCTCTTCCTGCATCCGCTCGTACCCGAGGGCGACGAGCGCGGGCAGCTCCTCGCGGATGAGCAGCGGCGGCTTGTCGCGCTTGATCCGCTCGACGGTGTTCCGCTTGTAGACGGTCTCCCAGTCCATTGGTGGAAGCTACTCGCGAAATGCTATACAAAGTAAAGCGGTTGTTCGGTTAGAGCTCCGCCTGAAACGCTGCGCGTTTCAGGCGGGGATGGGTACGGCTTCGCGGAGCGTCCGTCGGCCCAG
>Ga0208849_1000857_pt1 | contig 24985 bp, 29 predicted proteins | sample NGESurdeep072012_10_FD_184470 | JGI IMG/M metagenome (GOLD analysis project Ga0208849, IMG submission 184470) | Arctic peat soil microbial communities from Barrow, Alaska - NGEE Surface sample 53-3 deep-072012 (SPAdes) | ecosystem: Environmental > Terrestrial > Soil > Wetlands > Peat ... | reverse complement strand
GCAACTTCATCCGGATCACCCTCCTTGGAGCTGGTTGCTTGGCAGCTCCAGCCTCCAAGGAGACCCGGATGGAACAACGCTCTCAGGAACTACACCTAGCGCGCGATCACGGTCGTCGCAGAGGCCTGCTGGAGATAGCCGGAGACGGTGAGCACCGCGCCCTCGCCGCGCTTCCAGGCGACCTTGCGGCACCGCGTGTGCGCGAGCGCGTCCGTCGCGCAGCTGAAATAGCGAAGGGGAAGCGTGAACGTCAACGCCGCCGCACCGCTCGGGGAGGCGACGAACGTCGCGGTTATCCTCACGGAGCAGCATGACCCCTTGTCCGCCGGCGACACGATGAGGCTGAGGTTGCTCCCCGGCCGGAAGCCGCGGGCGTGGAACGCGACGGTCCGGCCGGCGACGGCCGAGACGGGGCCGCGCACCGTCGGTTGGACGTCGGCGGCGTGCGAGCCCGCTGCGCACACGACGGCCGCGAGGCCGGCGGCGGATGTTGCGAAGAGCCTCCGCACGACAGCGAGCGTAGCGTGATCTCTTCGCAGCGCGGCACGCTCGCGCTCGTGGCAGTCGTCGCGGCCGTCATCGCCGGTGTCGTCGCCGGTGTCTTCGGCTTCCGCGGCGGTCACGCGACGCAGCCGCCGGAGCTCGGGCGCTACGCGCACGAGTGGCCGGCGCCGAACGGCAACCTGTCGTCGACACGCGCCGCGAGCGGTTCGGCAATCGATGCCGCCGACGTCGCGCACCTACGGCTCGCGTGGCGGTTCCGCTTCACGGCGCATCCCGGCTTCTCGGGCATCTTCGCGTCGACGCCGCTCGTTCTCGGCGGGCGCGTGTACGTGCAGGATCTCGACAGCAACGTCTACGCGCTCGACGCCGCGAGCGGCCGCCTCGTGTGGCAGAAGCGGTTCTCCGTGCTCGACGGCGGCCCGAACGGGCTCGGAGCCGGCTACGGCAGGATCTACGGGAGCACCGACCGCGCGACGTTCGCGCTCGACGCGCAGACCGGGAAGCTCGTCTGGCAGCGGGTGCTCGCCGATCCGCCCGCGGGCGCGATCAACATCGCGCCGGTCGTTGCGAACGGCCTCGTCTATACGAGCACCGTCGGCCTGCCGCCCGGCGGAAAGGGCGTCCTCTATGCGCTCGAGCCGGCGACCGGCCGGACGCGCTGGACGTTCGACACCGTGCCGGGACCGTGGGCGGCGCCGATCGAGGCCGGCGGCGGCGGTGCGTGGTGGCCCCTGTCGGTCGACGCCGGCGGGCGCGTGTACGCAGGCCTCGCGAATCCGTATCCGTTCGGCGGCACGAAGAAGCACCCGAACGGCGGCGCGTACCCCGGTGCGACGCTCTACACCGACTCGCTGGTCGTGCTCGACGGCCAGACGGGGAAGCTCGCCTGGTTCGACCAGGTGCTTCCGCACGACGTGCGGGACTACGACCTCGCCGACTCGCCGATCCTCGCCCGGCAGCGCATCGGCGGAAAGACGCGCGACGTCGTGTTCGGCGCCGGCAAGGCGGGGCGGGTGTACGCGTGGGACCGGTCGACAGGAGCGCGCCTGTGGCAGTCCGCGGTCGGTGCGCACGAGAATGACCGCGGGCCCCTGCCGGCGCACAAGGTCACGGTCTGCCCCGGGCTGCTCGGCGGAGTCGAGACGCCGATGGCGTATGCCGACGGCACGCTCTTCGTTCCGGTCGTCGACCTCTGCATGCAGGGCAGCTCAACCGGTTACGAGAATCTCTACAGCGTCGACGTCGCGAAGCGGGGCAACGGCGCCGTCGTCGCGCTCGACGCGGCGACGGGCCGGCCGCGCTGGACGCGGCACTTCCCGGCGCCCGCGTTCAGCTGCGCCACGGTCGCGAACGACGTCGTCTTCGTCCCGACCTTCGACGGGCGCATCTACGGGCTCGCTGCGGCGACGGGCCGCACGCTCTGGCAGGTGCGCGCCCCTGCCGGCATCAACGCCTGCCCGGCAATCGACGGCGACACGCTCATCGTCGGCGCGGGCAGCAACTACGAGCACCGCGCCCGCGCCTACGAGCTGTTGGCGTATCGCCTGCCGCGCTAGCCGTGCATCAGCCCGAGGCCGTAGCTCTTGGCCCAGAGCGCGTTCTTTTGCACGATCGACCTGATCTGGCTGTCGCTGCCCTTCTGGCCGTACGTCCACGCGTCGACGATCACGTTGTCGAGGACGAAGACCGCGTAGACGGCGACGTAGCCGTTGCCGTTTGCGCGCAGGATGTACGCGGGACGCGGCAGGTCTGCCGGCGTTCTCGTCAAGACCTTGTTCGGCCCAACGTTGGGCGGAAAGGCCTTCAGGTCGGCGAGGGCGAGCGCGTGGGTGGGGAAGATGAGAAAGCCGACGATCGCAGCCGTGTTGCCGATCTCGACGGCGCCGACCGCGTGATGCTTCTTCGACCCGGCGCTGAGCGTCTGCGCCTTCGTCGTCGCTCCGCTGAGCGCGGAGGGCAGCGTGCTCGCCTTCGGCGCTTTGAGCAGCGCCTTGTAGAGCTGTTGCGGCGTCGGTGCCGCCTGCGCAGCGCTCGCGGAAAGCGCGGCGAACGCACCGACCGCGACCAGCAGCGTGACCGCCAGCCGACGCAACGAGCTTGTTCGCTGTCTCATCGTGCCTGCTCTCCTCTCCCGACGACCCTACGCGCCAGGATACCGATTCGACCTGCGCGGATCGGTACCCACCGGTCGAGCGGCCCTCCGCGATATTCTTTGGCACGTGCACGTCCGGGCAGGCCTGACGATTGCCGCACTCGCGTTGGCGCTCGCGCCGGCCGCGCTGGCGGCTCCCTCGAGCGCGATCGTGAGCGTCAAGGATCTCGGCACCGGTTCCGGCGAGGTGTGGGCCGTACTGCCCGAGCGCCCGCCGCAATGCATCGTCGTCTACGTCCACTCGGCGGGAGACCTGTCGCCGGCCCGGTACCTCGGGTGGCTCGACTATCTCGCGATCAGCAAGAAGTGCGCGGTTGTCTTCCCGCGCTACCAGGCCGCGGCAACGGGGCCCGCTCCTGCGGCCGATCTTCCCGCGCTGCGGAAGGGCCTTTCCGTCGGCCTGAAATACGTCGAGACGGTCGCCTACGGCCTCGGCGAAAACCACGCTGCGCCGAACCTGCCGGTGATCGCGGCCGGCGTCGGCTACGGCGGCACGCTCGCGTTCTACTACGCTGCGTACGCGAAGGCGTGGGGCCTCCCTGTCCCCGTCTCCGTCGACAGCATGTTCCCCGTCGCGGGAGCGCGCGCCGGCGTCCCGAAGACCCCGCTCGCCCCGAGCACCGACGTCCTCATCCAGGTGGGCGACCGCGACCGCGCGGGCGGCAAGCCCGCGGGGCAGACGCTCTGGAAATACCTCGCCTCGCACGCCGCGGCGAAGAAGCGCTATGTCGTCGTGCACTCCACCGGCTCGCTCGCGGCCGTCTCCGGGGCGCCCGTCAAGTCGACGTCGGGAGCAGAGAACACGTTCTGGCCGCCGCTCGACCGTTTCATCGACAGCGCCAGCGCAGCCGCCGGCTACTAACCAGCGGCTTTTCTCCGGCTCTCGAGCTCGGCCTGGCCCCTCTCGGCCAGGCGCCGCGTCCTTGCCGCGTTGACGAGCATCTGCTCGCGTCTATCGCGATCAGCTTTCGTCGATTTCTTCTTCGCGATCGTCTCCTCCGAGCAGCGCTTCGATGTGGGCGAGCGACCCTGCGATGTCGCTCACGTTGAAGCGTAGGGCAATCGCCTCCTCGCGGGAAATCACGAGTTCGTCCACCGGGCAAGCGTGACGCGAGCGCGTGCGAGAGACAAGCTGACCGTTGCGGACTAGCCTTCCCGCGGCTCCCAGCGGAAGCGGAACACCGCGAGCAGCAGACCGCCCGCGCCCCAGGCGGCGAGCACGCCGATCGCTGTCGGCTTCGTCCACAGCGCCTGGCCGTGCAGGTAGATCGCGTTCATGAGGTCGATGAAGTACTTCAGCGGCAGCACGTCGCCGATCGCGCGCAGGAACGCCGGATAGTGGCGCGTCGGGCCGAACGAGCCGGTGAGGAACGCCATCGGCAGCAAGATGAAGTTGACGACCGCGGACGATCCCTCGGCCGAACGGATCAGCGACGCGGTCGCGACGCCGAGCGCGGCGAACGAGGCCGCGCCGAGGATCACCGCGAGCACGAGCGAGCCGATCGCCGTCGGGAACGGCGTCCCGTACAGCACGCGTCCGAGCAGGAAGAGCGCGACCGTTTGCAGCGCGAACACGAACAACGTCGAGACGAGCAGGGCGGCGACGTACGTCTTGGCCGGCAGCGGCGTCGCGCGCAGCCGTTTCAGGATTGCGTTTTCGCGCCGGATCACGAGCTGGATCGCAAGCCCCGCGAACGCCGTGTTCGCGCAGCCGTAGCCGATCAGCCCCGCGAGCAGCGCCTGCGGCGCCGGCACGCCGTAGATCTTCCCCGAGTAGACCGAGCCGAGCAGCACGAACAGCAGCAGCGGGAAGATGAAGATGAAAAGCGCCGCCTCCTTGCTTCGCCAGAACACGAGCTGCTCCGCCCGCAGCTGGTGTGCGAACAACCTCATTCCGCGTCTTCCTCGGTCAGCGAGAGATAGACGTCCTCGAGCGTCGGGCGACGCACCTCGAGCCGGTCGAGCTCCTCGCCGCGCGCGAGCGCGTCGCCGGTCAGCTCGTGCAGCACGCGCGTCGGCTCGTGGGTGCGCACGAGGATCTCCTCACCGTCGCGGCGGTAGCGGATCTCCACCTCGAGATCGCTCGTCGTCAGCTCGCGCGGCGTGCCGACGCGCACGATCTGCCCCTCGCGCATCACCGCGACGCGATCCGCGAGCTGCTCGGCCTCGTCGAGATAGTGCGTCGTCAGCAGCACGGTCTTCCCGAGCGAGCGGAGCGAGCGGATCATCTCCCACGCTGCGCGGCGCGCCGCCGGGTCGAAGCCGGTGGTCGGCTCGTCGAGGAACACGAGGTCGGGATCGCCGACGAGCGCGAGGCCGAGGTCGAGGCGCCGCTTCTGCCCGCCCGAAAGCGTTTTCACGCGTGCGTCGCGCTTCTCGGCGAGGCCGACGAGCTCGATCACCTCCTCGACGTTGCGCGGGTGCGCGTAGTAGCCGGCGAACATCGCGTGCGACTCGCGCACGGTGATGTTCGGCCAGAGCTGCGACTGCTGGAGCACGACGCCGATCCGCTGACGGAACTCGGGCCCGGGGCGCTCGGGGTCGTGGCCGAGCACCGTCACGTCGCCCGCATCGCGGCGCCGGTAGCCCTCGAGGATCTCGACCGTCGTCGTCTTGCCGGCGCCGTTCGGGCCGAGGAGGCCGAAGACCTCGCCCTCCTCGATCTCGAAGTCGACGCCGCGAACCGCTTCGAGCGCGCCGTACGCCTTGCGCAGGCCGCGCACGACGATCGCGCTCATGCCGGGCCCAGCTCGACGAACGCGGTCCCGCCCGGCGGGAACGGCGGCGCGGGCGCGCCCGTGAGCGCCGCCACGATGAGGCCGCAGTCCGGCTGGTGGCCGACGACGACGACGGTCTCGCCGCGCGCGAGCGCGAGCTCGCGCACCTCGTCCGGCGTCGCCCCGGGCGCGAGCCGCTCGTCCACCTCGGGCTCGCCGAGCCCGAGCGCCGCGGCGGTCTCGCGCGCGCGGAGCAGCGGGCTCGTCACGACCGCGTCCGCCGCGAACCCCTCGGTGCGGAGGCGCAGCCCGAGCTCGAGCGCCTGCTCGCGGCCCTTGCGCGTGAGCGGGCGCAGCTCGTCCGGCTCCCCGGCGGCGGCCTTCGCGTGACGGACGATCAGCAGGCGCATCGCGCCGCAGCTTAGACCGCCCGGTACGGTGTGGCCGTGGGCAGGGCGAGCTTCGGGCCGGCAGCGGCGGCGGGGGCCTGTGCCTTGACGGCGGCGATTGCGTGCGACAGCGGCGGTTTCCATGCGGTCACGTGGGATCGCGCGCTCGTCGGGCTCGCGGCGCTCGTGCTCGTGTCGCTGCTGCTGATCGACGTGCCGCGGCCGGGGCGCCCCACGACCGCCATGCTCGGCGCGCTCGCGTTCCTGACGGCGTGGACAGCGGCCTCCTGGCTCTGGTCCGACTCGCCGCCGGCGGCGCCCGAGGAGGCGCAGCGGGTGGCGCTCTACCTCGCGGCGGCAGTTGCCGTGGTCGTCGCCGGACGGCGCGTCGCGCCTGTGTGGCTCGTCACAGGGGTCGCCGCCGGCGTCGTGCCGGTGGCGGGATGGAACCTCGCCGTGCGCCTGGCGCCGGACTGGACGGGCCGGGCGCCGCTGCGGGGCGACATCGGCTCGCTCGCTGCGCCCGTCGGCTACGCGAACGGTCTCGCGCTGCTCGTCGGGCTCGGTCTGCTCCTTGCCGTCGGTCTGGCGGCGGCTTCCCCCGTCGCCCCGGTGCGCGTGTCCGCGGCGGTGCTGCTCGTTCCCTTCGCCGCCGACGTCGGGCTCCAGCAGAGCAGCGGCGCCGTTGTCGCGCTCGTCGCGGGATCCGTCGTGCTCCTGCTCGTCGCGCGCCGCGGCTTCGCGGTGGCTGCGCTCGCGTTGCTCGTCGTGCCCCTGCTCGCCGGGGCGATCGCCGCCCGTGACGGCATCGTCGTCGAGCCGCCCGCGCAGGATGTGACCGCGGCGGCCGGCTCCGGGCACCGGCTCCTGCTCGGGCTTGCGCTGCTCGCGGCCGCGCAGGCGGTGGTGTCGCTGCTCGTGCCGCGGCTTGCCCGCAGCGGCGGAGGCGCCGTGCCCGCGCGTACCGCCGCAGCCGTTGCCGCACTGCTGCTCGCCGCCGGGCTTGCCGCGGCCCCGTTTGCGTTGCGTGGACACGAGCGCGGAAGCTACTGGGCTGTCGCGGCGCGCGAGGTGCGCGCGAACCCGCTGCTCGGCTCCGGCGCGGGCACGTTCGCCGACTGGTGGGTGAGGACGCGGACGACGGTGCACTCGACGGAGGAGGCCCACTCGCTCTACCTCGAGACGCTCGCAGAGCTCGGCCCGGCGGGGCTCATTGCGCTCCTCGTCGCGCTCGGCGTGCCGCTCGCGGCTGCGCTGCGCCTGCGCGGCACGGTGTGGGGTCCGCCGCTGCTCGCGGCGCTCGTCGCGTACGACGTTCATGCCGCGGTCGACTTCGACTGGGAGCTCGCAGGCGTGACGCTGCCCGCGGTGCTGCTCGGCGCCGCAGCGACCGTGCACGCGGCTCCGGCCGGGAAGCTCCTCGCGGTGCGGGGCCGGCTCGTCGCCGCCACGGCGCTCGCCGCGCTGGCGGGCGCCGCGATCCTCGCGCTCGACGGCAGCTCGCATCTCGCTTCGGCGCAGGATGCGGAGGCGGCGGGCCGTTTCGGCGCGGCAGTCGCCGACGCGCACACCGCGCTTCGGTACGCGCCCTGGTCCGCGAACGCCTGGCGCGTGATCGGCGAGTCGCGGCTCGCACTGCGCGACCGTGCCGGGGCGCGCGCGGCGTTCCGGTCGGCCGTCGAGCTCGATCCGAACGCCTGGCAGGCCTGGGCCGAGCTCGCCGGCGCCAGCACGGGTGAGCCGCGCCGCACCGCCGAGGCGGAGGCGGCGCGGCTCAATCCGCTGGGCGGTGGCCGCTAGCCGATCAGGACCTGGACGAGCCGGCGCGTCGAGCTACCGGCCAGCAGGGGCTGGCCCGCGACGCGCGCCCTGACGAACAGGACGAGCGCGTGGCCGCGGCCGAGCGGCATCATCCGCGTCGGCGAGATCGACAGCGTCGCCCAGCCGTCCGAGCCGGTCGCCACCTCGGCGGCATGCCTCGTCCACGAGTACGGCAGGCCGATCGCGTACACGAGCGCGCCGCTGACCGGATTACCGTTCGAGTCCAGGACGCGGAAGCGCGCGAGGATCGCGGCACGGTTCGTGAGCCGCCGCGGCTGGAACGAGACGCCGCCGATCACGAGCCGGTTCGGGAGCACGACGGTCGACGCGAGGACGGCGGCCGTGCCGCCTGTCGACGTGACGGCCGCGGTCTGCACGGACGTCGCGGATGTCGAGCCCGCGCTCGTCGTGGCGGTGACCTGGGCGCGGAGGGTCGAGCCGACATCGCCGGCCTGGACGCCGTACGTGGCCGTCGTCGCACCGGAGACGACGATGCACGATGCACCTGTCGAGTTGCAGCGCAGCCACGCGTACGCATACGTCGGCGTTGCTGTGGAGTTCCACGTGCCGTTGCTCGTCGTCAGCGTCTGCCCGGTCTGCGCCGTCCCGCTGATCACGGGAAGTGCAGTACTGGCCGGCGCGGTGCTTCCGACCACGGCGGTCTGGGCGGAGCTTGCCGACGTCGTGCCGTCCGTGTTCTGCGCAGTCACGACCGAGCGCAGCGTCGACGCGTTGTCGGCGCTCTGCACGACGTACGTCGACGCCGTAGCGCCTGCGATCGCGCCGCACGCGTTGCCGTTGGCGTCACAGCGCTGCCACTGGAACGAGTACGACGGAGCCGTCTGGTACGTCCACGTTCCGGTGCTGGTGGTGAGCGTCTGTCCCGCTTGGGCCGTGCCCGAGACGACGGGCGGCGCGGTGTTCGTCGGAGCGTAGTTCGCCTGCGCCGCAGATCCGACGGCGAAGCCGGCGCCGGTGAGCGCTGTGAGCGCGGCGACGAGAGCGATGATCATTGCCGCGACGATGAGCCGCGGACGGATTCTCCGTGTCATGAGTCCCTCTCCTTTGAATCGGGTTCCGAACAGAGGGTGCCCGACACTTGTTGCCCAGAAGTGAGCTTTTACGGATCCCTGGTAAGTCTTTACCGACCTTTTACGGGCCCGCGCGGGCGATAGTCTGCGAGAAGTGCCCGCATTCCGTTACGTCGTCTGCGACGTCTTCACCGACGTGCCGCTCACCGGCAACCAGCTCGCCGTATTCACGGACGCGCGCGAGATCCCCGAGAAGCAGCTGCAGCTGCTCGCGAAGGAGACGAATTTCTCGGAGACGACCTTCGTCTACCCGCCCGAGCGGGACGGTCACGTGAAGATGCGGATCTTCACGCCGGGGAGCGAGGTGCCGTTCGCCGGGCATCCGACGCTCGGCACGGCGTTCGTGCTCGCCGGGCCGCTCCAGCTCGACGAGATCAGGATCGAGACCGGCCGCGGCACCATTCCCGTCGCGCTCGAGCGGGACGGCCCGAAGATCGTCTTCGGGCGGATGCAGCAGCCGCTGGCCGCAATCGAGCCGTTCGCGGCGGCGGCCGAGCTCCAGGCGGCGCTCGGCGTCGAGTCCCGCCTGCCCGTCGAGCGCTACGACAACGGGATCGCGCACGTGTTCGTCACGTTCGGCTCGGAGGCGCAGGTGGCTGCACTCGCGCCCGACCAGCAGAGGCTCGCCGCCCTCGGGCATGTCGCGATCAACTGCGTCGCCGGCTCCGGCGCGCGCTGGAAGTCGCGCGTGTTCGCGCCGGCACTCGGCATCGCCGAGGACCCCGCGACGGGTTCCGCCGCAGGCCCGCTCGCGCTCCATCTCGCGCGGCACGGCGAGATCGTGTTCGGGGACGAGATCGAGATCTCCCAGGGCGCCGAGATCGGGCGCCCGTCGACGCTGCACGCGCGCGTGCACGGCAGTGCGGACGCCGTCGAGCGGATCGAGGTCGGCGGTACGGCGGTGATCGTCGCGCGCGGCGAGTTCCGCCTGTAAGAAGTCATGCGGATCGCGATCAGCGGCCCGAGCGGCAGCGGCAAGACGACGCTCGCCGTGGAGATCTCGCGCATCGCCGGCCTCCGCCACGTCGAGATCGATGCGCTCCACCACGGGCCGAACTGGCAATCGTGCGGCGCCGACGCGCTCCGCGAGCGCGTCGCCGCGGCCACCGACGGCGACGACTGGGTGAGCGACGGGACGTACCGCGGCATGCTCGGCGATCTCGTCTACGAGCGCGCCGACACGTTCGCCTGGCTCGACCTGCCGGTCGCGCTCGTGATGTGGCGGCTCCTCCGCAGGACGTACGTGCGCAACCGGGACCGGACGCCGCTGTGGAACGGCAACGTCGAGCCGGGCTGGCGCGAGTCGATCCCGCTCCTGATCTGGCCGGCGTTCAAGCGCGCCTTCGAGAACCGCCGCGAATACCCGGCGCGCCTGGCGCGCTATCCGCAGCTCGACGTCCACCGGCTTCGCTCGGACGCCGACGTGCGCGCGTTCGTTCAGTCGATCCAGGCGAGCCCGAGCACGTCCGGCAGCTCGAACGGGAGCGCGCGCCAGAAGATGCCGCCGTTGAGCGACACATAGAGCCGGTTCCGCCCCGCGTACAGCATCCGGTCGGGCTCCTCCTCCGCGACCGCGACCGCGAATCCGGGCGGCAGCCCGCCGCCGGCCTCGCGCCACGTCGCGCCGCGGTCGTGCGAGATCGCAAGCGGCGGCCTGCGGTCGAGCAGGGCCACGACGGTGGAGCCGGCCCCCGCCGTCGCAACGACGCGCGGGAGCTCGACGCGCGGAGCGTCGGTGTCCGGAAGCTCGGTGCCCGCGCCGAGCACGACCTCCTCCTCGACGTCGACGAGCAGCACCCCGTCGACCGTGCCCACCGCGGCGATCACGGCGCACCTTCGCTCAACAGAGCGGAGACGAGCGCGGTCGCGCGGCGCGCCGCGGCCACCGGTGCGTGGCCGCCCGCGCGCGCCGCGAGATACGCGACCGCAAACGCGTCGCCGGCGCCCGTCGGGTCTGCACCGACGGCGTGCGCGGGCACGCGCGTCGCGTCGCCGTGCGCGAGCACGAGGGACCCGTTGAGGCCGAACGTGACGACGATCTCGGGTACGCCGAGCGACGCGAGCGACTCCAGCTCGGCGTCGCCGGCGATCGCGCGCGCCTCCTCCTCGGCGAGCTTGAGGATCGCCACGTGCCGGAGCAGCTCGCGGTCGAACTCATCGTCGAGCACGAGCGGCCCGCGCGCGGCGACCCGCACGAGGCCCTGGCCGTCGAGCAGGAGGCGCCGTCCGCGCGCGAGCGACGCGAGCGTCGCCGCGTCGAAGTCGCTCCGAAGCAGCGGCGCGACGTGCAGCCATGCGACTCCGCGCATCAGCGCCGGCAGCGGCTCCTCCGCGCGCCACGGCTCGCCGACCGCTTCGACGGTCATCGTCCGCACGCCCTGGTCGTCGTACGACATCGAGAAGCTCGTCGTCTCGCCGCCGGTCGAGAGCGCCGTGGGCAGGCCGCACGCGGCGAGCTGCCGCTGGAACGCGTCGCGGTCCGCCGCGCCGCACTTCGCGAACACGGTCGCGTCGTAGCGCAGCGCGCGCAGCGCCCGCGCAGCGTGCCAGGGGCCGCCGCCGATGCGCGCCACGCCGCCGCCGACGACGTCCCGCGAGAGGTGCCCGATCACGGCGAGCGGGCGTACTAGTCTCGAACCTCCGCGGCGATGTGACCTGCGCCGCTCCTCGTGGCGAGCGCGAGTCCCAGCGCGAGGACGAACGACGCCGCGAAGCTCGGCAGCGACGCGGTGAAGCTGACGTTGCCGGGGTGCGTGTGCGCGACGAGGCTTGTCCACCATGACGGGCCCACGGGCGAGAGCCACTGATAGAGGCAGAAGCCGACGAGCCAGGCCGCGAGCTGCCCGAGCCGGAACGACGGCGCGTCGAAGATGTGCGCGCGGCTGTAGTGCGCGCCGGCAGCGAGCCAGTCGGCGGCGAGCACGCCGAAGAGCGGGACGAAGAAGGAACCGAGCAGGTAGAGGAAGTCCTGGTAGTTGCCGAGGTTCAGCGCGAGCGCGAGGCCGGTGGCGGCGATGGAAACGAGCGTGATCAGCAGCCGCTGCGACGCCCGCGGCAGCAGGTTCTGGATCGAGACCGCGGTCGAGTAGATGTCGGCGAACGCCTTCTCGCTCTCGTCGATCGTGATCGCGAGCAGCGCCACGAACGCGATGCCGCCGGCGGCGGCGACCGCTGCCGGCAGCGCCTGCGCGTCGCCGACGCCGCGCGCGAGCACGATGAGGATGCCGAGCCCGATGCACCAGATCGTGGGCACGAAGTAGCCGAGTCCGGCGCCGAGTGCCGCGCCGCGGCGCGTACGCGTGAAGCGCGTGTAGTCGGCGGCGAGCGGCGTCCACGAGACGACGCTGCCGATCACGAGATCGACGGCCTGGCCGAACGACGGAAAGCCGCCCTTGCCGGGCTGCGCCCAGAACGCATGGAGATGCGACTTCGAGATCGCCCAGTACGTCAGGTACACCATCGAGAAGAGCAGCGCCCAGGACGCGAACTTGCGCAGGTAGCGGCGCACGAAGCCGATCGGGCCGAGCATCCCGAGGCCCCAGCTGAGCGCGCCGAAGGCGATCGTCCAGAGCCACTTGCCGCTCCACCCGAAGACGTGCTGCGAGAGCGCCGCCGCCGCCGCCGCGATGATGATCAGCTCGAACGTCGACCAGCCGAGGTTCTGGGCGACGTTGAGGAGCGTCGGCGCGTACGAGCCTCTGCGACCGAGCGGCGCGCGCAGCAGCACCATTCCCGGGACGCGCGCGTCGGCACCGATCAGCGCGGCCAGTGCCAGCAGGGCATTGCCGACGACGGCGCCGACGACGATCGCGAGCAGCGCGTCGCGGAGCGAGAGCGCCGGCACGAGCAGCGCGCCGATCACGATCACGAGCAGCGAGACGGAGAGGTTGCCCCAGAGCAGGGTGGAGTCGAGCGCGCCGAGCACGTGCAGCCGCTCCGGCACCGGGTCGATGCCCCAGCTCGGCGTCCCCTCGCTCACCGTTGGGTTCTAGTGGACGGCTGCGGGACAGGCAACGCCCGAGCCGCTCTTGAGGATGACGCAGCTCTGGGAGGTCACCTTCGTGTCGTCGAAGGCGCGCGTGAGGCCGAGGACGCTGCTCGCGACCTGGGCGAGGTACGTGTGGCCGTCGGTGCTGGCGTCGACCACGAAGCTGACGCCGAGCGCTGCGTCGCTCGCCAGGTGCGGCTTGAGCTGGAGCAGGTCGGCGAGATTCGACGTGAAGCGCCCGTGGGCGGTCTGGTACGCCTGCTCGCCCTTGTCGACGAGGTTCGCGGCGTTGATCGTCGCCGAGGCGACCACGGCGGCCGTGGTGCCGGTGGTGCTCTTCTTCTTGAACAGCGCCTGCGCCCCGATCAGCACGACGAACGCGATCAGGACGAAGGGCAGGTAGCGGCGCATGTTGGGCGGCACGAGGCCAACCCTACGGGAAAACGGCTAGTCGTTGAGGCTGATCGTCGGCACGGGCTCCGGGAGCCGGTGGTCGCCCTCCACGGGCACGATCGCCGTCCCGACCGCGAAGAACTCGATCACGTGCGAGCCCCAGCCGTGCGAGCGCTCCTGGAGCTGCACGCCGACGATCCCCTCGGCCTTGAGCTCCTCGGCCTCCTTCTGCATCCGCTCCATCGCGAGCTCGCGCGCGTCGTAGAGCGCCTGGGTGAAGTTCGGCATCTCGACGTTCTGGCCCATCTGCCGCATCGCCGCCATCATCCCCTGGTGGGCGACGTGGTAGACGCACGAGCCCATCACGAGCCCGACGGGCCGGTGGCCCGAGGCGAGTAGCGTCCAGAAGTCCTGGCCGGAGAGATCGCTCGTGAACGGCCTGCCGTTCGGGGCGCGGTGGAGCACGCCCTCGTGGTGCTTGACCGCCGTGCCGATGGCGATGAACTCGGCGAGATGCTCGCCCCACTCGTAGCGGCCGATGTCGAGCCGGACGCCGACGACGCCGTCCGCGCCGAGCTGGTCGGCCTCCTCCTCCATGCGCGTCATCGCGAGCTCGCGCGCCTCGTACATCGCCTGCGAGAGGACGGCCATCTCCATCGACTGCTTCCAGTTCGACTGCTGGTAGCCGATGTGGTAGATCGAGCTGCCGATCACGAGGCCGAGCGGGTCGAATCCCGCCTGCTTCACGAGCAGGAACTCGTTCACGGAGAGGTCGGAGGTGAAGAAGCCGCTCTTCATCTGGGCGAGGCGCTCCCGCCCGTGCTCCGGCACTCCTTCGGTCGATGTCGGGTCGTAGCTCATCCGCTTCCTCCTAGGACGTGCGGTCGATGGGTGTCCCGGCTCAGGTCGAGCCGCGGCGAGACCTCGAGCGCGCGGCCGTCGGCAGCGCGCTCGGCGATCGCCGTCCCGAGGACGTGGAAGGTGACGACGAGATCTTTCCGGCCGCCGGCGGCCTCGCGCCGCTCGATGTGGTGGGCGACCGTGACGCCGACGACGCCGTCGGCTCCCTGGTGGCGCGCTTCGGCGGTCATGCGGCCGAGCGCCGTCTCGCGGGCGTCGTAGACGCCGCGCGTGAAGTCCGTGAGCTCCTGGTTGACCCAGCTCGCTCCGAAGCCGGTCTGCGCCTGCTGCGTCGCCCAGCCCGGGACGATGTAGTGGACGGTGGACGCGCCGACGACACCGACCGGCCGGTGGCCGGCTTGCCAGAGCTTGAAGTAGTCCTGCCCGGAGAGGTCGGTGAGCGCGGGCCGCGCCCCGGCCTCGGCGCCGTCGATCCGCACGGCGGTGCCGACGGCGACGTACTCGATCGCTCCGGCGGCCCAGTCGTGGCGGCCGACGGTGAGGTGCACGCCGACGACGGCGTCTGCGCCGACGAGCGTCGCTTCCTGCTCGAGCCGGGCGAAGGCGCGCAGGCGCGCCGTGTTCCACGCCTCCGAGACGACGGTCAGCTCCTGCGAGATCGCGCCCATCTGCATGCCCCAGTTGCCGGGCCGCTGCTGCCAGCCGACGTGATAGATCGAGCTGCCCATCACCTGCGCGACGGGCCGCAGCCCGATCGCGCGCACGAGGGCGAACTCGCCCACGGACAGGTCCGAGGTGAAGAAGCCGCCGCCGGCCTTGCCGATCTCGCCGAGACGCTGCTGCGCGCGCAGCGGCAGCTCGCCGCGCTCGAGCGCGGCGAGCGACGCCGTCTGCTCTACGTCCGCGGCCTGCTGTGCCTCGCGGTCGTCGTCGCTGCCGCGGCGGAAGAGAGGCACCTGCTAACCCTGCAGGAGTTGTTCGAGGGCAAGTGCAGACTGCTCGCTCGCTTCGGCTTCGGTCGCGAGCTCCCGGCCGAGCGCGTCGAGCCAGGCGTCGAGCGGCAGCGCCTCGCTCTTCAACACGACGCCGCGCACGGATTTCGCGCAGCGGGTCTCGAGCGCGCCGCGTTGCGCGACGGCGATGTAGCGGTTGTCTCCGAGCGTGAGCTCGATGCGCGCGACGCGCTTCTCCTTCGAGAATCGCTTCACCGCACGGCGGTCGACCGCGACACGTCCGGGCAGCGCCTGCTCGAGCTTGTCCGCGAGCACCTCGACGAACGTGTTCAGGTCGCCGCTCGACGCGCGCAGCGACGCGGCGAGCAGCTCGAAGCCGCCCTCGCCGCTGCGGATCTCGATCGAATCGGCCACGCGCGAAGCCTAGTGGTCTGCGTCGCCGAGCCGCGGCTGCTGCTCGGCCCACTTGCGGTGGTGCTCGAGCGCCCAGTCCTCGTCAACCCAGCCACGCGTGATGCCGACGAGCGAGTGGCGGGTCCTCGGGTGGATGACGGAGAGGTAGAGGTGGCCGAGGAACAGGAAGAAGGCGATGTACGTCAGCCAGTCGTGGATGAGGATCGTGTCGGCGAACCGAAAGCGCGTGTTGCGCTCGCCGTACCAGAGCAGGCCGCCGGTGACCGCGAACAGGACGGCGAACGACGCGGTGATGACCGTGTTGAGCTTCTGGCCCGCGTTGAGCCGGCCCGAGGGCGTGCTGCGGCGCCTGAACCACGCGCGGTCGTCCTTGTCCCAGACGTTGACCTCGTTGACGGCTGCGCGCAGGCTCCGGCGGTCACCGACCGCGACCACGAGCAGGAGGGCGGCGATCCAGGCCACCGCCGTGTAGACGTGGATCGTCTTCAGCAGCGGCCGCCGTCCGACCGCCTCGGCGAGGCTCGGCAGGTAGAGGCAGAGCCCGCTGCCGAGGAGCACGACGAACGCGGCGGCGTAGATCCAGTGCACCGCGCGCTCGGTGCGGTTGAAGCGTCGGAGCCGGTGGCTAGGTTCTGCCATTCGACCGTCCGACCCAGGCGTCCTGGTCGTAGCCGAGGTTCTCCCAGTAACCCTCCGGCTCCGTCGCGACGAGCTCCATCCGGGTCAGCCACTTCACGCCCTTGTAGCCGTACATCTCCGGGATGACGACACGCACCGGCGAGCCGTGCGGGCGGGAGAGCGGCTGCCCGTCCATCTCGACCGCGAGCATCACGTCGCGGAGGTGCACCTGCTCGAGCGTGAGCGAGTCGTTGTAGGGCTGCTCCATCGAGTCGAAGCGGATGGCGTGCGCGTTCGGCAGCGGCTCGACGAGGTCGAGGATGTCCTTGAAGCGGACGCCGGCCCAGTGGACGTTCTCCACCGTCCAGCCGGTGACGCAGTGAAAGGTCGAGATCTGCTCGGCGCGGGGCAGCGCGAGCAGCTCGTCGTACGTGAAGCTGCGCGGCCGGTTGACGAGTCCGCCGATCTCGAGGCGCCACGTCTTCGGGTAGAAGACCGGCATCGAGCCGGAGATCGTGTAGATCCGCCAGCCGCCGACCGGCAGCACGTCCGCGACGAGCTGCGAGAACCCCGACGTGACCGGCGCGAAGGCTCGGCTCGCCCACCCCGCCCACGCGAACGAGGACAGGCCCCAGGCGGTCAGGAGCAGGAAGGCGCGACGTCCGTACGGGCGAGGATCATGGTCGGACACGCGATCGAAACCTCCACGCTGGGAAAGAGCACGTCCGCCTGCTCATACGAGGGTATCGGCAGGTCGGACTGAAAGGGGGAGCGCCGCCGCGTCAGGCGAAGGCGTCCGCCGCGGCTTCCCAGACGATCACGCAGGAGGCGGCACCCGGATCGCGGTGGCCGACCGCCCGGTCCGGAAACCGGCTCGCGCGCCCGCGCAGCGCGGGCATGAGGCGGGTGGCGTCGCAGCCGGCTGCGGCGGCGCCGGCCGCGGCACGCAGCGCGTCGGCGGCGGACAGCCCGAGCGCCTCGGCGTCGGCGAGCGCCCGCACCGCCGGCGCGAGCGCGTCCACGATGCTCTTCTCGCCCTCGGCGCAGCGGCCCCGCTCGCACATCCCGGCGAGCGCTGCCTCGGCCGCCGCGTGCGCGCCGGCGAGCGCGACCGTCGGGGCGTCGCCGAGCGCGCGGCCGGCGCGGAGCAGGGCCGTCCCCCAAAGCGGGCCCGCCGAGCCGCCGACGGACGCGAAGTCGCCGCCGCCGGTGCGCAGCAGGCCGCCCGGCGTCCCGCCGCGCTTCAGGCCGGCGACGACCGTTCGCCAGCCGAGGACCATCGTCACGCCGTGGTCGCCGTCGCCCGCGACGGCGTCGAGCCCGTCGAGCTCCGCCTGCGCCGCCTCCGTGCGCGCGAGCACGAGCTCGAGCCAGTCCGCGAGCCGTCCTGCGTCGGCGCTCACGGCGCGAGCGGCGGAGCCGCCAACGGACGCGAGGGCGCGTCGACGAGACGCAGCAGCTCCTCGTCGAGGTGCATCAGCGTCACCGACAGCCCGGTCATCTCGAGCGACGTCACGTACTCGCCGACGAGCGCGCGGTGGATGCGCAGGCCGCCTTCCGCGAGCAGGGCTGCGACGCGGCGAAGCACGACGAACGACTCCATCACCGGCGTCGCGCCGAGGCCGTTGACGAGCACGAGCAGCGGCTCGTCGCCGCTCGGCGGCCGGTCGGCGAGCAGGCGCTCGACGAGCGTGTCGGCGACCTCGTCGGCGCTGACGAGCGGGCCGCGGTAGACCCCCGCTTCGCCGTGGATGCCCATGCCGAGATCGAGCTCGCCTTCGGGCAGCTCGAAGGTCGGGCGCCCCGCCGCCGGCACGGTGCACGGGCCGAGCGCGACACCGAGCGTGCGCGTGCGCTCGTTCGCGTGCCACGCGAGGGCGGAGAGCTCCTCGAGCGACGCGCCCTCGTCGGCGCGCGCGCCCGCAGCCTTGAGCACGAGCACGCCGCCTGCGACGCCGCGCCGCTCGCCGCGCCGCTCGGCCGGCGCCGACGCGACGTCGTCGCTGACGGTGCACGTCGAGGTGGCGATTCCGTCCTCCTCGAGCAGCTCCGCGGCGGTGTCGAAGTTCATCACGTCGCCGTTGTAGTTGCCGTAGACGAAGAGGACGCCGCCGCCGCGGTCGGCCGCGCGCGCCGCCTCGACGATCGGCGTCGCCGAGGGTGACGCGAACACGTTGCCGGCGGCCGCGCCGTCGGCGAGACCCGGGCCGATGTAGCCCCAGAAGGCCGGCTCGTGTCCCGAGCCGCCGCCCGTGACGATCCCGACGCGCCGCGCCGGAGCAGGGTTGCGAAGGACGAGCCCGCGTCCGCACGGCGTCGCTTCGATCGTCTCGCCGTACGCGACGAGCACGCCCTCGAGCATCTCGTCCACCACGGCGAACGGGTCGTTGAGGAGCTTGCGCATCGCCTATGCGAGCAGGCGCCGCAGGACGAACGGGAGGATGCCGCCGTGCTGCAGATATTCGCGCTCGCGCGGCGTGTCGAGGCGGAGGCGCACGCGGAACTCCTTGTCGTCCGCGCGCACGGTCACCTCGCTCGCCTCGCCGTTGTCGACGCCGACGACCGAGAACGACTCGCGGCCGGTGAGCCCGAGCGACTCGCGTGTCTCGCCCGGCATGAACTGGAGCGGCAGCACGCCCATCATCAACAGGTTCGAACGATGGATCCGCTCGTACGACTCCGCAATCGCGGCGCGCACGCCGAGCAGGTTCGGCCCCTTCGCGGCCCAGTCCCGTGACGAGCCGGAGCCGTACTCCTTGCCGGCGAGCACGATCGTCGGCACCCCCTCGTCGCGGTAGCGCATCGCCGCGTCGTAGATCGTCGTCTCGTCGCCGCCCGGCAGGTGCACCGTCCACGTGCCCTCGGAGCCTGGGACGAGCTGGTTGCGCAGGCGCACGTTTGCGAACGTGCCGCGCACCATCACCTCGTGGTTGCCGCGCCGCGAGCCGTACGAGTTGAAGTCGCGCCGTTCGACGCCGTGCTCGGTCAGGTACTGCCCGGCGGGGGAGTCGGGGCGGATCGCGCCGGCGGGCGAGATGTGGTCGGTGGTGACGGAGTCGCCGAGGATGACGAGGCAGCGCGCGCCGACGATGTCCTCCACCGTCTGCGGCTCGCGCGGCATGCCGGCGAAGTACGGCGGCAGGCGCACGTAGGTCGAGTCCGGCTCCCAGGCGAACAGGTCGCCGTCGGGCGTGTCGAGCTCGCGCCACCGCTCGTCTCCCGTGAACACGTCCGCATACGAGCGCGTGAACATCGCGCCGTCGATCGAGCCGGCGATCGTCGCGTCGATCTCCTTCCCGGTCGGCCAGATGTCGCGCAGGTACACGTCGTTGCCGTCGCCGTCCTGGCCGATCGGCTCGCTCGTCAGGTCGATGTCCATCCGCCCGGCGAGCGCGTACGCGACGACGAGCGGCGGCGAGGCGAGGTAGTTCGCCTTGACGTCGCCGTGGATGCGTGCCTCGAAGTTGCGGTTGCCGGACAGCACGGCGCAGACGACGAGTCCGCCTTCGCTCACCGCAGCCGCGATCGGCTCCGACAGCGGGCCGGAGTTGCCGATGCACGTCGTGCAGCCGTAGCCGACGAGGTTGAAGCCGAGCTCGTCGAGATACGTGTCGAGGCCGGAGCGCCGGTAGTACTCGGTGACGACCTTCGAGCCCGGCGCGAGCGATGACTTCACCCACGGCTTGCGGGTCAGCCCGCGCTCGACCGCTTTCTTCGCCAGCAGCCCGGCGCCGATCATCACGGACGGGTTCGACGTGTTCGTGCACGAGGTGATCGCCGCGATCACGACCGAGCCGTGCTCGAGCGAGTAGTCCTCACCCGCGACCTGTACGCGCGTCTTCTCGGCCGTCGCGATCACACCGGGCACGGCTCCCCGCTGCTCGTGCGAGCCGTCGCCGGTCGGCACGTCGCTCGCCGGGAAGCTGTCGGCCACCTCCTTGTCGTACGTGCCGTTGGCGTAGTCGACGCCGAAGGTGTCGAGCGCCTCGATGAACGCCTGCTTCGCCGTCGCAAGGGGCACGCGGTCCTGCGGACGCCGCGGCCCTGCGATCGACGGCTCGACGTCCTCGAGTGCGAGCTCGACGACCTGCGAGTACGTCGGATGCTCGCCGGGCTCGTGCCAGAGCATGTTCTCCTTGCAGTAGGCCTCGACGAGCGCGATGCGCTCCGCGGGCCGGCCGGTCAGGCGCAGGTACGCGAGCGTGATCTCGTCGACCGGGAAGAAGCCGCACGTCGCGCCGTACTCGGGGCTCATGTTGCCGAGGGTCGCGCGGTCGGCGAGCGCGAGCGAGCCGAGGCCGGGCCCGAAGTACTCGACGAACTTCCCGACGACGCCGATCCGGCGCAGGATCTCCGTCACGGTCAGCACGAGGTCGGTCGCGGTCGCTCCCTCGCGCAGCGCGCCGGTGAGCCGGAAGCCGACCACCTGCGGCACGAGCATCGACAGCGGCTCGCCGAGCATCGCCGCCTCGGCCTCGATCCCGCCGACGCCCCAGCCGAGCACGCCGATCCCATTCACCATCGTTGTGTGCGAGTCGGTGCCCACGAGCGTGTCCGGGAAGGCGAAGCCGTCGCGTGACTCGATCACGCGCGCGAGGTACTCGAGGTTGATCTGGTGGACGATGCCCGTGTTGGGCGGCACCACCTTGAAGTTGTCGAACGCGCTCTGTCCCCAGCGTAGGAAGGCGTAGCGCTCCCGGTTGCGCTCGAACTCGAGCTCGACGTTCCGCCCGATCGCGAGCCGCGACGCGAATTCGTCCACCTGCACCGAGTGGTCGATCACGAGCTCGGCCGGGATCAGCGGATTGATCTTCTCCGGATCGCCGCCCTGCTCGCGCATCGCGTCGCGCATCGCGGCGAGGTCGACGATCGCCGGCACGCCGGTGAAGTCCTGGAGCAGCACCCGCGCCGGCATGAAGGAGATCTCGCGCGACGGCTCGTCGGCGGCGACCCAACCGGCGACCGCCTCGACCTCGGCGTCGGAGCCGTTGCGGAGCACGTTCTCGAGCAGAATCCGGATCGTGTACGGGAGCCGGGCCACGTCCCAGCGGGGCTGGAGCGCGTCGAGGCGGTAGATCGAGTGGGTCTCGCCTCCGACCCGTAGCTCAGCGGGCTCCGCCATGCCTCGATTCAAGCAGAACAGCGGCTTGCGGCCGGAAATGCTTCCATACCGAGGAGATGCGCCTGGTCGTCGCCGTCCTGCTCGGTCTCACCTTCGGAGCTGCCGCGGCGGCGGCCGCCGCGCCGAATCCCGGCGCGCTCGTCCTCACGCCGACGCAGGTCGGCGTCGCCTATCTGAAGCTTGCCGCCACCGACGGGGTCGGCCTCAAGAACCGGACGCTCGACCTGTGCGGCGTCGACTACCCGAGCGAGCAGCTCCGCACGGCGCGACTCCAGGTCGACTACCTGCGCAACGGCGGCACGCTCGGCCTCTCGAACGAGGTCGTCGTCTACAAGCCGGGCGGCACCTCGCAGGCGATGCGCGAGGTGATTGCGCACGCGATCAACTGTCCGCACACGCCGATCACGCCGGGTGTGCAGGGCTTGCCGAAGCTCGTGTTCGAGATCACGCGCATCAAGGACAGCCACCTGCTCAAGGACTACCTCGCGGTGCGCATCCGCGTCACCGGCACCGTCAAGGGCAAGCACTACGACCAGACGTCGTACGCGGTGTACCAGCGTCTCGGCAACGTGTTCTCGGGCGTCTACAGCTGGGGCCCCGCGAACGCCGCGCAGATGGCGTTCTGCCTGCATGCTGCGGAGCAGAGCGCGAAGAACCTCCGCAAGACCGCGAGTCCTGCCACGGGCACCTCGGCTTAACACAGCCTTAATCGGAGGCAATGGCGGAGCAACGTGCCGTTGCTAGAACCAGCTTGTGAGTTCGGAGCGCTTCCGTGCCGCCGTTCCTGCTGCGGCTCTGGTCGGTGCAGGCGCCGTCGGCGCCGCGATCGCCCTCGGCGTCGTGGCGGCTGCCGGCGGGATGGCCGCCGGCACGACGACCGTTCGCGAGGTCGCTGCTCCTTCCGCTCCGTCGTCGGCGCCTGAGACCGCCGCGTTCGCGACCGCGAGCCGCGCGCTGACGATCCACCAGATCTACATGCACGACGCCCCCGGGGTCGTCGAGGTGACGGCGACGAGCCGGGTGACGACGCAGCCGAACCCGCTGCTCGACCCGTTCGGCTTCAGCGGGCCCACGACGCAGACCCAGCAGGCGCTCGGGTCGGGCTTCGTGATCGACAAGGCCGGCCACATCGTCACGAACTACCACGTCGTGCAGGGCGCGAGCCGCGTCCAGGTCAGCTTCTCGGACAACGAGCAGAAGCCGGCACAGATCATCGGCCGCGATCCGTCCACCGATCTCGCGGTGCTCCAGATCAAGGGACTGCCGTCGCGGGCGTTGACGCCGCTGCCGCTCGGGAACTCCGATCTCGTCGAGGTCGGCGACTCGGTGGTCGCGATCGGCAATCCGCTCGGCGAGGACCGCTCGATCACGTCGGGGATCGTCAGCGCGCTCCAGCGGCAGATCTCCGCGCCGGACGGCGCGCCGATCGACCACGTGATCCAGACCGACGCCGCGCTCAACCACGGCAACTCCGGCGGCCCGCTCCTGAACGCACGCGGCCAGGTGATCGGCGTCAACTCCCAGATCCAGACCGACGGGAGCGACGGCAACATCGGCATCGGCTTCGCGATCCCGATCAACGCGGTGAAGAACGTCGCGGCGCAGCTGATCTCGAACGGCAGCGTCGAGCACGCGTTCCTCGGCGTGAACGTGCAGGCGATCACGCCGAACGTCTCGCGGCTGTTCCGGTTGCCGGTGCAGCAGGGCCTGCTCGTCGGCACGGTGTGCAAGAACAGCGCCGCCTCGGTCGCAGGTCTGCGCGGCGCGAAGCAGCAGGTGACCGTCGCGGGCGACACGTGGCCGCTCGGCGGAGACATCATCGTCAAGCTCGACGGCGCCGCGGTGTCGTCGGTCGACGAGCTCCGCTCGGTGATCGCGGACAAGAAGCCGGGCCAGAAGGTGCAACTCCAGATCTTCCGCGGCAGCAAGTCCATGACCTTGAAGGTGAAGCTTGGGCGCCAGCCACTCTCCCCAAAGTGCTGATCGCCCAGTCTGGCCCCCGCACGTTGGGGGTCAGCTCCCGCAAGCCGCAGGCCAGCGCGGCACGGGAGCATGAGACGGGGGCCCCGACCGCCTGCCCGGGGCCCCCGACTCACCTCTCGCGATAGATACGTCCCCGTAGCTACCTTGGCGCGGTGGAGCGGGAGGAGATCCGGTCGCCTCGTGTCGTGTACGTCGCGGAGTCCGAGGCGCTCGAGGACGAAGAGCTCTGGACCGGCGAGGAAGACAACCACGCCGGCTGGTTCTGCGTCAGCACGAACCCGTTTCCGTGCCCCGCGCCCGGCTGCGTCTTCGTCGCCGTCTTCATGACGGCGGCGCATCTCGTGCTCGTCTGGGAGGAGCGGGACGACCCGAACCTGCTCCGCCACGCGGCCCGTGCGAAAGAGGTTGGGCGCAACCCGCGCGTGGTCTCGTACGAGTCCGCGTTCGGGCCGAGCGCGTCGTACTACGCGTGGGAGGCCGCGGGGCGGCCCGTGCACGGCATCCGCAAGTGAGCGCGTCGCGCTAGCCTGAGAGAAGCATGGCGACGCGGACCGAGACGATCGTCGTGAGCGGCATCCGCTGCGAGCGGTGCGTCGTGCGCCTCGCCGGCGCGCTCACCGGCCACGACGGCCTCGAGGCGGCCAATGCGAACCTCGTCGGCGAGGTCACGCTGGCCTGGGACGACGAGCGCACGAGCCGCGAAGCGCTGCTCCAGGCGATGGCGAAGTCCGGCTTTCGCGAGCGTCCCGACACCGTCTAGCGAATCCCGGCGGGAATCGCGCCACCCTGTTGCGCGTTTAAATGTCAATGAGAGGCAGTGCTAGTGTGGCCGAGATGGCCGAGGCTCCTTCGGACGCCACGCGCATCGCAGCCGAAGCACGCGACCGCGTCCGCTTCGAGGAGGACGCGCTCGCGCTCTCCGACCAGGTGTACAGCGTCGCACGCCATCTCGCCAACTCGCGTGACGAGGCCGAGGATCTCGTCCAGGAGACGTACTCGCGCGCGTTCCGCAGCTGGCGCTCGTTCCAGCCGGGCACGAATCTCCGCGCATGGCTGCTGCGGATCCTGACGAACCTCAACATCGACCGCGGGCGGCGCCGGCAGCGCGCACCGCAGATGCAGGCGCTCGAGGCGAACGACTACTTTCTCTACGACACGCTCGCGAGCGACGACGGCGCCACCGACGAGGAACGGGTCGTGGAGCGGCTCTCGCAGGACGACATCGTGTCGGCGCTGTCGGCCGTGCCACACGACTTCCGGGACGCGATCGTGCTGGTCGACATCGGCGATTTCAGCTATCAGGACGCGGCGCAGATCCTCGGCATCCCGATCGGGACGGTGATGTCGCGGCTGCATCGCGGGCGGCGCATCCTGAAGCGAGGGCTCGCGGAATCCGTAGCGGAGGAAGAGGGAACATGACGCCACCCCACGAGGATCCGTGCGCGCACTGCGAGGAGATGATGCAGCCGTATCTCGACCACATCCTCAGCGATGAGGAGATGCGCGAGGCGGAAGCCCATCTCGACGCGTGCGAATGGTGCCGGAAGCGCTACCGCTTCGAGGAAAGCCTGCGCGTGTACGTCCGGCAAGCGATCAATCAGCCGATGCCCGCGGAGCTCAAGGTGAGACTGGCGGCGCTCCGCATTCCCCTTGAATAGCTGCGTTCTCCGCCTGAAACGCTGCGCGTTTCAGGCGGGGGAATGTTGGGCTTCGCGGAGCGGACGCCGGCCAAGCCGGCGTCCTCTTGGCCTCGCGGAGGGCTGGAGGGTTCTGCGAGCGCGGCCGGTGGCGCTAAAGCGTCCCCGTCCGCGTGGATCCGCCTCCGCCTAACGCGCCAAAGGCCGCGTTAGCCTCCGGCCAGGACCGCCACGACGAGCGACGGCTCTAAACCTTCTCCGATGCAAACGGTCCAGGGCCGGAACGAACGCGGGCCTTTTGCCGCGTTCGTGCAGGCCGAACACACGCGCGTGGGGATGGCG
>Ga0208849_1000853_pt1 | contig 25032 bp, 22 predicted proteins | sample NGESurdeep072012_10_FD_184470 | JGI IMG/M metagenome (GOLD analysis project Ga0208849, IMG submission 184470) | Arctic peat soil microbial communities from Barrow, Alaska - NGEE Surface sample 53-3 deep-072012 (SPAdes) | ecosystem: Environmental > Terrestrial > Soil > Wetlands > Peat ... | reverse complement strand
CTGCATATCGACCAGCACCACGATCGGGACGTGGGATGCGTTGGCGAAGGTCCGAAGGCTGACGACGGAAGTCACACGGGCTACCTTTCAACGGCGAAAACGGGCTCGCGGCAGCCAGGGGACGGCGGCTACGAGGGCAGAATAACGCGAAAAGGCGCGGCTCTTGACCCGCCGTAGTTGTAATTTGATCAATATTCTGGCAAGTCTAGCGGGCGACGAGGGCTGTGTATGCGTCTGCTTCTGGAAAGGGGCGTTCCTCCTGAGGAACGCCAGAAGATTGCCGCCGGCAGTCTCACCGATTGGGACGCGGCCAGGGTTTTTCTGGAGGTGGTGCGTTGCGGCAGCTTCAGGTCCGCAGCCGAGCGGCTCGAACTGTCGATCAATGCCGTTCGCAGGCGGATCGATGACTTCGAGGCACAGATCGGCGCCACCCTGTTCACGCGCAACGTCAATGGCACCCGACTGACCGATGAAGGCGCGCTGGTGGTCGCGGCCGTCGAACGCATGGAAGCCGCTTCCTTCGACCTGCTGCGCGCCAGCGATTCCGTCACCAATACGCTTTCGGGTGAAGTCCGGGTTGCCGTCACCGAGGGCCTCGGAACGTTCTGGCTGGCCCCTCGCCTTGTCGAGTTCCAGCAATCATTCCCGAACATCCTGGTCGACCTGCAGTGTGCGATGCGCTCCGCCGACGTGTCGCGGCATGAGGCCGACATTGCGATCCATCTGTCGCGGCCTTCGGCGCTTGACGTCAAACTGGTTCGGCTCGGCCGCATGCATTTGATGTTCTTCGCCAGCCAGAAATACATCGATACGTTCGGCGCGCCGAAAACCATCGAGGAACTGGCCAGCCGGCACCGGCTGGTGATGCAGGTCGCCGATCAGACCGCCGCCAGGGAGACCTTCGAAAGCTGGTTTCCCGGGCATTCCCCGCGGGACCTGCTGGTGATCAAAACCAACGTCAGCAGCGCCAATTACTGCGCCGTTGCCAGTGGCGCCGGCATCGGCATATTTCCGACCTATGCCAGCGCGCTTGGAGGGAAAGTAATACCTCTGGAGGTTGAATTGCACCAGCCATTGGATATTTGGTTGTCTTTTCATCCCGGTAGCGGCGGTATCCCCCGGGTCCGCTGCATGATCGACTGGCTCGTGGAGTGTTTTAACCCTATAAAATTCCCGTGGTTTAAAGACGAATTCATCCATCCAAACGAGCTCAAAGCGGTATATAAGGGTGAATCCCTGACCCAAATGTGCGGGGCATTTTCGACCGAAGGACGGTAACAGCAGAATGAACAAATCAGCGGCAAAGAAAATGAAGCAACGCAGTGCCGGAAAACCCGACATCGAGCTTGGCAAGCGAATTCGGCTGCGGCGCGTCGAACAGCGCGTCTCGCAGGCAGAACTCGGGGACCAGCTCGGTGTCAGCTTTCAGCAGGTTCAGAAATACGAGAAGGGCGTCAACCGCGTCGGTGCCGCTCGTCTTCAGCAGATCGCCACCGCGCTCGATGTCCCCGTCACCTTCTTCTACGACGGCGACGGCAAGGCGCGGGAAGTCGAGAGCCTGTTATTTCTCGATAGCGCGTTCAGCCTGAGACTGTTGCGGGCCTACAGCAAGATCAAGGACCAGACCGTACAACGTCAGCTGGTATCCCTGATGGAATCGATCGCGGCCAACGAAGACTAGCTAGCGCATGATCCGCCCAGTTGCGGGCGGTTTGGTGAAAAATCATGGCTCCCGGGTTTGGAGCGCGCTCTCAGGGCAAACGCAAATGTTTGTCCGGGAAACCCGACTCCAGTTTTTCTGATCGCGCTGCAAGGCGATCGAGACGGCTTTGTCGATTCCAGTCTGGTCGAGATTCCAGTCTGGCCGGTTCCAGCCTCGCTGATTTCCGACTCGCTGAATCCCACATGCTATCCCGTGGACGCAATCGATCGACGCAAGGAATCAAACCATAGCGTATCGCCGTGCCCGGCCAGATGCCGGTCCGGACGCGACAACAGCAGCCTGGCGCCATAGAAAATGGCGGTCGTTGGCCGCATCATTGCGGCTGGGTGCCTGAATTCCTGACGATGCCGGCCCAGCGATCGATTTCGGTTTTCACATAGGCTGCAAAGCTATCCGGCGTCGATTCGGCCAGCGGCTCCAGCGCAATCGCGGTGAGCTTGGCGCGGGTCCGGGGATCATCCACCAGCCTGGCGATCTGCGCCGCCAGTTGATCGGCGATCGGCCGCGGCAAGCCGGCCGGGCCGACCACGCCCTGCCAGGCGACAAGCTCGAAGCCGGTCAGGCCGGCTTCGGCCAGGGTCGGAATATTCGGGGCGGCGGCGATCCGCTTCAGCGTGGTCACGCCGAGAATCCTGAGCTTGCCCTGACGGATCGGGAGCAGCGCGGGTTGCAGATCCATCACCATGAAGGCAAGGTGCCCGGCGATCACATCGAGCATCGCCCGCACGCTGCCACGATACGACACGTGACGGATATCGATTCCCGTCGCCGCCTTGAGCATTTCGGCGCCGAGATGCTGTGGGCTGCCATTGCCGGCCGAGCCGTACGCCAGCCCCGGTTTCGATCTGGCGTAGGCGATGAATTCGGCCAGCGTCTTCACCGGAAGCTGTGGGTTGACGACCAGCGCAAATGGCACGCCGGCCACCAGCGCGATCGGCGTGAAATCCTTCACCGGATCGTATGGCAGTTTCTTGTAGAGCGCCTTGTTGATGGCGAGCGTGGTCGAGGTCGCCATCAGCAGCGTGTAGCCGTCAGGCGCGGCCGCGGCCACTTGTGCCGCGCCGAGCGCGGTGCCGGCTCCGGGCTTGTTCTCGACGATAACCGTCGCACCCAGTCCGGTCTTGAGCTGACCCGCCACCAGGCGGCCGAGGAAATCGGTGGTGCCGCCCGCTGGATAGGGCACGATCATCTTGATGGGTTGGTTCGGATAGCCGGTTTGGGCACGGGCCGGCAGCCCCGCCAGCAAGGCCAGTCCGCCGCCACACCCGGCAATCGCCTGTCGACGTGTCAGCGGCATGAAACACAACCCTCTCCTGCTCTTCCGCAGCAGCGCTTCTGTTACTGGAGGGTAGCATCTTCGCCGATGCTCTGACATGGCCTATCCCGACATTACGCTGCATCGCAGAATCCGGTCGCTGGCCCCGTCACGCCGATCAGGAACGCCCGCTCGCGCATTTGAACTCGGAACGGACTGCCGATAAGCTGCCGCGGCAACGCGGACCCCGAGATCAGGCACGAGACGAATGGTTTGTTTTAACCGGCCACGACCAGCGGAGCAGGTTCGATGACCGCATCCGGCGAGCCATCCAATCTGCCCGCGGTTTCCCAATTGGTGGTTCAGGATCTGACCCGCGCCGCGATCTTTCTGGTCGCTACGGTCAACCCCGGCACGACCAGCCGCGCGGCGATCCGGTCGTTTTGCGGCGACCTTCCGGGGCTGGTGCGTGCGGTCGGCTTCCGCGATATCGAGGGAAATCTCCTGCGTGATGGGGGTCGGATCCGACGCCTGGGACCGGCTGTTTGGCGTGCCGCGGCCGGCCGAACTGCACCCGTTCCGGGAATTCAAGGCCGGCCCGCGTCATGCCGTGGCGACATCAGGCGATCTGCTTTTTCACATCCGCGCCAAGCGCATGGACCTCTGTTTCGAACTGGCGACCCAAATCATGGCCCGGCTCGGCGGCGCCGTTTCGGCGGTCGACGAAACCCATGGCTTTCGTTATTTCGACGATCGCGATCTGATCGGCTTTGTCGACGGAACCGAAAACCCCACCGGACAGGCCGCGGTCGACGCCGCCTATGTCGGAACCGAAGACGCCGCCTTCGCCGGCGGCACCTATGTGATCGTGCAAAAATACCTGCACGATATGGCGGCCTGGAATGCGTTGTCCACCGAAACCCAGGAGCGTATCATCGGCCGCACCAAGCTTGCGGACATCGAGCTCGATGACGCCGTGAAGCCGTCTTGCGCTCATAACGCGCTCACCAAGGTCGTGGTGGACGGCAAGGAAATCAAGATCATCCGCGACAACATGCCATTCGGCCACGCCGCCGAGAACGAGTTCGGCACCTATTTCATCGGTTATGCGCGCTCGCCGCGAACCACCGAGCAGATGCTCGAAAACATGTTCGTCGGCCAGCCGCCCGGCAATTACGATCGCTTGCTCGATTTCAGCGTGGCCAAAACCGGCAGTCTGTTCTTCGTGCCATCAGCGGCTTTCCTGGAAAACATTTCGGACGACGATTCCATTTCCGGACCTTCGGAAAAGTCCGCCGTTGCGGCGCCGCCGCCGGCATTGAGGCGCGAAGGTTCGCTCGACATCGGTTCGCTTAAAGGAGACCCTGCCTCATGAACAATCTTCACCGCGGGCTTGCCCCGATATCCGACGCCGCCTGGTCAGAGATCGAGGAGGAAACCTCACGCACCATCAAGCGCTACCTGGCCGGGCGGCGCGTCGTCGACGTGCAGGGGCCGGGCGGCGTTGCGCTTTCCGCCATCGGCACCGGCCATTTGCGCAATGTCGCCGCACCCGGAGACGGAATCGTGGCGCGGCAGCGCGAGGTCAAGCCGCTGGTCGAACTGCGCGTTCCCTTCGAACTCGATCGCCAGCAGATCGATGACGTCGAGCGCGGCGCCGACGATTCGGATTGGCAGCCCGCCAAGGATGCAGCCCGGCTGTTGGCCTTTGCCGAGGACCGGGCGATCTTCCAGGGCTACGCCGCCGCAGGCATCGGCGGCATCCGCGAGGGGACCAGCAATCCGGTCCTGACCCTTCCGCCCGATGTGCGCGCCTATCCCGACGCCGTTGCCCTTGCCTTGAGTAAATTGCGGCTCCAGGGCGTCAATGGTCCCTATTCCGTGGTGCTGGGCGCCGACGCCTATACCGCCCTGAGCGAGACCAGCGATCACGGTTATCCGGTGCTGCGGCACGTCAAGGAGCTGGTGGACGGCGAAATTATCTGGGCGCCGGCGATCAACGACGCCTTCGTGCTGACGACGCGCGGCGGCGATTTTGCTCTATATCTCGGCGAGGATGTGTCGATCGGCTATCTCAGTCATGACGACAAGACGGTCCGGCTCTATCTCGAAGAGAGCTTTACGTTCCTGCTGCTGAGCACCGAGGCCTCGGTTGCGCTGACCGCCAAAGACCGCAAAGCCAAACCCTGATTTTCGTTTTTGCCGCATAACTCGTTTCCGCGCGCCGCGGATTTCGGCGGCGAGGGAGCAGACCATGATGATCCTTCACCACGGCTGGCGCTCGAGCGCCTCGCGCCGGGTGCGGCTGTGCCTGGAGGAAAAGGGCCTCAGCTACGAAGGCCATGTCGTCGACATGGCGAGACTGGAGCACCATTCGCCGGAATATCTCAAGATCAATCCGCTCGGCGTGATCCCGACGCTGATCCATGACGGCAAGCCGCTGCACGAAAGCGGCACCATCTGCGAATATCTCGACGAAAGCTTTCCCGATTCCCCGCTGCGGCCGGATACGCCGTACCGTCGCGCCGAGATGCGCAACTGGATCCGGCACATCGACGGCCTCATTCACAATCTCATCATTTTCAACTGGCGCCACCATCTGCAGAAGACGGCGCAGCAATGGTCGGACCAGGAACTGGCCGCCGTGCTCAAGAACATCCCGAGCAAGGAGCGCCAGGAATCCTGGCTGCGGGTGGCGCGCAAACCCTATACCGATGAGGAGCGCGACGCGGCGCGCGCCAAACTGGTGACGCAGTTGCTGGACCGGATGGAAGCCGCGCTGAGGCCGTCGGGCTGGCTGGTCGGAAAAGCCTATTCGATCGCGGATATCGCGGCGGTGCCGTTCGTCAAGCGTCTCGACGAGGAAATCGCGCCGGACGAGGTGACGGCCGACAAACATCCCCGAGTCGCCGATTGGTGGACCAGAATACAGGCGCGGCCGGCCTTCGCGCGCGCCAAATTCGACCCCTTCATCACGACGATGTGAGGCCGCGCGGATTGGCGTCAGCGGTCAGGCACCGCGTTCGGCGTCACCTCTCCCTTCGGTTGCTCACGCCGTCATTGCGGCGGCTTCGAACCAATGCTTCAATGAACTCCAACCCCCGAAAGCGCCTCCAATGCTAGATGTCCCCAACAGCGCCGACAAATCCTATGCCGATGGCAAGATGCTGCAGAGCATCAGTGACGGCGTCGGCGTCATTACCTTCAACAATCCCGACAAGCGCAATGCGATGTCGCTCGAGATGTGGGAAGGACTCGGCAGCGCGCTGATCGCATTGCGCGACGATCCCGGGGTGCGGGTGGTGATCCTGGTCGGCGCCGGCGACAAGGCGTTCGTCTCGGGCGCCGATATCAGCCAGTTCGAGAAAACCCGCCACAACGCCGAAGCCGCGGAGGAATATTCCAGGCGCAGCGCCGCGCAACGCGCGCTATTGGCGGACTACCCGAAGCCGATTATCGCCTGTATCAGGGGATTTTGCCTCGGCGGCGGCATGCAGGTGGCGATGGCGGCGGATATCCGCATCGCCTCCGACAACAGCCAGTTCGGCATTCCCGCCGCCAAACTCGGCATCGCCTACGGTTATGACGGTCTCAACAATCTGGTCTCGCTGGTCGGCCCGTCCTGGGCGCGGCTGTTGATGTACACGGGCATGCGGATCGATTCCACCGAGGCGCTGCGGATCGGCTTGGTCGATCGCATGGTGCCCGATACCGAATTGTGGGGCGCGACCATGGAGATCGCCCGCACCATCTCCGGCAACGCGCCGCTGGCGGTCAAGGCCGCCAAGATCACCATCGCCCAGATTCTGAAAGACCGTGACGCGCGCGACATGGCCGCCATCAAGCAGATCGGCACCGACTGCATGGATAGCGAAGATTTCCGCGAGGGCCGCCGCGCCTTCATGGAGAAGCGCACGCCGGAGTTCAGGGGGAGATAATCGTAAGGCGCCCTTGCGCCGTGCCACCATCTTCAATGCACGGCTTGAATGGTGGGCAGGGCACGGCGCAAGGGCGCCTTTGTCCACCCTCAAAATCTACAGCGCCGCCAGCACCGCCTTCGCAATATCAGCGGTGCCATTGCTCCCGCCGAATTCCATCGGCTTGATGCCATCGGCATAAGCCTTGTCAACCGCGCGCTCAATGCGTTCGCCGGCTTCCGCTGCACCTTCGAGACCGTGCTTGTCGGCGAGCCAGTCCAGCATCATCGCGGCGGAGAGGATCATGCCGGTCGGATTGGCCTTGCCCTGCCCCATGATGTCGGGCGCGGTGCCGTGGCAGGGCTGGAACACCGCATGGCGGTCGCCGATGTCGGCCGACGGCGCCATGCCCATGCCGCCGATCAGGCCGGCGGTCATGTCGGAGAGAATGTCGCCGAACATGTTCTCCATCACCATCACGTCGAAATCCCAGGGCCGCTTGACCAGCATCGCCGAGCAGGCGTCGACATAGAGCCGGTCGGCCCTGACCTCGGGATGGCGTTTGGCGGCCTCATCGAACATCTCGCGGAAGAACGCAAACGCCTTGAACACATTGGCCTTGTCGACGCAGGTCAACGCGCCCGGCTTGCCGCGCGCCTTGCGGCGTTCGGCCAGACGAAAGGAAAATTCGAACAACCGCTCGGAAGTCTTGCGGGTGATCACCAGCGTCTCGCGCGCCTCGGTATCGGTGACCACGCCCTTGCCCATCGAGGCGAACAGGCCTTCGGTGGATTCCCGGATTACGACGAGGTCGATGCCGCGCGCGTCGGCGCCGACGATCGGACTGGGCACGCCCGGAATGAGACGCGCCGGCCGCACCCCGGCATAGAGGTCGAACTCAAAACGCAGCTCCACCTGCGGCATGATCTCGGTGCTATCGGGGTAGCGCACCGATGGCAGGCCGCAGGCGCCGAGCAGGATCGCATCGGCCTGGTCGCACAGCCGGACCGTGCTCTCGGGCATCGATTTGCCGGTCACGAGATATTCGTTGGCGCCGGCCGGCGCTTCGGTGAAGCGAAATTTCAGCGCCGTGGTCGCCTCGATCTTGCGCAGGACTTCGAGCGCCGGGGCCATCACCTCAGGGCCGATGCCGTCTCCGGCAAGCACGGCGATATGGAACGCGTCATTGGCTGACATGGGAATTTCCTTGGAAGCTGAGAGTTAACGATCGTCATTGCGAGTAGAGCGCAATCCACACCGGCCGTCATACCGCCACCGGGCCTCGCCTTCGGGGAGCCCGATGACAGGCTCCTGCGGATATCCGGTACGCCGAGACTTCTCGGCCCCCGGACGCAGCACTGCAAGAGCGCCCGAGCCGGGTCTACTGTTACTTTGCATGGGGTTGTTTTCGCGATTTTTGAACTACGGCGTCAGCACCGCCCGGCCGACCAGGCGGCCCTTCTGCAGGTCGATCAGCGCCTCGTTAGCCTTGGCAAGCGGCATCGGCGTCACCGGAATCGGTCCGATCTTCTTGGCGCGAACCAGATCGAGCAGTTCCTGGGTCTCGCGGAGATTGCCGACATAGCTGCCCTGGATGGTGATCGCCTTGATCGGAATCAGCGGCAGCGCCCAGGTCGCGCCGCCGCCGAACAGGCCGACGATGACGAGCTTGCCGCCCTTGGTCAGGCAGTCGAAGCCGAGCTGCGTGGTCTTGGCGTTGCCGACGAGATCGATCACCGCGCGGATCGGGCCGCGGGCCTTTTGGGCGAGTTGCTCCAGCGCATCGGGAGCGCCACCATCGACGGTGGCGAGCGCGCCAGCCTGCTCGGCGGCTTGCCGCTTGCGGGCGTCGATATCGACGACGATGGCGCCCTTGCCGCCCATCGCCTTCAGCAGCGACAGCGCCATCAGGCCAAGGCCGCCGGCGCCGAAGATCACGATCGGGGTGTTGAAAGCGGATTCGACTTTCTTCAGCGCGCTGTAGGTAGTGACGCCGGAGCAGGCATAGGGCGCCGCGGTCACGGGATCGAGCCCCTTTAGATTCAACAGGTAGCGCGGATGCGGCACCGTCATGTGGTCGGCATAGCCGCCGTCGCAATAGACCCCGATCGAATTCGGCTTGACGATGCACATATTCTCGTCGCCGGCGAGACAGGTCTCGCATTTGCCGCAGCCGAGCCAGGGATAGACCAGCGCGATGTCGCCGATCTTGAGGTCGCCCTTGTCGCCGGCCTTGACGTCCGGTCCGAACGCCAGCACTTCGCCGACGCTCTCATGCCCCATGGTGCGCGGCAGCGACACGCCGCGTTCTTTCAACGAGAGCGGCTTGCGGCCGTGCCCGAGATCATAGCCGCCTTCCCAGATGTGCAGGTCGCTGTGGCAGACCCCGGCCGCCTTCACCCTGATCAGGACCTGGGTGCCCGACGGCTGCGGCGTCGGCTCATCCACCTCCTGCAAGGGCGCGTTGAAATCGGTGACCTTGAAACTCTTCATCGCTGCTCTCCCGTCGATGGTTCTTGTTATTGGGCCGACATTGCCACGCATTTCCCTTCGGCGTCGAGGCCAGGCCGCCGGTTCGATCCGGAATTCACGATCGGAGATTCCCGTCGGCCGTCAGCGCGGCCTGGCCGCCGCCGATTTCCCGGTGAAGGCAGCGATCTCGGCGTCCGAGAGGCCGCTCTCCCTGAGCACCGCGACCGTGTGTTCGCCCAGGGTCGCGGCGCGCTTGCCGGCGGTGACGCCAGCCTCCGACATCCGGAACGGCAAATTCATCACCTTGAAGGTGCCACCGTCGTCCTCGACCTCGGCCAGCGCGCCGCGATGCGCGATCTGGGGATCGGACAAGGCCTCGGCAACGGTGCGATAGGCCGAACTGGGCACACCACTCTCATTGAGCGCGGCGAGGCTTGCTTGCGTCGAAAGCGTACGCGACCAGGTCTCGACGCCTTCCATCAGATCTTTCCAGTTGTCGCGCCGGTCGGAATAGTTCGCAAACCGCGGATCGTCGATCCATTGCGCATGACCGGAGACCCTCGCCAGGCTCTGGAAGGTCTTTTCGCTGGCGATGGCGACCATCACATAGCCGTCGGCGGTCTCGACCGGGCCGAACATCGGGCGGCTCGGCGACGTCACCGCAAATTGCGACCACTGCACTTCGTTCAGGGTCAGGCTGAGCATAGATTCCAGCATTGAGACGTCGATGTGCTGACCCCGCTGGGTGGCGTGACGCTGGTACAGCGCCGCCGCGATGGCGCCGAAGGCATAGACGCCGGTGACGACGTCGGCGTGATAGATTCCGCAATAGTCCGGGCGGGCGCGCCCGGGCTGGTACGACAAATGCGCCATATCGTAGCCGGAGGCGGCATGGATCACCGGCGCGTAGGCCGGCAATTCCGCCGACGGCCCGGTCTGGCCATATCCGGAGATCGAACAATAGATCAGCCGCGGATTGAACCCGCGCAGCGCGCTGTAATCCAGCTTCAGCCTTCGCATCACCCCGGGACGGAAATTCTCGACCAGGATATCGGTGCTATCGAGCAGCCGGCGGATGATATCGATCGCCTCGGGCGATTTCAGGTCGAGCACCAGGCTCTTCTTGCCGGCATTGAGCTGGCCGAACACGCTGCTGAAGCTGTTGCGGACCGGCGGACGCGTTCGCATCGTTTCCCCTTCCGCGGACTCGACTTTGATGACCTCCGCCCCCATGTCGGCCAGCATGCGGGTGCAATGCGGACCGGCGATGGTAGTCGAGAAATCGAGCACTCGAAGACCCGCAAAACTCCCGGCCGAATTATCCGCGGCATTTCGCCGTTCCGTCATTCCAGACTCCTTGAACCGCGGTACGCGTTGGTGGCGCGAGGACCCTAAGTGCCGCCGCTGTTCCTGGAAAGCAATTCCCGGCTCGGCGAGCCAAGCCATCGGCGCTCCCGGCTGGATCCGATCTTTTCTTCGCAGTGCAGCGAAACTGGACCCTTTCTTGCCTGGTTTTGGTCATGGCCGATAATGAGGGGCGTTTCTTGGGGGTTTTGTTTGTCACAACTGAAATGGACGATTTCATCCGGGTCGGCGGCCTCGCCGCCGTCAGGGTGAAATCGCTGCCGGCAAAAATTCGCCGAGCGTGGCCGTCGTTGAAGCCGATGTTGACCCCGATCGCATCCGGCCGGCGGCGCCATGAAGGTGGAGAAAGCGCGTCGGATGCCGCCGAGAAACGATTCGGTCGACGGCTGCGTGAACAGGAATCCGGTTTCGCCGTCCATGATGGTTTCCGCGAGACCGCCGGTCTGATGGCCGATCGCCAGCGATCCGAATTTTTGGACGTACATTGGCTCAGCCCGCACGGCTCGAACCGCTATCGCCATAGGCGTTGCCGGGGCGGTCATAGAGTTGCGGGCACAGCAGGACGTAAACCGGGAGGCCGTCTTTGGTCGCCGCCAACCCGAGCGAGCAGGCCGGCATTTCCGCCAGTGCGGGGCACTGGCCATTGAATATGCGTGAATTGTTCGACCACATAGGATCGCCTCGACTCGATGCGCCGCAACGCGATGTCGTGCTCCTTCAGCTGGGACATTTCCGCCGCCTGCTACAGCGCGCTTTATCGGAAAGCGCTGTCCCCTTGATCGCGAGCCTTTGCCTGCTTCGTCTCGATCCTCACGCCGGCGCCGGCATGTCCGCGCTGCGCCGCGTTTCCGGCATCACAAACCAGATCATGGCAACGCCCATCGCCGCAACGGCAGCGAGCCCGACGAAGGCAGTGCTGCTCCCGAAGCGGTCGGCGACGTAGCCGGCCAGCACGGTGCTGAGCGACGCGCCGATGCCGGTCGCGGTGCCGACGATGCCCTGGGCGAGATTGAAATGACCGCTTCCGAACGCGACATCGGCGACGATCAACGGAATCATCACACTGAATACGGCAGCGGTGACACCGTCGAACAGCTGCGCCGCGACCAGCAGATACGGATCGCTTACGGTGGCGAACAGCACGCCGCGGATCGCCAGCGCACCAAAGCCGAGCAGCAGCAGCGGCCGGCGCCCCCACAGCTGCGCCTTGCGGCCGACCGACGGCGAGGCCAGCGCGACGATCGCCTGCGGCACGATGATGCATGCGGCGATCAACACCGTCGCCCATTGGCTCGAGCGGGTCGTTACGACGCCCGCCATCAAGGGAAGCATCGCCGCGTTGGCAAGCTGTAGCAGCAGCACCGCGCCGGCGAAGATCAGGAGCGGACGCTGGCGCATCAGTTTCAGCACGCTGGTGGCGCTGGCATCGGGCTTCTCGCGCACCACCTCGCCGTGGGCCTGGGCCGGGTCGATTTCCCGCTCGCGGATCCGTGCCAGCGCGAGCAAGGTTGGAATCGCCAGCAGGAAGGTGACCAGGAACACCGAACGGCTCGACAGCAGATAGCCGCAGGTGCCCATCAGGGCCGCGGCACCCCCGTTGCCGAGCGAGGCATAGCGGGCATTGCGTCCGAACCGTTCCCCGACCGCCAGCGGCCCGACCAGGCCGAGGCTGATCGCGGCAATCGCCGGGCCGAGTACGCAACTTGCGGCGGCGTGCAATGTCGCGGCGGCCATCACCACCGGAAAGATCGGCCACGCCGCGTATCCGAGCGCGCTGAATCCGATCGTCGCCACCGCAAGCCCGGCAACCAGCCGTTCGGAGCGGGCGGCATCGACGATGGCTCCGCCGGGCATTTGTCCGATCAACGCCACCAGGCCGCCGATCGACAGCACCAGGCCGATCTCGACCTGGGTCCACTTTTGGGTCGTCAGATAGACCGCGACAAACGGGCCAAAACCGGTCTGCACGTCGGCGAGAAAAAAGATGAACCAGTCGAGCCCGCGCTGGCTCTGGCGCGACGGCGACGACGATGGCTTGCGCGGCGGCCGCAACGGATCGCCGTCACCGCCGATCGGCCGTGCGTCAATCCGGTCGATAGGCTGTCTGGGCGAGCGCGCGAACAGGCTAGTTCTCCAAAATGGTCAGGGGTTGAACGGCTGCAGGGTGCCGGAGGCGCCGAGCACCACCACCGGCGTATCTTCCTTGTATTCAGGCGCCGCCTTCACCTGATCCTTGGTCAACTCAAGCGTGATGCTGTCGCTCTTGTTGGCGACGCTGCCGAAATGCAGCGCATTCCAGTCGACGACGATTTTCCGGCTGCCGACGCCGAGAAAGCCGCCGAAGTCAATTACGGCCGCGCGCACCTGGCCGGCGCGATCGACAATGACGTCGACGATCCGCCCCATGTCCTCATCGGTCGGACTGCGGACATCGCGCCCGAGCACGCCATGGGCATCCGCGGCCCCGATGATCGTGACCGAGGGCGGCGGCGAAGGTTCTTTCGGTCCGGCCGGCGGCGCCGCATTTTTTTGTTGCAACCGATCGGGCGAGTGGCTGCCCGCTTGCGGCGGGCTGGTGTCTGAGGCGGCCCAGGCCGGGACAGCCTCAAGAGCCGCAAGAGCGATTATCGGGAACGCAAACAGGCGTTTCGCGCGCATATGGCCTCCCTCTGTTCGAGCGTCACTGATCTCCTAAAGCGCCATCACTATCGACACCTGGATCTGGCCGTGGGTGCGCAACACCTCGAGCGACACCTCGTGGTCGTGGCGGCGAACCCGCAGATCGACGCTCGATGGGCCGAGCCGCAAATCACGCAGCACCACTTCGTTGATGAAGGCGGGCAGTCTCGGGTTGCGCAGGCGAATTTCGCCGCGTTCCGCATCGAATTCGAGACCGAGTGCGGCCTCCAGCAGCGTGAACGGCGTCGCGCTCGCCCAGGCCTGCGGCGCACAGGCGACTGGATAAAGCGTCGGGCCGCGCTGCTTCTCACGCTGAAAGCCGCAGAACAATTCCGGCAGCCGCCGCAGATCCATGTAGGTGGCGGCGTCGAACAGGCCCGTGAACAGCTGCTCGACCAAATGCTTGAGGCCGTAGCGCGCCAGCCCAAGCGTGATCAGCGCGTTGTCGTGCGGCCAGATCGAGCCGTCATGGTAGGACATCGGATTGTAGCGCGCTTCGCCGCGCGCCACGGTGCGGATGCCCCAGCCGGTGAAAAAATGCGGCCGCATCAGGTCGGCGGCGACCAGGCGGGCGCGGTCCGCGCGCACCATGCCGGTGAACAGCAGCTGCCCGGCATTCGAGGTGCGCACCTTGCACGGCTGCTTGGCGCCGTCGAGCGCAAGCGCATAGGTGCCAAGCTCGTCGCACCAGAACGCCTTTTCAAAGCGCTGGGCCAGCAGCCGGGCTTCGGTCTCGAGCTTGCGCGCCTGCCCGTCCTTGCCAAGGCGCAAGGCGCAACGTGCCGCCAGCTGCTTGCCGGCAAACACATAGCCCTGCACTTCCGCCAGCGCGATATAGCCCTCGGCAAGCCGTCCGTCGGCATGAAAGATCGCGTCGTAGGAGTCCTTCCAGCCCTGATTGGCCAATCCCTGTTCCGAGGCACGCTGATATTCGACGAAGCCGTCCTGGTCCGGGTCGCCGGCGCCGTCGATCCAGCGCAGCGCCGCCTCGATCGCCGGCCACAACTCGGCCAGCGTCGCGTCATCGCCGGTGCGCTCGACATAGAGACCGGCCAGCAGCACGAACAGCGGCGTCGCATCGACACTGCCGTAATATTGCGCAAACGGCACCTCGCGCAGCGCCGCCATTTCGCCGCCGCGCATTTCGTGCAGAATCTTGCCCGGCTCGGCGTCGGCGAGCGCGTCGACCGTCTTGGCCTGATAGCATGCGAGCCGCTTCAGCACGCCGCACGCGACCCGCGGATCGATCCACAGCATCTGCAGCGCGGTGATGATGCCGTCGCGGCCGAATGTGGTCGAATACCACGGGATGCCCGCATAGGGATATCGTCCCTGCGGCGTATCGGTCATCAGTATGTTGAGGTCGGCCATCGATTGGCACAGCACCTCGTTGAAGATGTTGTTCGAGGTTTCGATGCTGGTGGCGCCCCTGGTCGACTGGCGCATCTCGCGGCGATGCGCCAGCAATCCGCGGAAGAACGGCACCGGCTTCTGTGTGGCCAGCTTGTTGCATGATGCGGCTATGAACAAGGAGCTGGTCTGTTGCGGCCCGAGATCGAAATGATAGGTCGCGGCATTCACCGCAAGCCGGGTCGGGGGCGGATCGAAATGCAGCGCCGTGCTGCGCGATTTGCCGTCGAGGCCCTTATATTCCAGCGCAACGTCGGCGGACCCAAGCAGCTTGCTGGAGCCGACGCCCCGGCGCGCGCGCTTTTCGCCGCGCACTTCGAACAGATCGGCAAAGTCATTGTCGAACAGCAGCGTCAGGTTGAAGCTGGCGAGGCTCTCGCCGTGATTCTGCAAACCGATCCGCTGATAGGCGGTGCCGCGCCACAGAAAGACCGTGCGCACGATGTGCAGGATATCCTTCTGCAGCACGATCCGGCCGTTGCGATAAACATCGGGATTGGTGAGGTCGACCGTCAATGCGGAATTGTCGTCGCGCATATTCGAGCCGAGCAACAACGGCTGGACGTCGTCCAGAACAAGCTCGAGCCGGGCGAGGTAACGGGTGTCGGTGTTGAACAAGCCGTCGGGTCCGCCGGACGAGGCGCCGATGTCGCCATGGCTGTCAAGCACGATGAAGGTGTCATCGTGCTTGAGCGAGCGCCGCGGCCGCGCCGCGGGGCCGGTCATCGGGATATAGAACGGCGATTCCGCAACCATTTCGAGGGTCCGGTTCGTCACGATTTGGGTTACGGCTTCAACTGACATTGGACCTCGAGCGGCTTTGTGGCCTTGGAATACGCGCACCAGGACTCAACACCACCGCCGTCGATCAGGCCGCATGGGTAGCAAGGCGGCTCATCTCCTGCGTCACCAGTTCGCGATACGGGCCCCGGCCCTGCATCAGGCGCTCCGGCCGGCCGTCTTCGATGATCCTGCCCGCCTTGAGCATGATCACCCGATCGAAATTGCGCAGCGTGGCCAGGCGGTGGGCGATCGCGATCACGGTGCGCCCGCGCATCAGGCGGCCAAGCGCTTCGCGGATCGCCTCCTCGGATTCGCTGTCGAGCGCAGCAGTGGCTTCGTCGAGCAGCAGGATCGGTGCGTCCTTCAGGAACGCACGCGCGATGGCGATGCGCTGCCGCTGGCCGCCCGAGAGCTTGACGCCGCGGTCGCCGACCATGGTCGCAAGTCCTTCCGGCAAGCTTTCGACGAAATCGCATCGGGCCGCAATGGCCGCGCGCAGCACCTCGTCGTCGGTCGCGGTGGGCCGTCCGTAGCGGACATTTTCCATAATCGAGCGATGAAACATCGAGATGTCCTGCGGCACCACCGAAATCGCCTCGCGCAGGCTTTGCTGGGTGACGCGGGAAATATCCTGGCCATCGATAGTGATGCTGCCTTGCTGTGCATCATAGAACCGTTGCAACAGCACGAACAGGCTGGATTTTCCGCCACCGGACTGACCGACCAAGCCGACCCTTTGACCGGCGTGAAGACGCAGGTTGAAGCGGTCGAACACCTTGAGCCCGCCGGGATAGCGGAACGAGACGTTGTTGAAGGCGATGGCGGCGCCCGCCTTCACCAGCGGTTCGGCTTCCGGATGGTCCTGCAGTTCATGCGGCAGCAGCAGCGTGGCAATAGCTTCGGTCAACCGGGCGACATGCTGGGTGACATCGACCAGCGCCACCGCAAGATCGCGCGTCGCGCTCAAAATCGAAAGTCCGAGTGTGCAGACCAGCACCACGTCACCGGTGGTGGCGACGCCACGCTGCCAGAGCATGATCGCCCAGGCGAGCAATGCGATCGTCAGCACCACGGTAATGGCGGCGTGGGTGATCCGCAGCTTTTCGAGATAACGCAGGCTGCGTCCGCGCGCCGTCAATTCCCGGTTGACGGTCGCATCGAACCGGTCGTGCTCGAAGCCGAGGCCGCAAAATGCTCGCACCAGCGGCATGTTGTTGATGACATCGACCATCTCGCCATCGACGGCCGCGGCCTTGTTGGCGAAATCGTCGTGCAAGGGCTTGCCGGCGGCAGCCAGATGAAACATCGCGATCACCATCGCGCCGGCGACGACGATCAATCCTCCCGACATCAGCGGACTAACGGTTCCGATCAGGGCGATGGCCGAGACCGTCGCGATGCATGGCGGCAACACGTTCCAGACAAACATGTTCTCGACGGTGAAAACGGCATTGGATGTGGCGGTAATGCGGCTGGTCAGCATTCCCGGCAGCCGGTCGGTGAAATAGCTCGGCGCATGCCCGGTCAGATGGCGAAAGATGTCGCGGCGGAGATCGCCGGTGACGCCGACAAAGGTGAAGCTCGCGGTCCAGCTGGCGATCCGCCACAGAAAATTGTCGGCCGCGATCAGCGACATGAGGAAAACAAATGCCAGCCATACGCCACCGGCGCGCGCGGTTCCGGCCGACAGACCGTCGACCAGATATTTGACGCCATATTGCGTGCCCACCGAACAGGCAACCGCCGCAACCACGGCGGAAAGAATGACTAAATGCGCGGCCAGGCGCTGACGAATATAGCGCAGCACGAACGGAAGCGGCCGATTGGCATATCCTGAAAGATTGTCCATGTGGCGCAAACCCGCTGGAGGAAGAACCTGATTGGGCGAGATTGGATGAGTTCCGCTCGATCTAGTGATGGATACGTCCCTGAAGTTCCCATCGCGCGGCCATCACTGCGCAACAATCATGCAGCGATAACGGCGGTAGAAACCTGATCGGGCGTGATGGCATCAGCAAGACCGCGATGTGGAGGAAGTGCGTGTCCTCTGGGGAACTTCGCACATGCGGAAACGTTCCCTGTCCGGCATGCCGGTGCCATCTGCCAAATGGGGCTTTTTTCATCCATGACCACAAAAGGAGACGAATAGATGCGCATCGCGCAGGTTGCTCCGCTGACGGAGGCTGTCCCGCCCAAGCTTTATGGCGGAACCGAGCGGGTGGTGCACTGGTTGACCGAGGAACTGGTCGCATTGGGAAACGACGTCACACTGTTTGCCAGCGGCGACTCCCAGACCTCGGCGAAACTCGATGCAACCTGGCCGAAGGCCCTGCGCCTCGACGGATCCGTTCGCGACGCCAATGCCTTGCACATGGTGATGCTGGAGCGCGTGTTGCAAAAATGCGACGATGAAGAATTCGACTTTCTGCATTTTCACCTCGACTACTATCCGTTCTCGCTGTTCTCACGCCAGCCGACGCCGTTTCTGACCACGCTGCACGGCCGGCTCGATCTGCCGGAGCATCAGCCGGTGTTCACGACATTTTCATCGATCCCGGTGATCTCGATTTCCAACGCGCAGCGGCGTCCGGTGCCCCAGGCCAACTGGGTCCGCACCATCCACCACGGCCTCCCGGAAAAGCTGTTGACGCCGCGGCCGGTGACCCCTGGTTATCTGGCCGTGCTCGGACGCATCGCGCCGGAAAAGGGAGTGGACCGGGCGATCAAGATTGCGACCCGATGCGGCATTCCGCTCAAGATCGCGGCCAAGATCGACCGGGCCGACCAGGACTATTACGACGAAATCATTCGCCCGCTGATGGACCACCCGCTGGTCGAATATATCGGCGAAATCGGCGACCACGAAAAATCCGATTTCCTCAGCGGCGCAATCGGGCTATTGCTGCCGATCGACTGGCCGGAGCCGTTCGGCCTCGTCATGATCGAGGCGATGGCATGCGGTACGCCCGTCATCGCCTATAATCGCGGCTCGGTCCCCGAGATCATCGACGAGGGCCTGACCGGATTCATCGTCGAGGACGAAATCAGCGCGGTGGCCGCCGTCGGCCGGCTTGCCAACCTGAGCCGCAGCGCCATTCGAAAACAGTTCGAGGCGCGCTTCACCGCCCGCCGCATGGCGCTCGACTATCTCGCCGCCTATCGCAGCCTGATGGAGGCCGCAGCGCCGCGGATCAAGCTGGTCAGCAGCGCCGAATAGCGACGCTCAGGCGCAGCCCGGCCGGGTGACGGGTTGCCCGATGCGGTTTCCGCTGTGCGTGTGAGCAGCGGACACTTGCGCTTGGGATCGACAAGCCCAATGTTGCGGCGCACCCGCGTCATTGCCTCGCCACGCCGGACCCCACCGATCCGGGCTTTGAACTTGCCGAATTACATGGTCTTATGAGTTCAAGCTCAGCCAAATAGCAAGCGAACGGACAGAGACCTGAACCGTGATCGCGTGGGGAACGTCATGAAAAAGCATCGCCAGAAGTCCATCAAAAATCCAACCGAGCCTGATAAAACCCTGTCGAAGCGGCAGGACCGCCGCCAGTTCCTGATCAAGACCGGCGGGATATTGGCCGCGGGCGCATTCGGCGCGGTGCCGCTGCGCGGCTGGGCCGCCGACCCCGTCAATATCGGCGGGCTTTATCCCTCGACTGGCAGCATGGCGCAGATAGGGGTCGGCTGCGTCGCCGCCGCCAAGCTCGGCGTCGACATGGTCAACGCGGCCGGCGGCATCAAATCGCTCGGCGGCGCCAAGCTCAATCTGATCATCTCCGACGTGCAGAGCGACACCACGGTGACGCGCACGGAGACCGACCGTCTGATCACCGGCAACAAGCTGTCGGCGATCCATGGCTGCTATGCCAGCGCGCTGACCATGATCGCCAGCGAGGTCGCCGAGCGCGCCAAGATGCCGCTGATTACCGGCTCGAGTTCGGACCAGCTCAACAAGGGACGGCACTATACCTTCACGCCGTTTGCGCGGGCCTCGCAGTTCGCCCAGGCGCAATTGCAGATGGCCAAGCTCGTCAGCGACAAGCCGAAAGTCGCCGTGATCTACGAGAACACCGCCTTCGGCACCTCGACCTCCAACGGACTGAAGGAACTGGCGCCCGGCGAAGGTGTCGAGATCGTGATGTTCGAGCCTTACTCAGCGGGGTTCACCGATGCGAGCCCTTTGATCAACAAGGTCAAGGCCTCCGGCGCCAACGCGCTGTTCTCGCTCTCCTACCTCAATGACCTGATCCTGATCGTGCGGACCGTCAAGCAGGTCGGCCTCAACATCGCCATCAACGGCGGCTCGGGCGGCTTCGTGATGCCGGACTTCTACAAAAATGTCGGCAAGATCGCCGAAGGCCTGCAGGGCGTCGCGCACTGGAATCACGACATCAACGACGACGCGCAGAAGGTGAACGTCGAATTCAAGAAGCGGACCGGCGACTTCGCCTTCGAATATGCCGGCGGCCTGGTGGCCCAGACCTTCATGCTGGCCGACGCGCTGGAGCGCGCGGCCTCCGCCGATCCGCAGAAGGTCCGCGACGCGCTGTCGACGCTCGACGTGTCCTCGGGATATGCGGCGATGGCGCCGGGCGGCAAGGTCAAGTTCGGACCCGACGGCAAGAACATCTATGGCCGCCCGGTCGGCGTGCAGTGGCAGAACGGCGATCTGGCCAGCATTTTCCCGAAGGAAGACGCCCGCAAGCCACTAATGAAGATGTAAGACCGGTCGAAGCAGATGTGGGAGACAGTGGCCCAGGCCGTCATCAACGGCCTGCTCATCGGCGGCATCTACGCGCTCGTCAGCATCGGTGTCACGCTGATCTTCGGCGTGGTCAAGATCGTCAACTTCGCCCAGGGTGAATTCGTGATGATCGGGATGTACATCTCCTTCTATCTCGCCAACCAATTCGGCATCGACCCCCTGCTGTCGCTGTTCGTGACGATGCCGGCGTTGTTCGTGATCGGCGTGCTGGTGCAGCATTTCCTGATCCGCAGGGTGCTGGGGCCGAACGACATGCCGCAGATCTTCCTGACCTTCGCGCTGTCGCTGCTGCTGTTGAATCTCGCGCTGATGCTGTTCACCGCGAATTACCGCACCGTCCACACCTCCTATTCCGACGAGGCGTATCACATCGCCGGGCTCTACATTCCTGTGGCCAAGTTGATTGCCTTCGTGGTCGCGATGTTCCTGAGCGGGGCCCTGTGGGTGTTCCTGCACACCACCGACCTCGGCAAGGCGATGCGGGCCGCCGCGCAAAACCGCGACGTCGCGATGCTGATGGGCATCAACCCAGACCGCGTGTTCTGTGTCGCGCTTGGCATCGCGCTGGCGCTGGCCGGTGCGGCCGGCTCGCTGCTGATGCCGTTCTATTCGGCCTATCCGTTTGTCGGCCAGGTGTTCGTGCTGATGGCCTTTGTCGCCGTGGTCATGGGCACGCTCGGCAATGTGATCGGCGCGCTGATCGCCAGCCTGTTGATGGGGATCGCGGAGTCCCTGGGGATTCAATATGTCGGCGCCGACTCCGGATTGCTCGTGGTGTTCGGATTGCTGCTGCTGACGCTCGCCTTCAAGCCGACCGGCCTTGGGGGGAAGGCGCGATGAAACCGCACACCCGCAACCTCGTGCTGCTGGCGATCGGGATCGTGGTTGCCATCGCCCTTCCGCTGGTGGTCACGAGTTCGTTTGCGATCGACATCTTCGTCCGGATACTGCTGTTTTCCTTCATCGGCGTCGCCTGGAACCTGATGGGCGGCTATGCCAAGCAGTTGTCGCTCGGGCATGCCGCCTATTTCGGGCTCGGCGCCTACACCTCGACCATCCTGCAAATCGATTTCGACATCTCGCCCTGGATCGGGATGGTCGCCGGCGGTGTGGTGGCGATGCTGGCGAGCCTGCCGATCGGTTGGCTCTGTTTCCGGTTGCGCGGGCCGTATTTCACAATTGCCACCATCGCGACCGCGCAGGCGCTGATGCTGATCGTCCTGAAGTTTCGCGACTTCGCCTGGGGCGCCGAGGGCACCACCATTCCGAACCTCGGCAGCGCCCCCTTGATGATGCAGTTCGAGAGCAAGGCCGCCTATTACTACGTCGTGCTCGGCCTGCTCGCGCTCGGGCTTGTGATCACCTATCTGATCGAGCGCTCCTGGATGGGATATTACCTCGTCGCCATCGGCGAGGATGAAGACGCCGCCGAGGCGATCGGCGTCAATGCGCCCAAGATCAAGCGCGACATCTACCTGATCTCCTCGTTCCTGACCGCGCTCGCCGGCACGTTCTACATCCAGTACATCTACTTCATCGATCCGCCCACCGCGTTCAACTTCAACATCTCGATCGAGGCAGCACTGGTGTCGATCGTCGGGGGAATCGGAACCCTGTGGGGTCCGGTGATCGGCACGGTGTTGCTGGAGACGACCTCGACCTTGCTGCAGAGCTGGCTCGGCAATTCGATCGCCGGCGTGCAGCTCACGGTCTACAGCCTGATCCTGATGGCGGTGATCCTGTGGCGGCCGACCGGGCTGATGGGCATGATCGGCGAAATGCGGCAGCGCCGTGTCAGCCGCAAGTCAGCGCGGGCGTAAACCGATGGCAGACGCGCTGGTCATTCGCGGTCTCAGCAGGCGGTTCGGCGGCTTGCGCGCCGTGCAGGACGTCAGTTTCACCGTGAAGGAAAACGAAACCGTCGCCCTGATCGGGCCGAACGGCGCCGGCAAGACCACCAGCTTTCATCTCATCACCGGATTTCATCGGCCGGATTCGGGCTCGGTGTTGGCTTTCGGGCGCGAGATCGTCGGCTTGAAGCCGCACGATATCTGCGCGCTCGGCCTGGCGCGGACCTTCCAGGTGGCAAAACCGTTCGGCGCCATGACGGTGCTCGACAACGTCATGACCGGCGCGTTCCTGCGCGACCGCCATGTACCGGTCGCGCGCGAAAAGGCCCGCGAAGTAATCGAATTCGTCGGCCTCGCCGCCCGCGAGCAGACCGCGGCGCGGGACCTCACCACCATCGACCAGCGCAGGCTGGAGATGGCGCGCGCGCTGGCGACGCAGCCACGGATTCTGCTGCTCGATGAAGTCATGGCCGGACTCAACCCGTCCGAGATCGACGCCGCGGTCGGCCTGATCGGAAAGCTGTCCAGCCGCGGGCTCACCATCGTCATCGTCGAACATGTGATGCGCGCCATCATGGCGGTCGCACGCCACATCGTGGTGCTCGATCACGGCCAGAAAATCGCCGAAGGCACGCCGAAACAGATCGTGGAAAATCCCGAAGTAGTCCGCGCCTATCTCGGCTCCTACGTGCACCCACCGACACCGGGAGAAAGCTAGTGCTCAAACTATCCGGCGTGAGCGCCAGCTACGGGTCCGTGCCGGCGATCCACAATGTCAGCATCGACATCGCCGAGGGCGAGGCGGTCGGCCTGCTCGGCGCCAACGGCGCCGGCAAGAGCACCACCTTGCGCGCAATCTCGGGCCTGGTGAAGATCACATCCGGTTCGATCAACTTTGCCGGCACGAATCTGGCTTCGCTACCGCCGCACCGGATTCCGGAGCTGGGCATCGCCCATGTGCCGGAGGGACGCCAGGTATTTCCCGAAATGACCGTACAGGAAAATCTCGAGATCGGGTCCTACGTGCCGAAGGCCAAGGCCGAGCGCAGCCGCACCCTCGAACTGGTCTACAACATCTTTCCGCGGCTGGCCGACCGAAAAAAGCAACTCGCCGGCACCATGAGCGGCGGCGAGCAGCAGATGCTGGCGGTCGGCCGTGGCTTGATGCTGAAGCCTCGGTTGTTGATGCTGGACGAGCCGTCGCTGGGCTTAGCACCGGTCATGACCGACGTCACCTTCGAAAAAATAGGCGAAATCCACAAGATGGGCACCGCGATCCTGCTGGTCGAGCAGAATGTCAGCCGCGCACTGTCGCTGGTGCAGCGCGCCTATGTGCTGGAAAGCGGCAACGTCATCATGCACGGCACCAGCGCCGAGCTTGCCAACAACAAGCAGGTGCAGGCGGCATATCTCGGGATTTGACGAGACGCGGCGCGCTGTTTATTTAGAAAATAGCCGCGCGAACGGCTGTTATCGTTCGGCGATATCGGGGAGTAAAAGAATGTTTTCGCATGTGATGATCGGCACCAACGACCTGGAAAAAGCCAGGTCTTTCTATGACGCGTTGCTGGGCACGCTGGGCGTGCCGCCGGCGAGGCTGGACGGCCATCGGATTTTCTACCGGAACAAGACCGGCGTGTTCTCGGTGTCGAAGCCGATCGACGGCAAGCTCGCATGCCCGGCCAATGGCGGCACCATCGGCTTTGCCGCTGAATCGGCCGAGCAGACCGACGCCTGGCACGCCACCGGCATCGCCCATGGCGGCAAGACCTGCGAAGACCCGCCGGGCGTGCGCGAAGGCGCCACCGGCAAATTCTACCTTGCCTAGCTGCGCGATCCGGACGGCAACAAACTCTGCGCGCTGCACCGCATGGGTTGAGGCCAAGGCGTCCGGGTTCAAGCGGACTACGCCCGTTTAGTGCCCCTGTCGCTATTGCGAGGATCCAACGGGTCGCGCGAATGCGCGCCCCATGACAGGCTCCGCGAAGCAGTCCAGCTTTTTGCTGAGCTGAGCCGCACCATGGATTGCTTCGCTGCGCTCGCAATGACAGGTTGAGTTGTCCTGCCGCTACCTCACCGCCGTCCGCTTCGGCTCGACGATTTCGAACATCCGTGGAAATTCATCCATCAGGCCCATCAGCTCCGCAAGCCGCATCGCGTTGCCGGTGAATTTTATTTTGCCGGCGGCCACGGCTTCCGGAAAGCTGGTCTGCTTGGCGATCACTTCATCCAACGTGCCGCGCGCCAGCGTGAAGCTGGCGTCGGCAGTGTCAGCCTGTGCGCCCGCGATATAGGTCAGCGCGCAGTTTTCCAGCGTGAGAACAAAACTCTCGCCGGTGTCGGCAAAACTCCAGTTCAGCACGATGTGCCTGCCTTCGGCCTTGGGACCGTTGAGGCGGACGCCGAGCACGTCCCACAATTGTTCGGTGCGCAGAGCCGCCAGCGTCTCCCGCGGCATCGGCGGGCGCGGCGGCGCTTTCGGCATACCGTGGCGCAATTCCTGGGCGCCGAACAGATAGGCGTTGCGCCAGGTCGCGCTTTCGGCGGCATAGCCGAGCTGCTCCAGGGTATCGGCGAGCAGCGCGCGGGCTGCCTGGTTGTCGGGATCGGCGAACACCAGATGGCTCACGGCTTGCGCCACGAAGCGAAATTCGCCTTTGGCAAAGTCCTTGGCCGCGCGATCGAGAATGGCGTCCGCGCCGCCCATATACTCGACATATTTCTGGCCGGCCTCGACCGGCGGCAGCGGATCGAGATTGACCGGATTGGCGTCGTACCAGCCGAGATATTTCTGGTAGATCGCCTTCACATTG
>Ga0208849_1000852_pt1 | contig 25054 bp, 21 predicted proteins | sample NGESurdeep072012_10_FD_184470 | JGI IMG/M metagenome (GOLD analysis project Ga0208849, IMG submission 184470) | Arctic peat soil microbial communities from Barrow, Alaska - NGEE Surface sample 53-3 deep-072012 (SPAdes) | ecosystem: Environmental > Terrestrial > Soil > Wetlands > Peat ... | reverse complement strand
GAGCAGCACAGGGACCTCCTGCAGCAGTCTCGGTTGTGAGGACGCGTACTTCCCAGGCATCGCTTTCTCGCTGACCAGCCAGAAATGCACCTCGGTGAGTGGCTCCGCGGCGCCGGCCTCGCCTCAGCTGTCGGGGACTCAGGTCACATTTACCGGCAGCGCCTTGGGCTGTCCCCACCCGCTCTACCAGTTCTGGATCCTCGCCCCCGGTCACGCCTGGCAGATCCTGCAGGCCTACACCAGCACGGCCACGTTCAACTGGAGCACGACTGGCCTGCCCGCCGGCAGCTACCTCTACACGGTCTGGGCCCGCGACTCCAGCAGCGCGGGAACCTCATGCGGCAGCCTCGGCTGCGAGGACGCGTACTTCCCCGGCACCGCCTACAGCCTGGACACGCCCTGCACGTCGGTGACCGTCTCCGGCACGCCCGCTTCCACGTCCAAAGCGGGTACTACGGTCACCTTCGTCGCGAGCGCCTCCGGCTGCTCCCATCCGCTCTACCAGTTCTGGATCCTCGCCCCTGGGCACACCTGGCAGGTGGTGCAGGCCTACTCCACCGCCACCACGTTCAACTGGAACACGACCGGCCTGCCGGCCGGCAGCTACCTCTACACGGTCTGGGCCCGCGATGCTGGCAGCACAGGGACCTCCTGCGGCAGCCTTGGCTGCGAAGACGCCTACTTCCCCGGCACCGCCTACAAGCTCACCTGAGATCCGCCGGTGCGCGGCTTCGCGGGCGGCCTTTCGAGCAAAGTCGTCGCTCTTCTGAATGCGGGCCTCGAAGCGATCGCGAGATATCCGATCAGGACCACGAAGGCCAGGATGATCGTGTTGTAGATGAATATGTCCACTACGAAGCTCCAGAGCGTGGCCGCATAGAAAGCCGCAAGAACTCCAACCCAGAGGAGGTCTCCGGATCTGGCCCGGCGGTATGCGGTCTCAGCCCCGAAGCCAACCACTGCCAGGAACGACAGCGCGCCTGGAACGGTGAAATCTTCGATCAGACCGCGAAATGCCGTATAGATGTTGTAGCCGGCGCCATTGACAATCACCTGGTCCGTGTAGAGCCCTGCCACGCGTGTATGTATGTGCAGGAGGTCGAACACTCCCGCGAGCGTGTACTGGCCGAAGCCGGGATGGAAACTGGCCGATATGGCGTTATGCCCGAACCAAATCGAGAATGCGGCCAGGTATGGAAACGTGTCGGACCACAGCAGCTGGACGACAGCGAGGGGTTGACCGCTCGACCAGCTGGCGTAGCGAATCATCTGAACCAGCACGAAAGCAATTGCGAGCCCGACCACCAGGCCCGCCAACAACGCTGCTCGTTTGAGGTTCAGGCGTGGAGGTCTGCCGGCCGCGATGGAGGTTGCCAGGTAGGAGCTTGACGCAAGCGCCAGAGGGATCAGCAACGACGCCTTTGTCGTGAGGAGCACGGTGATGATCACTGAGGGCATAAAAGGTGCGACCGCGAGCCACCGCGTGGCTCTGGTGTTGCGTATGCCGAGCATGACCCCCGCCAGCAGGGCCCCCAGGTAAAGAGCGGCCGTCAGGTATCGCGCGAGGGCCGGCTCTTGCCAGGTTCCGGCATAGCGTTCAATTGCAAGCCGGTGAACGACTGCCAGCAGATTGATGACGTTTGGAAGGCCTTCGAGCGCGAAGCTGACGACGATGAGGACCACGACGGCAAGTCCCAACAGCGTGCACAGGCCGACGAACCACCGCAGTTTGGGCGGCTCGCTCAAAGGAGGACCGAGCGTTGCAGGCGCCCGCTGACGCCTCTGAGCCACCCACGCGCCTAGCAAGACCGCTCCGCACGCGGCCGCCACAAACAGCATTCCAGCCGGCGCGATGCTGATTGGGCTCGCCAGCAGGGGCAGGCCACCGAAGACGCACCAGTAAGCCGCGAAAAAGGCGGCGGGCGCGTACCAGCTTCCACCCAGCCTGCGGGCGATGATGGCGATCACCGGCAGCAGCAAGAAGATGGCAGCCGTAAGCCAGTTCACGTTGGCCGTTCCGTCATATTTCCTCTAGAAGAACGTTCGGGCAAGATAGCGCGACGCTTGCTTGCGGTAGCGCGATGTGGCGCGGTTGAAAAGGCCCGCCCCGGTGCTGCGCTTGGTGTGCTCGATGACCAGAGTAGGGTCGTAGAGGACCGTCATGCCCAGCTTGCGTGCGGTCTCCGCGACAAAGATCTCCTCACCGAAGAGGAACGCGCCGTGGTCGAACGTACCCCCGCGCTCGAAGTAGCTCCGATGAAAGGCGATGAAGGCGCCCAGCGGAGCGTAGATCTTCTCAGTTGAAGAGGCCGGCACAGCCGGTCGTTCCTGCGACGCCGCTTCCATGGTCCGATGCTTGATCCAGCTCAGCCCCTGGTACATGACGTCGATCGGGTAAGCGCTGAAGATCCAGCGGTATACGTGCATTCGAAGGCGGCCCGGGCGGACGCGCATGTATGGGTTCTGCTCGACCGAAGAGCCCTTGGTGCGTATCGAGGGCGCCACGACCGCCGGAGGGTCGTTGCGGTGGGAGTCGAAGAGTCGCTGAAGGACACCGCGATCCGGGAAGTAGACATCCGGGTTGGACACGATCACCCATTCGGGCATCGAATGGGTCTTTAGATGGTCGTTCAGTGCCGCCGCCGCCCCACCGAAGTAGCCGAGGTTTTCGCCCGGCGCGATGGCCCTCACGCGGGGATCCCTCTTTATGGAATCAGGTACGCCGCCGGTGCCGGGAGGGGGACTGTTGTCCACCACGGCCAACCGCAGCGACGACTGAAGCGTCAGATCGAGCGCGCTCAAAACGAAACGCTGCGTCTCGCCTGGCTTCAGATAGTTGACGCAGATGAGGAGGATGTCATCGTGTGCGGCGTCACGCTCCAACTGCCTGGACGCGACTTCAGTCGTCCTTTCTAGCAAAGCTTCGCGTTGAGTCTAGTGACACTGGCCCGCATGTTATCAGCCGCTTTATCGCGACTGTGCCACGCCGATCGCGTAGAGATTCTTGTAGCGCTGGTCTGATCCGGACGAGGGTTCCAGCTCGACGGGAGCGGTGTGATCGGCCATGCCGTCATGCACCGCGCCGAGCGTGGGCAGCTTGCCGTACAGCATTCGTTTGATCATGGATTTCGCCCGCATCGAACCTGGAATCAAGTTGAAGCGGACTGCAATATGTCGAATCCGCCCGAACAATCGCTCGCGCGAAGAAGTTGCCTCGACTTCGAAACCGCCGTACACCCGCACGTCAAAACCCACGGAACCAAACAGAGCTGTGATTTCGCTGAGATTCGGATAGCGAGTGCTGAAGGGGCTGGGGTTGAAGTCGGGCCGGTCGCGATTGGGCATGCACACCATGAGCTTGCCTCCCGGCTTCAGGACGCGCCGCGACTCGGCCAGCGCGACCTCCTGATCCCGAAGGTAATAGATCATCTCGAGCATCAGGACAGCGTCGAAGCTCTGGTCGCGAAACGGCAGGCGCTGAGCGTCCATGCGAACGAGATTCGCGTCTGGGAGATGCCGGCGCGCTTCCACCAGCAGCGCCATCGTGTAGTCGCCACCGACCACCAGCGGCGAATGAGCTTGTAGGTACGGCAGGCCCATGCCGCTGCCGCATCCGACCTCGAGCACAGCGCCGCCTGGCACGAGCTCGGCTGCCATCCGGTAACGGAAGTACTGCATCGCAAGCTGCTCTGGAGACGCGGGCAGATCCCACGTTTCGGTGACCGTTGTGAAATCCACGAGAGTTACCTCCCCGCTTGCCGCGGAGGTCCCGCCGAAGGCGGGGGTGGGGGGGTGTCCTCTGTCTTGCTGAAGGGCAGCAGCACCGTGTCGATGATGATGCGAAGGTCGTCGCGGAACGTGCCCCGGCGCACGTACTCCAGCCCCAGGCGCATCTTCTCGGGCCGGATCAGCTCGGCGTAGGCGCGGTCGGGATCCTCGTGCCCGGCGAGGATCTCGCCCTCGTTGTGAAACCGCAGCGACGACCAGTCGGTGATCCCCGGCCGCACGCTCAAGATCTCGCGCTCCTCGGCTGTATACCCCGCCACCTCGTCGGCCACCTGTGGCCTCGGACCGACAAAGCTCATGTCGCCCTTGAGCACGTTGTACAGCTGCGGGAGCTCGTCGAACTTGTAACGGCGCAGCACGCGCCCGGTCCTGGTCAGGCGAGGGTCGTCGTTGGGGGTGTTCGGCCCACCCACGCGGTCCGCATCGGTGACCATGGTCCGGAACTTGTACATGCGGAACTCGCGCCCTCCGCGGCCGACGCGGCGCCCTGAATAGACTGCGGGTCCATCGCGGTCCAGCTTGATTCGTGCCCAGATCCCGAGCGTGATCGGAGAAGAGAGCACCAGTCCAACCGAGGCGAGCGCGATGTCGAACGCGCGCTTGGCGGCCGGGGATCGGCTCAGGAGTAGAAGTCCTTGATGGCGCCCGCGACCTCCAGGACCTGCTCCTCGCCCAGCTCGTTGTTCAGAGGCAGCGAAAGCACCCGCGCGCAAAGCTCTTCGGTCCGGGGCAGGTTGAAGTGGTCCAGGCCGACGGGCTGCTTGTGGTTGGGCACTGGGCCCGGAGAGATCAGGGTTTCGATCCCTCTCTGCGCGAGGTGGTCGTGCAGCTGGTCGCGCCGGTCGGCTTCGATGACGTAGTTCTGGTAGATGTCGAAGAAGGGCCCGCCGTCGGGCGCCGGCGGTCGCTTCACGGCGCCCACGTCGGCCAGCTCCTCGTCGTAGATCGCGGCTAGCCTGCGCCGCTGGCTGATCCACTCCGGGACCTTTTTGAGCTTGAGGTCGAGGACCGCGGCCTGGAGGTTGTCGAGGCGGCAGTTCCAGCCCCAACCCGAGAATCCCGTCTTGGAGATGCGCCCGTGATCGCGCAGCTCGCGCAGCCGCGCCGCGAGGCCGGCGTCGCTCGTCACGACCGCTCCGGCGTCCCCGTAGGCCCCGAGCAGCTTGGCCGGGTAGAAGCTGAACGCGCCCGCGAGCCCCCAGGCCCCGCCGCGGACGCCGAGGTAGGCGCCGCCCAGAGCCTGGGCCGTGTCTTCGATCACAAGCAGGGCGTGCTTCTTGGCGATCTCCATCAGGCGGTCCATCTGCACGAGCCGCCCGTTCAGGTGCACAGGCATGATCGCCTTGGTGCGCGGCGTGATGGCGCCTTCGACGAGGTCGAGGTTCATGTTGTGGTCGTCGCCGACGTCCACGAGAATCGGCGTCGCCCCGACCTGGTGGATCACGGCCATGGTCGCCATGAACGTGTGCGACACCGTGATCACCTCATCCCCAGGGCCGATGCCGACCGCCTCGAGCAACAGCCTCAAGCCATCGGTGCAGTTGCTAACGCCAACCGCGTCAGCAGTTCCGACGAAGGCCGCGAGGTTGTGCTCGAAGTCGAGCATCTGCTGGCGCATGATGAGATCGCCCTTGCTGAGCAGGTCTCGCATCGTATCCATGACCTCGGACTCGATGCGATGAAATTCCTTGCCTGGTTCCCAGAACCTAACCGACACGGCCATAGCTCCTCGCGATGATCTGCTGGATCGTCTTCAACACCGACTCGTGGTCGAGCCCGTGCAACGACTTTAAGTAATTCTGGTCGCCGACCGTCGTGTTGAACTCCGGCCGCAACCCGATCCGTTTCAGCGGAGCATGTCCAGAATCCATCTCCGCCATGACCTCTGCGACCGCGCCGCCCAGCCCGCCTTCGATGCTGTGCTCTTCGAGCGTGAAGACGTATCGCGTCTCGGTGGCAGCGCGGGTCACGGCCTCGCGGTCGATCGGCTTCACGGTGTGCATGCTCAGCAGCCGGACCCCGATGCCCTGCGCGGCGATGTCCTTCGCCACCTTGTCTGCCGTGGCCAGCATCCCGCCGGAGGCGATGAGGGTCACGTCGGAACCCTCGCGCAGCGTCAGGGCTCGCCCCAACTCGAAATCGGGTTGGGTCGTGTGCACGACCGGCTCGCCCGCTTTGCCCAATCTGAGATATGCCGGCCCGTCGTGTGCCACGACCGCTCGCGTGGCGAGGCGGGCCTCGATCGGGTCGCCCGGCGCGACCACGGTCATGTTGGGCAGGGCCCGCATGATCGCCACGTCTTCCGAGGCATGGTGTGTGACGCCCAGGTTGCCGTAGCCGAGGCCGCCACCGACTGCGACCACCTTGACGTTGGCGCGGTGATAGCAGACGTCGTTGCGGATCTGCTCGAGGCAGCGCAGCGTGCCGAAGTTGCCGATCGAGTAGGTGAACACGATCTTGCCCGTCAGCGCCATCCCGACTGCGAGGCCGATCATGTTCTGCTCCGAGACGCCGGCGTTGACGAACTGGTCCGGGTGCTTTTCCGCAAAGGCCTCGATAATCGAAAAGCCGAGGTCGCCGACGATCAGGCATACGCGCGAGTCCTGGTCGGCCAGCTCGTTCAGCGTCTCGATGAATGCAGTCCTCAAGAAGCAGCCACTTCCGCGAGGGCGGTGATCAATTCGTCGGGCGTCGGCTGCTTGTAGTGCCACAGCACCTTGCCTTCCATCCAGCTCACGCCCTTGCCTTTGACGGTGTGCGCGATGATCGCGTTCGGCTTTCCTCCCTCGAGAGGAAGCGTCCCGAGCGCGGAGCTCAACTCCTTCACGTCGTGACCGTCCACCTCGCGCACCGACCACCCGAACGCCCGGAACTTGTCCGCGAGCGGTTCGAGCCTGAGCGTCTTGTCGACCCAGTCCAGGCTCTGGATCTTGTTGTAGTCGATGATGATCGTGAGGTTGTCGAGCTGGTGGTGGCAGGCGAACAGCATCGCTTCCCAGTTGGAGCCTTCGTCCAGTTCGCCATCGCTCATGACCACGAAGACGCGCCATGGTTCGCCGGCGCGCTTGCCCGTCAGCGCCATCCCCGTGCCTACAGGAAGGCCGTGGCCGAGCGACCCGCTCGACATTTCGATCCCGGGCACGCCGCCATGCGTGACGTGTCCGTAGAGCTGGCCGCCGTTGCGCGCGAACTCCGCAAGGCGCTCAACGGGCATGAAGCCGGCCTCCGCGACCGCGGCATAAACGATCGCGGCGGCGTGGCCCTTCGACACGATGAGCCTGTCCCTCGACGGCCAGGCCGGCCGTTTGGGATCGACGCGAAGGATGCGGCCGTAGAGCACCGCCAGGATGTCGGCCACGGAAAGACACGATCCGATGTGAGAGGTCTTCGCCTGGCTGATCATCCGGAGGGAGTGCGAGCGCAGCTTTCGCGCCAGCGCGCGCAGCTCATCGTCAGATGCCCGGTGGTCCGCGCTCACGTGATCCTCGCGAAAGCGATGTAGGGGTCGAAGTCGAATCTCTCGAGCTGCAGCTTGCCGATTCCAAGCGTGTCCATCAATGCGAGCGTCTCGCCTGGCCACAGCGGATTGTCGAGCTCATCGAAGGCCACGATCGCGCCCTTCGGCATGCGGGGCACGAATGCTTCGAGGGCCGCTTTCGTGGGTTCGTACAGGTCGAAATCCAGAAAGAGGAGGCTGACCACGAGGTGCGGATGGTCCGCCACGAACCGGGGAATTGTCTGCGTCGCGTCCCCCTTGACCAGCTCCACCTTCGGGATGTGGCCCAGGAAGCGATCCTTGTCATAGAGCTCGATCAATTTCAAGAGCTCGGAGTACGAGTCGGCGCGAAGTGCGCCGGGCTCCGCCGTCTTCCACGCCGGGCCTGTCTGGTCCTTGTCGCCGACGGCGGGGAATCCCGCGAAGCTGTCGAAGCCGTAGATCCGCCGCGTCAGGTTCGCCGGCTCGAGCACCGCGCTGAGCTTGGCCCACGCCATGAGCCCAAAGCCGCGATTCACGCCGCATTCCACGACCGAGCCTTTGACCGGGATGACCCGCTTGAAGATCTCGTAGAGCGCGCAGAACCTGCCCAGGTGCTGCCGGCGGGTGTATTTGGTGAAGGTCTCGATCCGGACCTCAACCGAATCGTCGCTGGCGTTGAAGATCTTTTCGATCTCCTGGCCCACCATCCGTTCCTGCTCGGTGCGGAGAGGCTTCGGGTCCAGGGGGTGCTCGGTGCTACGACTCATCGGTCACCCGGCGCGCCTCACCTTTTCTCTGGATGCGGGGTTCCTCGTGGCGGCGCAGCGGATGGTCGCTGGCCGCGACCTTGAGCGTGCGCACGAGCTCGTCGGTGCGGCCGTCGCGCGCCAGCTCATCGAGGCGCGTGATTGTCCAGTCGAGGTCTTCGGGGCTGAAGCTGTTCGGTGAGACCACCTCCATGATCGCCGGGTGGTCAGTGGGTCGCGACCCTTCATCGGGTCCGAGCAGCTCCTCGTGCAGCCGCTCGCCCGGCCGCAACCCTGTGTAGACGATCTCGATGTCGGCGCCAGGGCGCAGGCCCCGCGCGCGCACGAGCGCCTCGGCAAGGCTGACGATCATCATCGGCTCGCCCATGTCGAGCATGTACAGGTGCCCGGCCGTGGCGATGGTCAGCGTCGTGATGACAAGAGACACCGCCTCTCGGATGGTCATCATGTAGCGCGTCATGTCGGGGTGGGTGATGGTCACCGGACCGCCCTGCTCGATCTGCCTCTCGAAAAGCGGGACGACGCTGCCGCGGCTGCCGACAACGTTGCCGAACCGGACGGCCCAGCAGGTCATATCGCTCTGGCGGCCGAGGATCATCTGCTCGCAAAGGCGCTTGGTGCAGCCCATGACCGAATAGCGCGCCACCGCTTTGTCCGTCGAGATGAGAACGAATCTCTTGACACCCGCCGCCTCGGCGCAGCGAATCGTGTTGTAGGTGCCGACCACGTTGGTGATCACAGCCTGTGCGGGATACATCTCCAGCATCGGCACGTGCTTGTAGGCGGCGGCGTGGAAGACGAGGTCAGGGCGCTCCTCGGCAAAGAGCCGGATCAGCGGCTCGCGGTCGGTGATCGAGATGAGCGCTTCCTTGACGTCGATCGACATCGCCATGCGCAGCTCCTCGGCGATGTCGAAAAGTCCGCTCTCGTTGTTGTCGACGAGCACGAGCCTGTGCGGATGCAGACCCGCAAGGAGGCGGCTCAGCTCCGACCCGATCGATCCCGCGGCGCCCGTGACGAGGACCGTCTTGCCCGCCACCTCGTCGCGAGCCTGCTCGACCTCGAGCTCGCGATGCGTGCGGCCGACGAGATCGTCGGCCGAAAGCTGGCGGAGCCGGGCTCCGCCGTGGCGGTGCATCCAGTGATCCGCACCCGGCACGATGAAAAGCGGCAGCCCCGCCTCCAGGCAGGCATTGAGCATCTTCTTGTCTTTTGGCTGCGTGTCCCGGTCGAGCACGAAGGCGACGCCGTCCGCCTGCGTCGATTTGAGGAGCTGCGCCAGGTTGTCCGAGTGCCCGACCACCGGCACGCCTAGCACGGTGTGGTTCAGCTGCTTCGGGTCCATCGTCACGATTGCGATCGCCTGCCACTCCGGTCCCGGGGACTGGACCAGCTCCTTGACCGCCGGGTGAGAAGCGGAGGCGGCGACGATCAACAGCCGGCTGCCCGTCGCGGGTGCCCGCGAAAGCAGGCGGGGCAACAGGCGGAAGACCCCGATCGCCATCAACGCGGCGGGCGCGGCGAGCAGCGGAACGGCAAGCCGGAAGACCCTGTATTCCTGCGGCAGCGCCCAGTTGGCCAGGGTGATGATGATCGAGGCTTCAGCTACGGCGAACGCCGTGGCGATCGCGTCGTGGATGCCGGCCACCTTCCAGATCCGGCGGTAGAGGCCAAAGCGGGCTTCCGCCGCGCCCATCGCCAGCACGACGAAAGCGACCGACAGCACTAGCAGCAGGCCCGACTGCAAACCCGTGATGACGCGTCCGCCGTAGTTCAGCTGCTGGAAGGCCTCCAGCATGATCCAGAAGATCACGACTTCGATCGCGAAACCGGGACCGTAGCGGACGAGCGCGCGGGCCTTGCGGGCAACCAGTGAGTCGGCTGGAACCGCGTGCGCCGACTCTGGGACTGGGCTGACGATGCTCATAGGCTGATAAGAGTGTCGCAAATAGGCCCCCCCAATGCGACTCGGCGCCCGTCACTCAGTTGTTAACGATGACCATCTGGGCCGAATTGGCAGCATCCGGAGCTTTGGAGTCGACCAATCGTGACCGAAAGGCGAAGTCCAGCCCGAGCTTGAATGCGAGGATCCCGAAGATCCACAGGCCGCGGTCGCTGGGGATGTCCCCGCTCAGGTTCGAGACGGTGAAGAACACCGCCACGATCATCATCAGTCCAGCGATCGCGGGGGAACCTCTTTTGATGCCGGCCCATAACAGGGCGAGGCAGCCCCCGACCAGCGGCACAAAGATGAGCAGGAACCCGATGAGCCCTGTCTCCGATGCAACCTCGAGCGGCACGTTGTGCGGGTATTGATAGAAATTGCCAGGGCTATCAGAGTTGGCAACGGCGCCCGCGAACGAACCCAGGCCTGTGCCCAGGATGGGGTCTTGCGCGAGGAGCTGGAAGCCGCGATACAGCATCTTGTCGCGATCGCCGGCGTTCCCCTCGAGGCTGATCAGGCGGTCGGTGATGCAGTTGCAGTACGTGTGCGGGGCCCTGTTGAAAGTGATCGCGATTGCTCCTCCGGTCAAGACCACCAGGACCAGCGGCAGCGCGACGTATCTGCTCGCCAGCGCATTGCGAAGCGCGTTTGGCTTGCCACGGGTCTCGCGCACGTACCTTGATACCGCCCAGTACGCCGCCGAAAGGAGCAGCGCGATGGCGAACGCGACGAGCGACTGGCGCGCGCCAGCGAAGATGATCCCTGCGACACCCAGCACACCGATCGCGGCCGAGGCCCAGATGTTCTTCACCAGCCAGGGCTGCACCGCGATCAGCGTCCCAAGCGCGATCAGGTCGCCCTGCCAGCTGTAGCGGTCCGCGCCCAGGAACTTGTCACCCAGCAGCGCGACCGTGATGAGGGCGATCGCCGCGCCGATCGCGAGCTGCGATCCCGCCGCGGGCCACGCGTCCTCGGCCCGCTCGACGATCATCGCCACCGCGGCGGCGATGGGCAGGATGACGAACACGAAGTACTCGTACTTCGAGGTCCCATAGCTCACCTGGGCGCTGTCGAGATGGAGCAGGTATTTGGTGCGAAGCCACGAGATGGTCATCCAGACCGCGACCGCGCCGATGTAGGCGAGCATCAGCCGGTTGGTGCGGTTGAAGCGGAACGAGAACGCGGCCACCACCACATAGGCAACCGTGATCCCCAGCGCCAGCGCGGGCCGCTGAGGCGAGCTTGCGAGGATCGCGACCGGCAGCGCCGCCAGCATCGCGAGCCGCGCCAGCCCCCGAGCGCTGCGGTCCACCGGACCGGCGAAGACGTTCGCGATGCGGTTTACCTCGATCACGGTGAGCCCGGCGAGAAGCCAGAGGGCAAGCACGAAGGCGAGCACGGCCCCGGTCGTGGGGTCGGCGACGCGCCGCAGCACGAACGCAAGCACGAGCGCGAACACGAAAGAGATGGCGAGGTTGCGAGCGTTGATCGGCCGCACGTGGTGGGCGTCGATCACGCTGCGGAGGGTCACGTAGGCAGCCCACGGCAGCGCGCCGATGAGCGTCAGCCGCAGAACTGTGACCCCACTGCTGAAGCTCGGACCGAGGTAGACGCTCACGATCGGTCCCGCGAACACTTCGAGCAGCACGACCACGACCAGCGTTCCCGCGAGGGTGAGGCCGACGACCTCGACCACCTCGGTCCGCAGTTGCCTCACCTTGCCGGCCGCGAGCAGGCGCGCCGCGGCCGGCAGGAGCAGGAAGCTGACCGGAGTCAGGCTGGAGCCGATCATGCTCACCGCCGCGACACCGAACGCGACGATGCCCGCCACGCGGATGTCGGCGGCCTGCGCGATGAGGATGCCCGGCATCGCGAACAGGAGCAGGGAGAAGAAATCGCCCGGCATTCGCGGTACGCCGAAGCGCGTCATCTCGCGTAGGCGTTCCTTGATGCCCGTGAGGTTGAAAGGCAGCCTCACCAGGGCGATCCCGGACGCGACCGTCCAGCCGATTCCCATCGCGTAGAGGATCCAGGCGACCGATCCGTGGAAGAGCACGATCGCGGCGAGCGGCAGCAGGCCCATGTTGACCGCCATCAGGACGTTCGCGGCCTGGATCCGCTGGAGGCCGCGCAGGTAGCCATAGGCGACGGAGTGCAGCCCGCTGCCGGCAAGCAGGACAGGCAGGGCGAGGACGAGGCTCGCATAGGTTTCCGAACCGAAGAAGACGTGGCCCCAGAAGCCGGCGGCGACGAGCAGTACGACGCTGACAGCCGCGACCCCACCCGTGAGGACCATCAGCGCGGCTGCGGCGTATCCGGGGGACTTGCCGGACTTCTCCTCCTCGGCGTAAGCGACGTAACGCGCGACTCCGAGGTCCGCGCCCAGCAAGACGAGGGGCGCCAGGAGCGATAGCGTGCGGCGCGACAGGGAGTATTCCCCGAAGCCTTGCGTTCCCGAGTAGGCGGCGATCAGCTTGAACGCGAGCAGGTAGCTTCCGATCACAACGCCCTCGGCGAGGAAGGTCGTCGCGTAGTTGAAGCGCTTCACGCCGGCACCGGTTCCTTCTCGAATACGTCGAGCAGGCGAGCGGCCAGGCCCGGGATGTTGTGGTGCTCCAGGAGGTACCGGCGGCCGCGTTCTCCCATCTCGATCCGCTCGCTCGGCGTCAGCGCGATGAGCCGCTCGACGGCGTCGGCCAGGACTTCGGGATCGCCTGGTGGCACGCTGAATCCCGCCTCGGCGTCGCGGACCGGATCGTAGGTCGACTTTCCGAAGAAGACGATCGGCCTTCCGGCCGCGAGGTAGTCGGTGAGCTTGTTGAGGCTGATGCCAAATCGGTAGAGAGGCAGGTCGCGCAGCCCATAGATGAATGCGTCCGCCTCGCCCATCACCTTGCCCACCTCGCGCTTGGGCACGGCGGGGCGGAAGTCGACGTTGTCCAGCCGCTCGTCATGCGCGCGCTTGATCAGTGCCTCGCGCTCCTGCCCCGAGCCGATCATCACGAACTTGACGTCGTCGCGGCCGCGCTTGTGGAGCGCGGCGGCGGCGTCGAGGATGCTGTCGAGCGAGTTGGACGCTACGAAGCCGCCCAGGAACATGATCCGGAAAGGTCGTCCCTGTCCACCCTCGTAAGGCTCCAGCTCTTCGTAGCGCCCGAGCTCGACACCGTGCGGCACCCACAGGATCTTGGACGGCGAAACGCCCTGCGACTCGACGTAAGCGTCCGTGTGGCGCCACAGCATGACGATGCGTTCGGCATGGATGAAGAGGTAGCGCTCGAGCCGTCTCATCCAGCGCGCCGGGCGGCCGTCGGGGCTCAGCCGTCCGAAATCGATGAGGGTCTCGGGCCACAGGTCGGTGACCTCGAAGAAGAATCGCGCGCCCTTGACGCGGGCAATGAAAAGACCGGTCAGGGCAGCCAGTGGGTGGACCGAGACGCCGACGACCACCTGTGGCCGTTCGCGCCGGACGACGCCCGCGGCAAACGCGAGAACGCTGAACACGAGCATGTTCAAGACGCGGCGCCAGTCGTTGCGACGGTACCCGGGGGCGTTGATCCAGATGTAGAGCACGCCCTCGATGTTCTCCTGCCGCCAGAGGCGCCAGCCGAGCTTGCGCGCCGGGCGGAAGTGATAGTGGCTGAAGCTGCAGACGAAGATGGTCGTGGGGTGCCCCTTCTCCACGAACCGCCGCCCGATGTCGAAGCTTCGGGTGGCCAGCCCGTCGGGAGGATCCGCGTAGTGGTTGACGATCCAGATCCGCATGTTGCGGAGTCTCGCCCTATTTGCGCGTCGAGAGCGACTCGGTCACCTCAACGGCACCGCGTACCAGATCGATGAGAACCGGGCTGAGCTGACGGAGCGCGTCGACGTTGGTGTCGCGGTGCTTGAGGGCGATGACGACGGCGTCGAACCGCGTTTCGGGCATGGAACGCACCAGCTCGACGTCCTTAGGAAAGTTGGCACTGTCCACGATCGGGTCGTACACGACCACCGAATGATGCTTCGCCAGGCCGCGCGCGAATGCGATCGCGGCCGAAGCGCGCGCGTCAGGGTAGTTGGGCTTGTAGGACGCTCCGACCACGAGCACGTGGCCCCGCTCGATGCCGCTCGCGGACAGCAGCTCGCGCAGGTGGTCCGCGACGCGTTCGATGATCTGCTCGTTGCCGGTGACGGCGTCCTGGAGGATGGGCATCTCGAGGCCGTTCTGTCGCGCCGCATCGAGCAGGTAGCGCGGCATCGTTGGGATGCATGTTCCGCCTGCGCCCACGCCGGGCTGATGCGCCATGAAGGCGAACGGCTTGGTCGCGGCCGCGTCGATCACGTCCGCCGCCACTATGCCCAGGCGCCGGCACAGCTCGGCAAACTCATTGATAAAGGAGATGTTCACCAGTCGAAATGAGTTCTCGAGAAGCTTGGACGCCTCGGCCACCTCGATCGGGTCGACCGGATGGGTGGTCACCCCGGCCTGCTTGTACAGATCGATCGTGAGTTTCATCGCCTCGACGGTCAACGCCCCGACCACGCGAGGGATCTCGCCCAGCTCGGTGCCTCGGCCCGGGTCGAAACGTTCGGGCGCGTGAGCCACGAGGCGCCCATTGGCGCCGAAACGCGCCGCTAGCTCGCGGGTGAAGCCGATCGGCACCGTGCTGGCGACGACGACCAACCTCTCCTTCTCATCGAGCGACTGCGCGTCCGCGACGAAGCGGTCGAACGCGGCCATGCTGTTCTCGCCGGAGGGGGAGAGGTTGGGAAGGCAGAGGATGAGCGCGTCGGCATCATTCAGGTCGCCGATCCGAGTGCTGAGGCGCGAGCCCGCTTGCGAGCCGAGAGCTTTGATCCGCGGTTCGGAAACGTCGAATCCAACGGTCTCGTGGCCGGTACGCTGCCAGAGGGCGAGCTCTTGCGATCCGATGGTGCCGAGGCCGACCACGCCGACCCTTGAGATGGGGTTCAAATGAGCATCCATACGGTATCAGGCGATCCTGCGCGTCGGCATCCACAGAATTGCCTCCCCGAGTGCGCCCCAAGTATGATTTGGTGGACCATGAGGCGTTCAGGGCTGCACCCGGTGGATTCGGTGCGCGGGTGACGGGTAGAGAATGGAAAGTCGAGTCAACCACGAGCCTTTTGCGCCGGGAACCATGGATCGAGGTGCTTGAAGAGCACATCGAGCTGCCCGACGGACGGCGCGTCGACGACTTTTACACCATCCGCCTTCGTGACTTCGTCGTGGTGGCGCCGCTCACGGACGAAGGCAGCCTCGTCACCGTAGAGCACTACCGTCACGGCTCTCGCTCAGTGACGCAAGGCCTGCCGTCCGGTTTCATCGACGACGGCGAGACTCCGGCCGACGCAGCGCGCCGCGAGCTTCGCGAAGAGGCCGGCTACGAGGCGACGGAGTGGTTGGACCTTGGCCAGTATGTGGTGGACGGCAACCGCGGCTGCGGCACGGAGCATGTGTTCCTGGCTCGTGGCTGCACCCGCGTCGCCGAACCCGTACAACTCGATCTCGCCGAGACCACGGTGCACGTGATGCCGCTGGGAAGCGCCATCGACTCGATGTGGAAAGGAGATATGCGCGAGCTCGCATCCGCGTCTGCGCTTGCGCTGGCTGTGTTAAGAATCAATGCGGAACCGGTATCCGCTGGGAGAGCGTGAATAGATTGGAAGCCAACAAGATCCGCGAAAGCGATCGCATCAAGGACTGGCGGAACCGAAGCGTCCTCGTAACGGGCGGCGCCTCGTTCATCGGGTCGCATGTCATCGACAAGCTGGTCGAACGGGGCGCGAACAAGATCCGCGTGGTCGACGACATGTCGAGCGGAACGCTCGAAAACATCCGCGGTCACATCGACAGCGGCGTCGTCGAGGTCAAAAAGGTCGACCTCCTGAGCGCCGGCGCGGCCGAGGAGGCAACCCGCGGCATCGACGTCGTCTTCCACCTGGCGGCGATCCACGGCGGCCGCGGCTATGTCGAGATGCACGACGCCGAATGCGGCCGGAACCTCGTGATGGATGGGCTGCTCGTGAAGGCCTCCATCGACCAGGGCGTCGACAAGTTCGTGTTCGCCTCGTCGGGCTGCGTGTATCCCAACTACATCCAGCAGGACCTCTCGAAGGAGCTGTACCTGACCGAGGAGATGGTGGGGCCGCCCTACGACTCGGACCACCTGTACGGCTGGGCAAAGCTCATGTGCGAGCTCACGCTTCAGGCCTACTACCGCGATCGGGGTTTCAAATCGGTGTCCTGCCGCTTCTTCACGGTTTACGGCGAGCGCGGCGTCGAGAACCATGCCGTGATCGCGATGATCGCGCGCGCCTTCATGGACCAGAATCCGTTCGAGGTCTGGGGCGATGGCAACCAGGTCCGCAACTGGACTTACGTCGGCGACATCGCCGAGGGCATGCTCGCGGCGGCGGAGAGCGGGGTCGTGGACGGCACGCCCATCAACCTCGGCACGATGGAGCGCACCCGCGTCATCGATGCGGTGCACGAGGTGCTTCGCTACACGGGCAAGCAGGCCGACATCAAGTTCCTGACCCACATGCCCACCGGCCCGCTGAACAGGGTCGCGAGCAACAAGCTGGCCAAGGACCTCATCGGGTGGAGCCCGAAGGTCACGTTCGTCGAGGGGCTGCACAAGACCATCGACTGGTACTTCTCAACGAAGGATCGCGACAAGGTGCGCTCTTCCTTCGACCGCATGCTGACCGACCGCGGGGAGGACAAAGGCGAGCCCCAGCCGGAGCCAGCCGCAACGAAGTCGCACGGGAGTCGCTGATGGCCGCCAAGCCGGCGGTCTCGGTGATCGGTCTCGGCAAGCTCGGGGCTTGCATCGCCGCCTGCTTCGCACACAAAGGCTTCTCGGTGATGGGCGCCGACGTCTCGGCGAAGACCGTCGACCTGGTCAACCAGCACAAGGCGCCGGTGTTCGAGCCCCAGCTCGCCGAGATGATGGCCGGCGCCGGCGGCAGGCTCCGCGCCACGCAGGACGTGGCCGAAGCGGTGCTCGCGTCGGACGTCACGTTCATAGTGGTCCCGACTCCGAGCACTTCGGAGGGCGGCTTCTCGATCGATTACGTGGTCGAGGCGGCGGAGTCGATCGGCCGCGGGCTGAAGGCCAAGAAGGGCTACCACCTGGTCGTCCTCACCAGCACCGTCCTGCCCGGATCGACCGAGTTCGGGATGATCCCTGTGCTCGAGCGCGAGTCGGGCAAGCGCTGCGGACAGGACTTCGGCGTCTGCTACAGCCCGGAGTTCATCGCGCTCGGCCAGGTGATCAAGGACTTCCTGAACCCCGAGTTCCTTCTCATAGGAGAGCAGGACGAGCGGGCGGGAAAGCAGCTTGCGGAGACCTACCTGGCGGTTTGCGACAACACGCCGAAGATCGCCCGGATGAACCTCGTGAACTCCGAGCTCACCAAGATCTCGGTCAACGCCTACGTGACCATGAGGATCTCGTTCGCGAACATGGTTGCCACCATCAGCGAGCAGCTGCCAGGAGGCGACGTCGATATCGTGACCGGAGCGCTAGGCCTCGACACGCGAATCGGAAGCCGTTACCTGAAGGGCGCCGTCGCGTACGGCGGACCGTGCTTCCCGCGGGACAACCAGGCGCTCGCGTACCTCGCCCGGCAGCTGGGTGAGACCGGGGCGCTGGCCGAGGCGGTGCACGCGTACAACGCGTCCAGCAACCAGAGGCTGGCCGCCCGAGTGCTGGAGGTGATTCCCAAGGGCGGCTCGGTGGCCGTGCTGGGGCTCTCCTACAAGCCCGACAGCAACGTCATCGAGGAGGCTCCTGGCTTCCTGCTCGCGAAGAAGCTGGTCGAATCGGGCGCGACTGTGACTGTGCACGACCCGATGGCGATGGACGCGGTGCGCGCCGTGCTCGGTGACAAGGTGAAATACGCGGCGACTGTCGACGAGGCTATTGCCGGGAACGACGTCGTCGTGATCACCAACCCGGATCGGGCCTACGCGGCCATCGACCTCGCCTCGATCCCCAGGTCGACGATCGTAATCGATGCCTGGCGGCTGCTCCGCAAGCAGGCCGAATCCGGAAGCTGGCCCAACTATGTCGGCCTCGGGCTGGGAGACGACAACCAGCGGCTGTCTGGGGCGCTGGCCGGCATGTGGAGCGCCGCCGCACGCACTTCGGCCTGAGCCTCTATTTAACGCGCTCGAAGGTCAGGTTCTCTTCCTGGCCAAAGGTCTGGTCGTTCCGCTTCACGAGCTTGAATCCGTGCTCGGTCATGAAGGCAAGGACGTCCTCGGCGCCGGCCGCCCCGTGATACAGCTGCTCGCCCTTCGTCACCTCGAGCGTGATGCGGTCGATGTCGGCCAGTCGATCTCCCGCCGAGCGAATCACGTCCAGGTCCGTGCCCTGCGCGTCCACCTTGAGAAAGTTCACGTGCTTGATACCCATCCGGTTCATGAACGTGTCGAGACGAATCGTATGCACCAGAAATCGATCCACGACATCGAGCTGACCGGGTCCGCCGATCCACTTTGCGAGAACCTGCTCGTCCATCGCCGCCAGCGAGCTTGACGCGTCGAACTTGGACAGGTTGAACTCGGCGGTGCCGTCGGTCAGGGCGACCGCCATCGGCAGCATGACGTAATTCCGCAGCAGGCCCATGGTCCGCGAGGCAACCGCAAGGTTTGGTTCGAAGCCGTACACGATCAGATCGGGCCACGCCGCGGCAAATCGAATGGTGGTCTCGCCTTCGTGGGCGCCGACGTCAATCCAGACCAGTCGGTGGTGTCGAGGACGTACGCGCCTCCTCGTCGCCACTCTGATCGCCCTGTGGAGCCAAAGCTCTACGAATGCGTTCACGCCAGGCTCATCCTCCGGTGTTGGGACGCGGATCTGTCACTGGCAATTCGATCGACGCGAGGCCCCAATCCGCGCTGTTGAACGGGTGGAAGCCTGGCTGTCCATGAGCTAGCTTGCCATGAGCCAGCTTGCGCGCAATCTTGCGGTACTCCTGAGTGCTCAAGTATGGAATGCCCGCAGCATCCAGGCGATCGAAAAGCCGCCGAGAGGCTTCAGGGGTCCAGCCGGAACCTTCGCCGTGCTCGAGGTGAACGGCCAACATCGGGGGCTGCAGGTTGACGGACTCGACTCCACCCGCAAACGCCTGGTAGATGGGCACGCCGTCCAGCTGCCAGGAATACAACGGCCACTCAGGATAGCCGCGCATGGAGCTCCAGATCTCCGTGCTCGTCAGCGTGAAGTCGCCGCACGCAAGCGTGTGCAGCTTGGGCAGCACCAGCCGGTCCCAGGCCGCCATCGCGACGCGGCGCAGCTCTCGATCCAGAGGCTGCCGAGGCATCGCCGACGTCTGCTTTCGCGGCGCTGGTGGCCGGCCGTTCGGATATCGCACGCCCCACCGAGTGTGTTCTCGAATCGCGGGCAGCATGCGGCACTCCGCCAGCGATGGAAGCGAGGGTCCATCGAGCTGCGCTTTCACGTCGCGGCGGTCAACTCGATACAAAGCGTTGGGCTTGAGGCCGGCGGCGATGTAGGCGAAGAGCTCATCGCTCAGCAGGATGTCGATGTTGGTGGCGAGAACAAAAGGAGCACGTGAGCGCCGGATGCCGACGTTCTTCGCGATCATCTGAAAAAGCGGCAGCCGATCCGCGTTGGGGAGCGTGTTGTGGACCTCACGTGGAACGGTGATGACCTGGGGTCGGAACTGATCGGCTTGGCGCCAGCGCAAGGCCTCGGCCAACGGAGGCCGATCGGCAGGCGGATTCCAGTCCACCAGCACCAGCTCGATGGGCAGGTCGAAGCGCTCCGCCTGGTCGGCGAGACCGTCGACGAAAAGCTGGGTGCGAGCGAGCGCATCGCCACCGTGGTCGTCGTTGCGCGATGTCGCGACGACGCTGAGCCGCGGGGGTCGAGTGACTGGACTCAAGCTCCTTGACTCGCCACGAGCTCGCCCGTCCTGTGCCAGAGCACCCAGTAGTACGCGGCTGCCAGGAACGTTTGAGAGATGACGTTGGCCCAGGCCGCGCCGAGGCCGGAGAACGGCGGGATGAGAATGAGGTTCGCGACGACGTTGAACGCGAGCGCTCCGGCAGTGGCTGCGGCGAACCGCCGGGGGTCGGTGACGGCGGTCAGACCCTGGATGGCGACGGCGGCGGCGCCGGGGAGCGTCGAGATCATGAGCACGATCACGATGGGCGCCGCGACGGAGTAACGCTGGCCGAACAGGAACACGAGGAGCGGCTGGGCGAAAATCGAGAACACCAGCGCCGGCCCGAGCGCGAGAAGAAAGCTCTGGGCGGCGACGCGCTTGCCCGTCGAGAGTCGCGTGCGCGGCTCCTGTCCCGCGGCCTCCGAGAGGGCGAGTTGGCCCAGGGCCGCGGGGAGGAGCATGTTCATGTCCTGGAAGCGGTAGCTCGCACCGTAGATGCCCGCGGCAACCGTGCCGCGCAACAGCGACACGAGGTAGTTGTCGATCCGCGAATAGACCGCGCCCACCGTGTTGGCCAGCGCGAACGGCGCGGCCGCGCTCAGCGCGAGGCTCGGCAGGGGGTGGTCAAGGGTCTCGGTTGTCGCCTTGCTTCGAACGAACGCGTAGTCGATTACACCGACCGCGAGCCCGACCCCCGAGTAGGCGACCGCCACGGCCATGATGCCGCCGCCCGAGAACACCCAAAGGCCGCCCGCCACGAGCACGAACGCCCGTGAACCAATCTCGCTGATGATCTCCATTCCGATCTTTCCAGTCGCCCTGTAGCCCGTGATCGTGGGGTTGTACAGGGCCCCGCCCACGATGCTGAGGCTGAACACCAACGGCACGGCAAGGTTCCGATCTTTCGTGCCAATTACGTAAAGCACCACCATCACGATGGCCGCGACCACCGACAGGATCAACCGGCGCGCAATGACGGCATCCAGCACTGAACGGCGCATGCGCCCGCTGTCGACGACGTCCCTGGCCAGGATGAACTGGAATCCCAGGTCGCTGAGGGCGGTGAGGACGATGATCAGGGCCAGGGCCACGCTGACGTCGCCGAACTGATCGAGCGGCAGGCGGCGCGCGACGAGGATCACCCACGCCGCTGAAAGCAGTGACGCGACCCCTCGCCCGAAAGTGAGCGCGATCGCGCGACCGACCAGCGGCCGCCCTGAGAGCAGCCTCGTCCGCGCGTTGGTCAGGAAATCGATCACCCGCGGTAACGGCGGGCGAATCGCCAGCTCCGCAAACGGCTCCTGATCGGACGAGTGGCCCTAAACGCGTGGCTGATCAACTGCCTCGGCCTGGCCATGCGGTACTTCAATCCCGTCGCGCGTCGAATCTGTCCATCGGCGCCGAGCGCCCAGTTCGCATGCGCGATGCTGTAATAGTGCGTCCAGTGCTGAATCCATCTGCGGTTGTCGCGAGCCTCTTGGCCCTCCCACGTGTCCAGCTTGGAATGAGAGTAGTCGTGGTTTTGATGGATCAGGTTGACGAACGCGGTCGCATCGATCAGCGGTATGTCGGACGCGACCGTGTTCCACAGGAGCCAGTTGTCGTATGCGGTCCTCCCGACGGCGAACGGAGGCATGTCGCCGTACTGGCCACGCGGGTAGACGAACCAGTCGATCGCGCCGGGAGAATGCAGCGTGCCGCGGGCGACGGCGGGCGCAGCCCAGCGCTGCTCCCATCCCTCATCAAACGTGATCGGGCTTCGCACGTCGACGTCGTGTCGCTGCGCGACAAGGAGGAAGCGGGGCGACCACTGCATCGCCACGCGTGCGGCCTCGATCGTGCTCTGCGGAAGGATGATGTCGGCGTTGACGAACGCAAGCAGCTCGCTTGCGGCCATCGAGTCGGCCTGGCTGAACATGTTGGAGACGAGCGGCGTGCCGTACGCGTTGGTCTCCACCGAACGCACCAGCTGGACGTCGAGCCGGCGTCCCACCTCACTCGTGTCGGCGTCGTTGCTGAACAGGATTATCTTCGGCCGGGGTTTCAGGCGTGACCAGCTGTGAATGGCGTTCTCCTGAATCATCCCGGCGTGACCTTTGAAGGGCTTGGGCGCGGAGAAGATCGTGAGCACCGGTGAAGCGGCCGCTGCATCGAGTCGCTGGGCCGGCGCGGCTACTTTCTTGCGCAAGGTCCGCCGGCGCGCGCTGCGCGACACATTCGGAAGGTGGGCGATGTCGCGTTCGTATCGCCGCGTGTGGATCGACGTCGGCGCGCACGAAGGAGAGACGACATTTCCGTTCGCGGCTGCGGACCCGACCCTACTGGTGTACGCATTCGAGCCTAATCTTCAAGCCGCGAGCCGGATCATGGGGCGCTTGCGCAACTATGTCGTCCTGCCCATCGCCATCGCCGAGCGTGACGGCAGCGCGGAGCTTCATCTCACCGCCTACGAGCAGTCGAGCTCCCTCCTGCCGGCCGACGAGGGCGGGCTCAAGAGCTGGGTCTCGGAGCAGGAGTTCAAGGTCGTCGGCTCGGTGACGGTGCCAACCATGCGGCTCGACACTTTCTTGAACGGTGCCGGTATCCGCGCCGTCGAATTCTTGAAGATCGACGCTCAGGGCCTCGACCTCGAGGTCGCCAAATCGGCCGGCGCGCGCCTCAAGGACGTGGCCAAGGTGCAGCTCGAGGCGACGACTGTTTCCTATCGGCAGTACGAGGGTGCTCCTGGCAAATCAGTGATCGTGGACTACATGGAGTCGATGGGTTTCCGCCTGGCCGGCGAGGAAAGCCAAACGCACGGCCAGGAGGCCAATCTTACTTTCTTGCGCACGGGAGGCCAGCGCTAGAGAATTCACCTCCCCACCCTGTGGGGAGGTCGCGCGAAGCGCGGGAGGGGCGCGACTCTATGGACCCGCCGGCCGCAGATAGAGGTCGACGGTCAGCGATACGCCCTGGTAGTGGCCGAGGGTGTGGGGGCCGAGAGGCGGGAGGTCGTTGAAGTGCCACGTGCGGTCGAGGCCGTACCCGCTGCCAGGACTCCTCACCCAGGCGCTCAGGGCCCGGAGGAAGGGCTGCCGCACGGGCGGGCAGAAGAAGGCCTGGCCCACCAGCGACGGGTCCTCTCGGTACACAACGATGGCCGGGCAGCGGCTGGCGGTGAAGATGTAGTCGGCCGTCGTCGTTGCGGTGGGATCGACGTCGATCGCCGTCGACTGGGGCGATGCCCCGTTCGAGTTGGTCAGCAGGAGCTCTATCGCGGCCGGCCAACCGGGGCCCGGCGCGTACGAGAAGCACTGGCCGGCTGTGACATGACGACCGAGCTCCTGGGCGAGGCCGGCGGTTACGGTTAACAGCTGAGCGTTGGCTCTTTGCTCGTTCAACGGCCAGCTGAACAGGGCGAACGCCCCGAGCGCGTAGACGATCAACGTGTACAAGCTCACCACGGCCAGCAGCCGGGGCGACCACCGAGCCGTCGATGCCGTCCACCTGGCTGCGGCGAAGCGTGATGCGCCGGCCAGGAAGAAGATCCACAACGCCAGGCTGAGCCACTCGCCGACGTGAGGGTTCTTGGCGGACGAAACGGTGAAGATCGCATAGAACAGCACGGCAAGTCCCGCGTACATCCATTCGGCGCGACCTAGCCGCCGGCGCAGGAGGGCGACTGCCAGGAAAAGCGATCCCAGGACGACCGGCCAGGCCTCGAGCTGGCCCAGCTGGGTGGGGATGCGAACGAGGTAGTAGGTGGCGCTGTCGATGAGGCTCAGGTTCATCGCGTAGGCGCCCTGGTACTGGACCGCCGCCTCGTAGAAGTAGGCGGCGGTGTTGGCCACTCCGTGCGCGAAGACGGCCCAGGGAGCCAGGAGCAACGCGAGGAGTGCAACGGCCAGCGCGGTCATGCGACCCGCGCCCGGCATCCGGCGATTCCACCACCACGTCGCTGCAAGCGCGGCGCCCCACGCGACAAGCGCCACGGGCCCGGTCGATGGCTTCATCAGCACGGCCGTGGCGGCGAAAGCCGCCGAGATGAGGTAGTTCGATCGCCGCGGCGATCGGTTGTGCTCCACCAGCAATGCCACCGACCACAGCACCAGCACCGCCGCGAAGAAGTCGGGACGCAGGTCGTCCAGGCCCCAGTTGTCGTTGTAGTTGGCCTGCCCGCTGAAGAACTCCCACGAGCTCGAACGCACGCCGGCGCTGACTATCGGCAGAACAGCGGTGATGCCGACAGCCGCGATCGCCAGCGTTCGCGGCGCGCGATTCCGCACGATCCAGTAGACGAGGACGAGCAGCAGCGCGATCGGCCAGAACCGGGCCGCGAAAGCCTGCCACACACCGTCTCCCAGGACGAGGTAGTGGACTGTCAGGACCGCCGTCCACAGGGGTGCGACGTTGTTCAGCGCATGGAGCGCGGTCTTGAGGTGGAGTCCGAGCAGCAGGTGGTAAGGCGCTTGAGCAAATGCCAGATAACCGACGCCGTCGTAGTCAGGAGGGCGGGCGAGGTAGCCCTGCTGCGCGCTGAACCAGGCGTCGGCGGTGAGCGCCACGGCCGCCGCCACGCAGCACAGAAGAATCGCTCGGAGGCTCGGCCACCTTCGGACGTCCGTTTCGATCCCCGTCAGCTTCCCTGCGCGCGGACGTAGAGGTCCACGGTCAGCGAAATGCCCTCGTATTGGCCCAGGTGGTGGGGGCCGTTGGAAGCGAGATCGGTGAAGCGCCAGCTGCGGTCGAGCGTGTACCCACTACCTGGGCTTCGCACCCATTCGGCGACTGCGCGAAGGTAGGGCTGGCGCACGGGATAGGCGACGAACATCTGGGCTACCTGCGAGATGTCCTCACGGTAAACGATGACCGCCGGGCACCTGCTCGCCAGGGCGACGTAGTCGCTGACGCTCATCGAAGGGTCGATGTCCACCGGTGTGGAGGCCGGCGTGTTTCCGCTGGCGTCGGTCATCAGGTATTGGAGCGAGGCCGGCCAGCCTGGTCCCGGGGCCTGCGCGAAGCACTGGCCGGATGACACGTAGCGCCCCATCTCGTGAGCGAGCTGAGTCGTCACGGTCAGCAGCTGAGCGTTCGACCGCTGCTCGTTGGCCGGCCAGTTGGTGAGCGCAAACGCACCCAACGCATAAACCACCAGGACATACACAGCAGTCG
>Ga0208849_1000851_pt1 | contig 25058 bp, 25 predicted proteins | sample NGESurdeep072012_10_FD_184470 | JGI IMG/M metagenome (GOLD analysis project Ga0208849, IMG submission 184470) | Arctic peat soil microbial communities from Barrow, Alaska - NGEE Surface sample 53-3 deep-072012 (SPAdes) | ecosystem: Environmental > Terrestrial > Soil > Wetlands > Peat ... | reverse complement strand
GGCGGGAAGGCGCTTGAGATTCTGGCGCGGGTGCGCTCGCTGGTGATAGACAAGACCGGGACCCTCACCCACGGGCGCGCCCGAATCGTATCGGCGCACATCGTTGGACAATTGTCTGAGGATGAGGTGCTGCGCCTCGCTGCCTCGCTCGATCAAGCTTCAAAGCACGTGATCGCACAGACACTGGTATCCGAGGCCCATTCGCGAAACCTGCATCTGGTCGTCCCGAGCGAGTTGGTGGAGAGCGCCGGTGAGGGAATTGGCGGATCGGTTGACGGCCACCGCGTAGTGGTCGGCGGCATCGGGTTCGTAGAGTCAAAGATATCGGGAACCGACGATACCGCGCTCGGGCAATACAAGGTCGCCGGCGCCGCCGTAGTTGCAGTCGCGATTGACGGGCGGATGGCGGGCGCCTTTGTACTCTCGGACGAACTTCGCGCCGGAACGAGCCAACTACTAACGAACCTCCGGCGTCTCGGCATCGAACGCATAATTTTGGCGACCGGCGACCGCCGCGAGGTGGCGGAATCCATCGCCGCCGGACTTCCAATCGATTCGGTGCGGTCGGAGCTCGCGCCGGACCAGAAAGTCCTGGTGGTCATCTCGGAGCGCAAGAACGGGCCGGTCATGATGGTGGGCGACGGCGTCAACGACGCGCCGGCGCTCGCGGCTGCGGATATCGGCCTCGCCATGGGCGCCAGAGGAGCCGCCGCAGCGGCTGAAGTCGCCGATGTTGTATTCCTCGTAGACGATCTCGGCCGCCTGGTGCCTGCGATTGAGATCGCGGTGCGTTCGAGAACCATCGCGCTGGAAAGCGTGTATGCCGGAATCGGACTGTCGGTGATCGGAATGGTCACGGCGGCACTCGGCTACATCGCGCCGGTGCAAGGCGCTCTTCTTCAAGAGGCGATCGACGTAGCCGTCGTGCTGAACGCGCTCCGTGCCCTAGGCAGTTCGACGGCGAGGCACCAACTGCGAAGAACGCTCACACCGCCAGCGCGCACTTAAGTGCCTCCACCGATACATCGCCGCGTCGACCGACGGTGCAAGAGCCAATGCGATGTGTGCCTGCTCTATTTTCGGTCGGCATCGCATGCTCCGGTTGTCGGCCTTTTCGAAGGACGGCGCGCTACTCACCGGCCAGCGGTTCTCGCCCTATCGATTGCCACGGTTTCGCCCTGGCGACAGGCGGACACCCGCCTGGCATCATCGTGTGAAGAACGAGTTTGAGCCCCTGGCAATACTGCACAGGCGTCAGACCGGCGCGGGCAGGAGGATCGAGACTTCCGAACGGTTATGGTCGCTGCTGCATTGTTGCTTCAGCGTCCTTGTCGTACTTGTCGAAATCGAGGCCGAATTGATACGTCTCGCTCTGCAGCGGAGAGTAGCGCCGGAACTCCCCATGTCGGCGCGCGTGTCGTCGACCGACACGGGCAGCCGTCCGAATAGCCCTTGCGTATCGCCACCGTCCCGGCCGGCGAAGTAACGGAACAACCAAGGACCAAACGACGAGCGCTGCGCGGCGCTATGGTAGAAACCGCCGGCCACCCCCGCAGCGCCACAGCCGACAGTTCCCAATGGGTCGAGGTCGGGGAGTGGTGATCCAGCGAGCGGACAACTCTGAAGTCTGGCGGCGGCGCGGCGTCATATGCCTGTCATCAAGCGTCGATACGTCCGGACGTATGGACGAATCGAAATCGATCGAAGCTCTGATGGCGTTGGCGCAGCCGACCCGGCTTCACGCATTCCGGACGCTGGTCGCTGCGCATCCCGACCCGGTGGCGGCCGGCGAAATCGCTCGCAGCTGCAACGTGCCGCACAACACGATGTCGACTCACCTCGCGGTGCTCACCCGTGCCGGCTTGCTGACCTCGTCGCGTGACGGTCGGTCGATGCTCTACAACGCCGACCTCGCTGGGTTCCGCGATCTCGTTGCCTTCCTGACGCGCGACTGCTGCCTCGGTCGGCCGGAGATTTGCGCCGGGCTCTTCGAGCAACTCGACGCCGACTGTGCCTGCCAACCGGAGACCGTCAATGGCTGACCGCCCGCTGAAGGTCCTCTTCCTCTGCACCGGTAACAGTGCCCGATCCATCATGGCCGAGGTCCTGCTGAATCGTCTTGGGGCGGGCAAGTTCCGTGCGTTCTCCGCCGGCAGCCACCCGAAAGGCTCCGTCCATCCACGCGCCCTAGAGCTGCTCAAGAACTCGCACTTCGACCTCACAGGCTGCGCTCGAAGAGCTGGGATGAGTTTGCCGTGCCTGGCGCACCAGTCATGGATTTCGTCTTCACGGTCTGCGACGACGCTGCTGGGGAGGCGTGTCCGCTCTGGCCCGGTCAGCCTATGACGGCACATTGGGGAGTGCCCGACCCTGCTGCCGCGACGGGCAACGACGCGGAGATCGGAGTGGCCTTCGCGGATAGCTTCCGCATGCTCAACAATCGTATCTCGGCGTTCACCAGTCTGCCGATCGCGAAGCTCGACAAGCTCTCGCTGCAATCGCACTTCCGCAATATTGGCGCGATGGAACGGCCGGACCGCAAAACGTCTGCTGCGGCGTGATGCCCGAAGACCCGCTGGGTCAGCGTCTAGGCGCTGAAGCGCTGGGGACAGGACTGCTCGTGGCGACGGTCGTCGGGTCAGGCATCATGGCCGAGCGCCTCGCCGGCGGTAACGGTGCTCTGGCCTTGCTCTGCAACACTCTCCCAACCGCTGCAATTCTGGTGGTCGTCATCACCATTTTCGCCCCGCTGTCGGGCGCGCATTTCAATCCGGTCGTTAGCCTGGTGTTCGCGCTGCGTGGGGAATTTCGCTGGCGCGAGTTCGGGCCCTATGTCGCTGCGCAGTGCGCAGGCGGCGTTCTGGGGACGGTCGTCGCGCACCTAATGTTCGGCTTGGCGCCTCTGGTAGTCGGCGATCACGCGCGGTCGGGGCCCGGCCTGTGGCTGGGCGAGGTCGTCGCGACGTTCGCACTGGTGCTGACGATCCTCGGAGGCCTCCGGAACGCACCCGCTGCGGTCCCTTGGCTGGTCGGTCTCGTGATCGCGGCGGGATACTGGTTCACCTCTTCGACCAGCTTCGCTAACCCCGCCGTCGCCCTGGCGCGGGGACTGACGCAGAGCTTCTCCGGGATAGCCCTGGCGGACGTTCCCGCGTTTGTCGTTGCGGAGGCAATCGGGGCGCTGGTCGCCGCCGGTGTTGGCAGGGCGCTCTTCCCGCGCTTGAATGCGAGCCGGCCAGCCTAGTTAGGTAGGCGCGAGCACGTGAGGGCCGCAATGTTGGGCCACCGAGAAGCGTCGTCCTGCCTGAGGATATTGAAAGCGCGTTTTGGGCGTTTTGTTGCACAATTGCAGGACCAACTTGCGATAGATGCGCCGCGTCTTGTTCTGGCCGTGGCGGCACGCCTCGCCCCGCAGCAGCACGTGAACGCGCCGGTAGCGTCGGCGTCGGGTCGCAGCGAGTCATGAAGCCGGTTGAGACTAGTCCCGTCGACGACATCGGTGTCGAAGCGGTCGATGAATAGCTCCGCGAGTAGATCGAAGGGGACCGACGGTTTCACTGAATGCTCGCAGTGTTTCCCCGTTGTTTGGCTACTAGTTGGCTGCGGTCCACGGTCGCGGTGCACGCACCGTGAAGTACAATCTATCTCCGTTGATTATCCTCGCCGTTCTCGTCTCAACTGCCACGCGTTAGCAACCCGGTCGTTCCACTTGCAACAGGCCGGCACGGTAGGAAGATAGACACCCTCAGGCCAGGCGAGGCTTCCGACAATGAGATGCTGCCGCCATAGGCCACGACGATATCGGAAACGATGGCTAGCCCGAGACCGTCGCCTCGACCCTCGTCTTCGAGGCGAACGCCCCGCGACAAGACCATCTCCCTGTGTTCATCGGAAATGCCGGGCCCATCGTCTGTAACGGTGATGATCGCTCCCGCGCTCGCGACGGTGCTTGCCACCGTGACAGCGGATTTTGCGAAACGGGCAGCGTTCTCGATGAGGTTGCCGAGCATCTCGGAGAGGTCGCCTTCGTCTACGGGTGCGGCGAGTCCCGCAGGCACATTTACCACGAAGGTTAATCGCTCACCGTCCGGTGTTCGCCGCACGACGTCTATGACGCGTCCTGCAGCGTCGACGACCAGCGCGTTCGCTGCCCGCGACATTCCCGGTGCGACGCTGGCGCGGGCGAGTTCGCGATCGACGTGACGTCGAATTGCCGTCGCGCTTTTTTCGATCTCGTCGGCGAGTTGGGTTTCGCCTTTTTGCCGGAGCGCGCGGATGTCGCCTGAAAGCACCTGCAACGGTGTCTTCAGGCCGTGGGCAAGATCGGCAGCGCGCAAGCGGGCCCGCGCCTACGCCTTTTCCTGCGCCTCGAGGAGACGATCGATCTCTTCCGCGAGCGGCTGAACCTCGTGCGGCGAAGCTGCACCGAGACGGCGCGTGCGTCGAGCGACGACATCGCGCACCGCGATTCGCAGTTTCTCCAGCGGAGCCAAACCAATGGTGATCTGGACGAAGATTGCAGAGATGAGAACGGCGGCGAGAAGCAGCAGCGCCGGCGTCAACTCTCGAACGTAGTCGCTGACCGATTGCTCGACCGTTGCGTGGTCTTCGGCGACCGAAGCGCGAAAGGACTGCCCGCTGGGATCAATGATTGTCCGGTCGACGACGAGGAGCAGCCTACCGTCGGGACCGATGATTTCCCGGAAATGCCGCGCGCCGTCGCTCGGGGCGGCAGGCAGGGTGAGCTTTCCGTCCCACAGGGACCGCGAGCGGATCAACGAGCCCGGTGGCGCGCCTTCGACCTGCCAGTAGTAACCCGATACGGGAGTCTGGAACCGTGGATCGGTTACTGGTCCGGTTACTTGCAAAGTACCGTCGGTAAAAGTCGTCGCGCCGATCAGCTGGTTGAGATCGACGCCAAGGTCGGCCTCGATGCTTCGCTCGAAATGGCGTTCAAATAGATAGCGGAGGCCGACGCCGGCAAGTGCGAGGGCGATGACTATCGAAATCGCCGCCGCCGACCACAATCGAAGTCGGATGGCGGCTTGGCGGCGCCCGCCGGCGACGCCAAATTCGCTGCAGGCATGAGAACTCGGCTCAAATTTCCCCGACAATGTCGCGTCGGGCGCGCTCCAGTTCTTCGGAATAGCGTCGGAGTGCGTGCGCCTCGGTCAGCAGGCCGATGACCTGTTTCGTCCGAGGCGTATCCACCACGGCCAGCGCCTCACCCTCGGACACGTCGAATATCTTCATGGCATCCTTGATGTTCATTTCGGGCGACAGGAATTCCCTCTGGTGATGCAGGAATTCGACGACGGTGCGCGGATCAGCCTCGCCGACCAGTTCGGGCGCGTGCACCTCAGCGACGAAAGCGATGCCCTGGTATCGGCCGGCGCCATCGACAACGACGACACGTTGAGTTGAGCCAAGCGGGAAGTCGCGGCGGAAGGCAGAGATGCGCGTGTCGGCCATGACTGTCCTCACATCGCGACGCATGAGGCTCCCGACTGTCAGCGCACGGATACGCCCAACATCGTGGGCGCTTCGGATGGTCTCGCCGCGGAGGTGCAGTCGCCACGTAGTAAACGAATAGCCGAATAACTCTCGGACCGTGAGCGATGACACCACCGCCGCCGCCAGCACAGCAAGGGTGATTGGCAAATCGCCGGTGGTCTCCAGGGCAAGAAACGCCATCGTAAGCGGCCCACCAACGATTGCGACCGCCATCGAGGTCATGCCGACGATAGTGGCGACCAATGGGTCCGGCGCCAACCCGTGGCCGAGTAACGCGGCGAGACCGGCGAATAGCTTGCCGGTGAGCGCACCGAGATACAACGATGCGAAAAAGAGGCCACCCCGGAAGCCCGAGCCGAGCGACACGGCCGATGCGGTCGCCTTCAGCGCGATCACCAGAAAGATCGGCCCAATGGCCGGCAGCGAGGCGTCGAGAATAAGCGTTAGCGCCCCGTGCCCCGATGAAAGTATATGAGGGTTCAGGATGGCCAGGCCGCCAACAACTAGTCCACCGAGAACCGGACGCACCACAACCGGAATGTGCGCGCGTCGGAAGACCAACTCCGTCGCAGTCACGCCCCGCATGATGAGGATGCCGACCCCGGCGCAAACGAGAGCAAGCACCAGGAGCGCCGGCAGGTCGGCGTTGTTGAAGGCCGATACCTTCGTCACGGTTATCGCGTACGGCTCGACTCCGAAGAGGTGCGCTACCAAAGTGCCAGCTATTGACGCGGTGAGGACGGGAGCGAGGGCAGCGGCGGTGTATGTGCCAATGATCAATTCGAACCCGTAGAAGGCCCCCGTCAGAGGAGCACCGAACGCAGCAGCGATGGCGCTCGCGGCACCACAGCCCACTATCATGCGAAGATCGGCGCGGCGGAGGCGGAAGCCCACTCCGAGCCGCGAAGCAACGCCCGCCACCAGTTGGGTGTAGCCCGCTTCAAGTCCGACCGACGCGCCGAACCCATTGGAGATGATGGTCTGAGCCGTAACGAGAAGGCTGTCGCGCACCGACATCCGGCCACCATGAAGCGCGTTCGCTTCGATGGGATCCACCGGTCGCGGCCTCTTTGTCAGCGCTACGGCAAACCCGATTGCAGCGACAACGAACCCGCCGAGAACCGGGACCAGGAAGCTGATGTCTGACGGCAGAGCCTCGACCGAACTCAGTCGACTACCCGCGTCGAGGTCGAAGAGAATCAGGTGCATCGTGTCAACGATCGCGTTGATCGCCACGACCGAAAGACCGGCGATGCAGCCGACGACAGCGGCCAATACGACCAGCCAGACTTCCCGGCCGCGGACGAGCGCGCGGAGACCCTCGGGAATTGTTATCCCGAAGTTGGCTAGTGCCCTTGGTGGCGGGGCCGGAGTGATATGTTCGGTCGACATGGATGGACGCTGGCGACCCGCGGGTCGGACGTATCTTTTACCTACCGGACGTGAATGAAATCCCAATGAATGCCGCACCCACAGCGACCACAGTTCGTTATTCTTCCGAAACGCTGCCAAGCTTCACCGGTGAAATCGCGAACCGCCCCCGTCCTGCCCGCGGTTTGGCCGAAAGGCGTCCAAAAACTCAAGGATCTAGATGGAATTTGCCGAGGGGCGCCCACCCTCATGATTGCGTGCGTAGATTGCGCCTACTGTCCGACAAGCGCCAGGCCATCGCTGCGTCTGTGCAAACTCAACAACAATGTCGTGCTACTGACCTTTCTGCGGCGTGCGTTCAGGACCCAGGCCGATCAAGACCACTCGATCGAGTGCGGATGCTCGGGCTGCTCTCTTTGGCCACGGGCATTGTGAGGTACAATGCGTGTTAGGCCACCTTCACACAGGGAGCGTGGCTCAAATCGAGTCCCGATGAGCGCAGCGATCAGAGAACGGCAGACTTAAATATCGCTGAGGGCGTCCTCGCCGTTGGGTGAGCGACGCAACCATCCGCAGCAAACGGATCGGATGACTTCGGGGCTCGCTCTGGCCCATGATCTTCGACCTCAAAAATGTCAGTTACATCGGCAAGACGGTCTTCGGCAGGGATTTTGGTATTCCGCAGAACGATCGCCGCCGGCATCTGCACATTGTCGGACAGGCCGGGACCGGCAAGAGCACAACGCTCCTTCACTTGCTTCTCGCTACTGGCCCGTCGAAAATTAGGAGAAATGGCGGCAGAGAGGTCAGCCAAGGATACGCGGTTACTCATTGTCTTCGACCTTTACGAATTTGAGCAATCCCATTTCATCTCATGATGCAGCGGCAAGCGCCTCAAGCCCAGCAGCGGCAGGACTGCCGCTCACGGTGGTGTTGTGTGAGGGTGTATGCTTGCCAAATGCCGTACTCGATCGATGGATGGCGGCCGCAGTTCCTGACGAAGGAGTAACGGGTTGTTGCGGCGTCGGTCAGCCTACCTTGTGGGTGCAATCCTCTCGCTCACCGCTGGTTGCTTGCCGTCCATCCTGCGCACGCGGGCCGAGTCGCTGTCGATCCCATCGCTTCGGAAGGAAGGCATCCAAGTCGGAAGCATCGAGCGAACCTTCGTCTTCCATATACCTGTCCCCCTGCCAGAGCGCGCTCCTTTGCTAATTGCATTCCACGGCTCGGGCGAGACGGGGGAGGAGTTTCGCCGACGTACGGGAGCGGCGTTCGACCGACTTGCCGATGCAAACGGATTCGTTGTGGTTTATCCGGACGGCTACCAACGCCACTGGGATGATTGCCGCAAGGTCGCATCCTACTCGGCACGGGCAGAGCACATTGACGATGTGGCTTTCGTGCACACACTGATCGCCTATTTCCAGAAGGCGCTCGACATCGATCCCACGCATGTCTTCGCTGTCGGACACTCCAACGGCGGGCAAATGAGCATTCGGCTCGCCTTGGAACTGCCGGATGAAATTAGGGCCGTCGCGGCGATCAGTGCGAGCCTGCCGACCGCGCAGAATCTCGACTGCCGGCCGACAGGTAAGCCGATCTCCGTGCTGGTGATAAATGGAACCGCAGACCCCATCAATCCATACGAGGGCGGCAACGTCTCGATCTTCGGCTTCGGCAACCGCGGGACCGTCCTCTCCGCCGAGGACACCGCCCGCTACTTCGCTGCTCTTGACGGGCTCACGATGCCGCCCACCATCGAACGCGCCTCCGGACGAGATGCATCGTCTTGGGTAGAGCGCTCCACTTGGGGGGCACCCAATGGGTTGGAAGTGGCGCTGGACACGGTTCACGGCGGTGGCCACGGCATCCCACAGACTGGTGAAACACCGGGCGATGCCTTTGACGGTCCTACCGAGATTTGGCGCTTCTTCGCAAGACTGATTCGGTGAACGTCGGGAAGCGGCACCCGTATAGAATTCACACTAAGACAAATCGAGGGGCCGTTGATACGCGAGAGGTGTACGCGAGGTCTCAGATCGAAACATCGGCAACGTCGATCCTGAATCTGAGGAAAGCCCGCTGAAAATGGGCCATCCGCCGCGGCCACGGCCCATCGGGCGGCGCGACTGCGATAACCTGGCGTTCACTATGAGAAAATGGGTGGGAGAAAAGAGGATTGATCTTAGGAACCCGCGTTCAATGTCAACCGATGACCAAGCCCAAGGGCCCTACGTCCGGCGCACCCAAATTCAGTTTCAGCAGTCGGGCGGCTCTCCTGCGGAATGTGGTCGAGAACGCAGCGGTGCCGACCTTCGTCGCTGATACAAACGGCGACCTGGTTTATGCAAACAGGGCCTTTTGCGATCTTTTGGGTTATGAGCCCGGAGGATGCATCGGGCTTGGGATCAAAGAGATCGTCCATCCCGAGGACGCGACTTCGGCCGCGGCGCAAATCGAAAGCGTGGTTGGCGGAGAGGTGACCGGCTACCAGACCGAACGCCGATATTTGCGGCAGAACGGCGATGCCATTTGGGTTCTGACATCGGTCTCTGCATTGCCCAGCGTCCGCGGGCAATCCGACTACTTGACTGTTCAGGCCGTTGACATCGATCGCCGGAAACACGCGGAGAAAAAGCTTCAGTTCGCCAATACGCTTTTGAGTGCGGCGATGGAAACGTCGCCCGACGGCATCCTCGTGATCGACACGAACTTGCGGATCATCTCCTACAACCGACGCTTTGCCGAGGTTTGGAGGATACCTCTCGCTATCCTGCAAGCTCATGAGGACGCGGCCCTGTTAGCGGCGGTGGCATCGTCCGTAAAGAATTCCGAGGCTTTCATTTCTCGTGTCGCGCATCTCTATCAGCATCCCGAAGAGGAAGGTCACGATGAACTCGAGACCAAGGACGGTCGCTTCATCGATCGGAACACTGGGGTTCTGCGCGGCGATGATGGAACTTATCTCGGCCGCATATGGTTCTTCCGCGACATCACCGAACGCAGACAAGCTGATGCGCTGTTGCTGAAGTCGGCACGGTGCGACGCACTTACGGGCCTTCCGAATCGCGTCGATTTCATGGAGGCGGTGGAGCAGGCGATCGCGCGAACCAAGCGCGGCGGACAGCGCTTTGCAGTACTCTACCTCGACCTCGACCAATTCAAGGATGTCAACGACACGCTCGGGCACTCCGTCGGGGACGAGCTTCTCAAGGCGGTGGCCGAGCGATTGCGATCGCAAACTCGCGAGACCGACGTTGTCGCACGTTTCGGAGGCGATGAGTTTGCGGTGATGGTCGCAGATGTGGGCGAGCCCGAAGCGGCCGCCTTTTTGGCCGGCAAGCTTATCGACGCCCTGACCCAGCCCTTCGTTGTCCAGGGTAACGACATCTGCAGCGGCGCGAGTATCGGGGTTTCGGTATTTGGAGCCGACGAGCCCAACGCGGAAACGATGCTTACACGGGCGGATCTCGCTCTCTATCGCGCAAAATCGGACGGAGCGGGAGACTACCGATTTTTCACCGACGCAATGGATGCCGATGTACGCGCGCGGGTGACGCTTGTTGCCGAACTTCGCGAGGCGATACCTTCGGGTCAGCTGTTTCTGGAGTATCAACCCCAAGTCGAGATTGTGACCGGTCGGATAACGGGCGTCGAAGCGTTAGTAAGATGGCGCCATCCGACGCGGGGTGTGCTCGCGCCCGGTTTCTTCATACCGGCTGCCGAAAAAAGCAGCCTCATTGCGCTCCTTGGTCGTTGGGTTCTTCGCGAAGCGTGCCAACAGGCCAAGGCATGGCTGGACGCGGGAGTCTCTCTAGGGGTGATGGCGGTCAATCTGTCGGCAGTACAATTCAAGCGAACCTTCGAGCTGGAGAAGGACGTGCGCGACATCCTCGCGGAGACGGGCTTGCCTGCACAGCAACTCGAGCTCGAGCTGACTGAAACGGTCCTCATGGCGGCCTCACGTGAGCACAACGATTTTCTTGAGCGACTTCGTGCGAACGGAGTCCGGATCGCCATCGACGACTTTGGGGTCGGATATTCGTCGCTCGATTATCTTCGGCAGTTCCCTGTAGACCGGATCAAGATTGCACAGGCGTTCGTCGAGGATATCGCAAGCGTCTTGGGAAGCGCCGCCATTGTCAGAGCGACTATCGGACTCGCCCGGGAATTGTGCATCAGCGTCATCGCGGAGGGCGTCGAGACAACCAAGCAGCTCGACCTTCTATCGGCATGGGGATGCCGGGAAGCGCAGGGGTACTACTTCGCCAAGCCCCTCTCTGTGCAAGAAATGACTTCGCTATTTCGGCGCGGGGTGGCCCTCAAGGGACGTGCGTCTTCCACGCAGAATGCCGCCTGAGCCCCCCATACGGGTGAAACCAATTAATGCCCGCGGGAAGCATCGGCCGATAACGAAGAGTAGATAGCTTCGGCAATGACGAGAAAAACAGTCGCGACGAGACCTGCATAGCGTCTACCGAACCTCGGCATTCCGTGCGACCTGGCGGTTCTTCAATCACGGCCAATGTCATGAAGGCGATTGTCGCGCCTGGGCAAGATGTTGTCGTCACCACAGGCGGCGGGCGGACCACCTGACCAGACACTCAGCGTGAGATGCACGTCGACCGGCGAAGCTTGCAACGTGCCGGCTGCAGTGAACCTGCCCGATGGATCGTGGACGGTGAGGGTGTTTGCGCCGGCCATCCACTGCTCACCGATCGATTATCGCCTGACTACCGACAATCATGGCGACCTTATCGGCGATAGCGGGCCCCTAGCGCCGGGCGGCGGCAGCTCGGCGATGAAGGTTCCCGCGACTAGCGAAGCGATCGCTGTAAATTTCGCTGCTGCGAAGATTATTTTCCCTGCTAGTGGCAGTAGGGAATTTGAGCGGTAAACGTGCGCGATCCTTGGGGAAATTCGATCATCCAGCTAAGCGAGTTCCAGAAATTGCACTTTTTCCTGTAAATTTCCCTGATCGGGCCGGAGAGCCGTTCGCAGATGGCTGCCTCCACCGCCAACTTCCCCGCATCGAACCGTCTCTGTTCACGGGTGCGCGCCCAAAAGTCCAAGGAGCGGCGCAGTCCAGAGCAACGACCTCTGCCCTACGCTTTGGGCCTCGCGACCCTTTCAGGTTCTCTCTTGGCCCGTATTCTCCATACCTCTGGACTGAGGTGGTTTCAGTACGGAACGGACAAGAAGTCCGCCAATCCACTTCTTCCCTCAGCAATCGAAGCCGGGCTCGCATCTCCACCGCCCGCCAGGGCCGATCGGGCCTCGGCATCGAGGCCCAGCGCGATGCCGTCACGCGGTTTGCGGCGGCCGAAGCCTTCGACCTCACGGTCGAGTTCGTCGAGGTCGAAACGGGGAAGGGGGCAGATGCCCTCGACCGGCGGCCTCAGCTCGCGGCAGCGCTCGCCACGGGGCGGGCTCGCAAGTGTCCGGTCATTGTTGCCAAGCTCGACCGCCTGTCGCGCGACGTGGCCTTCATATCGGGCCTGATGGCCCAAGCTGGCACGTCTCCAACGTCAAGAACGTGATCGACCGGGCCAACCGTCAGCGCCTTTTATAGGCGGGAAATTGCATCGACCATGGCTTCCGTTTTCGTGTGCGGCTCGCGATCGGTTCAAGCTGACCCCGCTCGCGCGATGCTGGTCATCGACGCTGGGGCTTACATTCTCGCCGTGTTGAGGGGCAGGCGTTTCAGCGCGCGGCGATCAAGATCTTCGCATGGGGTTCACCGGCAGCTCGGGCAAATCGCCTGGGAGCGGCGGCGCCGAAACCAATGGGTCGTCTCAAAAGCGGCAAGATTGCCGCGCTGCCACGGAAGGGCCACGGCTGATACGCGCCCACCGGCCCCGACCTCGCGGGGCATAGGCCATTTCCCGTATGCGTTCTTCCTGCTCATTTTGGTCGCCGTCGTCGCTCAGCTGGTCCTTTCCTTCACCAAGTTCGGACGCGACCTCTACACCGTCGGCGGCAACCTCGAGGCGGCGCGCCTATCCGGCATCAAGGTCGGCCGCGCCATCATCATCTCCTACGCCATCTCCGGCTTCTGCGCCGGCCTCTCCGCCCTCGTGCTCGTCTCGCGCATGACGACCTCGCAGGAGAATCTCGGCATCGGCATCGAGCTGTCGGCGATCGCCGCCGCAATCATCGGCGGCGTCAGCCTGCAGGGTGGCATCGGCAACGTCATCGGCCCGGTGATCGGCGCCTTCCTGATGGGCGTCATCCTCATAGGCCTCAACCTCGTCGGTATCACCACGTATGCTCAGCCGGTGCTGACTGGCACGATCCTGCTCGGCGCCGTCTACTACGACCGGGTTCTCGTTCTGAGACGCGCCCGCCCCGCCGAGGCGGGGTTATGACCGGGGAAGTCCTGCTGCGCGCCACCGCGCTGACAAAGTCCTACGGCTCGCTGGTCGCCCTGTCGGATGCTTCCATCGAGGTGAGGGCGGGCGAAGTCCGCTCGCTCGTCGGCGCCAACGGGGCGGGAAAGTCCACGCTGATCAAACTCCTGACCGGAGCCATCAGCCCGACCGCCGGCAAGATCGAGATCGGGGGCCAGACGGTGGAGTCCGGCAATCCGACGCTGATGTTGAAGCTGGGCGTCGCCTGCATCTACCAGCACTCGAATCTTGCGCCTGCGATGAGCGTGCTCGACAACCTTTATCTCGGCCGTCAGCCGACACGCGGCTGGGGCATCCTCGATCGCCGCCGCCAGCGCGCCGATGCGATGGCGCTTCTTGAGAAGTACCAGATCGACCTCGACCTCGACGCCAAGGTCTTGGAACTTCCGACCGTGAAGCGCAAAGAAGTCGAGATCGCCAAGGCTCTGGCGCTCGACGCCCGCATCCTGTTGATGGATGAGCCCACCGCCTGGCTGTCGCACAGTGAGGTCGCAAACCTGTTCAAGACCATCCGCACGCTCAAGGCGCGCGGCGTCGGAGTCATCTACATCTCGCACATCCTCGACGAACTCTACGAGATCTGCGACACGGTCACGATCCTGCGCGATGGCAAGGTCGTCGAGGATTGCGCCGTCGCCGAAATCACGCGTCTCCAGCTACTGCGAAAGTTCATCGGCGAGAAGCTCGCTGCCGAAGCCTCCGGCCAGTCCGCGAGCGTCCGCAGCCCACGCGGCACCGGCGAGGTGCGCCTGGTCTGTGAGGCGCTCACCAAGAAGGGTGTCTTCGAGAGCGTCAGCTTCGACGTCTGCGCCGGCGAGATATTCTGCGTGACCGGCCTGATCGGCTCTCGGCGATCCGAGCTGATGCGCGCGATCTTCGGCGCCGACAGTTTCGATTCAGGCCGCGTTATGGTCGCGGGGCGCGATGTCAAGGCGAAGAACCCGATCATGGCAATCCGCCGCGGCATCGGCTTCGTTCCGGAAGACCGCCATCGCGACGGCCTCATGCTCAAGATGTCCATCGAGCAGAATCTGGTCATGTCTATTTTGAGCGTGGTTTCGCGCTTCGGATGGCTGCGCCGGCGCCGGATGGCAAGACTCGCGGCCGACCAGATCTCCGATCTCAGCATCACCCCGGCGACACCCAGCAAGGAGGTCGGCAAGCTCAGCGGCGGCAACCAACAGAAGGTGCTGATTGGCAAGTGGCTCCAGCGGCGGCCGGAGATATTCATCCTTGATGAGCCCACCGTCGGCGTCGACGTCGGCGCCAAGTCAGAGGTCTACGCCATCCTCCGGCAGCTGAAGGTCGCCGGCACCGCCGTTCTTGTGGTGTCGTCGGACATGGAAGAAGTCATGGCGATCGCGGATCGGATCATGGTCATGCGCGAGGGCCGCGTTCAGGGCATCTACGACGCCGGCACAGTTTCCGAACATGAGATCGTCGCCCATGTCGGAGGCGAGTAGGATGTCGACCGGACAGGCACGTGCTTCCGCTATCGCCTGGCGCCCGCCAGCTAGCTTGGCATTGCCGATCACGCTGATCGCCGTCTGCATCGTCTTCACGGCGATCAAGCCGGTGTTCCTGACACCCGACAATCTGATCAGCATCGTGCACCAGATCGCCATCATCGGGATCATGGCGATCGGCATGACCTTCGTGATCATGACCGGCGGCATTGATCTCTCGGTCGGGCCGGTGCTGGCGATTGCCGGCGTCTTTGCGGCCGACATTCTCGCCGGTACCGGCGGCAACTTCGTGCTGGCGATCGGCGGAGCGCTGGCTGCGTCGGCGGCGATCGGGGCGGTCAACGGAGCCTTCGTTGCCAATCTCGGCCTGCCGCCGATCGTCGTGACGCTTGCCGGGCTCAGTATCGTACGCGGTGCGGCTCTCCTCATCGGCGGCCCTGACCTGCACCTCATCCGGGGACCCGAATCGTTCATCTACATCGGCTCCGGCCTCATCGGCGGCATCCCGTTCTCGGTGCTTCTCTTTGTTGCCGTGGTCATCGTCGCGGTGTTCATCCAGTACCGGACCACCTTCGGCCTTTCGGTGCTCGCCGTCGGCGACAACGAGCGCGCCGCTCGCCTTAGCGGGCTTCACCCCGGCCGCGTCAAGCTTCTCGCCTACGTCATCTGTTCGGTGTGTGCGGGCATCGCCGGTATCGTTCAGGCATCGCAGGTTCACACCGCTACCGCGACCTACGGCATGGGCGTCGAGCTCGACGTCATCGCCGCTGTTGTCCTCGGCGGCACCAGCCTCATGGGCGGAGCGGGTTCGGTGCTGACGACTGTCGTCGGCGTCCTGCTGATCGGCGTAATTAACAACGGGTTGGGTCTCCTCAACGTCCCAATCGAGATGCAATTGATCGCCAAGGGTCTCATCATCATCATCTCGCTGACGGTCAGCGCACGGAGCCACCTAGCCCCGCGCTAAGCGGTTTGTCGGCGTCGCTGCAGTCTTGCCGAGGCGTTGTTGCCATCGTGGGTCGTTTGACCTAGGTGACTTGGACTGAGACGCCTGGAAGCAGCGCTTCCCGAGTGAGACGTTCGCCGTAGTCGATACAACAAGGCATAGAAGCACCTTCATGAAGAGCGAAACTGTATTCAAGAAGGCGTTCAACAGCCTTCTCGACTATATCGTTGCGCATTCTCACGATCGAGTGAGCTTGGAATCCGAATCCCATCTTGCCGATTTGTTCAAGATAAGTCGGACCACTGTTCGCAAGGTGCTTAGTGAGCTGGATAACCGCCAGCTCATTTCGCGCAACACGAGTGGCTTGCTCATAGTGCGCCCCCCGGGCAGCGACGATTACTTCCCGGTGGCCGATACGGTCGCCGCCGCCGATCGTGTCGAGAAGAAGTTCATGGAGTGGATGCTGCGCAGCGATCGCAAGCCCAATCAACACATCAACGGACTTGAGCTGGCCCGCCAATTCGCCGTCTCGACCGGCGCCATCCGCGAGTACCTGAATCGATTCACCCGGTTCGGCCTTGTCGAAAAGCGCCCCAACTCAGGCTGGATAATTCGCGGTTTCACTACCGAGTTCGCCCTTGAGCTGTTCGAAGTGCGCGAGCTGTTCGAGATTCGCTCAGCCAAGGCCTTTGCCATGCAGCCGGAGGACTCTCAAGCGTGGACTGCGCTTCGCGAACTCGAGAAGGAGCATCTTGCGCTGCTCGCCCAGATCAAGACGCGCTACCAAGACTTTTCCAACCTCGATGAGCGCTTTCACCACCTTGTCAACGACGCTGCGCGCAATCGCTTCATCGCCGACTTCTACGACGTGATGTCCCTCATCTTTCACTACCACTATCAGTGGAACAAAGTGGACGAGAAGGAGAGAAACGCCGTCGCGATCGGGGAACACCTTGACTACATCAAAGCCCTTTACACTCGTAACCCCGAGCGCATTGAGCAGGCCGCGCGGCGCCACCTCAAGTCGGCGCGGAATACGCTGCTGGCGTCGATTTCCTGATCACCGCCTTCGCAGTCAATCCGTGAAAAAAAGCCGGCGCCTGGGCGCCGGCAAGTCTAGCCCGCCGAAGGGAACAGAGGCAGGCAGTCAGCGGTAGGTCTGCGCGATCGCCGCCAAATGCGGCATGCGCAGGCCGGGCGCTGGATCGTGCACCCAGTCCATGAACGTCCGGATGCGGTGCCCCACCTTAGCCTCGTGGTTGTTGGCGATATCGGCAATACGGTGCTGGAGGAACGGATTGCGGAACCGCTCCAGCGTTGTTCGCACGTACGCAGCGGCGGCGTCACCCATGCCGCGCGCGGCAAAGCCCGGAACGACTTCGCTGGCGAAGATATCGGTCAGCCGCAGCGCGATGGCCGCGTCGCTCAGGAAGCGCGCCACCGTCTCGTCGGCAGGGCGGCCATGTCGGATCCATTCCTCCGCTAGCACGGTGTGACCGAGGTTCAGGATATGCAGTTTGAGCCGCTCGAAGGGTTCAAGGGTGTCGGTCATCACGAGGGCGGGATGAGTGAACGGCGGATCGAAGTTCCCGCGCCGGATTGCCCATAGGGCGTAAGGCTCGGCGACTGCGCCGACCGGCTCGATGTCCTCGGATACGATCCGGTCGACCAACCCGTTGGCAAACACGACGGAGCCCGCCAGCCACTCCTGGAAGGCTGCGCTCATGCTCCAAGTTCGAGCCAGGTCGGCGACGAGACATGAAAGAATGCGACCGTTCGAAGCGATGAGCTCGGTCGGCAGGAAGAGCAGGGGGCGTCCGCCCGCCCTGTGACGAGCGACGAGTAGCGCCAGCAGCTTTCCCGGGAAGCTGAGAGGGATCTTCGCGGAGGCAGGATCGAAGACGCGGTCTTTTTCCGCGACGTCGTAGCCGCGGTCGCCGACGTTCGACAATGCAATCTCCGCGTCCTTGGCGAAGTGGTCGGTGACCGCGGGCCAATCGGCGTGGGCGTCGAATGCTTGGTCCACACTATGCACCATAACCCTTTGGTCGATCAGCGCGTCAGCGCGATAGCCGCGTATCTGGACGGGAAACCCTCCCGCGCGGCGGAAGCCAGCAACGCGACCCGCTCGGTCCTCGCCCTCCGTCGTCTTGACCACTGTTATCGGGCCGATCGCCTGACCCGCTTCCTGCGCCTCGTGCACGAACAGGTCCGCATGGGCTTGCAGGAAGCGGCTGGTGCCGAACTGCACGATCCGCCGTGACATCGTCAACGAACCTCTATGAGGGCTTTGACAAGCCCCTCCTTCTCGATCGTCCAGCGCGGCAGGTCCTTGATGGCGCCGGCAAGGGTCGTCCGGTGGGTGATCAGCTTATTGAGCGGGACTCGTCCCGAGGCCAGGGCCCCCATGACGTGCTCGAAATCGCCGTCCAGCGCATTGCGACTCGCCAGCAGCGTCGTCTCGCGCTTGTGGAATTCCGGGTCGGAGAACGTGATCGGCTCCCGGATCAGGCCCAGCAAGACATAGCTCCCTCCGTGCGCGACGTAGCCGAAGCTGCTCTCCATCGACAGGCGGTTGCCCGTCGCGTCTATAACGACATCAAATCCGTCGCCCTGGGTTGCTTCCGCCACCGCTTCCGCCGTCCTGTCGTTGGCCAGAATCGAATCCGCGCCGTCGATGACCGACTTCGCCAGGGCAACGCGGCCCGGGTCGCGGTCCATTACGGTGATCGCCGCTCCATCGATTTGGGCAAAGATCGCCGCGCCGAGCCCGATCGGGCCCGCACCGATCACCAAGCACTGAGTGCCCCGGCGAACACCCGCGCGGCGCACTCCGTGCGCCCCGATCGCCAGGAACTCGACGGTCGCCGCCTGCTCGATGGAGAGCGCGCCGGCAGGATAGAGGTTACCCTCCGGCAGGCTTAACAATTCCGTCATGCCGCCATCGCGGTGTACCCCGAGGACAGCGAGATGCATGCAGCAATTGGGTTTGGCATTTCGACAGGCGATGCAGGTGCCGCAGGCGATGTACGGATTGATCACAACGATCTGGCCACGCTTCAGCGCGCTCGTCGCGGATGTTTCGATCACCTCGGCCGACAGCTCGTGGCCCATCACCCGTGGATATTGTAGATACGGCTGCGTCCCCTCGTATATGTGATAGTCGGTTCCGCATATCCCTACCCGCCGAATCTGCACCAGCACCTCGCCCGCGGCCCGCGCGGGTTCGGGCCGCTCCTCAAACGCCAACGCTCCCGGCTTCTGACAAACGATTGCTTGCATCGATAGGTCCCTGGCCGGTCGGGAAGCATTGAAGGTTGCTGCGCGTCTTCGCAAACAGCGCGCAGAAAACGGCCGGGGGCCGGCACTGTGCCGGCCCCCGGGGAATTGGTTATTTGAATTTGTCCATGGTGTCCTTGGTGACAAGGCCGGCGCCGGTGTCAACCAGTTTGTCCACCGGTCTGCCATTGATCGCGTTGATCAGGGCGTCGAGACCGAGAGACGACATCTTTTTCGGGAATTGCGCGATCGTGGCGTCTTCTTCACCCTTCGCGATCGTGCCGTTTGGGCCGTCTTCTCCACAACAGAAGTCAAAGCCAACGAGGATCACCTTGTGATCCAGCTTGGCGTTCTTGATCGCTGTGGCGGCGCTGACTGCAGGCGGACCGCAGGCCGAGTAGATCGCTTGCACTTCCGGGTGGGCCGTCAGAATGTCTTCCGCTACCTGCTGGCCCTTTTCAGGCTCGCAGGCCGTGCGGCCACGGGCGACAATCTCCACCTTGAGGCCGCCGAGGCCCTGGAGCATGCCCTCAACGCGGTCGTTCAGCGGCGCGACCTCGGGCTTGCCGTCGAGGATGCCGATCTTGGCACCGTCCTTCAGCACGCCCTTCAAGTAACCGCCGGCGAGCTTGCCGGCTTCCAGGTTGTTGGTCGTGGCCAACGAAGATCGACCGCTCCAGCCCGGTATGTCGTTGTCCATGAGAACGACCTTGACGCCCGCGGCAATGGCCTTGTCGAGGGCTTTGGAGATCGACGGATCGATGGGGGTGATGGCGATGCCCTTCACTCCCTGCGCCACCATGTTCTCAATGAGAGCGATGGTGCCGTCGATATCGTCATTGTTCTTGCCCTGCCCGTAAATCACATCGACGTCCGGATGATCCTCGGCCCAAGCCTTGGCGGCATCTTCCATGGTCGCGAAATACGCAACAGGGAATTTGGTGATGAAGCCAATCTTGATCTTGTCGGCTGCAAGAGTCGGTGAGGCGAACGCGAACGCGAGCGCCAAGCCCCCCAGCACTAGTTTCAGTGTCATTACTTAACCTCCCTTTTCCTGGATCGGCCCGAAGTGAGCCGACCCTTTATCCCTCGCTTGACGAGCGGGGAATCTCGTCAGACCTCCGCGCCAACAATCAGAGAAACGATCTCCTGTCGGTTCGAACGGTCAGGTTTCAGCTCGCCGACCTTGCGGCCTTGGCGCAGCACCACTGCGCGGTCGGCAAGCTCGACAACGTGTTCCATGTTGTGCGTGATGAGAATCACCGCGTTACCTTCAGCACGCAGTTGCTTGATCAGGTCGAGTACCTTCCGCGACTCGCGCAGCCCCAACGCGGCGGTCGGCTCGTCAAGAATCACGATCTTGCGGGCGAAGACGGCGGCGCGGGCCACAGCGATCGCCTGGCGTTGACCGCCCGACATCAGCGCCACTGGCGCGTCGAACTTCGGCAGCCGCACCTTGAGCCGGTCGATGATCCCCGCGGCCTCGCGGTCCATGAGGCGCTTCTTCAGGAAGCGCATGCCGCGCGGGAACCATTCCGGATAGGCGATTTCGCGCCCGCAGTAGAAATTCTGGGCGGGTGTAAGATTGTCGAACAGAGCGAGGTCCTGATAGACAGTCTCGATGCCGGCCTCGCGTGCGGCGGCCGGCGAGCGCAGCTTGATCGAAACGCTGTCGAGCTGGATTTCGCCGGCGTCTAGCCCATGCACTCCGCTCATGCATTTCACCAGCGTCGACTTGCCCGCGCCATTGTCCCCGAGTAACGCCAAGACCTCGCCGCGATAGGCTTCGAGGCTCACGTCCTTTAGCGCCTGCACTGCGCCAAACCGCTTTTGCGCGCTGTGGACAGACAGGACCGGAGTTTTCGGCACGGTCATTGGGACGTCCCCGCCTGAAGAGCGCGCGCGCGCGACTCGAGATAGTTGCGCCAGACGTCCGCCTCGACCGCGACCACGATCACCAGCCCGATCGCGACCATCTGGAAGAAGGCGTCGACATTATTGAGGTTAAGAGCGTTGCGGATCACGCCGATCATTACGGCACCGACGAGCGCGTGCCCGATGTGCCCGCGCCCGCCGAGGAAACTGGCGCCGCCGATGATCACCGCGGCAATTGTGTCCAGCTCAAGCAGGTTGCCGAAGAGCGGCGATGTCGCCTCGGTGCGGCCCGAAAGGACGACCGCTCCGATGCCGCAGCACAAGCCGGCGATCACGTAGGCCGACACCAGCACCCATTTCACTGGGATGCCCATTTCAACGGCCGCTTCAGGCGCGCCACCGACCGCGTATATCCAGCGTCCCCACACCATCGCTTTCATCATCAGCAATACAAGGAAGGCGCAGATGACAACCACAATGAACGGATTGGGGATGCCGAAGGTATCGCCACCGCCGATCGTGACAACTAGGTCGGGCATGCCGCGCATCGTCGTGTGGTTCTCGGAAATCGAGTACGCGAGGCCACGGCAAATGCTGAGGGTTGCAAGGGTAATAATGAACGGGTGCGGCAGTCGCCCGAAGACGTAGACCGCGCCGTTCACGAAGCCGACCAGGACGCCCGTGACCATCATCGCAGCGATGACAACGGTCGCGGAGTCGGTGACCTTGAACAGCAGCCCGCCCATCACTGTCGCCAGCGCAAGATTGGCGCCGACCGAAAGGTCGATACCCCGCGTGAGGATCACGAGGTGCTGCCCAAGGGACACGATCGCAATGACCGAGGTCTGGGCGAGGATGTTGCTGATGTTGGCCGGCTTTAGAAAGACGGGTGTGGTCACACTGATGACCGCGACGAGGATGAGCAAAATGAGCACTGGTCCCGCGCTCAGGACCTTCAGGCCGACCAAGATGGCAGACGCTCCCGGGCCCCGGCTCTCGGCTAGCGGGATGGCAACATTTTTCTGCTCCGCCACGATTCCTCGACAGGTTGTTCTTTCTCCATAAAAGACAAACGTGGCGGCCTCGTCAATCGTTTCTTTGTCGGCAGCCGAGGGGTTCACAAGCACGTCGCGCTGGGAAAAAGCCGGTAGTGCCAACTCCATCGCCGCATGGCGGGGGCGCGCGGAGGATTCCTTTGTCAATAAGAAACCGTTAGGGAGATTATGCCAAATTGCGGGTCAGTTCGGCGCCGGCAACGCCGTGAGCGCGTCGAACGCGCCGGCTTTTTTGCTTGGAGGCGGCGCGAATGGTTGACCACAAGGCACATCAGGGCAGGGACGCACCGCAAGGCCGAACACGGGCCAATGACGTCCGTCCGACAAGCGCTCGCGGAGCGACCGGTACCCGCCTTTCCGAATCCGAGGAATTGTACCTTCTGCGCGCGATGATCAATTGCGTTCCCGATTACCTGTTTGTGAAGGATACGAAGAGTCGTTTTGTTCTTACCAATCCGCCCGTGGCCCAGGACCTCGGCCTCACGGTCAAGGATCTCATCGGCAAGACAGACTTCGAACTGCATTCGCGTGAGCGCGCCGAAGAATTCTTTGCTGACGAGCAGGAGGTGATCCACTCCGGGCGGCCGCAAATCGACATCAAGGAATTCGTCGTCACAGTTGACGGTGAAAAGAAGTGGCTGTCGACTTCCAAATTGCCACTGCGCAACCCGGAAGGTGAGATCGTCGGCGTCGTCGGAATCTGCCGCAACATCACCGAACGCGAGCGCGCGGAGGCGGCATTGGTCGAGAGCGAGAGCCGATGGAACTTCGCTCTGGAAGGCGCGGGTCAGGGCGTTTGGGATCACGATCTGAAGAACGGTATGGCCTACTTTTCGCCGATGTGGAGGAAGATGCGCGGCATCGGTCCCGACGAAGCGATCGATCCGTCACGTGCAGCTTGGCTGGCTCGCGTTCATCCCGACGACCGCGAGCGGATCACGCGCGAGGCCGACGAGCTGAATACCGGTAACATGCAGCAGACCTCGTTCGAATATCGGGAGCGCCACCGCGACGGGCACTACATTTGGATCCTGATGCGGGGGAAGCCTGTTGAGTGGCTGTCCGACGGTTCGGTCGCGCGCATCATCGGTACCGACACCGACATCACCAGTATTAAGCTCGCCGAAGCGAAGGCGGCCGAGGAGAAAGAGCAGACCTATCGCAAGCACCTGACTGCTCTCGAAAAGGCGCATGAAGCGACAGAGGCCGCGCATCAACTGGCGCAATCCATGGCGAGGCACGACGCCCTTACGGGCTTGCCCAATCGGCGCGTATTTGCGGAGACCTTGCAGTCGGCCGTGCATCGCGCCGCGCGCGGCTCGATCAGCCACGCCGTCCTGATTATCGATCTCGACCGCTTTAAGCCCGTCAACGACGTTCATGGCCATGCCGCCGGGGACGACGTCTTACGCGAAATTGCCACTCGCTTGGCAAGCTTGGTGCGGAGCAGCGACACGGTGGCGCGGCTGGGCGGCGACGAGTTTGGTGTCATCCTCGAGTGTGTCGCCCCGGAGGACCCCGGTGCCGCGGCCACCGCGCTGGCGGAGCGAATCATTACGAGCGTTGGGCAACCGATCAGCGTTGGCGAGCAGTCGGTAGAGGTTGGGGCGAGCATCGGGGTCGCCATCTGCCCTACCGACGGGACTGACCCAGAGACGCTGCTCCGCGCTGCGGACATGGCAATGTACCGGGCCAAAGAAGAGGGCAGAGGTTCCTATCGATTCTTCAGGCGGACCATGGAAAAGGCGTTGCGGGAGCGCATTTCCCTTGAGGAGGATGTGCGCCGCGCGGTGGCAGCACACGACATTCGGCCTTGCTACCAGCCGCTGATGAGACTCTCCGAGAATCGCTTGGTCGGTTTCGAGATCCTGGCTCGTTGGCACCATCCCGAGAGAGGTGATGTCGAACCGGAAGTGTTCATTCCGATTGTCGAGAAGCTCGGACTTATAGGCGACTTGACTTACTATCTCCTGCGCCGTGCCTGCATGGACGCGCGCGACTGGCCCCCCGAGATCACGATCGCATTGAACGTGTCACCTTTGCACTTCGCTGACCCGCTCTTACCGATAAAGCTGCTTGCGATCCTTTCGGAGACAGGCTTTCCACCGAAACGTCTCGAGATCGAAGTCACAGAGAGCGCGCTGGTCAGTGATATCCCGGCGGCCCGCGCCGCGTTGGTCGCGCTTCAGGACCTCGGCATCAAGATTTCGCTCGACGATTTCGGAACTGGATACTCGAGCCTTTACAATCTCCGCGAACTCCACTTCGACAAGATCAAGATCGACCGCTCGTTCGTGCTGTCGATGGGAACCAGCGTCGACAGTGCCAAGATCGTCCACTCTATCCTGGATCTTGCCAAGAGCCTCGGCCTGCCGACGATTGCCGAGGGCATCGAGCATGCCCAGGCTGTCAAGCAGATCATGGCGAGTGGCGGGGAGTACGGTCAGGGCTTCTACTTCGGCAAGGCGATGCCAGCCGAAGAGGCGAAGGAGCTGGCGGCCGGCGGTCGCACCGACGCGGATTCGCGTGTCAAAGCCTAGATCTAAGTCGCCGGCCGACAGCCGGCCTCACAGCCGGGAGGGCACTCGGCAATGAACGAAGCATATTTTCATACCCGACTGCGCGCGCTCGAGGTCGTCGCCCGGGAGCTGGCCGCTCTGCGAGAGGAGGAGGCTGCGGCTCTCGGGGAGGAGTCACCAGCGTCGCTGTTGGACAGCGCTTGGCAGGCGATAGCCTCGCTCCTACTGAAGCTCCCCGCGCCGGCCGAGGGTTCCGTCGACAGCGGCCAACCCGGCAAAAGTTAGCCCAGCCGAGCCCGAGGGCCGTGAGTTCAAGATCGGTCAGCCCGAAGTTTTTTCTCGGGAGCGATGCCTCTGATGTATCAATCAAGATGGTAGACCTCGGGGATGAAGCTCCACCATTCGCCGGCTTTGGCCGAACTGAGCGGGGCCTGACATGGGTCGGCAAATGCCAACCAGCGCTTGGTGACGGCGAGTTCGGCGAGCAACTTCATGTCAGCAGGAAAGTTGGCGCCGGTGTATTCCCAGTAGCCAGCCGAGGCGTGAGTTCGGTCGGTCGGTGTTGTAGTCGCGCCGCCAGCCCGCGAGAGCCGTGCGGGCGTGGTCTAGGGAGCGGAACAGGG
>Ga0208849_1000850_pt1 | contig 25092 bp, 41 predicted proteins | sample NGESurdeep072012_10_FD_184470 | JGI IMG/M metagenome (GOLD analysis project Ga0208849, IMG submission 184470) | Arctic peat soil microbial communities from Barrow, Alaska - NGEE Surface sample 53-3 deep-072012 (SPAdes) | ecosystem: Environmental > Terrestrial > Soil > Wetlands > Peat ... | reverse complement strand
TCTTCACGGACGCCCACCTCCCGCGGATAATTTTGCAGCTACCATAAAGTTCCTCGCGCCGACCGCTGCTCAATTACCTGTCCATGACGCAAACGGAAAAAAAGGATCAACGGCCCGCTCAGCCGTAAGCGGCCTTTAGGCCCCACCTTCCGCGCGGTGTGCTGATCGGCGAATGTCGAACCCTGCCGGGTCGAGCGGGTTAGACACGTGTCGGATACTGAGCTTTTGCACAAATCCAAGCTGGACGCGGTGCAGCGGCTGGAGGTTTTTACGGGAGCCGGTCGGCGTCGGAGTTGGACTGCGGAGCAGAAAGCGCGGATTGTTGCCGAGAGTTATGGGGGTGGCGAGACGGTGTCGACAGTTGCGCGTCGGCATGCCCTGACGGCTCAGCAGCTGTTTGGATGGCGCCGCGCAGCGCGGCAGGCGAGCGAGGAAGCGAATGCGAAGGGCTTGGCCTTTGCGCCGGTGATCGTGGAAGCGGCTCCGCCGGGTCCGGCGGAGACATCGACATCTCGCTCCGAGCAGCCAGCAACGATTGAGGTCGTGATTGGCATCGCCACGGTTCGCTTTCCGCCCGGGGTTGATGCGGCGATTTTGACTGCGGTACTGCGCGCCGTGCGGATGGCGATATGATTGCGGTGCCGGCCGGAGCGCGGGTGCTGGTGGCGACCAGGCCGGTAGATTTCCGCCGCGGCGCCGACAGCCTTGCCGCGCTGGTTCGCGAGCAGCTGCGGCACGATCCGTTCTCGGGAACGATCTTCATCTTCCGATCGAAACGAGCGGACCGGCTGAAGATTCTGGCCTGGGACGGAACCGGCCTTGTGTTGTTCTGGAAGCGGCTTGAACAGGGTGGCTTTCGCTGGCCGCCGATCAGCGATGGCGAGATGCGGCTTTCCGCTTCGCAGCTCGCCGCGCTAATCGACGGATTGGATTGGTCACGGTTGCACGCGCATGACGTGCCACGCCCGACCGCGACATTGTAAGAAGCTGTGACCAATCGAATCAGGCGGCAGATTTGCCGTCATAACCGCGCTCGAATCTGATTCAGATTGCACGTGGGTGAGAACACAAATCAGTTTCCGGCCGATATTGCAGTGCTGCAACGCGGCTTGCGACGGTGCTTGCGGAGCGCGATGCGGCAATTGCCGAGCGAGACCAGGCGCTGTCGCAGAACATCCGCCTGCAGCGCCTGCTGCATCAACTTCAGCGCATGCAATTTGGCCGACGGTCGGAGAAGCTCGACACGGATCAGTTCGCCCTGGCATTTGAGGATGTCGAGCAAGCGGTCGCGGCGGCCGAAGCCGATGACGACAAGACAGACCTGGCGGCGTCGAAAGCGCGCGCTGACAAGCGTCGCGCCAACCGCGGCGAGCTTCCCGCCGGTCTGCCGCGCATTCATGTGACGATTACGCCCGAAGACGCCCTGTGCCCGTGCTGCCGCTCTCCCATGCATGTGATTGGCGAGGACGTGGCTGAGCGGCTCGACGTGATCCCGGCGCAGTTGCGGGTGGTGGTGACACACCGACCCAAATATGCCTGCCGGGCGTGTGAGGAAGCCGTGGTGCAAGCGCCGGCGCCCGAGCGGCTGATCAGGGGCGGCCTGCCGACCGAGGCGATGGTCGCCTCGGTGCTGGTCGCCAAGTACGCTTGGCATCTGCCGCTCTATCGGCAGGCCCAGATGCTGGCCGTGCAAGGCCTCGACATCAAACGCGCCGTGCTGGCATTCTGGGTCGGCTACGCGGCCGCCGAACTCAAGCCCATTTATGCTCGGTTGCGCGAGCTCATTCTCTGCCTCCAGCAAAATCGCGGTCGACGAGACCGTGGCGCCGGTGCTCGATCCCGGCCGCGGCCGCACCAAGAAGGGATATTTCTGGGCGATCGCGCTGGATGATCGGCCCTGGGCGGAACCGATCCGCCCGCCATCGCCTACAGCTACGCGCCTGGTCGCGGCGCGGTTCATGGACTCAAGTTGCTCGATGGCTATCGCGGCATCGTGCAATGCGATGGTTACGCCGCTTACAAGACCATTGCCAAACAAGGCACCGGACGAGGCGATCACGCTTGCGTTCTGCTGGGCGCATCTGCGTCGCAGGTTCTTCGACATTGCCAAAGGCGGCGACGCTCCGATCGCGAGCGACGCGCTCGAACGCATCGCCGCGCTCTATGCGGTGGAGAAGACGATCCGGGGACGGAGCGCCGAAGGAGCGTCGCGGAGTACGCCAGGGACGCAGCAGGCCTCTGGTGTTTGCACTCAAGGCGTGGCTCGAACACCAGCTCACCCGCGTCTCTGCCAACGCGTCGATCGCCGACGAGATCCGGTACGGCTTGAACCACTGGGACGGGCTCACCCGGTTCCTCGACGACGGCCGCATCGAGCTCGATACCAACATCGTCGAACGCGGCCTCATCTAGTGCGCGGTAAGCATCGGGCTCATTGTCACGGAGCTAGTGATTAACGCGCTCAAGCATGCGTTCCCCGATGACAAGGCCGACGGCCAGATAGTCATTGCCTATGATTCGGTCGAAACGAACTGGAAGCTTACGGTTTCCGAGAACGGAATCGGTAAGGCGACGGCGCCTTCGACAAAACCAAGTCAGGGTTAGGCACCAGCCTCATCGAAGCGCTCGCCAAGCAGCTTGATGCTCGTGTTGACGTTTTGACGAACCGGCGTGGCACGACGGTGTCGATCGCCCACGGAACGTTTACTTCGCAGCTGCCCGCCGCTGCGTAACGGATCGGCTTTGGGAGGTCGGTGATGTCGTGAACGTGCTCGAAGGTCGGGGAAATAACACTCGCCAAGTAGCACGCTCGTCCCCATTTGAAGCTCATCACCCGCACCGTCGATTGGCCAGCCGACGACTCGATTGAATAGGTGCGGGTATGCCGACTTAATAAATGCTCGATCAGTTACTCGATCACCTCGTCGGCGACGGCTAGGAGAATCGCAAGCACGCGGAGGCCGAGCGGCTTGGCGACCCTGAGGTTGAAGACCGACAAATCCACTCAGTGCCTGTGCTGTCCTCTGAAGCGCCGCCACTTGTGCTTGCGCTTTATTGTCGCTTGCCGCCGGCTTCAAGCGTTCGGATCGCCGGAACGATCGTGTTTGCAGTTCGCATTCCCGCGGTTCTTCGTGGTGTAGACCACCGACAGAACATTCAGTACGTGCGATGGCAATGGCAGGCTTTCACGAGGTCCGCCATGTTCGAAGCGAAGCAACTGCAAAATCACGCTCTGGAGTGCCTGCGCCTGCAGGCCGACTGCATTCAACTGGCGGGAGTTGCTCGTAGCCCAAATGTGCAGTCGCATTTCGCTTCCATGGCGCGGTTCTGGGGCACCTTTGCGGCTTCGGGGCCGAGTTCCGATGCCGGCTCGAAACTCTCCAAAGCTGAGATGCAGATATGACAACGAGATTATCCCACGTTGTTTTGATCGTCGAACATGATGTGCTTTTGAAGTCGCTCACTACCGATCTCATGGTGGACGCCGGTTTCGAGGCGCTTCAAGCAGGCGATGCCGATGAAGCTCTGGCCATTTTGGAATCACGGTCGGATATTGCCTTGATGCTCACAAGCGTCACGATGCCGGGCAGCATGGATGGATTGGGTCTCGCGCATACGGTGGGCAAGCGCTGGCCGGCCATCAAGACTATCATCGCGTCCAGCCAGGATCGGCTGATAGGAAGTGATCTGACGGCAGGCAGCCGTTTCCTCCTCAAGCCCTATCAAGTGCCGACGATGATTTCCGAAATCCGCTCGCTGATTGGCCCGTAGACTAAGATCGGGTTTCTGGAACTCGTGTTATCAAAATGCCAAAAAGTGTGCGGTTTTGCTCAGACTTGCCGTTAAGATAAGGCGTTGAACTGAGACGATGGATACCCGTTCCAACGATAATACTCTGCCCAAAGCGCGCGGGAATGCGCTGAGCAATCAGTTGCTCGCTGCGTTGGGGCCTGAGAGCCGCAGTCGGATCGATCCCCATCTTCGGCCGGTCACGCTTAAGCTCGGCGCCGTCGTTTGCGAGGCCGGCGGTCTCCTCAAGCACGCTTATTTTCCGCGAGGGTCGGTTCTCTCGCTGTTGACCGTTCTTGAGAACGGCTCGGCCATCGAGACCGCAAACATAGGGCGCGAAGGAGCATTCGGTCTCTTCGCCGCCATGTACAGCCGGGCCTCCTTTAACCGATGCATTGTGCAGTTGGAGGGCCGCATGGTTCGATGCCCGATCGAATTGTTGCAATTGGAATTCAAGAACAGCGAACACGTCCGCAATCTCTTCGTCAGCTATTCGGAGACGCTGCTGTCACAGGTCCAGCAAACCGTCGCTTGCAATACCGTGCATACGACGGAAGAAAGAATGTGCCGATGGCTGCTCATGATGCATGACCGGGCGGAAGGCGAATTGCTGACCTATACCCACGAATTTTTGGCGCATATTTTGGGTGCCAATCGCAAGTCGGTGACACTGGCGGCGCAATCGGTGCAGGCGGCCGGCCTCATCAGCTACAACCGCGGGAGGATTCAAGTTCTCAATCGTCCGGGTCTCGAGAAGGCATCGTGCGAGTGCTACGCAATCGTCAAGGATCGGTTCGATGAATTCCTGAAGCCCCCGGAGACGGCGGTTCAAGATACGGTAAAAAGGCAAAGCCGGAATTAGTAGATGTATGCGTTCGCGGCTCTCGGTTGCTGACGGTGGGTTAGCAGGCCGGACGGTGAGTTGTCTGACTTTAGTATTTTGGGCAGCATGTCTTATTTCCGAAATGGGTCGTGTGTCACGAGCGCCGTGTGGAGTTCTGCGGCGCGCTACTGCAGCAATCTGCTCGGCGCTGTGCAAGGTAAGATCGGTTCCTCTAGGGAAGTACTGGCGCAGCAATCCATTGGTGTTCTCATTGGTACCGCGCTGCCATGGGCTTTGCGGATCGCAGAAGAAGACTTGTACACCCGTGTCGATCTTCAAGCGCGCGTGCTGAGCCATTTCTGCTCCTTGATCCCACGTCAGCGATCGACGCAGTTGCTGGGGCAAGGTAATGATTGTGCGCGTGATGGCGTCGCGCACCGCATCGGCACCATGTCCAGCGAGGGCGGGTCCGTTCTTCATGCGACCGTTGCGACCGTAATCAGGCATCCGCGGCAGGTGAAGCAATAGAGTGAAGCGAGTCGTGCGCTCCACCAAGGTAACAATCGCCGAACTGCCAAGACCCAGGATGAGGTCTCCTTCCCAATGGCCCAGCACGGCGCGATCGGCTGCCTCCGGCGGCCGTTTGCTGATCATGATTTCGGGTGAGATGAAGGCGTTGCCTCGACCACGCGCGCGAGCCCTCGGGATTCGGAGCGGCCGCCCGGTGCGCAAGCAGGCCGTCAGCTCCCGCCGCAACGCGCCTCGTCCTTGAACGAACAGCGCTTGATAAATTGCTTCATGGCTGATGCGCATGTTGTCATCGTCCGGGAAGTCGATTGGAAGTCGGCGGGCGATCTGCTCCGGGCTCCATGCTTTTGCCCACCGCCGATCTTTTCGCCGTCCATGGCGCCGGCCTTTCCAGTACACCATCGGGCCAGGGACAAGTGCCCCGCCCGGAGCCACGACGGTGCCAGCCAGCCGCTCCTCTACATACGTCCGCAACGCCGCGTTGACCGCAAGCTTCCCCGGTTTTGGTCGGCGAGCGGATCGCTCGGCGTGCCATTGTGCTGTTATCGCGCGATACTCCAAGCCGCCACTTCGAGTCGCAGCATTGCGCCGCAATTCCCGTGAGATCGTCGACGCTGCCCGTCCAAGCCGACGAGCAACCTCCTGCATTGAGAAGCCTTGCGCGCGCAGCAAGGCGATCTCCTCCCGCTCGGCGAATGAGAGATAACGTCCCGAAAGGGGCTTGGCCGACCGTCCGAACATTGCGGGTGGAATTCCCCCTGCTGCCCGGAACCATCTTATTCCTACCGCCGGCGGAACGCCGGCCTCCAAGGCAGCATCCTCACTTGTCGAGCCCGCCGCTATGGCTGCCCAAAATTGTCGCCGCTCATCTCGTCCGGCCACCGAGGGTCGACCTGGTGACGGCAATGGTGCCCGACCAGCCCGATCCGAACGCCGTCTTTGGATCTTCATCGCAACCCCCTTCTTCAGAGTGTTGCGACCACCACTTGAGTCCGCCTTGGCTGCCCCGGTCACTGTGATGGACGAGGCCGGCGCGATGCGCAGGCCGCCGCTCATGGAGGGCTTGCTCCAGGGCATCCAGCACGAACCCGGCATGCGCGGTCCGTGAGACCCGCCAGCCGACGATGCGCCGAGCATAGGCGTCGATCACGAAGGCGACATGAGACGAAGCCAGTCCAGGTCGAGACATAGGTGAAGTCAGACACCCACAACGCATTCGGCCTTGGCGCCTGGAACTGGCGATTGACGTGATCCAGCGGGCATGACGCGGCCTTGTCGCTGACCGTGGTCTCGGCTTGCCGCGGATCACGCCCTGCAAACCCATGCTTTGCATCAGACGCGCCACGGTGCAGCGGGCGACGTCAACGCTCTCGCGCTGCAATTGCTGCCAGACCTTGCGCACGCCATAGACCGCGAAGTTTTCCGCGAAGACGCGGGCGATCTCAGGTTTGAGGGCCGCGTCCCGCTTCGCCCGCTCCGACAGCCTGGCCGGGTCTGTCCGCTTGGCGGCATGAGCGTGGTAGGTCGATGGGGCGATCGGCAACACCTTGCAGATCGGCTCGACCCCATGCGCCTCGCGGTGATCGTCGATGAGGGCGATCATGGCTTGTACCGGCGGTCGAGCTCCGCCTGGGCAAAATAAGCTGAAGCCTTGCGCAGGATCTCGTTCGCCTGCCGAAGTTCCCGGTTCTCGCGCTCCAGGGCCTTCATCTTTGCCGCCATGTCCGTCGTCACGCCAGGCTTGCGCCCGCTGTCGACCTCGGACTTCTTCATCCACTCATTGAGCGTCTGCGCCGTGCAGCCGATCTTGGCCGCGATCGAAACCACTGTCGCCCAACGCGAAGCGTGATCGCCTTCGTGATCCAGAACCATCCGCACCGCGCGGGTGCGAACCTCGGGAGAAAACTTGTTCGTCGTCTTGCTTGTCATGGCTCCGCTTTCTCAAGAGTTGGAGCCTCCGGCAAATCCGGGGCGGTTCAGACATCGCGCATGAAATCGCCATGGCGCGCGGCAAAGTCGGAAACGATGAAGCCGCGAAACGTCAATCGCTTGGTCAGGATTGCCCGCATCAAGTGCGGCAGCTGAATCGGGCCAGGCGAACGAGGTGGCGTTGTACATTGAGATCAGCCCACACGGAATGCGGGCCAACGGATTGAGTAATTGGAACACGGCCTCGAACACAGCGCCGCCGACGTTCTCGAAATAGACGTCGATGCCCTTCGGGCAAAGCTGCGGCAGGACGGGCGGCGAGATTCTCAGCATCAACTGGCCCCGCTCGATCGGCGGGGCTCTTTTCATTTGCGGCTTAGAGGAGCGATGGGCCTAGGATATATGATCTTTAATCCCCGGGGCTCCCTCGAAGGTTTCTTTGGTCGCGCTGAGTTGCGCAACGAGGGAATGAGCGTGCTCACTAACAGAACAATCGACAGTGGGATCAAAAGCATCTGCCACATGGTGGTCTCCCGCGCGCTTATCGCAGCCTAAAGTTTGCACCGGGGCCTGAAAAGCGAGTTCCTTAAAGAATTGCAATTCGCGACACTACCGAAACACATGGTGCTGCCGGAAAAGCCTGCGCCGCATCTTACCAACTAAAAAAGCCCCGGTCGAAGCCGGGGCCAGTGGATTGTCCACTTTGGGGACGGACAATACGCAAGGCTAGCACTACTTTGGCAGAATCTGTTTGCGCCAGTGTTTTTCAAGAATTTGCTTTCGGCAATATTGGCACTGCTGAGACGGCGGCCGAAGGATGAGATCGACGATGGCGTGACGTACGGCGGGCAAGGTTGGCTGAGGCGGAGGTCCGTTGATTCTTTTTTTTCCGCCCCGCGTGTGCGAGGCGACGATGTTGCAGGAAGGCGTAGGCAATCATTGTCATCAGGGCGTGGCGATGAAGACCTTGCCATGATCGCCCCTCGAAGTGATCAAGTCCGAGCTCCTCCTTCAACTGCTGATGCGCCTGCTCACAAATCCAATCTTGCCTTGATGGTGGCGGCCAGCGTGCGCAGATCCGTCGCCGCAGGGAGATTGGCAAGATAGTATTTCTTCTCCCCTGAGGCACGTTGCTCGCCAATGAGCCAAGCTTCGTCGCCCGGGAGATGCTGCTGACCCTTATCCCAAATCCGCTGAGGAGGGCCGTCGGCGGTGCGGACACGGAGAGCAGCAAATCGGCCTTCAGCCGACCTTTCGTTCCGCTGCGCCAACTCACGGCTTTCCATTTGGCGCCGGCCAGCATTTGTTCAGCCGCAATCGATAAGATACGCCTTCCTGCAACATCGTCGCCTCGCACACGCGGGGCGGAAAAAATGAATCAACGGACCTCCGCCTCAGCCAACCTTGCCCGCCGTACGTCACGCCATCGTCGATCTCATCCTTCGGCCGCCGTCTCAGCAGTGCCCATATTGCGGAAAGCAAATTCTTGAAAAACACTGGCGCAAACAGATTCTGCCAAAGTAGTGCTAGTGTTTGGGGTTTAAGGAATCCGTTGCCCGAAAACGTAAAATTCGAGCGACGATCGGCGCTCGCTTGCCTCACGATGGCGATAATGTAAGCTGCCTGCGGCGGGTATGCCGGCAAGCTATCCGCCAGCCCCTCGGCCCCGTCGTGCAAACGGCGGGACTTTTTGCTGTGCGCGCTTGCTGCGACTGGCCTTGTCCGCGTAAAGGGAACTGATAAGTTCTTGTTGGCGTTGAATGGCAAATGCCTGACGCCCCGGACCTTTTGTACTATGCGCGAGAATGCACTCGCTTGGCGGAAACGACCAGCGGCGACGAAGATCGCGCGATCTTACTTGAAATAGCTAAGGCGTGGACTGAACTGGCCGTCCAAAATAGCGTGCCCGATCCTGACGAGCCCAGAGAGCTGCCAAGTCAGCCCGCCTGACCAGAGCTGGGGCCCGTCTAACGTAGGGACTCCAAATGGGTAAGAAATCCAAAGAGGAAAAGAGACTGAAAAAGGTCGCCAAGAAAGCGGCGAAAAAGGCTGCCAAGAGGGGTGAAGATAAAGTCGACAGACGCGACGTTAAGCCGGAGTTTGATCGATTACCGTGACAGTGCCGCCGTGGCTGATTCGTCTACGAGCCAGTTCTCGTTGGTCAAGGCCTGCTTGAACTGACGGGATGCAGCGTTGAGGTCGCGTGTCTTTCCAGTCTTGAGCGCTTCGAGCAGAAGTGCGCGCGCAAAAGTCCAGCGCGACATTCTCGTACATTCTGGCGGGAGCTCGTGATCAATCATTCGGAGTGCCTGCTCCACGGTTTTCACTGTGGACCGCGTTCCTGGGGCGTGCAGATGAATGACTGCGGGCAGGTTCATGTTCGCAATAACGCAGCCGATCGGGCTCAGTTCCCTTTTAGCAGATCTTGCCGCGGCTCAGCTCACGACCTTTGGACCAGGCGCGCCGGATCGCCGCAAATATCGCCAAGCTGCCCGGTCTTCTACTACGACGCTGACGTCGCTTGCCGGCCGCCACCAGCAGCCACGCAGGAATGGCCTGCACCATTTCAAAAGCGTTCGCCGATGGGCGCCGTAAGTACCCACGCCCGGCGACATTCGCCGGTCGGTTTCGACGAATCCAAGAGCGCGAAGGCGCGGGCCGGCTGTGCGCAATGCTCGGAACAAAATCTGGTTGGTCTCATTGATGGTGCCGCCCCGATATGAGAGACTAAATTTAGCCGGAGACAGCGTATGAGTAGCATCAGTGAGTGCCAGCGACGGGCAAAGCTCTGTTCCGAACGAGCGCAGACCGTCAGAAACATCGTTGACCGCGCGCGTTGGCGCCAACTCGCCGATCAATGGCAGCTTCTTAGTCGCATCAAAGCGTCCATGCCGTATTCTGAACCGGCATGGCACGGGGAATTAGGCGCAGATAGCGCCGCCCGTCAGTGACCAGAGCCTGGAGCGCTCTCTGGAAGGCGCGCCTTGGTCATCGCACCTTCAATCTGGCCAATCAGAAGGTTGGCGGCCTAAATCGAGAAGGGTATCCGCACAAGGGCAACTCGCTGAGGCTCGCCGGGCACGTATACGGGCAGTGTCACCACTACGCTTTGACCTTCTGGAACTGCCTGAGCGTAGCCCTGCGGCACCATCTCAAAAGGGTTGTCATCAAACTCAAAAGTGACCTTGCCCATAGATTACGTTCTCCTGATCTAGGCGAACGTCCCGGTTTTTTCTTCGTTCCTCCAACAAGAGCTGGTATCGCTCCGCACCCGCTTATTCGTCCTTCGGCCGCGGTTCAAGTTCGGCGAGGTCCCGAACGCCTTTGACGGACATAAACTGGCCTGCCGAGAGGCGCATCGTCGTTATAAGTGCCTCAGTGACGCGGCCCAAATCCTCGACGTCATAGCCCGGCATAGCTGCCTGACTGGCGATGAGCTCGAGCGCGTCGCCCTTGTTCGGTATCGCGACAAGATACGAAACGGCGTTGGGGTCCCCTCGGAACCTGCTGACTCGAATCAATCTACCTTCGCCCATGGACTCAAATTAGCACGGGTCGCGACGGGCGCCATTGTGCAAAGTGCTGGCGAAACGGGGCGCTTGATGGTCGACCGATAATCGGCGCGACGCACGTGCTGGTGTCAGGCACCGATCACTGCTTGCCGCGCCAGCACGCGGACGGCGCATTTCAGCGCCGCTATGTTTTTTGGGACTTGACCGCCTCCAACAGGCGCTCCGCAGCTTTGAGCGACAGGTCTTCCCAATACTGAGCGCGTTGGAGCCAGATGGCTTTGCGTTCCGCGCCGTCGCTTGTCTCCGCCAAGGAGCGGCACGCATCGGCGCGGAAGCGCAGTGCGGTAGGGGTCGAATCGGTGGAGTCATCCGACATCGCGGACACCATACACGCCGGCCGCATGTCGCGCCACGGACGGCGCCACAATCGCCCGAAGATCGCCGCAGGCGCGTCTACGCCGCGAGCATAGTTGCACCGCCGACGCACTGTAGGGCTTGCCTGACGGCGTTGTATAGCCATACGCAGCCAGACCAGCAGCAACGTCGCGCAGCGAATACGGCCGGTGACTGGCCGGGCCAAACGAATGGCCGAATGGTTGCCAGCTTTGCGCGGTACGCTATGATCCCGATTAACATGGGAGTCAAAGCATGAAGCCGCTAGCAAAAATTGCTGCGCTGATTTTATTTTTTGTTGGGATTAGCTCTGTGGCAGCCCTAGCCGGAGATTACTCCCCGATCACAAAGAATGATGTTCGTGACGGTAGCTATCGCATTGCCCAAACTTACCCATGCCATTGCGCAAAACGTGCGGGTACACCGGGAGGAAGGGATTCAACCTGTGTTCAAGCTTCCGGCTCGTGTCCGGCCGGTTATAGGTGCATGCTCTACTCTTTCGGTGGTTTTGAACGCGTAGCGCACTGCATGAAATAAAGAAAAACCGCGCTGGGCCGCCATGCGCGCGCGATGGTGGTCGGGCTGTAGGCCTTACCCTCATCGAGGGATGTACCCCTCGATGAGGGCATGAAGGATCGGGCGTAACGAAACTTTGCGCCACTTTTAAAGAGGCTCCGAAACAGGCCGGATTTTCCAGAATCCCCGCAATTTTTTGGGCGATTCAGCGGTTTCGGTTTTAGGAGTTTGTTTGGACTCAAAGGGGGTATGGGCCGGATGGTCGGGGTTGTTTGTTTGTCTGAGAGGTTGGCGCTGGACGGGCTGCGGTTCCATCCGCATTTGGCTTCGGTTCCCTAAAGTACTGGTTGGCATGGTCGCGCCGTAGCGAGCAATCGTTCACAGTCCGTCTTGAACGCTCCTACGCCGCAAGGCGCTTTCGTAGGCGCATGACTGTCAGCGCGTGCCACTGGCCGCCCTTGGGCGTAGGAACATCGCGCTGATTGAGTTCGGCCGCAGCCTTGTTCGCCGACATCTCAGCAAGCTCGGCGAAGATCGGGCGCAACTGTTCGGCGCGCCGATTAGCGTCGTCGTGATTGGCGATCGACTGTGCATTGGTGCCACCCAGCTTGACGCGCGGACGTGAGTTTCATCAGCGGCCTGATGTCACATAAGGTGTTCGTGACGGTCGAGCTGGGCGCCGATACCGATCCGTTCCTGCTGCGCCTGTTCGCTGCCCTCGCCGAGCGTGAGCGCCGGGTCATCGGCGAGCGGACCCGGGTTGCATTGCAGGCGGCCAAGGCGTGCCCGAATGCGGTATGCCAGCGGGGACGCCGATCTCAACAGACATTTCCTCGGGGTCGACCTGGTGCTCGATAGCGCGGCGCAACTCTCCGGTCCGTAGCAAGGGCTCATTCGGCGCAAGGCCCTAGCGCTCGCGATCGCGCTGCGTCGTCTCGGCAAGCTGTGGCCAGTCGAACTCAAAAGTTCCGATGACGTGCTTGGCTTCGGCTTCGACCATCTGACCGATAGCTTCGAGCGCAAGCAATTTCGCCCCGTGCACTCGGCGCTCGAATGCACCCCCTGAAAAAGTTTAACGGACTCCTCAATCGACATCATATCGACCTCCACACGACTCTTGGAGAGAGATCATCTCGCACTGGTCCCGAGCCGCATCGCGCAGAGAGCGCAGCCACGTCATCCACTCCTCAAGTTCGTCTGAGGTGCAGTCCCGAAACACCTTTCCGTAGCCGGCTTTCATTCCGAGGATGTTGGCGGGATCGCCACCTGGTATCGGAAACAACGTGGCGATGCCGTGACGGGCGACCTGGTCCCAAGCGATCTGGCCTTTCTGATCCTGCATCGCGCCACCTTTCGACACGCCGCTCGTTTCGCCTGCGTGGTTTTCCTCACGCTGATGGGCATCATCCTGTTCTACAGCGTCGGCCTCCTCGAACTGGCGTTAGCACGCTGGAGCAAAGCGCAGACAGAAAATGCAGCGAGTTGTGCCGGAAGACGGTGAAATGCCGTACCTGAGCCCGGGTGCACAGACAAAATCGCGGTATGTCTCTCCAATTGTTCGCCACGCCGGCACCGCTAAATCAAGGGAAACGAACGCCTGTCACTTTCAGCAGAAAAATAACAAACACCACGCAGATTGCGGTGAAAAATACCGTTGCGACGAATTTGCCCGCGTCCCCCATGGGAGGGCAGCTTAATGGCCGAAGGTCGCACGGTCGAGATGATGCAGCGCAAGCGCGATGCAATGGCCCGCTCGATTGCCGCCCTTTTATTTTCCGCGAGCGAACACAAATTGTGGTATTGTCAGCCACGTAGAATCGGCTCCAGTGAGATTTTTGGAGGCCGCACAGTGCATGATTTTCGATGTCAAAGGTTATTTGCCAGTAGCATCGACTGGCGCGCGTTGCTTATTTGGACGGTGGTTATCGTCGCATTTTGTCTGCTTTTTCGTCTCGGAACTCATACACTGCCCAGCCAAATTGCTGCGGTGATCCTTCGGTAGGCGCTGCGGCCGGGCTCGCCCCTCGCTCGATCGGCGGGGCTTTTTCCTTCCGGGCAAGCCCGCAAAAAGAAGCCCCGGCCGAGACCGGGGCGAAGTGATTGTCCTTGGGGAGGGACAATGAATGCAGTGGCGCCAGTCTGGGCGTTTGCGGTTTAAAGTAGGCCTCGCCGAAAATGCAAAATTCGAGCGACGGTCGGCGCTCGCTTGCCCTGCGCGAATCAGATAATCACTGGGATGCGGGCCCCAGACATGCCCGTACTTTTCCTCAACTTAGACCCCGCTGGCAACGGCGGGGCTTTTTCATTGATTGCGACAGCTTCCGGCACTTTTAATGGAAGCCGTCACACGCGATTGAGCGCTGTGAAGTGCGACGGGCGCCCTGGGGAGCGCTCGTCACGGATGCGACTGGCCGGTTGTTGCGAAAAGCATGCCGGTGGTAGCCGAGGCGTTGTGCTGCCCGAGCGGCGAGGAGGTATCGAGCGCGCCGCCAGTGGTGCCGAACGTTGCCATCGCCTGGATGAGCTGGCTCGGCTCGGGAGCAATGCCCGAGCCCAAAGCGGGCGTGTTCTGACCCAGGAAATTCGTCGCTTGAAGTGACTTGATGAGGGCCGGGTCGGGGCCGGTGTAAGCGCTCATGGTCCAACTCCGTTCTGCCTTGAGGGACCTGAGCTGATCGGTGACAGAAACTGCGGGAAGCCGTTGTGAGAAAACTCACACGCCCGTAGCGATCGGCTCACAATATCGCGGCTGCGCAACGCAAGCACTATTCATTTGCAGGGTCGATGGGCGAATGTGAGCGCCTGCCTTCGCCGAGGCGCGCCGGGAAGGATGTCACCCAATGGTTTTCACTCGTCGTCGAGTTCTGCCACTGGCTGGTGCTGCCGCCTTGACGCCCGTATGCGCTCGGATCGGGTCTGCGCAAACCTATCCTTCGCGACCAATCACCCTAGTTGTGCCGTTTCCTCCGGGGGGCGCCACCGACCTGATTGCGCGCCTGATGGCTGGGCGCATGGGACATTCGCTTGGTCATCGACAGCGCGACCGGCTCGAGCCGCCGGTGCGGCGCACTGAGGTCAGGCTGGGCCGACGTCGATGGTGTCTGGGGATGATGGCTGCTGATGGCGGCGCTGCGGAGCACCGTAGCGCGATGGTGATGGCGGCGAATGTCGTGCTGGTCGCAGTGTCGGATCGATCGATCTGCGGTGTCGCTCCGCCCTGAGCCGCTCGGCGCCGTGACGGCACTGAAGGATCAGTGGAAAAGGGCCCCGGTTAACCTAATTGGTTGGCCTCTCGCGCGCGCAAGGGCAGTGGCGGATTCGGCGGCGGCCGATTTCTATTTCGCGATGATCAGATCGTCGACGGGTCGGACCTGCTGCGTGGTGAGGTAGCGGGTCGATGCCAAAGCGACCCCGGCTCGATCGACCGCGGCGTAGAGCCCCCGGTTAACCTAATTGGTTGGCCTCTCGCGCGCGCAGTTAGGGAAACAAGGCGATTGTCAGCCAATCGACCTTTATGAAGATCTGCCGATGAAGAGTCCAAATCCGAAGAACGGCTGCGCGTCGGCAATCGGATTGTGCAAGGACTCGAGAATGATGCAGTCGAGAAAACCATCGAACTGTGACTTTTGCCGGCCTTTGAGCATATAGTTGATCCAGCCCGCGTTTGCACCAGCGCGGACAAGAATTCGACCGAAGCCCAGCTCAACGTTGGACCAGCAGCGACGGATAAGTTTTTCGAGGCCGACAGCATTCAAGTGCGCAGGCAATTCGATTGCAGCATGAATGTGCCATCGGCCGGACGGGCTACACTCCTCCGAGCGTAGCGTACTGCTACAGACCTCGCCTTTTTCAAGGACCGGCAAGACACGGAGGCGTTTGCCGTGCCGGCGAGACGCTGCCCCAAAAACCGCTCGGTTGAGCAGTTTCATGAAGTGGTGGAAAGCCTGTCTACAAGGATATTCGTCGATCCTGATCCAAGTGCCCTTGTCGGACTGACGCGCTTGCTTCAGGGTCAATGTAACGTCGCAAAACGACCCCCAGGTTGCCGTATCAAAAAAATATGCTTTGGCGGATTCGAGGGGACACGATCTCATTTCCATCGCAGGGTAACCCAACCGTCTTATCAGGCTTTTGCACAAAGAGTCTCATTCCAACGAACGTCTACGAGTCAGCATTGGATTGTGCAGCGACTCTATTATTACGCAGTCAAGTAAACCGTCGAACTCCGATTTCTGACGGTCTTTCAGCATGTAGTTGATCAAGCCCGCATTTGCACCGTCGCGGACAAGAATTCGACGGTGACCCAACTCGACCTTCGCCCAACAGTCACCGATTAAAGCCGAGGGAAAAGGCATCGAAATGCGGCGGCAATTCTATAGCGCTATGGATATGCCATCGACCTGACGTGCCACGCTCCCATCGACGTGATGAGCGAGCGCGGACCTCGCCTTTCTCAAGTACGGGTAACACGCGAAGGCGTTTGGCGTGATGACGAAATAAAGATCCATACTCTGCTTTGTTGAGGAGGTTCATGAAATGCCGAAAAGGTCGTCGGCATTGATAGTGGTCGATCTCCAACTGCTACCGCCGCCCTGGCGGCCTTGTTTCAAAGTCAGTGTGACGTCGCAAAATTCACCCCAGCTACTCGTGTCGAGCAGATTTGATTTTGCGGAGTCAATAGGATCAGCCTCAATCGAGTTGATGTTCGCGTGAATTGCAGAGGTGACGGCGGGTCTAATGGCAGCCTTTGCGCAGTGACGTTCGAAAATTTGCGAGGAAGTCAAGTTTTAGGCTCCAGGCTCTTTCTCGAATGCGACGTCGGCCGGCAGGATTGAGACACGTAGCGGTATCGTATTTTGGCTTCTCAGCGACGGTACCAAAGCAAGAGTGCCGCCCTATCGCACGGTGAAGCGCGAGCCAGATTCCATGGGTCGTAGATAGCGCCCGAAGCGCGCCCAGAGTCGGCACGCCAACAAACCAGTGTCAATGCGCGTTAATGCCGAGCGATGCCGAAGCTGCGTCATCGGCCGATATCTGACAGTCGACATTACCGGATTTTTCCTCTGTTTATCCATTCCTGCAAATCATTGAGTTCATAAAATACCTTGCGACCTATCTTCGTGCTCGCGGGACCTTTCCCTTTCGTGCGCGAGCGTTGCAGTGTCCGCAGGCTGCAGCCAAGCATTTTAGCAACGCGACGCTCGCCGAGAAGGTGTCGGTCGTGGATAACGATCTCGTCGCCAGCAGCGGCCGTCGCGGGAGTGCTCGCTTGAGGATTGGCAATCGTCCGCGGCACGATATTCGTGGCCGGCTTGTCAGACTGCCGCTCGTCCTCGGCTTTCGTCGTCACGTATGCAATGATTTGTGCCACGGGCCGTGGCGTCGATGCATCGGAGATCGTCGATGAGTTGTTCTCGATTGTGACCGGGGAATGCCCGTCGGATTTCCGTTCGGCCGCGACATCGCCAATCGCGGCCGAAGACCCGAGTTTGGCGGCTGCCGCTTCGGCCTCGCGCGGCACTCCATATGCAAGCACGGCGGCGGGGTCTCTGATCCCGGCCGATTTTAGTGCCGCCAACAGGTACTTGATGAATTCGGCCAACTCGGGGGGCGCAAGGTTCGCGGGGTGGGTCGCACCAAGGCGTGCGCGGAGAAGCTGTACCCCATTTACAGGATAGGCTGTCTGGAACAGCGCGATGATGTGGGCCAGGGTGACGCCTTCCGGTATCAACTCGGCCAGCGTTGGGTCGGCGTTGGCGACGGGTGTGTCCATACGCATGATCGAACCTCCTGAGCGCAACAAATGCGGCGCATTGCGACGCAAAAGGCGCAAGGTTGTTGTCAGGAAATCCGCGTCGCCACGGAGGTTCGACCTACTGACGCGCCGATAGGGCCGTGGGATCGGTCGGCAACTCACTGCGAGCATTGAACCCAACAGTCGGAGGACCCATGCCCTCCAGGACAGTTCTGTCCACGAGTTGTGGTGGTCCTATAGCCTCTGCTACGGGCATTTTCAAGGCGGGATCGGTCCGATCCGACCCGGACGGATCACTCCCGCGCCCCGCCAAGCTTTTCGACCCTGACCGTTTCGCACCACCGATTAGGCGTCCGGCCTAAAGAAGCCGCGGCGGACGCAGATAACGCAGCGACCGAATTCATCAAGTTCGAGAGGAATGGTGCCGGCATGCCTGGCGAGATGTCTTAAATGGTCACCGAACGTCCAAATGCCGGCGCCTTCAGGCACCAGGATCGGTGCGGTGTCATCCGCCGCCAGAGGGGCGGAGGTTTTGCTCCGATCGTTGCACTCGGCATCACTCCGATCGACATCGCTGCCGGGTCTTAGAAATTTCCGCACGAGTTAGCCCGCCCTTTCCTGACGGCCGCTTGCTCGCTCGGTTGGTCTTGCTGTGGCTTGCTTGCCCTTCTTGCCCGCGATGGGAAGCAGCATCTCGCTTTGTCCCTCAATCCGCTGACGCCCTTTCTTCGGCGGAGGAGTTGAGGCGGCTTTTCCCTCCGCAATGCTACTGCGGAGCACATCCATGAGGTTCGCCACATTCTGCGGCCGCGGCGTTACACGCTCGCGCGATACCGGCAGGCCAGCCTGCTTCTTCTTGAGCATAGCGACAACGGCTTCCTCATAGTGGTCCACAAACTGCGAGGGGTCGAAATCCGTCGCCTTGCTCTGGAGGATGTGCTGGGCCAGCTTGAGCATGTCCGGCTCGACCTTTACGTCCGGGATGTCGTCGAAATACTCCTTCGCGTCCCTGATCTCGTATGGATAGCGGAGCGTGGTGGCTGTCAGCCCCTTGCCCCACGGCTCGAGCATGATGACCCGCTCGCGCTTTGCCAGCACGACACGGCCGAGCGCGACCATGTCCTTGCCGCGCATCGCCTCGCGGATCACCGCAAAGGCGTCCTGCCCGACTTGGCCGTCCGGCGTGATGTAGTAGGGGGCGTCGAGATAGCGCTGATCGATCTGCTCGCGCGGGACGAACGAATCGATTTCGATGGTGTGTTTGCTCTCGATCGCAAGAGCGTCGAGTTCGTCGTCCTCCACCGGGATGTAAGCGTTCTTGGCGTATTCATAGCCCCGACCCTTATCCTCGCCCTCGACCGGCTCACGCGTGCTTTCGTCGATTAGCTGCTGGCGCAGACGGTTTCGGGTCTTCTTGTTGATCTGGCGGAACGAGACACGTTCGGTAGCCGATGTGCCGGCGTAGAGGGCGATCGGGCAGGAGACGAGCGAGAGCTTGAGGTAGCCTTTCCAAAACGCACGCGCGGGCGCCATGGGTATCTCCGCTTGGTTGCAGATGCCACCGGGGCCACCTGCCGCGTTTACGGACCACCTTGCTCGGAGAAGCGCAGGTTGGCGCGGGCCAATCCGTAGATGCCCGCCTCTGTACGCTGAAACTAATGTAGGGCGCGATTACTGAGAGGCGAATTCTCTCGCTTGCCGTAGTTAATCGGCCATTTCCGTATTCCTCTCGTCCCCGCTCTTCATAAGCCGGTGCATTAGTGATGACAGGAGCCCCGTGTGCCCGACGTGGTCGATCGGCGGCGACTCACAGTATTGACAATTTCTTCAACCGCCTTACCTATCGCTCAAGGTTTGATTCACTTACATCGCGTTTACTCGGCAAGCTTCGACACCGCGGCCGAACAATCAATCCAGAAATTGATCATTCCTTCGGTGGCCTTTATCACCATTGATATTGATTCGTTGCTGGGGACGAGCAGGTCGCCACCGAGGTCCTTGTCAGCATTGTGGATCGATGAACGCTACTCACAGTAGGCGTCGGGCAAACGTGCGCTGGATCGCTGTTCAGAGAAACCCTGTCGCTCGTGCGTCGCAACTACCAAGGAGTGAGTCATGCAAAATGGCTCCAAAACCATCATGACTACGCGCCAACCCAGACCGGCAGCGTCATTTGCTGTCCGCTCGAGGCGCTGGACATCGGGCGCCGCCCGCCCCGAGCCCGTCACCTCTCAAAACGCGCGAAGAAACTACGAACGGTATCTGGCGCTTGCCCGCGCCGAAGCGCAAATTGGCAACACAGTCGGGGCAGAGAACTGTTACCAGTACGCCGAACATTATTTCAGATCGATGTCCTTGGATTCAGAAGGAACGTAAGAGCCTTTGCTGCAACGGCCACTTGCCGTTTGGGCAAATCATCGATGATAAGAGCGAGGATCTGGCCTCCTGCGATGGTTGGTCCTGGCTGGGACTGACGTTACAGCCAACTCGGTAGCCATCAAGCTCGGGCGCCGCCGCCGCCGATTCCAATTTAACGATATTCGGGTTTCGGCCGACACGGAAGCTCGGGCGATCGGAGCGATCGCCGCGGCGCCGATGAGCTACAGGGTCATCGCCAAGCTGCGGCATCGAAAGCTCAGCGCCATAGGGGGCCCCGGTTAACTCAATTGGTTGGCCTCACGCCCGCGCGAGGGCAGTGGCAGATTCGGCCGCGGCGGATTTCTATTTCGATTATCAGATCGGCGACGGGGGCGGACTTGGTGAGGTAGCGGGTCGATGCCAAAGCCATCCCCGCTCGATCGACCGCAGCGTAGAGGCCGGCAGAACCCGCGTTGTTACGTAGCCGTGAAGTCAATTGAATATTTCAGGCAGAGCATCCCAGAAAGAAGCGACCGGCAACAACGCTAGGAGCTGGTGATCCAGCATAACTGGTCCGTCGGCAATGCCACGGAGCTCGTAGTTGAAGCGGATGAAGATATAGAGATCGTCCTCGAAGACCGGCGTCTCTGCTTCTCTGATTACTTGTTTGATTGCGGTCATAGGTCTTCGGGCTAAATCGGAGAGGCGATTTGCACCTTTCCAGCTAGTAAGGGGTCGTTTGCAATCGCCTCGGCAATTCCTTTCGGGTCTACCGTCCAGCCGAAGGCCTTGCATCCATCGCAAACGCCGTCGGCGTTGGTGGTTTCGCCCAAACAGTTCCAGGCCTTTGCCATTCGTCATTTGGGTCTTTTGGTGGGATAACGCATTTCATAATGATTTTTACTTCGAACAGATTGTCTGTCGTGTCACGCATTAAGCTGTTAATTGTAACTCACCGATCCATGTTGGTTCCTTCAGCCATAGGAGTTCCGAATGAAGCGCCTCGCAGCCAGCCTCATGTTCGCGGCTGTCGTCCTCATACCTGCCGTAGCTCTTGCTAAATCTCAGCCCAAGCCTACGACGAGGGTTATTCCTTGTGATACGCGCTGCAAACACCAGCAGTGTGTGGACAAGGGTTTGGTCCACGCGAAAGTGGTGTGTGGCGGGGCCAAGCCCGATAACATGACCCAATGCGTCGTGCGCAACCAGGGCAAATACATTACTCAATGTATGCGTGCGCCACTTGGCGAGGACTAACGTCATACAGCAAAGACTTGGTCTGCTGATAATCCCGCCTCGAAACGAGCGCACTTGACGGCTGTATTGAGCGGTACCTGAAATACTCGTAGCGCGGATCGAAGACCTATCTCGCTGCCGCGGCGATTTTCGACCTTATCGCGGAGAATTGCAGGGACGCAGGGCGCGTTGCGGGCGAGTTCGCGTACGCGCTGCTCGCCCGAGCTGCCGATAAAGCCGTATTCAGTATCGCTAGGTTGAAGCAGATGAGTGGGCTGCCACGTTCCGAGGCGCCACAAGTGGGCGACAATGACGTGCCATTGGGTTTTGCATTGGCGGATTTCTTATTGTATAACTTTCGCGCGATGGAACTCTTAAGCTGGCCCCAGGTTGGTTCCGAGTCGCATTCGGCAATTGGGGAACTTAGCCATGAGCACCACCACGATTCTAATAATTGTCGTTCTCGTTCTTCTGCTTGGCGGCGGCGGTTTCTATGGCCGAGGCCGTTGGTACTGAGCCGCTGTCGTCTTGGGTTGATCGAAGTCCCATACCTTACATGAGCGTGGCGATTAGCGCCCAGATGAAGTGCGCCGCGAAGGACCCAACCCCGATAACGAAGAATAGCTTAAGCCGGGCGTAGCGGGGCTGGCGGCGGCGTGCGAGTACGATGCCGTCGTGTTTGCCGGCGGAGTAACCTTCTTTGAGGCCTTCGTAATAGTCGCTATTTTTTCATGGGTTAGTTTTGAGTGGTTGATTTTTATTTCGAGCTCCCCCGACATAATACCGTGGCGCAACACGCTGCCGACGCGGTGCGAGGCGCTCCCTGTCCTGAAAGGGTGCCTACGGAGGGCGACCCAATATCGGCGCAGCGTGATCTCGCCACGGCAATAGGCAAGGGTGAGTTCGAGTTCGCCGTCCCGGATGGCGCGCTTGAGCTTTTTGGGGGCAGGAAGCGCTTTTGCTTCTTCGAGGAGCGTGTGGGTCATACAGTGCGCAAAATGCCCGACTGGATTAAGTAGTCGGTGTACGTGGTGGGGCCGGATGCATTCCTTTGCTGGTCCTCCCCCTGAAAAGTGGTCCGACTTGAAGTATGTCTGTTGGCATCAAGGAGGACTGCAATGCCGAGGAAGAAATACACACCTGAAGAGATTGTCGCGAAGCTGCGGCAGGTCGATGTGCTGGTCTCGCAGGGCCAGCATACTGCTGACGCGATCCGCCAGATTGGCGTGAGCGAGGTCACCTATTATCGGTGACGGCAGGAGTACGGCGGGCTGAAGAGCGACCAGGAAAGCGCCTTAAGGCGGCGCTCGGGCAGCACCGCTCGACGCAGCGCAAGATACCGCGGGGCCGTGAACAGAAGCCCCTGGCGCACGGGATCGATCGAGGTCACGCCGAGCACATAGCAGACCGCCGAATTCGCGGCTGAGCCGCGCCCCTGACAGAGAATGTCCTTGGAGCGGGCATCCTCGAATCCTGGGCATCCGATGCTTCGGCTATCGCATCATGCCCGGCTCTGCGAGCGCCGGAGGGTCTGAAAAAACCGGTATCGATCGACGAAATTCTCGACGCCCTTGTCGAGCTGGATCGCAATCCGCCCAACCCGCCGGGCGGAAAGCCGATGCGGTTACAATCGACCGTCCGGCTGGCGGCGTAAGTCCCATCGTAACACCGAACTCACAGCCGACTGCGCGTCTAACATTCCACGCTTCGGCTTGAAACTTTATGCCCGCCCTTGGAATTATCGCGTGCCGGGCGGCTACTTTTGCCGGTGTCGAGCTGCGGCACTAACGTATCGGCACGCGCTGACGCCTAACCTGTTCCCGGCGGTCACTATTCTTCGACTTCGCATCGAGAGGCACATGGCAATTCCTACAGATCGCGCCTGGGAAATCATCGAAAAGGTCGGCGTCTGCATGCTCACCACGTGCACATCGCAAGGCGATTTTCACGCGCGCCCGGTGGAAGCCCGGCCCCAGCGCGACGAGGGCTGCATCTATGTCGTGACGGATTTGCGCAGTGCCAAAGAGCATGAAATCGAACGCGAGCCCCGTTTGGGTCTCACCTTCGTCGACCAGCAAACCAATGCCTATCTCGCGCTCACAGCGCATGCCACGGTAATTACCGATCCGGCGACGATCAAACAGTATTGGCGCACCACCGACAGCATGTGGTGGAAAGGGCCGGACGATCCCAACGTCTGCGTCCTCCGCGCCGAATTGATGAACGGCTCTCTGTGGGACGGACCGTCCTCGAAAGCGGTGCAGCTTTTCGAATTTCTTAAAGCCAAGATCACGGGCGAAAAGCCCAACCTCGGCGAAAACAGAAAATCCGACATTCGCCTCGGACCGCGCTCTTAACTGTCGAACGAGTGATCCTTGGGCAACGGGACGGAACCATCAACCGCGCCCGCACTTAGTGAAGATGGAGCAATCAATGGCAAAAGAACCGAAAATCCGCGAGCCGGATACCTATCTTCGTCATGGCCGCCGGCTGATCTGCTCGTCATATCGATCGCAGCAGGCATCCAAGACAACACTGTACGCCGCTTAGCAAGTACGCATCGCGGTCGCGAGTATCTCGGAGCAATCGACCGCGACAGTCACAGATTACCGCCAGCCCAATTCGCGAATGTCCAGGATTCCCTGAGGCGCGGATATCTTACGAGAAGCCCTTGGGGCGCCTTTAAGCAAAGTTCGACCTGCCCAGGCAGGCCTATCTCCGCACATTTAGGCTGAGATACCAACAAGATTCGCATTCATCCCACCAGGAAAATACTACAAAATCTGCTACAAAACGGCGGAAGGTGGCCGAAAAAGACGCAATGATATCAACGCCTGACGCGGGGAAGGGCGGTTTCCCTTCGCCCGCTCCAATAATTTCAATGGCTTAGACGGGTTACGCGCTGCGCCTCGTTTGGCTCGGGGTAACGCTGGGGTAACCAAGATTGCCAGATTGCCCACTTGCCAGCGCAGACCGCGCGGTCTGTCTGATTTCGGTCGATACCGCTCGTTATAGCAGCATCGGCTGCAGCGACTCGGCAGTTGCCTTGCGACGGCTCGGAATGACTGTATCCACGCTCAATCGCCATCTTTCTGGGAATTGTGGCTGTGGCGCCTGCCGACCGCTGGGGCGATAACTTTGCTTGATGCGCGTTCGGTTGGCGACCCCACCGAACTCGGGATGCGCGACGCGCGCATATTTTGAGATTTCGCAAAATAAGTTCTGACAATCGATCGGCTGTAGCCGCCGGCCAAACAATCCGGGGAAGTCCAACCTCAGGCGGCTGAATTCTGCGTCCTGCTGATCCACCATCCAGTAGATTACATCCTCGGCGCTGCGCCCGCCCGTATCAGCGAAGCACTTGGAGATTCCGTCGAGGGCACCCGGTCCTGCGACAACAAACTCGCTTTCCTCGAAATGCATCAGCGACGAGTAGTTCAGGTCGATCGTGTATTGAAAAGCCAGAAACGGCCCAATGCCGGGGTAGCGCAGAATAAGCTCGTAAACCGATCGCAACGATGGTGCCTGCTGCACCCGTTCAGGAATTCGGTCGTCCATCATCTGCCTGAGCAGCACGAGGTGGTTGCTGTGCTTTCGTTCGTGACCCAGTGCTGGCGACGGCATGATGTACGCGGCGGAGTAGATCTTGCGGCCGCGCGACCGCAAATCCCCCAAAGTGAGGTCAACCTTAGCCAGGTCGATGCCATCCCACTTCAGAGGACCGAACCTTTCCTCGAGAGCCTCCCAAGTATCTATGCGGTTGAAGATCTTGAACAGCAGCGTGCGGAAGAACAACTCGCGCACGGTTTGTGGGCGGTCCGACCTGGTCTGGACTTCTCTAATGAGATATTGGCTGACGCGGTCGGCGGCGCGATACGCATTGGTGAACCGGTACGTCTTTATAATAGGATCGCAGGTCCACGGTCCCAGCGGATCGCTGTATCGCCGATAGAAGATCGCCAGACGTTCAGCGGCGAAGCGCCAATAGCTGTCGAAAACGACGGTAGGGGTCATCCAGGCTCTCGTCGCCGGTGAGCAAGGATACGGATACCCCAACTTCGCTCCCGGCCGAATCAGCCACACGATATACTGCCGCGAATCCGCGGTCACGATCCGCATTGGCTGGGGAGTGCTATCGATGGAACAAAGCGTCAATCGGCTGCCTTCGGTTGCGGATTCCGATGATTGCGGACACCTGTTCCGATTGAAAGCGGACAGTGATTCCGATCGATCGCGGACAGCATTCCGATGAT
>Ga0208849_1000849_pt1 | contig 25137 bp, 16 predicted proteins | sample NGESurdeep072012_10_FD_184470 | JGI IMG/M metagenome (GOLD analysis project Ga0208849, IMG submission 184470) | Arctic peat soil microbial communities from Barrow, Alaska - NGEE Surface sample 53-3 deep-072012 (SPAdes) | ecosystem: Environmental > Terrestrial > Soil > Wetlands > Peat ... | reverse complement strand
CGAACGAACTGGCCAGGGGGTGATCACCGTCGTGCCGGTGACCTCGAACATCTCGCGCGTCTACCCATTTCAAGTGTTGCTTCCTGCAAGATTGACAGGGCTGGAGCACGACTCCAAGGCTCAGGCAGAGCAAGTCCGGTCCATTTCCGTCGAGCGACTGGGTCTCGCGATCGGAGAAATCCCTCAAGAATTGATGACTGAACTCGATGAGGCACTTCGTCTCCACCTCGCACTCTGACTACCGGGGCCCCTTAAAGTAAGAGATTTCATAATTCGAACCGAGCTCTCACCCGAGTCAGGTCGCATTCTGTGAACCCGGGTCTTCGTCCATGCGACGATGCCGTCGAAGACCGTGCGGATGTAAAAGTCACGAAGATGGACCCACATACTCATCAACGGGTCCAGTGGCACCAAAGTATTTAAGCTCCGAGCCTCATCGCCGTTTCCCACAGTTAGCCGTCAAGAGATTCAAAAGCCTGTTAACTTAGAGCTTGGACTACCTGATCTGCACGCCAGAAATGGCGCGCGCGATGATCAGTCTTTGGATTTCAGAAGTCCCCTCGAAGATTGTGTAGGTATTAGAGCGACGTGTAACTCTCCTGGTCAGGAGTTCGTTCCAGATTTGAGCGACCCATCTACGACCAGTTTCGACTCGACTAAGGGTGGTTTGGGCCAATTTCGCCTCTGTTTCATGGGTCTCTCAATTGCCCAGTTGATGGTCGAAATGAGTATCCGAACAGGCGCTTCAGGTGGCTGATTCTCTGATAGCGCGAACTATATCCGCGGTCCAATTCCAATACGTCGCCCCTGACCCCGCGGATATCGTCTAGTCATCTTGGAAAGAGCGCGTCATGATATTCCTTGACCGCGAGCACTGCGTCCGCGCGGAGCTGATTGCCATCCTCTTCGGGGTGGTCGATCAAAAACTGGGATGCATACGCAGAAGGACCTTGATCGCTTTCATATGTGAAGTTCGACAAGAGTTCGTCAAGTGAAGTTCTGGTCTCGCCAACGAGGTCCATCGCAAAAATAGTCTTGGTACGCTCAGCGGCATTTCGGGGGCCTCCCTCGTTGCCGTGTAGCAGTACGAAAGCAATGTCGTACCAGTCTTTCTCCTTGCGGCGGCTGTACGCTGCGGCGGATTTGGCCAGAAGAAAGCCAGCTACCCCAGTGACATTGACCTCAACGTCGTAAAAGACACCACCGACTTTCGAACTCAGAGGGTGACGAACAAAGTCACGAGACGCGAATCGGGTTCCTCGAAGGTTGACTGCCCCCAACGCGTCGCACTCGGCAAAGTTCACCGTGGCGCTAGCAGGTTGGTCGTCGAGATCAGTAAGAAGTTCGAACTTGACAATAGCTTTCGACTCGTCCGCCCTAGTCTGCCAACGCCAAGTTCTCCCATCAGTTGACTCGAACTCTGCGTTTTTAAGTGCCTGCTCCAGTCTGGCCGCGTTCGTCGCGCCTGCGGCAATTTCGAGGTCAACTTGGACATCAATATCGGTTGTCCCAGCATGCATCTTTCCTGACTTGTCGCACAACAGCTCGGGCACAAGTCCGCCGAGGACAACGAATTCCGGCGTGCGCCCGTAGTGGTGCACCACTCGCACAAGCGCTTCTTCGGCGGCCTTGCGCGCCGGCCGAGATCGAGTTGGCTCATTGGCCACGAAACACCTCGCGGAGGTGCTCGGCCGCTTCTTCACCTCGAACTCCTTCGTGACGAAGATCAGCGTACGTCCGAGGCCAGGAGGTTACCCATAAGCCATCCTTCTCCTGAATCAGTTGCTTCGTCGCCCGCGTCGGAAACGGCAACAGAAGAAGACGACCTCCCTCCATCGCTTTGAGCCCGGCCCGTCGAGCGACGTGGAGCATCTCCGATTCTCGCGCCGCACCCACGTACACGACACCGGTGGGCGTTTCAGTCAGATATGGGGCCTGGACTGACGCAGCAAGTGCGCCGGCGATGGACCATGGAACGCGGGTCATTGTCCACTTCTGCCCTATCTTCTTGATTTCAGAGAAGGGTTCACGCCAAAGTAATCCGCACCGAAGTTCGAATTTGGGCCGACGCTGATGGGCCGCTTCTGAATATTCATCGAGCAGGCGATCAAAGTCGATAACCTTTCGACCCGACTGCGGTCCACGTGCTTTTGGCGCATGAAGGAGACCTCGCCCCACTAGGAATGCGAGTGCCCTCACGGCGGTACTCAGTGAATTCCCGGTCGCGGCTGCGACTGCTTCGGCCGTGGGAGTTGTCCCAGAAAGGATGGCTTCGGTGATGCCGATGGCAGCCGATGTCCAATCCGTCGACGATCGACGAACCTCAGGGAGTTGACCCGAGAGCGCGATAACGATTGAGCCGATCTCGATACTCGCCGCGCCCCTCTCGTCCGCCCAATTAATTCCCTCTTCAGCAATCGCCTGCCGCGCTGCGACAGAGAGTCGAGACGCGGCGATGACGTCTGGTTTCGGTCGAGCCTTCATCGCCATCTGGACGCCTCGGAAGTCACCTCGACCGGCGTACCGGACACGAAGCGATGCCCCCGCTACGTTTACCCTGACGTCAATTTCGTCCAACGGTTCAACTGTGATCCGAGTTCCCACGGGCAGAATCGTGGCGAACAGAGTCCTGACCCGCACCAAAAGTGGATTATCAGCGCCTGTAATCATCACAAATGAGCATACCTCCACGAGCCCAGATGTATGACAATTCTGGATATAAGAGGAAATCGACCCGCTCTTTGCTTATAACCCGTCACAGCCAGCTCGGTTCAAGCCGCCAACCTTGTCAGGGCCGTAGGCCGTCGAATCGTGTTGGTACCTCTCCCGAAAAAATCCATGCATCCGGCATTGTCAGATCTGACCAAAACCGCACTCGGTTGGCAGAGTCATCTGCGCCTAGTAAACAGGTCATCGCGGTTCCGTGGGTGACTACACCGATCGGACCTTCACTCGGGCGACCTACAAGGAGGGCTTCCAAACGTGCCACAACTTGTTCGACGGATTCCCATCCTTCAATTACATCGCCACACAAATAACGTGCGACGAGAGTGGCAAAGTTGTCGTCAGTCCACGGACGCTGCACCTCACGGAGTCGATCATCGGTAACAACGTTGACTCCAAGAACTTCAGCTAGCACCGTTGCGGTTTCCCTGGCTTTCTCCTCCGGGCTGGTGACTATTTGGTGAAAGCCTCTCTGGGCTAAGGAGACGCCGAGTTTGTACGACAACTCCTTGCCCCTCATCGACAGTTGCCACTCCGCGGGTGGTCGATCAGGCTCGACTAATGGTTCCGCGTGACGAATGAATATGACATCTCGTAGCAACTCAGGGCGGAGGCTATACACGTCAACCATTCTTCCAGAGGCCCTACGTGGGCCCATTGGCGCCTTGCGCCAGCGGGCCGGAACTTCATTGGTTCATTAATAGGTCCAACTGGCCCTTAAAGAGGAGTCTCCGAGGGTCGTCACTAACGACGGCTTCGAGCCGCCTTTGAACGCAAAAGCCTGTTAACTTGCCGCTTGGACTACCTGATCTGCACACCAGAAATGGCGCGCGCAATGATCAGGCGCTGAATTTCAGAAGTCCCCTCAAAGATTGTGTAGATCTTTGAATCGCGGTGCCAGCGCTCGACCGGGTAGTCGCGCACGTAGCCGTACCCTCCAAGGATCTGAATCGCCTCTTCGGTGACCTTGACGGCCGTTTCGCTCGCCATGAGTTTGGACATCGAACCTTCGCCGCTCGTGAAGGGCTTTCGGGCGGAGGCCATCCAGCTCGCTCGCCAGACCAGCAAACGTGACGCGTCAATGCTCATCTTCATGTTGGCCAACTTGAAGGCAATCGCCTGATTCTCGATAATGGCCTTACCGAACTGATGGCGCTCTTTGGCGTAATCGAGCGAGTACTCATAAGCCGCGCGCGCAATACCGAGTGCCTGCGCGCCAACGGCTGGTCGCGTGGCCTCAAAGGTCGCCATGGCGGCCTGGCCCGAGGACCTCTTACCTTCCCTGGCACGCGCCAACTTCTCGTCCAACTTCTCTTTGCCACCCAGCAGACAACTCCCAGGAACGCGACAGTTCTCGAGCACGACCTCGGCGGTGTGGCTCGCGCGAATACCCATCTTCTTGAACTTCTGACCCATGCGAATGCCGGGCGTGCCCTCGGGCACGATGAACGAAGCCTGACCGCGACTGCCGAGCTTGGGCTCGACCGAAGCGACGATGACGTGGACGTTGGCGATGCCGCCATTGGTGATCCACGTCTTCGTACCGTTCAAGATCCACTCATCCTTCGCCTCGTCGTAGATGGCGCGCGTGCGCAGTGACGAGACGTCACTGCCGGCGTCGGGCTCCGAGACGCCAAAGGCCGCGATCTTGATGTCGTCGGGCGTGCCAAAACACTGTGGTACCCACTCCATCTGCTGCTCGGGCGTGCCGTTGGCGACGATCGCCGCCACGCCCAAGGTCGTCCCCATCAAGGCCATGCACAGTCCCGCGTCACCCCAGGCGAGTTCTTCGAGGGCGATCATCATCGACAGGCCCGTCGGGTCTCGAAAGGCGTTCATCATGAAGTCGAGTCCGTAGACCCCGAGTTTGGCCGCCTCTTCAATGAAGGGCCACGGCGTCTCTTCGCGCTCGTCCCACTCAGCGGCAATGGGGCGCATCTGTTGTTCGGCGAAGCCGTGCAGCCAGTCGCGCAGCGTTATCTGGTCTTCGTTTAAATCCATCGAAAAATCGCTCATGGTGCACCTTGGGGTCGAAAAGTTACTTGCCGGTAACTAAACGTACCGTAAAAGCCCCGGTACAAAAAAACAACCGCCGCCCGAAGGCGGCGGTTGTCTACAACAGAGAATGGTAATTAGTTAAGAATGACGCGCTTAGCCAACGGGCCACGATCGCCGGGTTCGATATCGAACTCGACGGCCTGTCCCTCAACGAGCGTCTTTCGCCCGTCACCTTGAATCTCCGAGTAGTGAACAAAGACGTCAGGCTGGCCATCGACAGCGATGAATCCCCAACCTTTTTCGTCGTTGAACCACTTAACGGTTCCTGCAGCCACTGTGGGCCTCCTTGATTACTTTTACTTCCGGAACTCCGGTTTTGGGAGGGAACCACAACGGCAACCTCAGGGACAACGTTACTTGGTGGCGACCATAGAGAACAAGGGGAATTAGGGCCGTCGAATTATGGTGCCCGAGGCACCGTCTTCAACAATCCAGCCACGAAGGACCAGTTCGTCACGGAGACGATCGGCTTCGCCCCAGTTCTTGGACAATCGAGCGGCGTCGCGCGCCTGAACCAGGGTCTCAGTGACCTCGTCCACCTCGTGGCTACCGGCGAGTAAGGAGAGTCCCATCGCCCCAAAGAGCACGTTGACGGCGTCAGCCAATCGACGAGCGGACTGTTCGTGACCGTCGTCGGCGCTGGCGTTCGCGGTAGTGATCGCGTCGAAAAGTTCCGCCACGGCGAGGGGCGTGTTGAGGTCGTCGTTCATCAGCGCTACTACTCGCTCGTAGAGCTCGAGCGACTCCTCTTCCCACGAGTGTTGGGCGGCGACCACGAAGACGTCACCGCCCAGATCCTCCAAATTGAATCGGCGTGCGAGACCATCGAGACGCTCGAGCGCACGTTCGGCGTCAGCGATCGTTTCGAGGGTGACTTCAACCGGCGAACGATAACGCGATCGCAGCACCAGCAGTCGAAACGCGCGAGGGTCAGTCTTTTCCAGGAGGTCCGTCAGCGACGTGAAGTTGCCGAGCGACTTGCTCATTTTCTCCCCGCCCACCATCACCAAACCATTGTGGGCCCAGTGTCGCGCGAAAGCCTTGTGCGCGGCCTCGGCCTGGGCGCGTTCGTTCTCGTGGTGGGGAAACTTGAGGTCGAGTCCGCCGCAGTGAAGATCGAAGTCTTCGCCCAAGAGGCCGAGGGCCATCACCACGCACTCGGTGTGCCAACCGGGTCGTCCATCACCAAAGGGTGCGGGCCAGCACGGCTCGCCGGGCTTCGCGTTCTTCCAGAGCGCGAAGTCGAGCGGTGAACGCTTCTCTTCATTCGCCTCCACCCGAGCACCCGAGCGAAGACTCTCGAGGGGCTGTCCGGCTAGGAGTCCGTAATCATCGACGCACGAGACGTCGAAGTACACGCCGTCACTCGTCACGTAGGCGACGTCACGCTCAAGAAATGACGCCACTAATTCGACCAACTCTTCGATGTAGCTCGTCGCGTGCGGCGCGTCGTCGGGTCGGGCCACGCCCAGGCGGTCCATCGCGTCCCACCACTCGCCTTCGAACTGTTCGACAACCTCGCTCTCGCTTCGAGATTCCTGACTCGCTCGCGCGATGATCTTGTCCTCAATATCGGTGATGTTCGAGACGAAGTGAACGCTCAGGCCCTGGAACGTGAACCATCGTCGCGCGATGTCCCAGACCAGCGTGAAGCGGCCGTGACCGAGGTGGGGCAGATTGTCAACCGTCGGTCCACAGACGTACATCGACAGGCGGCCGGGGCTGCGCAGTTTGAGGTCACGGACCTCACCCTGGACCGTGTCGTAGAGGCGAATCACTGTTCTAAACTACGCCAACCATGCCAGACGCCTCCACACCCACGCCCCACCGGGTGCCCGAAAAGCCCACCGTGGACGGCCTCGAAGCCACGTGGCTGGCGCGCTGGGACGACGAGGCGACGTACCGCTTCAACCGCGACGCGCCTCGCTCGTCGGTCTACAGCATCGACACCCCTCCCCCGACGGTCTCTGGTGCGCTCCACATTGGCCACGTCTTTAGCTACACCCAGGGCGACGTCATCGCGAGGTTCTGGCGCATGCGGGGTAAAGACGTCTTTTACCCCATGGGCTGGGACGACAACGGACTACCGACGGAACGACGGGTCGAAAACTTCTACGGGGTGCGCTGTGATCCGAGTCTCCCCTACGACCCCAACTTTTCCGCGCCGGACAAGCCGTCGGATAAGAAGGTCTCGATCTCCAGAAAGAACTTCGTCGAACTCTGCCTTCTCTTAACGTCCATCGACGAAGAGACCTTCAAGACGCTGTGGCGCAACCTAGGTATCAGCGTCGACTGGAGCCTCGAGTACACCACGATCTCACCCCACGCGCAGGCCATCTCCCAACGCGCCTTCATCGAAATGCTCCAACGCCACGAGGTCTACTCGAGCGTCGCGCCCACCCTCTGGGACGTGGACTTTCGAACGGCCGTCTCCCAAGCCGAGCTCGAAGACCGTGAACGACCCGGTACCTATCACCGCGTCGCCTTTCAAAGAGCCGACGGCGACGGGGCCATAGAGATTGAGACGACGCGGCCCGAGCTGTTAGCAAGCTGTGTTGCGCTCGTTGCGCACCCCGACGACGAGCGCTTCAAGGCGCTCTTCAACACGTTGGTCGTCACGCCACTCTTTGACGTCGAAGTGCCACTGCTCGCGCACGAACTGGCCGATCCCGACAAGGGTTCGGGCGTGGCCATGATCTGCACCTTCGGCGATACAACCGACGTCGTATGGTGGCGCGAGCTCAAACTCCCCACGCGCGCACTCATTGGCCGTGACGGACGATTCCTTCCCGCGGACTTTGGCTCGGCGATGTTCCCCTCGCGCAACCCCGAAGGCGCGAACACTCTCTATTCTGAGATCGAGGGCACGACGGTCAATCAAGCGCGGGCCACGATCGCCGACGCGCTGCGCGACGCGGGTGCGCTCATTGGTGAACTTCGCCAGATCACCCACCCGGTCAAGTTCTACGAGAAGGGTGAACGGCCCTTAGAGATCGTCACCTCACGCCAGTGGTTCGTCAAGACCCTCGAGCACCGCGACGAGCTCCTTCAGCGTGGTGAAGAACTCCACTGGCACCCCGACTTCATGAAGCACCGTTACCGTTCGTGGGTCGAGGGACTGAACGTGGATTGGAACATCTCGCGCCAGCGGTTCTTTGGCGTGCCCTTCCCCGCCTGGTATCCAACCAACAGCGCCGGCGACATCGACTTCGATCACCCGCTCTTGCCCCCGTTGGAGTTGCTGCCCATCGATCCCTCGAGTGACGTCCCGGCGGGCTTCAACGAAGCGCAGCGCAACCAGGCGAACGGCTTCGTGGGCGACCCCGACGTCATGGACACCTGGGCGACGAGCTCGCTCTCTCCCGAGATTGCCGGACACTGGGGCACCGAGCTCTTCGACCACGTCTTTCCGATGGACCTGCGTCTACAGGCCCACGACATTATTCGTACCTGGCTCTTTTCAACGGTGGTGCGCAGCCACCTCGAACACGACAGTTTGCCCTTTACCAACGCACTCCTCTCGGGTTGGGTACTCGACCCCGATCGCAAGAAAATGGGCAAGTCCACCGGCAACGCCGCAACGCCCCTCCCACTACTAGAACAACACGGCGCTGACGCGCTTCGTTACTGGGCCGCTTCGGGGCGCCCGGGCACCGACACCACGGTTGACGAAGCTCAGATGAAGATCGGGCGACGCCTCTCGATCAAGGTGCTGAACGTTTCGAAATTCGTGCTCGGTCGCCTCGACGACGCCGATCAACTTTCGCCAAGTGACGTCACCGCTCCCCTCGACCAAGATCTCCTCGGCCTCTTGGGCCAACTCGTCGTCGACGCGACCACGTCGTTCGAGAAGTACGACTACGCGCGCGCCCTCGAACGCATCGAGTCATTTTTTTGGAGTTTCTGTGACGACTACGTCGAACTGGTGAAGATCCGCGCTTACGGCGAAGGCGACGTGGTCGACACCACCTCGGCGCGAGCGACGCTTCGGATCGCCCTCTCGGTTCTCCAACGCCTGCTCGCGCCCTTCCTCCCCTTCGTCACCGAAGAGGTGTGGCGCTGGTGGCACGACAGCTCGGTGCACCTCGAGGCGTGGCCGAACCTCGAGGAACTGGGCGCGCTGAACGCTGATCCCGGGTCGATCTATTCGCCGGTCTGTGAGGTGCTCGAGGCGATTCGCCGTGAGAAGAGCACCGCCAAGGTCTCTCAGCGCGCCGCTGTAGAGCGCCTGAACGTGCACGCACCCGAAGCGTTCGCCGCGGCCATTCGAAAGAGCGCCCACGATCTCATCAAAGCTGGCAACGTCCACGTCTTAGACGTCGTCGACGCCGTTGAACTCACTATCAACGTGACGCTCGCCGAGGGTTAGACCAGCACCTGGTCAGAGTAGGCGTCGCGCACCGTGACGGCGTCCACGTCGACCTCGTAGATCGCGTACTGATCCCACGCTCGCGCCAGCGCCCGGGCCTCTTCTCGAGATACGTCACGTAGTCCGACGCCCGCTTCGTCCGGCCAGCGGCCGAGCGCGTCACGGCTGAGCACCTCGACGTAGCCGATACCTCGACGCTCGAGCAGTGCGCGCAGCGCCCTGCGACGAATCTCATTCTCTTCGGCGCTCAACTTAAGTGAGTACGGGTTGTCCGACGTCACGACGAAGAAGGGTCCAAGTAAGGACGCCGCGGCCGACGCGTCGCGCCACGTCGCTGGTTCGACCTCGACCTCGAGTCGCGTGGGCGGCGACTGGTAACTCGCCACCAACTCGGGAGTGAGCGCCGAGCGCTGGAGTGCGACCGACTCGGCGAAGGCGACCGCCGCGCGCGTCGTCGCCGACGTCCGCGGACTGGCCGTGACGTCAAAGGCGTGTTGGGTAAAGGGCAACTCAACGTAGTAGATCGGCGCGAACGCGCTCTGGCGAAACTTCGTGACGAAGGCGCGCGCGACGTTCACCTCGACGAGCGTGTCGTTGACCCCTTGAACGACGAAGAACGGTGGCGAGTGGGTCGCAATTCGTTCGTACGGCGAGAGCGAGAGGTAGAGGCCCTCGTTGCCGTCGTAGGGAACCTGCACCACGCGACGCTCTAACAGAAAGCGAATACCGCGCCCGAGTCCGCGCCAGTGCGTCTCGTCGCCGGTCATCTCGAGCACGCCATAGAAAGAGAGCGCGCCGCGCACCGACCAGTCCGTGACGTCGCGGAGTTCGCTCGGTCGCCACGCGGGATCGTGGGCACTCAAGGCGAGCAGGGAGGCCAGGTGACCGCCGGCCGATCCCCCCGCGACGACGACCCGGTCGGGGTCGCCGCCGTAGGTGGCGATGTTCTTCTTGATCCAGCCCAACGCCCTCGTCGCGTCTTCAATCTGCGCGGGCCAGGGATGGTGTGGCGCGAGGCGGTAGTTGCTCGCGACCACGATCCAACCGCGACGAACAAACTCGTGCAACATCGGTCGGCCCTGCTCACGCTTATCGCCAAAGGTCCACGCGCCGCCGTGCAAGTAGTAGATGACGGGTGCGTCCTTCGCCGTCGTGTCGAGACGCCACACGTCGAGGCGGTGACGCTCGAGCGGTCCGTAGACCAGGTTTTGATGGAGTTGCATGTCACGGGGGTGAAAGGGGACCTGCAGGGCCGTGCGCCACCAGGTGCCAAAGTGGTCGTCACGTGGACGAGGGATCGTCAGCGGTCGATCGGGCGAGCGCTCCATGGCCCGGCGAACGATGGAACGCGAGTAGAAGAGAATGGCGATGAGGGCGAGATTCTCAGCGATGACGAGGCCCGCCACGACGAAGACAATGAGGCTCAACCAGTGGGTGGTGGGCCAGCCCCACCACCACAGCACACCCAGCAGCACCGCTTCGGCCAGTAGGCCCTGTCCCGCGAGTTCGCCGGCCGCCCAGCCAACGGGATAGGCCAACGCCGCGAAGAGACCTCGTCGACCGGGGCGAAGCGCCGTACTGGCCGACAGCACCAGAAAGGCGCTGGCCAGCGCGACGAAGTATGCCATCCCCTTATTCTGACGGAACTTTACGTTGACGTGTCGGCCTAGGCTCGAGAACGTGTCGACCTGGCCCGTGGCTCTTGAGAGGCTTCGAGGGACCGTTGGCGTGTGGACAATGGCGCACGAGACCGTAGCGCCACAACAGAGCGGCGAGATCGCTCAAGAGATCGAAGAGCTCGGCTACGCCGCACTGTGGATTCCCGAGGCCTGGGGACGTGAGGCCTTCACGAGTGCCTCTTTGTTGCTGACCTCGACGACGTCGCTCGTCGTGGCGACGGGGATTGCCAACATCTGGGGGCGCGACGCCGTCACCGCCTCCAATGGCGCCAAGACCCTCAGCGCCGCCTTCGACGAGCGATTCGTCTTGGGGCTCGGGGTCAGTCACGAGCCCCTCGTGGCGCGACTGCGCGGTCACGAGTACAAAACACCCCTCAGCGCCATGAGAGAGTTCCTGCTCGCCATGGACAGGGCCCCCATGTTCGCCCAGGAAGGTTCGACGCGCGTCGCGCGCGTGATCGCGGCCTTGGGGCCCAAGATGCTCGAACTCGCCAGCGAGCTCGCCGACGGGGCTCATCCGTACCTCGTGACGCCCGAGCACACCGCGATTGCTCGCTCACTACTCGGCGACAAGTTCCTCGGCGTCGAGCAGTCCGTCGTGCTCGCCCAAAGTCGTGAAGAGTTCCTTCGTCGAGCGCACGCGCACCTCGAGATCTACACGGGACTCGACAACTACAAGAACAGTTGGCGCCGTATGGGTTTTGGCGACGACGACTTCGTGCGCGGCGGATCGGATCGACTCTGTGACGCAATGGTCGTGCACGGCGACGAAGACGACGTGCTCGCGCGCGTCAACGCCCATCGTGACGCCGGCGCCGACCACGTCTGTCTCCAAGTACTCGGGAACGATCTGGGTACGCCACCGCTCGACGAGTGGCGACGTCTCGCGCCCGTTGTCACAAAATTGTGAATCGCCGCCGATGCCCGAGTCGTAGTCGTTCACAACTCTCGTGTTTGAACCGACGAAACTGCACCGCATATCTAGCTGATTGGTGCGAACACGCTCATTAGCGTGTAATTTCACAAGGTGACCGATTCTCTTCGCGAAAACACTACGCGCGAAATCCTTATTGAAGCGACGTCGAAGCGTCTTTGGACGGTCGATGAGAGCGAACTTCGCATCCTGGACATCTGTCAAGACACGAACTTAAGTACCAGCGTCATCTACGGCCACTTCCGCTCTCGTCAGGGTCTCATCAACGCGTCCTTGCTGCACATCTTCACTATCGTCACCCAAGAGATCATTGGCGACCTCGAGACCGTGATATCCGAGCCGCACGCGCCGAGTTCGTTCGTGGACACACTCTATGAACTCCTCACCAACCCCACGCACGAAACGGCCATCACCCGTCAACGCCAGATGTTCTTTCGCGTCTCCGCCACCGCGCTCTCTCGACCCAGCATTCGCCCCGGATTCCTGCTCCTCTACAGTCAGTTCATGGCGCGCGTGGACGAGATCTACGACGGCTTGGTTCGCGACAATCTCCTCAGCGATATTCTCACCGGACACCAGTGGGCCCTCTTCTTTGAGGGCCAAATGCTCAGTCGAGCCTTTCACGACCTCTCATCGAACTGGGATCAGCAAGAGGACTGGAACCGAGCAGCGGACCAAATGTTGAACGCCGCGAAGCCCGAAATCGTTACGTAGTTCATCCGATACATCGCTCAATCAGATCGCAAGAACCCGGTCCCTTAGAGTTCGTCGGGCCCAAAGATGACGACGGGGTCGCCGCGCGTTCCGCGCAGCGACCGCACTAAAAGGGCCACCATCGCGAGCCACGCGAACTCCACAAAACCAATCCCGATCCAGCCAAACGTGATGACTAGCAGACCGATGAGGAAGCCCTTCAAGATGCCAAAGTGAATCATGCAGGCAATCTCCATTGGGAACCACGCGAAAAGCCAACTCACGAACGGGGCCGCCACGACCGCCCCTAGGCGTCGACGCCAACCGAGATAGATCCCGAGCAGTGCCGACACGCCAAAGCCCGTCATGGTCACGGCGAGCGACGGCGCAACGACTTCCATAAAGAGAATGACGGTCATCGCGATTGCCCAGAGCACCACGGGCGTCGAGACGTTGCCCCGAGCGCGCGTGCGAAACTGGTAGACGGTGCTGCTCACGCACCTAACTTAGCCAACTCCTCGTTTCGCGTGGCAGTAGCCACGATACGCTGGCGCAATGACCAGAGGCGTCCTCGCGGTACTCGGTTCGGGAGAGACTGCTCCGGGAATGACCAAAGTCCACCGCGAGCTTCTGTCGCGCCTCAGCCCTCTTCGAGCCGTCAATCTCGACTCCGCCTACGGCTTCCAACTGAACGTGCCTCAGATGAGCCAGAAACTTGAGGAGTACTTCAAGGTCTCACTAAACACCGAACTGACAACCCTGCACTTCACCAACTTCGAGAAGTCGAACGAGTTAGAACGAACCCTCTTCAAGCAACAGGTCCGACAGGCCAACTACGTTTTTGCCGGACCAGGTAGTCCGTCCTACGCGCTCGCCCAATGGACGCCACTGGACCTCGGCAGCGACCTCCTGAGCGTGCTCGAGGCCGACGGAACGCTGTGCATCTCCTCCGCGGCCGCACTGACCCTCGGTGCCTTCACCGCCCCGATCTACGAGGTCTACAAGGTCGGCGTCGAGCCCTACTGGCTGGCGGGCCTCGATATTCTGGCCGCCTACGGCCTTAACTGCGTCGTCATCCCCCACTTCGACAACAACGAAGGCGAGAACTACGACACGCGCTACTGCTACCTCGGAGAGCCGCGGCTTCGATTCCTCGAGCATCTCCTCCCCGACGGCGTCTCCACGCTCGGCGTCGACGAACACACCGCCCTCATCTTCGACTTCTCCAACGACTCGCTGCGCGTTCAGGGACGGGCCAACGGCTATTGGAGGTCCAATGGCGCCGAACGAATCCTAGAAAATGGGTCGACGACTTCCATCGCGGAACTCCGAAACGCTCCTCTCGTGCCACGGGCAACGACGCACGTAGAAAACACGGAACTCGAGGCGAAGGAACCAGCCGAACTGGGCCGGGTGGCCCTTGACGGTGGTCCCGAATCCGTGAAAGCCCTGGCCCAGCTCGTTCAACTCGCACAAAGCGGTGGTCACGGGTTCATTGATCCGACCTCACTCATTGAAGGCGTCTTGACGGCACGGCGTAGCGCCCGCGAATCGGGACTGTACGAACTAGCCGATCAGCTTCGAGATCTTCTCATCGACGCGCGGGTCGAAGTCAACGACACCGCCGACGGCACGTCGTGGTCGCTTCGCTAACGCTGTCGCACCACTAGAGCCACGCACACGACGTTTCGTGTAGCTCGTCCGTTCACCCGCACTACGCACAATGGGCCCTCTCCCGAAGGAGAGGGCCCATTGTGAAACTTGTAGAGGTACTTAGTGTTGGCTGTAAGCCCTGTGAATAACGATGCCACCAGAGAAGCTGAAGGTAAAGGTGTGAACACCCGCCTTGCTCGTCTTCCTCGCGGTCACGTTAAGGACAAGCACATTGGCGCCACGGCTAACAACCCTCACGACTGTTCCGCGAGCGTTGCTCGTTGCCTTCATCAAACCGGCCAGGTTACGACCAAAGACCGCTACCTTCACGGTCTTGCCAGTCGTCACGCGGCCACTGATCCTCGAGATCGTTGCCGAGGGAACTGGTACCGGTCCACCGTTGACCGTGATCGCGGCTGACTTGCCATTCGGGTTGGTCAAGGTAATGCTCGTTGTCGTACCCGCGGTCGCGGCCGAAGTGGTCGAGACCACGAGGGTCGCTACCGTCGGCGTGACGCTATCCACGGAGACGCTAAAGGCGCTGTTGGACGACGTCGCCGTCAGACCAGTGTCAAAGCCAGCACCCGTTACTGTCACGACTGTTCCTGTAGAGAACGTCGGGACGTAGAGGGGCACCGAACTAGTAACGACCGGCTGGTCAGTCGATGGTGGGATTATCACAGCCGTCACCGTGAAACTCGCGGTAGCCGTGCCACCGTCAGGGTTCGTAACGGTCAGGTTGTAAACACCAGGTGTCACTGTCGCGGCTACTGCCACGGTCGTGCCAATAGCACCCGCGGAAATTACCGCGGTGTTGCTCAGGGTAACGCCCGTGGGGCCAGTTACGGTCGCACCGAACTGGAAGCCCGTACCACCAATGGTCACACTCTGACTGGTTCCGGCAGTGATCGATACGCCCGTGGGGTTAGCCGTTGGCGTACTGATCACGACAGCAGCAACCGTGAAGCTCGCGGTGGCAACGCCACCGTCAGGGTTCGTAACGGTCAGGTTGTACGTACCGGGGGTCACGCTGGACGCCACTGCAACCGTAAGACTGATCGCGTTGGCGGACAACACTGCCGCGTTACTGACCGTGACGCCCGTAGGACCGGTCACCGTAGCGCCAGCCTGGAAGCCAGTTCCACTGACCGTCACGCCGGCACTAGTTCCGTCAGTGATTGTCGCACCCGTGGGCGAAGCAGTGACGACCTTAGGCGGCGCGACTCCGCCGTCTAGGGCGAACGTTGCCGTTCCGCCGTCGGGGTTGGTCAGAGTCACCGTGGTTGAAGTACCGCTCACGTCGGCGGCCGTCGTTGTAACGAGCAACTGAGCCGAAGTCGAACTACTGAATCCAACTACTGAGACGGTGTAGGCAGCGTTACTGCTCGTAGCGGTCATTCCCGCTTCGAAGCCCGTGCCGGTAACCGTTATCTGACCGTTCGTGGTGCTTGGCGCGACGTAGTACGGCGCACCCGTCACGGTTGGGTTGGGGCTCACAATGAGCGCTCCAGCGTCCTTGACGAAGCCTCCTCCAACTGGGTTGGTAACAGTAATGTCAGCGGAAACCGAACTCGAACCCACATTCGATAACACCGTTACCGGGACCGAAATGCTGGTCGTACCGGTAAGTGTTGCCGTACCAAACGTGGCGAATCCGGGCACCGATGACGACACGACGACACCGGTAGCAAAGCCCGTACCAGTGATTGTTAGCGTGATCGTCTTACCTGAAAGCACCGTCACCGAGTTACCGCCGTTAATGCCAGTTCCGGGGGTGATTGTCGGAGCCGCGCTAACAGAGATCTGCGCTGTCGACGTTCCAAAACCGCCGTTGGCGTTCGTCACGATCACGGTCGAAGCAGCAGCCACGCCACCAGTAGCGGCCAACGTCGCGGTGATGGTGTTACCCGTCACGCTCGTCACCACTGCGGTAAGACCTGGGTTGCCGAATGAGACCGTGGCGCCTGGGAAGAAGCCAGAACCCTTAATCGTTATTGGAACACCCGTCGACGACGAAGCAACCGTGATCGGCGTGATGGAAGTAACCGTCGGGCTGAACACCGTCGTCACTGCAGGAGCAGTAACTTGCTCAGCCGGCAATCCGTTAGGCGTGAAGGTAAACACGATGTTTGACGTGAGCGGCGCCGCGAAGGTTGCCCCAGAAGGGCTTCCCGTCACAACGACTGTCGCCGACGTGGCACTAACAATTGTGCACGCACCAAACGTCCAACCAGCAAGCGTCGCGGAACACGTTGAGACGGGCGACGTAACCGGGAACCCTGTACCAGTAATCGTGAGAGTACCGGTGAAGCCGTTACCGACTGCTGAAGGGCTAATCGCCGTGATGGTCGGAGCGGTCACCGTGAGCGCGTTCGCGAAAGGCAAACTCTGGCCAGTGCCACTCGGTTGAATGACAATGAGCGAGTCAGAGCCACTGAGGGCGCCCGCGGCAACGTCAACGGCAAAGGTCATCGACGTCGTGCCGGTAACTGCCGGCGCCGCGTGCGCGGTTACGCCACTCAGTACCAGACCTGATCCGTTCACGAAGAGCACCGTGTCACCAGTAGCGAAGCCAGTACCCGTGACCGTGATCGTCGATTCTGACGCCACATTGGGAGTAACTGGGTTCACCGTAGCAGTGACCGCGCTAATCGTCGGCGCCGCCGTAATCGCAAAGACTGCGGTCGTGTTGGTACCCGTGTTTGTACCGTTCAAGAGCGTTACCGTCACGGGCAAGTTCGCGGTCAGGGCGGCCGCGTTGGTAATCGTTATTGGAACCGTCACCGTCGTCGTCGTCGCCGCGGTATTAGCTCCAAAGGTCACACCAGCTTCTGAGGAGGTGACAACGTCATTCCCGGCACCGGCGACAAAGCCCGTACCAGTAATGACAATCGACACCGCAGTCGCACCCTGTGCCAACGTGGTCGGCGCAATGGAGGACACCACAATAGGTCCAATGACCGTCAACAAGGTGAAGGCAGGCTCGTAGCCGCCCGAACCGTTGGTGAAGGAACCGGTTACGGTTCCCGTTCCCTGAGTGATGATCCCACCGGTTACAGCGATGCCTGTACCGTGCGGGTAGGTGAGTGCCGTGGTCAACGGAATCGTGAGACCACCAGCAACGTAACCAGCTGCGATGGTTCGAGTTTCACCGTCAAGAGCACCAGTGACAGTTGGGGCAATCGTAATCGTGCCACCAGCCGCAAACCCTGCCGCAGAAGCAACAGTGACTACAACTGCACCAGCAAGAGTGGCGCCATTGAGTGATGTCGCTGCTGCCGGCTGAGTAGCAGGAATTGTCACTGACACTGTTGCGGTGTTACCCGAAGCAGACGTAACTGTTCCAGTTGCGCCGCCTACAGTGCCCGTGCCAGCAAGGGTCATCGTTGTACCGACGCCGAAGTTGAAGCCAGGAATGGTCACCGTGTCGGTGTAGGTGCCTGGAGCCAGCGAAGGAGCTGAGGCTCCAAGAATCGTCGAGACGTCAGCACCAGCTGCAGTGAACGACCCAATGTTCGCAATGGATTGGCTCGCGCCCACACCATTGTTAATTGACACACTGTAGGGACCGAGCGGAAGCAGTACTTCGACCTCTGTGCCAGCAGCGTGAGCGTGAGCGAAGGTGGTGATGCCAGTCAACGTCACGACACCAGTGCCGGTATTTACGGCTGAACTAACCACGGCTTCGGTATTGGCTCCGTCAACAATCTGGAAGGTTGTAACCGCTCCAAGTCCACTGGCGGCTGCGAAGGCCGCAGGAATCGTGAAACTAGTGGCCCCAAGAGCAACCCCGGGGGACAACGTCGTAAAGGCGTAACGAGGAACCTTCACCGAGACGGTGGCCACGTTGGCCGCAGAGACGGCGGTCACTGTGGCGGGCAACGTAAGTGCTGGGTCGCCAACGTTCGCGACGGTGGCTGTTGAACCGGTTGTAATTGGGAACGACGTACTACCCGTTACCGTAAAGGTCTCAACCGGGTTAGCGGAAGCATCAATTGGGGCGGCGCCACCGATCGATGGCGCCGTGGGCGCTACGCCCGCAGCGGCCTCGCCGATGCCCAGTGCGCCAGTAGCCGACGTGGCGACACTGCCGTCAGAGTTCGTCACAACAACCGTGTACTGAAATGGACCAGCAACGTACGTGGGGTTGGTGATCGTGAAAGGTACCGTGATCGACGTCGAACTAGCGACTGTTGCGGCGCCGATGCTTACGCCGGCGGGCGTGGCAATAGTTAGTGAAACAACGGCGCCGGCGACGAAGTCAGTACCAGTAAGGGTCACAGTCTGAACAGACGATCCTGCCGATGTTGGAATACCAAGGCCCGCCGAAGGAGCGACGGCCGTGATGGTAGGACCAGTAACAGTTATTCCGACGGACGCGGTTCCACCGGTCGTGGGGTCAGTAACCGTAATCGTCTGAGCGCCCAGCGTCGTTGTAGATGCTGTCGTAGCGGAGATGGTCGCGCTCGTAGCAGAAATGTCTGTAATCGCCCCAGCACCACCGATTGGATTCGCGCCAAGAGCGGTTGCTGCCGCCCAGGTGTCACCAGTCGCAAGACCAGTACCCGTCAAAGTAACGGTGTGCGGTGAACCCGTCGCCGTTGCCTGGAGGGTCGTCGGGGACGTCGCAGAAAGCGTCGGCGACTGAACGACGGAGAAGGCATTCGTCTGGGTCACCGTGCCGTTGGCGTCAGTGACCGTCAAATTGTAAAAGCCAACTGGGGTCGTCTGACTTGAGGTCACGACGTCCGTGAACACGGTCGTGCTTCCCGCAATTGAAGTCGCGAACGAGACGCCGGGGGCGTTCGTCGTGAGAGTTTCCGAGCCCGTCGTGCCAACAAAGTTGGTACCGGTAATGGTTAGGGTGCCCGTCCATCCGGACCCAAAGAGAGCAGGCGTGGCGAACGAATTCGCAACACTGATCAGCGTTGGGGTCGCGGCGCCGGCGGTACTCGAAAGTGCTACCGGCAATGCGGCAGCAACGAGCACAGCGCTAACAGCGGCTGTCTTGGTTATGTTGCGAGCTATCCGTCGCAAAGTATTCATAAAGAATCCTTCCTTCGTAGCGGCGTTTGATTTCACTTCACTCCATTCACAGGGGCCGAATGCAATCGGCCATTACTTGGGCACAGCAATACAGCAAGAACTAGCAAAAGGTGGACGCCTCGTGACACGTGGCGACCGTTACTACAAGAGCAAGTATAGAGAGGCCCTATGGCCTCGGGCGAATACGTCATAGTTTCGTAATGAGAGTTCTTTCTTCGTTCATTTAGGGGAAATCCTCGCAAAAATCCTGATGAATAAGGGTGTCGACCATATCTGGCCCGCGAGAGCGTTGGCGGCAACTACTAGCGCGACAAATCGTCACTTATTTGTAATCCCAACAACGAGCGCGAAATGGCCCCGAAACGCCCCGGTTTTATAGTTAGAAATATTGACAACAACAAGCACGGCATTGCAACGAGGCGTGGAATTTTCGCTGGTTCTAGATCAATGTTGGTGACGACTCCCGGCAACGTTTTTTCAGCATTTGAACATCGGGATTTCGTAGGACACGCGACGTCGCGACGCTCACAACGATGGTCTTCATCTGAATCATTGGTCGCCCCTAATGGTTTCATCGCTCATCCGTAATCAGCCACGAGATCGACGACGCCACTCGTGGTCAGCAGTCCCCAATCGTCAAATCCCAGTAAACGAGCACTCTTTGGCTCTTCTGGGCGACGAGTCATCACTTTGAGCCAGAGCAACCGGCGCGATCTTCAGCCGGGTCGCCACCAACAGCGTGGTTCACTGGATCTTTCCCGAGAGCCACCACAAAGTGGCCCAATTCGCTCGGCGTTCGAGCGATTACTCAGCCAATGGCGCAACGATTAGGACCGAGTTCGATCTCCGCGGCGTCACCCACGACGTTCGCGCGACCTTCATTAATAAGGACAATCTTCTTATAGTTCGGCGGACGATCCTTCACGTTGGCGATCGCCCACGCCACGAAGTCCGACTCGCTCAGCGCCAAGGCGGGCAGCGTGTGACGAAGTTCGCCGAGGGGCTTAGCGACGAACGAGCCGGCGACCACGTTGACACCGGCTCCGTAGTGCGCGGGGAACACCATGACCGAATCGTCGAGTGGCAAGACTCGATCGTGAAGGCTCTTATAGAGATGGTGAGCGAAGGGCTCGGCCTGTTCGGCCAAGTCGGGTCGCCCGACGCTCTCGAGAAACAGCGTGTCACCAGTAAAGATGGCTTCGTCACCGAGTTGGTACAACGTCGAACCTTCCGTGTGACCCGGCACGCTCACCGCCGCCACGCTAAGGCCGACCCCGGGCGCTAGTTCAATGAGCAGTCCGTCGACGAGGGGTTCGAAGTCGTAGGTGAAAGGGTCAGAGGGACTGAGTCGCAGCGTCGCGCCGGTCGCGGCGACGAGCGCGCGGGCACCGCTTAAGTGATCGGCGTGAAGGTGGGTGTCGAGCACGTCAACGATGCGCCAACCGTGCGAGGAGGCGACGTCGCGGTAGCGATCAACGTCGAGCGAGGGATCGATGACGAGCGCTCGCTTCCCCGCGCCGATGACGTACGAGAGACAGCCCTTCCCACGGCGGCGAAGCTGCACCACCGTCGCGTTACCAAAAAGTGCCTCGACGGTGTCGTAGGTCGAAGCCCACGCGCCCATGCCGCCATTAAGTACTTGACTCGTCACGCCCCGAGAGCGAAGAACTTCCGCGCCCTCGGCGGCGCGTAGTCCCTTCGCGCAGATCATCACGACGTGTCGCTCACGCGGTACTTCACTGGCGCGACTGGCCAACTCGCCGAGAGGAATATTGACGGCGCCAGGAATCTGCCAGTCGGCGAATTCGTCCGGCTCACGAACGTCCACCATTAAGAGGTCAGGGTCACCGTCGAGAAGATGGACGAGGTCGTCAGTTGAGAGAAGGGTGATACCAGCGTCGTTGCCCATGAGACGAAGTCTAGGAGTAGATTCAAAAAAAGTAAGGTCCTCTGGACAGTCGAAACCGCAAAGAAATGGAGCGTCCGCAATGCCCGTCAGTGAAGTCAGTGCCAGCGAAGCCCTCGAACTCCTTGAAGGCGACGCCTTTCTCCTCGACGTACGCGAAGAGAGTGAGTGGGAGGCCGGTCACGCGCCGATGGCCTCATTGATTCCTTTGGGCGAGCTCCCCGATCACCTCGAAGAGCTGCCCCGTGACCACCTCATAGTCTGCGCGTGTCGATCAGGTGGACGCTCACTGCGCGCGGCGACCTTTCTTCAAGAGAATGGCTTTGACGTCGTCAACTTGACGGGCGGCATGATGGCGTGGTTCGCCGAGGATCTGCCCTTCGAGAGCGACAGCGGTGACGCGAGTATCGAGTAGATCGAAGCGACGCAGCGGCAGTTTCGAACCAATCGAGGTCAGTGGCTCGAATGCCGCACGTTCTTTTTGCGACCCTCTAACCCTGCGTGGTGCCGGTTGGCACGGTGGTGGTAGTGACGGGAACCGAAACCGACTGTGGCGCAATGACGTTCGCCCCGTTGAGATTCAGAGCCTTCCTCAACGCTGTTCCGAGGTACTTCGAGTATTGAGGTGTCAGGTGAGCGCCGTCAAAGAACGGCACCATATTGTTGATGAGACTCGGGCAGAGGTTGTCGTCACAGAACCACGGCGTGACGTCGATGAACTTTGAGCCGGTCGAGGTAGCAATGTTGCTCGTACGTACGGTGTACCCGGCCCGCGTCTTTGAGAGTGGCCAGAGGCAGCTCTTCTGCGTGGCACCAGTCTGAAGAAGACAAGTCGGTGGGCTGGGAATCTTGGGGGTGTCACTCAACACGATCACCTTTTTCGTCAGTTGCTTGAGTTGGTTCAGCATCACCGGTTCACCCTGCGCCCACTTCGATGAACCGGTGTACGTACCGACGACGATGACGTCGGGGTGCAGTCGCTTTATGATCGATATCGCTCGGTCGTACCACAGCGCACAGTGATTTTTGGCATCGTAGTGATTATTGAGATTCACCATCTGTTCGAACCCACACGCTTCGTGCACGAGGGGGTAGAACTGCCAGTTGTCGGCTTTGGCCGCGACGGAGAGTGCCGGCACCCACATTGAGGCGTGTGAGTTCCCCATCACCACGACCGTCTTCGCCCCTTTCGCGTCGCCGTACTGACAGACGTGCCACGACGGTGTGTTGTAGGCGTCGCAGTCACCGAGGTACACGTGATCGGTACTCGCGACCGACAGACTCGGGATGGTGTTGGTCGGAACCGGGGCATTCGCTTGCGCGGCCGCGACGGCATTGGCCACCGCCGTCTCGACCGACACGTTGGCACTCGGCGTCGACGCAGCAACGGCCGACGTGGGCGTCGCGAGGGCGATGGTCGTGACGACGAGCGCCACCGCGAGCGGTCCCGGCACGAGCGCACGACACGACTTTTGCACGAACACTTTGGTGTGACGCAGTAGGTTCGCAAAACCGCTCGGCGAGAGCGCCGAAAGCAGTACAGCCTCGGCGAGTCCTCGAAGTCCTTGAGTGTCGCCTCGTAGTGGGTTCTTCGCCTGGGTGCGAGAAATGGACGTGTTCTGCGACATGAGAGTGGTAATTCCTTTGATTTTTCGCCCGCGCCTTGCGACCTCGGATCTTTTCTACCCCCACGAACCTTAGGGTGCCCCTACTGATGTAGGCGATACACCCAAACAATCTCTGATGGTTCACAAGGTGGAAAGTGAGAACTTTGACGACGACGCTTTCAGTAATTCGTAGCCAATCGAGATGGTACTGGACTGCCTTGACGTAACTTGTAAGTCGCGCAGCGCGCAGCAATGTTGCTCATCGTCGTTGCACTAACTCGTGAGTGGTGCTAATGGTGATCGCCGTGCCAGCGGCGCCGCGGTCGTCGTCACGTTCGAAAGTCTGAGCGCGCTCTACAAGAACGTGAAGGTTATCGGCAGCGAGCTCGCGGCGGCGTAGATACTTCGCGCAGCCTTGGCGGCGGTCACGACGCAGGTGCCGGCACTACTCGCCGAGAGGCTCGATCCCGAGATGGAACATCCCGTGCCGGTTACCGAGAAAGTAACCGCTCCCGTGCCCGAACCGCCCGTTGTCGTGAGCGTGATTGCCGTGCCAGCGGTGCCGGTCGTCGAGACATTGGAGATGCTGAGCGTGTTCTGCGTGGCGAGGGAGAACGTGAAGGTGACCGCCAGCGAACTCGCGGCTGCGTAGATGCCACTCGCGGTTTCGTGGGCGGTCACGGTACAGGTGTCGGCACCACTTGCCGAGAGGTAGTAACCCGAGATGGAACATCCCGTGCCGCTCGCCCGGAAACTAACAACTCCCAATTCCGAACCGCCCGAGGTGGTGAGCCTGATCGCCGTGCCCGCGGTGCCGCTCAATGTCGCGTTCGAGAGGCTGAGCGTGGGCTGGGCGACGAGTGAGAACGTGAAGGTCTTCGTTACCGAGGTCGCGGCGCCGTAGGCGCCACTGGCGGCCTTAGCGGCCGTCACAACACAGCTGTCGGCACCACTCGCCGAGAGGCTCGAACCCGAAACGGCACACCCCGTGCCGGTGACCGAGAAAGTGATCGTCCCCGTGCCCGACCCGCCCGAGCTGGTGAGCGTGATTGCCGTGCCGGCGCTGCCACTGATCGTCACGTTGGAGACTCGGAGCGTGGCTTGGCTTGCGAGGGAGAACGTGAAGGTCGTCGCCGTCGAACTCGCGGCGCCGTAGACGCCACTCGCGGCCTTGGTGGCGGTCACTAAGCAGGTGTCGACACCACTGGCCGAGAGGCTCGAACCCGAGACGGAACATCCGGTGCCGGTCACCGAGTAACTCACCGCTCCCGATCCCGAACCGCCCGAGGCGGTGAGCGTGATGGCCGTACCGGCGCTACCGGTCGTGGTGACATTGGAGACGCTGAGCGGGGCCTGCGCGCCGAGCGAGAACGTGAAGGTCACCGCGACCGAGCTCGCCGCAGCGTAGATGCCACTCGCGGCTTGGTGGGCGGTCACTTTGCAGGTGTCGGCACCGCTGGCCAAGAGGCTCGAGCCCGAGACGGAACATCCCGTGCCGACGGCCCTATAGCTCAACGCTCCCGAACCCGACCCGCCCGTCGTCGTGAGCGTGATTGCCGTGCCGGCGGTGCCGGTCTGGGTGACATTGGAGATGCTGAGCGGGGCCTGCGCGGCGAGCGCGAACGTGAAGGTCTTCGTGGCCGAGTTCGCCGCGGCGTAGATACCGCTCGCGGCTTCGTGGGCGGTGACGACGCAACTGTCGGCACCGCTCGCCGAGAGGCTCGTACCCGAGACGGCACACCCCGTGCCGGTGACCGTGAAGCTCACCGTTCCCGTGCCCGACCCGCCCGAGCTGGTGAGCGTGATCGCCGTGCCGGCGCTGCCACTCGTCGTCACGTTCGAGACTCTGAGCGTGGCCTGGCTCGCGAGAGCGAACGTGAAGGTCGCCGTCGCCGAGGTCGCGACGCTGTAGATGCCACTCGCGGCCTTGGCGGCGGTCACTAAGCAGGTGTCGACACCAGTCGCCGAGAGGCTCGAACCCGAGACGGCACATCCCGTGCCGGTAACCGAGTAGCTCACTACTCCCGAGCCCGACCCGCCCGAGGTGGTAAGCGTGACCGCCGTGCCGATGGTGCCGGTCGTCGTTGCATTCGAGATGCTGAGCGGGGACTGCGCGGCGAGCGAGAACGTGAAGGTCGTCGCCACCGAACTCGACGCGGCGTAGATGCCACTCGCGGCTTGGTGGGCGGTTACTCGGCATGTGTAGGCACCACTGGCCGAGAGACTCGTTCCCGAGACGGAACATCCCGTGCCGCTCACGTTGAAGGTCAGCGCCCCCGTACCCGAACCGCCCGTGGTCGTGAGCGTGATCGGCGTGCCGGCGGTGCCGGTCGTGGTGACATTGGAGATGCTGAGCGGGGCCTGCGTGGCGAGCGCGAACGTGAAGGTTTTCGTCGCCGAACTTGCGGCACTGTAGATACCACTCGCGGCTTCGTGGGCGGTGACGACACAAGAGTCGGCACCGCTCG
>Ga0208849_1000848_pt1 | contig 25138 bp, 25 predicted proteins | sample NGESurdeep072012_10_FD_184470 | JGI IMG/M metagenome (GOLD analysis project Ga0208849, IMG submission 184470) | Arctic peat soil microbial communities from Barrow, Alaska - NGEE Surface sample 53-3 deep-072012 (SPAdes) | ecosystem: Environmental > Terrestrial > Soil > Wetlands > Peat ... | reverse complement strand
AGATCACTCCCGAACTCGTTGCCAGCCACGGCCTCAAGCCCGACGAGTATGAGCGCATCCTCAAGCTGATCGGGCGGGTGCCGAGCTTTACCGAATTGGGGATCTTCTCGGCGATGTGGAACGAGCACTGCTCGTACAAATCCTCGCGTATCCATCTGAAGGGCCTGCCGACCAAGGCGCCCTGGGTGATCCAGGGCCCGGGCGAGAATGCCGGCGTCATCGACATCGGCGGCGGTCAGGCGGTGGTGTTCAAGATGGAGAGCCACAACCATCCGAGCTACATCGAGCCGTATCAGGGCGCGACCACTGGTGTCGGCGGTATCCTGCGCGATGTCTTCACCATGGGCGCCCGGCCGATTGCCTGCCTCAACGCGCTGAGCTTCGGCGCACCCGAGCATCCGAGGACGCGGCATCTGGTGTCCGGGGTCGTCGCCGGGGTCGGCGGCTACGGCAACTCGTTCGGGGTCCCGACCGTCGGCGGCCAGGTGCGTTTCCACACCCGTTACGATGGCAACATCCTGGTCAATGCCATGGCGGTCGGCCTCGTCGACACCGACAAGATCTTCTATGCGGCCGCCTCCGGGGTGAACATGCCGATCGTCTATCTCGGCTCCAAGACCGGCCGCGACGGAATTCACGGCGCTTCGATGGCGTCAGCCGAATTCGACGATGATTCCGCCGAGAAACGCCCGACCGTCCAGGTCGGCGATCCCTTTGCGGAAAAGCTTTTGCTGGAAGCCTGCCTCGAGATCATGGCCGCCGATTGCGTGATTGCGATCCAGGACATGGGTGCGGCGGGGTTGACCTGCTCGGCGGTGGAGATGGGCGCCAAGGGCGATCTCGGGGTCGATCTCGATCTTGACGCGGTGCCGACCCGCGAAACCGGCATGAGCGCCTACGAGATGATGCTCTCCGAAAGCCAGGAGCGCATGCTGATGGTGCTGAAGCCGGAGAAAGAGCGGGAAGCCGAAGCCATCTTCCGCAAATGGGGGCTGGATTTCGCGGTGGTCGGCTACACCACGCCGAGCAAACGCTTCGTGGTGAAGCATGGCGGCGCTGTCATGGCCGATCTGCCGATCAAGGAACTGGGCGACGAGGCGCCGCTCTACGATCGCCCGCATGTGGCCTCGCCGCTGCTGCCGGTGATTCACGCCCGCGAGGTCGAGTCGCCGGTCGGAATCATGCCGGCGCTGCAGAAATTGATCGCGACGCCGGAGCTTTGCTCGAAGCGCTGGGTCTGGGAACAATATGATCATGTCATTCTGGGCAACACCGTGCAGCGCCCCGGCGGCGATGCCGCGGTGGTGCGGGTGGAGGACGGACCGAAGGGACTGGCGCTGACGGTCGACGTCACGCCGCGCTATTGCGAGGCCGATCCGTTTCAAGGCGGCATGCAGGCGGTGGCCGAGGCCTGGCGCAATATCACCGCCGTCGGCGGCCGGCCGCTGGCGATTACCGACAATCTCAATTTCGGCAATCCGGAGCGGCCGGAGATCATGGGCCAGTTCGTCGGCTGCCTGAAGGGCATTGCGGAGGCCTGCCGGGCGCTCGACTTCCCCGTCGTCTCCGGCAACGTCTCGCTCTACAACGAGACCAACGGCCGCGGCATCCTGCCGACACCCTCGATCGGTGGCGTGGGGCTGCTCGACGATTTTACCAAATCGGCAACGCTCGCCTTCAAGGCGGCGGACGAGGCGATCCTGCTGGTCGGCGAGAGCCATGGCTGGCTTGGCCAGTCGGTTTACCTGCGCGAGATCTGCGGTCGCGAAGAAGGCGCGCCGCCGCCGGTCGATCTCGCCGCCGAAAAGCGCAATGGCTGCGTGGTGCGCGGCATGATCCATGCCGGCACCGCGACGGCAGTGCACGATGTCTCCGATGGCGGTCTGTTGATTGCGCTTGCCGAGATGGCGATCGCGGGCGGCATTGGCGCGCAATTGCTGGCTGCGCCGGCTTCGATCGTGCCGCACGCGTTCTGGTTCGGCGAAGATCAGGCGCGCTACGTCGTGACGGTGCCGGAGATGCAGGCGGGCAGGGTGCTTGCCAAGATGAAGGGCGCCGGCGTGCCCTGCGTCCGGATCGGCACGACCGGCGGCGACGCCATGGCCGTGGCAGGCGAGCCTGCGGTCGCGGTGGCGTCACTCAAGGCCGGCTTCGAGGATTGGTTTCCGGCCTACATGAACGCCAAGGCGTCCTGACGCCGCGCGGGCCGCGCGGCTTACAGGACGTGCGTCGCGCCAGGCAACCTCCGCAAGGCTGCCGTTGCCGCCCAGCTTGCCCCCAGCGTCAAGACAAAGACGATCACCGCTTTCAGGATCGCGCTCACCTGCATCACCGGCGCCAGCGAAACGTCGAACAGCGCGTATTGCAACCACAGCACCGGGATATAGTGGATCAAATAGATGCCGTAGGCGCTGTCGCGCAAGGGATCGAAGATGCTCGACCCGTCATTGTCGAAGCGCAGGAACAGCGCGACAATATTCAAGGTCTGCGCGACGCTGTAGGTTGCGACCGCCAGCGGATAGGCGACCGTCCACCAATAGGGCTGGTGGTTCACGTCGGGCAGCACCCCGCGCTTGATATAGATGAGCCCGATGATGCAGCCATAGCTCACGAGCGTGATCGTCAGCCAGACCGGCCAGCGCCGCGCCAACCCGCCATCGCCGGCCAGCAGGCCCTGGCCGAACGGCACCGCGCCGATGCCGATTCCGGCGAAGAAATACAGCACATAGAGCAGGATGCGGCTCGCTTGAATGGCGACGGGTCCGACCGCAAACCAGCGCGAGGCACCGAAGTAAAGCACTGCCGGCACATAGACGAGGATCGACCCGATCAGCATCGCCCGGAAGAACAGGCCCGGCCGCGCATAGCTCGCCAGCGACAGCTGGCCGATCGCTGTGACGATGCCGGGCGCGGCCCGGTAAACCAGCGCCGCGAGCACATCGAGTGCCAACAAAACCCAGACAAACCAGGCCGGTCCGCTTGGCCACGGTCCCACGGTGACCGTCTTCCACCAGAAGGCGGCGAAGCTGATGTCCTGCTGGCGCAGTTCGACGGCGTAATAGGCGATCGGCATCAAAATCAGCGCGGCGACAATGAAGGGCAGGCCGAGCCGCCACCAGCGGTCGCGCAGGAACCAGCCGATCCCCTTGCGCTGCAGGCTCGGCCAGACGAACAGGCCCGACAGGAAGAACATCGCCGACATGAAGAAGCTGTCGGTGAACAGCACGACGCCGTCGAAGCCGAGGAAGGACTGCGGATCGGTATGGCCGTAATAGGTGTAGGCGATGACCGAATGGTGAACCAGCACCAGAAGCGTGATGAAGGTTCGGGCGCGGTCAAGCGCGGCATTGCGCGTCGAGGCTTTTGGCGCCGCCCCAACCTGTACCGGCGCCGAATGGGAAATAACCGTCATGCCGGTCCCGGACAAGGTTGTCAGCCGGATGTTGCCGTTGGGAACCCGATTCAGCAAGACGCAATATTGCGGCCGGATGCCGCGTCAGGGGCCACCCCGTCGCGGATTGGGGAACCAGTTCCAAGGCCCGAAGTTAGACCCACCGATTTGGACCGCGTTGCCGCTCCAGGGCCGCGTGCAGGAGGAGGGCGCGATGACAATTCTGAAATGGGCGCTGATCTTCTTTCTGGTGTCGATCGTCGCCGGCATTCTCGGCTTCACCGGCATATCGGCCGCCTCTGCCGACGTCGCCCGCTTCCTGTTCTATATTTTTGTCGTGATCTTCCTGGTCCTGCTGATCCTGGGGCTGACCATCTTCAGGGTGTGAACAGCACCGCCATTCCGGGGCGATGCGCAAGCATCGAACCCGGAATCTCGAGATTCCGGGTTCGCGCTGACGCGCGCCCCGGAATGACGAAGGTTCAGGCCACTTCCTCGATCATGACCTTGTCGGGATAGAACGCCAGATGGCCGGAAATTTCGGCCATCGCCGGGAACGGCGTCTCATAGCTCCAGATCGAATTCTCGATGGTCTTGCCGTCGGCCACGACGCTGAAATAATTGGCGTCTCCCTTGTAGGGACAGTGGGTGGTGCGGTCGGTGCGCTTGAGCAGTGCCATGTTGGCGTCACCACGCGGCACATAATTGACCGCCGGATAGCTCGCTTCCTTGAGGGTGAGCGCATGGGTGGTGTCGGCGATCACGACCCCGCCCGCGGTGACGCGGACGCGCTTCGGGTTCGCCGTGATGGTGATGGGATGGTCGGGACCGGGAAGTTTCATGATCGTGAGCCTCTTTCGGTCAGCCCGTTGTGATCGGCAGGGTCGGATTCAGCGGATTTCAAACGATTGACCGGGAATATAGTGTCACAAGGCGTGACCTAGAAGGGCGTCCGCGCTAGATTTGGCCGTCCCGGCCAAGAGGCCGCGACGCGATTCGAAGCCAGACTGGAGGAAACCGGGATGCCGATGGACGTCCATGATATCGAATCGATGATCAAGGCAGCCATTCCGGATGCCGAGGTGACGATCCGCGACCTGGCAGGCGACGGCGACCACTACGCGGCGACCGTCATCTCGGAGTCGTTCCGCGGCAAATCCCGCGTCCAGCAGCACCAGATCGTCTATCAGTCGCTGCGCGGCCAGATGGGCGGTGTGCTGCACGCGCTGGCGCTGCAGACCGGGGTGCCTGAAGGTTAGGGTCCGGCGGCGGGGCGCGGCCATGGCGGTGGTGGACAATCAACGCGGTCCGATGTTTCGCCCCATCGTGCCCAACCAGCACAGCCGCGTCACCTATGCCGAGCTGTTCTTCGACCTGGTGTTCGTGTTCGCGGTCACCCAGATTTCGCATACGCTGCTCGGCCGCTTCACGCCGCTTGGTGCCGTCCAGGTCACCGTGCTGTTCCTCGCGGTGTGGTGGGTCTGGGTCTACACCACCTGGATCACCAACTGGCTGAACCCTGAACTCACGCCGGTCCGGATTCTGCTGTTTTTGCTGATGCTCGGCGGCCTCGTGCTGTCGACCTCGATTCCATCCGCGTTCGAGGCCCGCGGTCTCTGGTTCGCAGGCGCCTATGCGGCGATGCAGGTCGGCCGGACCCTGTTCTGGCTGGCATCGATCCCGCGCAACCGGATTCCGGCGCTGCTGAACGCGGCCCGAATCCTGTCCTGGCTGTCGCTGTCGGCCGTGTTCTGGGTCGCGGGCGGCCTCGCCCACGGACACGCACGGCTGATGCTCTGGGCCGCGGCGCTGCTGATCGAGTACATCTCGCCGGCGGTGCGGTTCTGGATTCCGAAATATGGCGCGTCAACGGTGGCCGACTGGTTCGTCGAAGGCGGTCACATGGCGGAGCGCTGCGCCGGATTCATCATCATTGCGCTCGGCGAATCCATCGTCGTCACCGGCGCGACCTTCGCCGACCTGACCTGGAGCACTGAGAACATCGGCGCCTTCGTGTCGGCCTTCATCGGCAGCATCGCGATGTGGTGGATCTATTTCCACAAGGGGGCGGAGGCCGGATCCGAACTGATCTCACGATCGAGCGAGTCGGGCCGGCTGGCGCGGCTCGCCTACACCTATCTGCATATGCCGATCGTAGCCGGCATCATCCTGTCGGCGGTCGCCGATGAACTCGTGCTGACACATCCGAACGGCCATTCCGACATCAGGACGGTGGTGAGCGCGATCGGCGGCCCCTTGCTGTTCCTGCTCGGGACCATCCTGTTCAAGCACACCATTCGCGGCTTTCTCCAGCTCTCCCATGGCGTCGGGATTATCGCCTTCGCGATATTGGCCTGGTTCGCCGGCGGCCTGTCGCCATTGCTGCTGTCGGGCCTCACCACCGCAATCATGATCGTCGTCGCGGTGTGGGAATCGCTCTCGCTCAGGTCCGGTGCCGCCGGGACTCAGTCCGAAGCCACCAGCGCGTGAACCGAAAACATGCCTGCCGCGTCGGTCCAGGATGCGCGCGGGGTCCAGCCGGAGCCGCGCGCGAGCGCCGCGAAGCGCTCGAGGCTGTACTTGTAGCTGTTCTCGGTGTGGATGCTTTCGCCGGCGTGGAATGAAATGCTGGTGCCGAGCATGCGCACGGTTTGCGGCCGCTTGCTGATCAGGTGCATCTCGATGCGATGCCGCTCGCGGTTGTAGATCGCGCGGTGGGTAAAGGCCGAGAGGTCGAAATTGCCGCCCAGCTCGCGGTTGATGCGGACGAGGACGTTGAGATTGAAGCGCGCGGTGACCCCGGCGGCATCGTTATAGGCGTCGTACAGCACGCGTTCGTCCTTTTCCAGGTCGACGCCGATGATCATTTGCGCGCCCTTACCCAGGATCTCGCGGGCGCTGCGCAGGAAGGCGCAGGCCTCGTGCGGCTCGAAATTGCCGAGCGTCGAGCCCGGAAAAAACCCGACCTTCGGCATCGCGGCGACGGCGTCGGGCAGGGCGAACGGCGCGGTAAAGTCCGCTGCAACCGGATAGATGCCGAGCGCGGGGAAATCCTTGCGCAGCGCGTCGGCCTGCGTTTTCAGGAAATCGCCGGAAATATCCACGGGAACGTAGGCGCGGAAGGCGCATTCGTTCAACAGCAGCCGGACCTTGGTGGTGGCGCCGGCGCCGAATTCGATCAGCGCGGCGCCTTTCGGGATGGTGGCGGCAATTTCGCGGCCGCGATCCCGTAGGATCGAAAGCTCGGTCCGGGTCGGATAATATTCCGGCAGCCGGGTAATCGCTTCGAACAATTCCGAACCCGTCGCGTCGTAGAAATATTTCGGCGACAGGCGCTTAGGACGCTGCGACAGGTCGTCGATCGCATCGCGGGCGAACGCCGAGGTCTCGTCGGGAAGATGCGCTTCAGCCAACGCGGCAGCGTGCATACTCATGTCAGTCTCCTGGACGCGCGTTCCGGCACGGTTGAATTCGAAAAATCAGGCCGCGTAATCGGCGAGGCGCAGCCCCGTGAATTGCCAGCGGTGATGCGGATAGAAGAAGTTGCGGTAGGTGACGCGGCTGTGCCCGACCGGGGTGGCAAGCGAAGAACCGCGCAATACCAACTGGTTGACCATGAACTTGCCGTTGTATTCGCCGAGCGCGCCTTCGATCGCGCGGTAGCCGGGATAGGGCGCATAGGCGCTGCGGGTCCATTGCCAAACGATCCCGAACGCATTGTTGAGCTGACCGGCGCGGGCGGCGACTTCCCATTCCATTTCGGTCGGAAGATGCTTGCCGCGCCAGCGCGCGAACGCGTCGGCCTCGTAATAGCTGACATGGCAGACCGGCGCGGCGGCATCGACCGGCCGCAATCCGCCCAGCGTCATGATCTGCCATTCACCATCGATTTGCCGCCAGTGGCCCGGTGCCTGCCACTGTTCATTGCTCGCCGCCGCAAATCCGTCCATCAGCCAGAGTGTCGGCGTCGCGTAACCACCGTCTTTCATGAATGACAGCCACTCGGCGTTGGTGACGAGGTTGCGGGCGAGATTGACCGGCCCTACCAGCGCGCGATGGGCGGGCTTCTCGTTATCGAAATGAAAGCTGTCATCGGTATGCCCGACGGTGTGTATGCCCTCGTTGAGCGCTACCCACGGGTCATCTCCGTGCGTGGACGCGGGGAAGCGCCAGTCTGCGTCGTAGGCGGGCGGAAAAGGGTTTTGCGCGAAGGCGTGCAGGATGTCGGTCAGCAGCAGTTCCTGATGCTGCTGTTCGTGGTTCAGACCCACTTCCACCAACGGCTGCAGTTTCGCCAAAGCTTCCGGGTCGGCGGTCTGGAAAAATTTCACCACGGCGGCATCGACGTGGCGGCGATAGGCCGTGATTTCGTCGGCGCCTGGGCGGGTCAGATGGCCGCGCTGGTGGCGGGCGTGACGCGGTCCGGCGCTGACATAATAGGAATTGAACAGATAGGCATAGTCCGGGTGGAAGGGCTGGTAGCCTCGGCAGTGCTCGCCGAGCAGGAATTGTTCGAAGAACCAGGTGGTATGGGCGCGGTGCCATTTCGTCGGGCTCGCATCCGGCATCGACTGGATCAGCTGATCTTCCGGGGTCAGGGGAGCGGCGCGCCGCTCGGTCTCGCCTCGTACATCAAGGAACGATTCCATGAGATCCTGGGCGAGGCCGCCGGAATCGGAGAATAATGACGGGTAAAGGGGCGCAAGCGTGGCCGCAGCGGATGCTGGTTTCGTCACGGTAGTCTCCGGTTGGGGAGAGAACGTCGATCTGGCAGTGGGGTTCCCCCGGGGCAGCCTGTCCTACATAGGGGCTGCCGGGCGGGATAAAAGCCTTTGGATGTTCCGTTTGCGGCTGGACAGACCATGTCCGCCGACGACGGTCGGGGCCGCGGAAGGTCGGCTGAGACCGGCTGTCGCATGCCAACTCCTCGCCATTTTACTTTGGATGCACAACGGTTTGGGATACATATATAACGAAGGGCTGAGGCCGGCCCGGAAGGTCATGCCGCAAAAGGACTCCAATATGAGCATTGAGCAATTCATCGAGAACGAAGTGAAGTCGAACGACGTCGTGCTGTTCATGAAGGGAACACCGCAGTTTCCGCAGTGCGGGTTTTCCGGCCAGGTGGTTCAGATTCTTGACCACGTCGGGGTCGGCTACAAGGGCCTGAACGTCCTTGAATCCGCCGACCTCCGCGACGGCATCAAGACCTATTCGAACTGGCCGACCATTCCGCAGCTTTATGTGAAGGGCGAGTTCGTTGGCGGTTGCGACATCATCCGTGAAATGTTCCAGGCCGGCGAATTGCAGCAGCTTTTCGCCGCCAAGGGTGTCGTGGTCAGCGCTCCCGCCTCCGCCTGAACTGGCCTGCGCGCCAACTCGGCACGGCACGGCTGGAGGTCATCGTCGCCGACATCACCGGCTTGCGCGTCGATGCCATTGTCAATGCCGCCAACGCCTCGCTGCTTGGCGGCGGTGGCGTTGACGGCGCGATCCACCGTGCGGCCGGACCGGAGCTTCTGGCGGAGTGCCGCGCGCTCCATGGCTGCGGCACGGGCGACGCCAAAATCACCAGCGGTTATCGGTTGCCGGCGCGGCATGTGATCCATGCTGTCGGTCCGGTCTGGCACGGCGGCAGCCAGGGTGAAGATGACGCGCTTGCGGCCTGCTACGCCCGTGCGATCGAACTCTGCCAGGTCCATCATCTGCCGTCGGTAGCCTTTCCGGCAATTTCCACCGGGGTCTATCGCTTTCCGGCCAACCGCGCCGCGCGGATTGCGGTCTCCAACACGGCCACGGCGTTGGCCGCGGCACCCATGGTCAGCACGGTCATTTTCTGCTGCTTTTCGCCCGAAAGCGCCCGCTTGCACAGTGAGGCGATGGTCGAATTCGGCAACCCTTGTGCCGGTTGAGGCCGCCGCTACACTCGGCACCGATCGGTTCCGGGGAGGGGATAATGGATATTGGGCTGGCGACGCGGTCGCTGATCTCGGGAGCGTGGCTGACGCTGGCGGCGCTGTCTCCGGTCAGCGCGCAAGGCACCTTCGATATGCCCGCGGGTGCGCATTTCAACCCGCAAAAGCTGGCGCGCATCGGTGAATTTTTCCGGGACCAGATCGCGAATGGCAAGATTCCGGGCGCGGTTCTATTGATCGAACAGCACGGCAAGCCGGTCTATCACGAGTTGTTCGGCGTGCAGGACGTGGTTTCGAAGAAGCCGATGAGTGACGATACCATCTTTCGGCTGTTCTCCATGACCAAGCCGATCACCTCGGTTGCGGCCATGATGCTGATCGACGAGGGCAAGCTGAAGCTCGACGATCCCGTCGCGAAATACATCCCGTCCTTCGCCAAGACCCGGGTCGGTGTCGAAAAGAAAGCCGACAATGGCGAGAAGGTGCTCGATCTCGTGCCGCTGAACCGGCCGGTCACGATCCAGGACCTGATGACGCAAACTTCCGGGATCACCTACGGCTTCTATGGCGACAGCATGGTCCGCAAGGCCTATGCGAAGGCCAGGATCTATGACGGAGATTTCGACAACGCCGAATTTGCCGAGCGCATCGCCGCGCTGCCGCTTGCCGAACAGCCGGGCACGCTATGGGATTACGGCCATTCGACCGACATTCTCGGCCGCGTCATCGAGGTCGTGTCGGGCAAATCGCTGTTGCAGTTCGAAAGGGAGAAACTGCTCGATCCGCTCGGGATGACCGCGACTTCCTTCTATGTCACCGATCCCGCCAAACAGAAGCTGATCGCGCTGCCGGTGCCGAACGACCGTGACTTCAGGGTGGGATTCGAGTCCAGCGCCGATGTCGTGATGAAATGGGAATCCGGCGGCGGCGGCATGGTCTCGACGCTGGCCGATTTTGCGCAGTTCTCGCGGATGCTGCTCAACCGCGGCAGCCTCGGCGGCACGCAGTATTTGAGCCCCAAGGCGTTCGCGGCGATGACGACGGATCGCGTCGGGCCGACATCCGGCGTCGAGCGCGACTATTTCTATTTCCCCGGGGACGGTTTCGGTTACGGCCTTGGCATCGGGATCCGCACCGATCCCGGCAACGCCAAGCCGCCGCCGCCGGGCTCGCTCGGCGAATTGAAATGGGACGGCGCCAGCGGCTGCTATTTCGTGATCGACCCCAGGCAGGACATGTTTTTCGTGCTGCTGGAGCAGACGCCATCGGAACGCCAGAAGATCCAGCCGGCGGTGAAAAAGCTGATCTATGAAGCGATGGAGAACTGACGGAGCCGCGCGCCCGTCGCTGGCGGCGGCGCTCGCGTTTCTGTTGGTTGCGGCCGCGGCCGGATCGCCGGGCGCCGGGGATGCCGAATCGCCGCGTTCCCCGGCCGGGATTTTCTCGCCGGCCAAGCTTGAGCGGCTCGGCGACTATCTGCGCAAAGAGATCGCGACCGGCAAGATCCCCGGCGCCATCATCCTGGTCCAGCAGCACGGCCACCCCGTCTATTTCAAGAAGCTCGGCGTCATCGACGTCGCGACCAGGCGGCCAATGAGCGAAGACGCGATCTTCCGTCTTTACTCCATGTCGAAGCCGATCACGTCCGTTGCGGCAATGATGCTGGTCGAGGATGGCAAGCTCGCGCTGGATGATCCCTTGTCGAAATACATTCCGGCCTTTGCGGAGGTGGAAGTCGCGGTCGAGAAGCGCGATGCGGAGGGCAGGCCGGTCCTGGCACGCGAACCCATCAACCGCCCGATCACCGTCGAGGACCTGCTGCGCCATACCTCTGGACTGACTTACGGCTTCTACGGCGACAGCGCGGTGCGCAAGCTCTACGCGAATTCCGACCTGTTCGCGGGCGATTTCGACAATGCCGAATTTGCCGAACGCATCGCCAGGCTGCCGCTCGCCGAACAGCCGGGAACACTGTGGGATTACGGCCACTCGACTGACGTGCTCGGCCGCGTCATCGAGGTGGTGTCGGGAAAATCGCTGTTCCAGTTCGAGAAGGAGCGCCTGCTGGATCCGCTCGGAATGAGCGGGACGGCGTTCTACCTCGCCGATGCGGCGAAGCGCCCTCTGATCGCGGAGCCGATGCCGGCCGACCGTTTCACCCGCCCGGTCGCCGGAATCAGGGATCCGACGTTGCCGCGGCGCTGGGAATCCGGCGGCGCCGGCATGATCGGCACCACCGGCGATTACGCGCGGTTCGCGCAGATGCTGCTGAACGGCGGCACACTGAACGGCAGGCGCTACCTCAAGCCGGAGACGGTGGCCCTGATGACCGCCGATCATGTCGGCCCGGAAACAGCGATCGCGCGCGACTATTTCTATTTCCCGGGTGCCGACAGCGGCTTCGGTCTCGGCTTCGCCGTGCGCACGACGCATCTGCCTGACACGTCGCTGCCGCTCGGCGAATATCGCTGGGACGGCGTCGCCGGCACTTTCTTCTTCATCGATCCGCAGGACGACATGTTCGCGATCGGCATGATGCAGACGCCGTCGCAACGCAGCCGGATTCAGGCCGCGCTGAGGACACTGATCTATCAGGCGCTGGGGAGGTGATCGTCCGCATTCGCGCGCAGTGCTGGCCAAGGCTTAAGCGCCCCGCGCGATCTCGCGTACCAGCCCGAGTGTCTCCTCGATCATGTCGGCGGTGACGTCGATGTGGGTGCAGGCCCTGATCCGGCCGTCCATCATGGCGAGCAGCACGCCGCGGTTTCGCAAGGCCTCGACCATCTTCTCGCCGCTGACGCCGGCGCCGTCGGGGTTGAAGAACACCAGATTGGTCTCGGGTTGCTGCACCTCTACGCCGCTGATCTGCGAGAGCCCACGGGCGAGCGCCCGCGCATGGGCGTGGTCGTCCGCCAGCCGATCGACATGATGGTCGAGCGCATGAAGGCAGGCGGCAGCGCAAATGCCGGCCTGTCGCATCGATCCGCCGAGGCGCTGCTTCCAGCGCCAGACCTCGTCGATGAAATCGCGGGAGCCCGCGATCACGCCGCCGATCGGCGCGCCGAGTCCCTTGGAGAAATCGATCCAGGCCGAATCCCATCCAGAGGCCATTTCACGCGCGGCGATCCCGGTCGCGACGCAGGCGTTCAGCAGCCGCGCCCCGTCCATATGGGTGGCAAGTCCGTTCGATCGCGCGATCTGCACGATCTGGTCGAGATCGGCCTTCTTCCAGATCGTGCCGCCACCGATATTGGCGGTTTGCTCGACGCTGACCACGGTCTGCGGCGGCTGATAGCGCGAGCGCGGGTGAAGCGCCTTGCGAAACGTATCGGGGGCAAATTGTCCGTCGGCGCCCGTCAGCGCGACGATCTGGAATCCGCCCAGCGCGGCATGCGCACCGCCTTCGCGGGCGATGATATGGGCGGTCTCGTGGGCGAGGATCTCGTCGCCCGGCCGGCAATGCACCAGCGTCGCCGCGACGTTGCACATGGTGCCGGAAGGCATGAACACCGCCGCCTCCTTGCCGAGCAATTCGGCCACGCGCTCGCACAGCGCGTTCACGGTCGGATCGTCGCCGATCTGTTCGTCGCCGACATCGGCCCGTGCCATGGCTTCGCGCATCGCTTGGGTCGGGCGGGTCTGCGTGTCCGACAGCAAATTGATGCGGACCGGTGTCTGCCGGGGATCGCGCGGAGGAGGGGTGTAGGTCATGGGAAGTTCTCGTCATTCACGGCGTCATGGCCGGGCATAGCCGTCCGAAGGACGGCGTCGCTTCCGCTCGCCTATGTCCCGGCCATCCACGTTCTTGCGTGGTTGCGAACATAAAGACGTGGATGCCCGGCACAAGGCCGGGCACGACGATCCAAATGCCGGAGCAGACATAAAAAGGGCCCCGGCAAAACCGGGGCCCTTGACCACAGCAATACGCTGACAAAATCAGCGCGAATAGAATTCGACGATCAGATGCGGCTCCATCTGCACCGCGAACGGCACGTCCGACAGATGCGGGATCCGGCTGAATTTCGCCGTCATCTTGGAATGATCGACTTCGAGGAAGTCGGGCACATCGCGCTCGCCAAGTTGGATTGCTTCCAGAACCGGCGTTAGTTGCTTTGAGGATTCCTTGACCTCGATCACGTCGCCGACCTTGAGCTTGAAGCTGCCGATGTTGACGCGGCGGCCGTTCACCTTGACATGGCCGTGATTGATGAACTGGCGCGCGGCGAACATGGTGGCCACGAACTTGGCACGATAGACCACGGTGTCGAGGCGGCGCTCGAGCAGGCCGATCAGGTTTTCACCGGTATCGCCTTTCATCCGGCCGGCTTCGACATAGATGCCGTGGAACTGGCGCTCGGAAATGTTGGCGTAATAACCCTTCAGCTTCTGCTTGGCGCGCAATTGCACGCCGAAGTCGGAGAGCTTGCCCTTGCGGCGCTGGCCATGCTGGCCGGGACCGTATTCCCGGCGGTTCACCGGGCTCTTCGGGCGGCCCCAGATATTCTGGCCCATACGGCGATCGATCTTGTATTTCGCCTCATTGCGCTTTGTCATCGCGTCCTCTTGTTGGATATGAGATTGAGGAAACGCGCCCTCCTGTGCGCCGGGAAATTCCCGGAGCCGACAGGCCCGTCCCTCAAGCTTGAAAGGATGGGCCGCGGGTCGCGAAACGCATCGCGGGCCGAAACCGGCCCGCGAGCAGGGCGGTTCTAGGGAAAAGCCCCTGTCGTGTCAAATCCAGCGACGGTCATTCCGGGGGTGTTCTGCGAGACCGGAACCGGAATCCGGCTATTCCGGGCGCGTAGGGCGGCCAAAAGGCCTTCAGGTCGCGACCGCCCGGAACGGTTTCGCCTCCGCCTGCCGTTGGCCGCGCAATTCGGCCGCTATGTCGGTGTTCAGAACCTGTTCCAGCCGGGTCATGGTCCTGGCTATGAAGGCTGCATCGGTAATGCGGTGATCCCAGCGGATCACGACGTCGATGGTCCGGTCGGGACCGACAACGTCGTAACTCAGGATGAATGGCCCAGGGCTCAGCGCATGGAGTTCGCCACCGCCATAGGCGGCGACCGAGGTCACCGCGACGCTGCCAAAGTAGTTGGCACGCTGCCGTGCGATATTGAGACCGATCAGCCAGACCAGGCGGCGAAGCGGCAGCGGCAGCGCGGTAGCCCGCAGCATCTTGCGAAACCCCGGTATCTGTTCGACCGGTGCGGTCTTGGCATGCCGGATCTGCCGGTCGATTTCGGCCAGCGATTCCTTGCCCGCCTCGGGGGCGATTTTTTGCGGCAGCACGCAGTCTTCGCCGTCTTCGACCCGCGCGATCGCAACCATCGCCACGCAGCGCGGCAATTCATAGAAATGCGGCCACGGCCATTTGGCGTAGAGCGTGCGCAGCACCGGCTGGTCTTTCGCGACAACGCCGAACGCCCTGACGAAGATCGCCGCCCATCCGGGCGGCTCAACGGCCAGTGCATGCGCCTCCAGCAGAGGGCCGATGTCCAGGGTACGCCGCAGTGAAACAAAGGGAATGCCGGCCGAGGCATGCATGAGGTCGGCGACGAGGCGGCGCGGCAGGGATATTTTTCGAACCGTTCCGCGCATCGTTCCGCTCAAGTTCCCGCGCCGGCGAATGGAGGATGGCCCGGCCGCCAGCCATCTAAGCCGGCCTGACGCTAAAACGTGCGAACTCGAATTCGAATCACAGGACTGTTCAGGCGGCTAACTTTTCCACGCGACGCCTGAAGCGCTGCCATTCGTGATGGCGAGCGTGATATCCAGCCAAAGCCCGGTCCACGGCTCCAGGCAGCGTCTGGTAGCTGTTGATCATTTCGAGTTCCAGACCCATGAAGGTCTGTTGGACATTTTGGACGGGCGTGGGCCGCGCATCTGGATTGGATTTGCCGGGTACAGGGTTCACGGTAAAATTTTTCTCGCCGAGAAGCCAAAACGTTGATCGAGCCCCCTCCGCAATAAGTTCCGGACTGAAAATGCGAACGATGAACGGGGAAATTTGTTTTGGCGTAGCCTTGGCATCGTAAGCGCGGAACAAAAGCCTATTCAGGGCGAGAGGACCGCCGGCATCCACAACGGACGTCACAAGCAGCAACATCCACTCCTTTTCTAGCGGGTCCCAGCCCCAGCCGAGAAAGGCCGGAACTAGGCCGAGCGAGACCAGCGCATCCAAGTATTCTTGGCCGGCGGTCATATGTTCAGTCGGTACAGGTCGGCTATCCATTCGATTACTCCGTTTGACCCGAACGCCGCTTCGCAAAGATTAGTTGCAAATTTTAAAGGAAGTTTTCCGATCGAATACCCGTGCTGTCTCCGCCAATCTAGCACCATTTTGAGAGCGGGCGCCACGGGATGGTTAGGATCGAACCTCGTCGGTTCAATGCCTAATCGCTTAAAAAGTCCTCGCAGATCATGGGTCCAAAGCTCCGGAGCTATGTCAGGCGCGGGCCAGCCGTTAAGGCGTTCCTTTTTCATGATCGCCGCCTTGAGGCAGCATTCTACCGAAAACCCGGCGTTCAGCCACGCCCCGTCCGGGCGTCTTGCGATCCGCAGTGCCTCGGCGTCGTCTCGGTAACGACGGCATAGCTCCAGCCACTCTTGCGGCGTGTTGACAGGTGTTGGTTGAATGGCCAATGGGGCGCCGGCCTTCTGCCTCTTACAAATCGACTCGAAGCCTACACGCGGAGTTATTGCCCGAAATCCAGAAGTGGAGTTGTGCCCGCTTCCCACAATGGCCCGAAAGCGGCGCCGGCATACCGCCCCAAATGTGTGGTTCGCTGACCCGACGAAACTCCATTTGTGCATAGTAGAGATCATCTCAATGTAAGTATGTGATTTGACATGAATTATATTTCAGACAGGACAACGTCTCCCTAGCTGGCCTGACGCCAGATGGTTGTTGAACTGCGGCGCCGGCAAGGCCCGGCCCGGTTTGGTCTACACAAATCCGAGGAGTTTCAGCGGCTTGTCGCCGAAGACCGGGCTCGCCCGAGGCGCGGGCGTCAGCGCTTGATTCCGTCAAAGCTTGCCGCAATGCCGCGGGCGAAAAGTGCCCAGTCGAAGCCGAGCGCCAATGCGACATAGCCGCGATCGATCATCCGGTTGGCTTGTTCCGGCGTGCGCGCCGCGCCGCCGATCGGAACGCCGCTCCTCAAGATGCCGGCCTCCGCCTGCGCCATCAGGTCCAGCACCTCGGGGTGGTCCAATTGGCCGGCTTTGCCGATGCTGGTGGCGAGGTCGCCAAGTCCGATCACTGCGACGTCGATGCCGGGCGTTGCCATGATCTCGTCGATGCGCTTGACCGCCTCGACATGCTCGATGGTGATCATGCAGACCATGTCCTCGTCCGCGGCCGCCATATAGTCAGGCATCGAGACGCCCCATCGGAACGGGGCGTGAAACGGTCCCCACAGCCGGTCGCCGCGCGGCGGATAGCGCACGCTGCGCGCGGCTTTCTCGGCATCCGCCCCGCTGCAGATCATCGGAAAATTGATTCCCAGCGCCCCGAGATCCATCGGCGCCTTGGCGAGCCAGGGCTCGTTGGCGGCAATCCGTGCCAGCGGCACGCACGGCGTGCCCGACGTCGCGACGATCATGCCGTGGGCGGTGCCGAGGTCGATCGGACCGTGCTCGAGATCGACGATGATCCAGTCGAGCCCGGAGCGCGCCATGATCTGCACGGTCTGAATGCTCGGGATGGTCGCAATCGCGCCGAAGGTAGGGAGGCCCTGCCGCCATTGCTGGCGCAGGCGATGAAGCGGGGCAGGCGGGGCGGAGGTCAAATCCGAAGCTCCGTTGGCGATGGCCTATCGGCCGAAGGCGATCGTTCGAGGCTAGCAGCGCGGCCTCACGCCGCAAAGATCAAGCTCGATTCACGCCGGGACGCGGCCGCCGAAAAACGGCATCAACGCCCGGCTCAGCCGGTGCGGCCGGTTCGAGGTGAAAATCATTTCGGCGCCGGCGCGATCGACGCCGCTGCCGGCCGGCCCGAGCAGATCGGCCACCCGCCGCGCGATCGCCGGCGCAGGATCGATCCAGTCGACCGGCCACGGCGCAAGCCTGACCAGCCGGTCCATCAGCAGCGGGTAGTGGGTGCAGGCGAGCACCACGGTGTCGGTGCGCGCCGAACCATCGGCGCTATCGCCGACAAAGCAGGGCGCGAGCTCCGCCACAATCTCCGCATCGCCCACCGCGGCGCCGTTCAACGCGGCTTCGGCCAGCGAAGCGAGTTCCAGCGAACCCACCAGGGTCACCTCGCAGCCCTGCGCGAAATCGCTGATCAGGGCGCGGGTGTATTCGCGCCTGACGGTGCCCCTGGTGCCGAGTACCGATACGCGCTTGGTTTTCGAACGCGCGCAGGCGGGCTTGATCGCGGGCACCGTCCCGACAAAGGGAATTTGGTATCGTTCGCGAAGCCGGGACATCACCAGCGTAGAGGCGGTGTTGCAGGCGATCACCAAAAGGTCGGGAGCGTACGCGGCGATCAGCTCGCCGATCAGGGGCACCACCCGGGCGACGATCGCCTCCTCGCTGTGGTGGCCATAGGGAAAGAACGCATCGTCCGCGACGTAGACATAGTGCGCATCGGGCCGCGCCGCGACGATCTCACGCAACACCGTGAGGCCGCCAAGGCCAGAATCGAACACCAGAATCGTCGGGGCCGCTGACACGCTTTCGACCTTAGCCGATCCGGGGTTACCAATCAGTTGTTATTGCGCCGATGCGGTCCGCGCCAGGTTCTCGCTTGGATTGTGCCTTGTACTGCTCACAATTCCAGACCAGCATGGAAGTTTGACGGCATTCGGGAGCGGGGGCATCCATGTCGAAAAACATTGTGTTGCTGTCGGACGGCACCGGCAACAGTTCGTCAAAACTATTTACAACCAATGTCTGGCGTCTCTATCAGGCGCTCGATCTCACCGATCCCGCTCGGCAGATTGCCTATTATGACGATGGCGTCGGCACATCGTCGTTCAAGCCGTTGGCCATTCTGGGCGGCGTTTTCGGCTTTGGACTGAAGCGCAATGTCATCGACATCTATTCATTCTGCTGCCGCAACTACCGGCGCGGCGACAGGATCTACGGCTTCGGCTTCAGCCGGGGCGCGTTTACGATCCGCGTGGTCGCGGGCTTCATCGCCCGCGTCGGGCTCGTCCGTTACGACGGCAACGACGCCGATTTGGCGCGCGATGCCGAAATAGCCTATCGCGAGTATCGCAAAGTCAGGAATTTCAAGTCGGCGGCCAATATCCTGATCGGGCCCTTGCGGCGGCTGCGCGATTGGGTGAGCCATCGTGTTTTCCGCGCGCCGTCCTTCCAGCAGCTCGATTTGATCGAGGTCGAGAAAATCGATTTTCTCGGCGTCTGGGACACAGTCGATGCCTATGGCGGTCCGATCGACGAGATCACCCGTGCCATCGATTACTGGTATTGGCCGCTGTCGATGCCCGACCAGTTCATGAACCACAAGATCGACCGCGCCTGTCATGCGCTGGCGCTGGACGAGGAACGCGAGGCCTTTCATCCGGTACTTTGGGACGATCGCTATGTCCGCAACGGCAACAGGCTCTATGCCGTCGCTCACGACTGGAAGCCGGCACCATCGGACCCCGACCAACCACTGGCGGAAATCGACCGCGAGCGCATCAGCCAGGTGTGGTTTGTCGGCGTTCACTCCGATATCGGCGGCGGCTATTCGCGCGCCGGTCTTTCCTATCATACCCTGGCATGGATGATGGAGCGCGCGCATGTCTACGGCCTGCTTTACCTGACGACACAGCAAATCTGGCTCAGAACCTTCGTCGATCCATACGACAAGCTCAACGATTCACGGCACGGCCTTGCCGGCTATTATCGCTATCAGCCGCGCAAGCTCGCCGACGTCTACAGCCGGCCTCCCTACAAATTATCGCTCCGCGCCGGTTTTCGGCACGTCGTCGACGTGTTCAAGAACCGGCCGGACCCCGAGCGCGAGGTGAAGGCCGAACTCGCGATACCGCAATCCTATGTCGTGCGGCCGAATCCGAAAATCCATCAGAGCGTGCTTGACCGGATCCGGATCGGAAACGATGGCTACGCCCCGATCGTGCTGCCGGAACGCTATGACGTCGTGAGCCATGACGGCGCCATTATTCCGAACGGCGCCATTGCGCCGAGCGATGCCAGTTCACGCGCCATCCGTCAGGAGAAGGTCTGGGATTGGGTTTGGGGCCGGCGCATCGTCTACTTCCTGACGGTATTCGCCTCGCTGTACCTCGCAGCGTTGCCGTTGATCGAGAAATGGCGGCCGGGCCGCGGACCGGCCGGCCCGGCCGAGGTTGTGGTGCCGATCATCGATCTGGTGGCGGCGTTCCTGCCGGGCTTTGTAAAGCCGTGGCTGGATGCGTTCAGAAATTCACCCGGGCGGTTCCTCATTGGTGTCCTGCTGGTCGGCGGACTGATGTATGCCGGGGGCAGGATGCAGGGACACATCCGCGATTTGATGCGCGGTATCTGGCGAACGCCGGGCGCTCCGGCAACGCAAGCCGGCGGCATCGTCTGCCGTCTCCGTTCGGCGGGACCGTATCGCGCCTTCTTCTACTTGCTCAAATACTGGATTTTGCCGACCCTGTTCGCGCTTCTGATTTTCGTATTGCTGCTGGCCGCAGCGATCACGCTGGTGTCGTTTACGGCATCAATCGAATAACAAGGGGAAGAGTGATTTGACTCTCCAGTTGCTGGCGGACGAATAGCGGGTTGCGGTCGATCGGCCAATGACTACACGGGCTGCAACCGCCGATGCGGCGCGCTCGGCAGTTCGACGCCGATCGCATCGCCCGGACGCACGTCGCCGTCCCTGATCACCACGCTCATGATGCCGGCCTTGCGAACGAGATTGTCGTCCGCATCGCGGTCCAGCGTGGCCATCATCAGGCCCTGCTGGAAGTCGTCGATCTGGGCACAGGGGTTGCGCAGGCCGGTGATCTCGACCACGGCGCTCTCGCCGAGATGCAGCCGCGTACCGGCCGGCAGCGCCAGCAGGTCGATCCCCGACGTCGTGACGTTCTCGCCGAGTTCGCCGGGCTTCACCGCAAAGCCCCTGGTCCGCAGCTCGTCGAACAGTTCGGCATGAATCAGGTGCACCTGACGCAGATTGGGCTGCGTCGGATCCTTGCGGACGCGCGAACGGTGTTTCACCGTGGCGCCCATATGAGCATCGCCGGTGACGCCGAGCCCCGTCAGCAGGCGGATGCCGGGGCTCGGCGTCTTGCTGAAATGATGATCGGGGCGCAGGCTGACGGCAACGACAAGGCCCATGGCTGCCGCTCAGCCTTGCTCGAACACGCGCTGGAAGATCGTGTCGACGTGCTTGAGGTGATAACCGAGGTCGAACTGCTCCTCGATCTCGGCATCGCTGAGATATTTCTTCACGTCGGCGTCTTTCTTGAGCAACGTCTGGAAGTCGCCTTCGCCGCGCCACACCGGCATCGCGTTGCGCTGCACGAATTTGTAGGCGTCCTCGCGGCTGGCGCCTTTCTGCGTCAGCGCGATCAACAGCCGCTGCGAATGTACCAGGCCGCCAAGCCGGTCGAGGTTCTTCTGCATGTTGGCGGGATAGATCAGAAGCCTGTCGATCAGGCCGGCGAGCCGAACCAGCGCGAAGTCCAGCGTCACCGTGGCGTCGGGCCCGATCATGCGCTCGGCCGATGAATGCGAAATATCTCGTTCGTGCCACAGCACGACATTTTCCATCGCCGGCGTCACATAGGCGCGCACCATGCGGGCGAGGCCGGTCAGATTCTCCGACAGCACCGGATTGCGCTTGTGCGGCATCGCCGAGGAACCTTTCTGCCCTTCCGAGAAGAACTCCTCCGCCTCCAGCACTTCGGTACGCTGCAAATGACGGATTTCCGTGGCCAACCGCTCCACCGAGGCGGCGATCACGCCAAGCGTCGCGAAATACATCGCGTGGCGGTCGCGCGGAATCACCTGGGTCGAGATCGGCTCGGGCACGAGGCCCATGGCCTTCGCCACATGCGCTTCCACGCGCGGATCGATCTGCGCGAAGGTGCCGATTGCGCCCGAGATCGCGCAGGTCGCGACTTCCTTGCGGGCGGCCACGAGACGGGCGCGGGCGCGGCTGAATTCCGCATGGGCGAAGGCGAGTTTCAGCCCGAACGTAACAGGCTCGGCATGGATGCCATGAGAGCGGCCGATGGTCGGCGTCATCTTGTGCTCGAAGGCGCGCGTTTTCAGCGCCGCGAGCACCTTGTCGAGGTCGGCGACCAGCAAGTCCGCCGCGCGCACCAACTGCACATTGAGACAGGTGTCAAGCACGTCGGAGGAGGTCATGCCCTGGTGCACGAAGCGCGCCTCGGGGCCGACGATCTCCGCCAGATGGGTCAGGAAGGCGATGAAGTCGTGCTTGGTTTCGCGCTCGATCTCGTCGATCCGCGCCACATCGAAGGTCGCATTTCCGGCCTTGGCCCAGATCGTTTTGGCGGCCTCCCGGGGAATCACGCCGAGGTCAGCCTGCGCATCCGCCGCATGCGCCTCGATCTCGAACCAGATCTTGAAGCGCGTCTGGGCTTCCCAGATCGAGGCCATTTCCGGGCGGGTATAGCGAGGGATCATCGGCGACTCACGGATCAAATGCGCATCCCGCAAAATGGGTATTGGCTTTGCAGTTTGCAGTCAGAACAGGCGCAAGCGTCTGGTGAAGAGCATCTTTCGCGGCTAACCGGCTTCCACGCCGCCAAAAAGATGCTCGCTTTGTAACAGCCGCGCTTTAGCAGAGCCGACCCGGTCAGACAAACGCCGCCCTCGGCGCGCGCTACGGCTCCGAACGTCTCTTGTCCGCCGTCAATCACGAGATATTGAATAACAGATATTGAAATCTGTCATCGGGATCGCTATAACCTTTGGAACCCATCGCGACAATGTGGGGAACAAGTTTAGAAACTCGCCGAGATCACTCAGATGACTATCGAATTGCTGTATTTGACCGCCCAAATCCATCACTGGCTTAACGACCGCGTGGCCCGCCATCTGGCGGCGCAGGCGAAAAAATTCACCCGCTAGGCGGGGCCGGACAACCAAACGGTGTGCCCATGAACGAAACCGTGGTTTTGACCCCCGAACGCATCCTCGAGGTTACCGAGGACGTTCTTCGCCGGTTCGGGCTGGCGAAGGCCACGGTGGTGGATGTTGCCCGCGCGCTGGATGTCAGCCATGGCAGCGTCTATCGGCATTTTCCGAGCAAGGCCTCGTTGCGCGACGCCGTGGCCAAGCGATGGCTGGAGCGCGTCAACGCCCCGCTGGAGAAGATTGCGGAAGGTACCGGGCCGGCGCCCGCGCGGCTCGAACGCTGGCTGCGCGCGCTCTGTGCGACCAAGCAGAAGAAGGTCTGCGACGATCCGGAAATGTTTGCGACCTACCTGACGCTGGCGCGAGAGGCGCGCGACGTGGTCAAGGCCCACAAGGAATGTCTGATCGATCAAATCGCGTATATTCTGTCGGACGGCGTCAAGCAGGGCGCCTTCCACGTCACCGACGTCAAGGCCTCGGCACGCGCGGTGCTCGACGCCACCAGCCGCTACCATCATCCGGCGCATGCCGAGGAATGGAACGACCCGGCGCTGGCGGCGCGGACCGATGCCTTGCTGGCGCTGTTGCTCAGGGGTCTCGAGGCGCCGCGCAGGCGTTAGCGTGCTCGGAAGCGTTCAGCGATAGCGTTCTCGAGCGAAGTGGGTAGCGGTTCGCGTGAAGAAAATGCGTCAATGGCTTCATCCTTCGAGACGCATCGCTTCGCGATGCTCCTCAGGACGAGGTCTCAGACCCTCATGGTGAGGAGCCGCGCCTTGCGCGGCGTCTCGAACCACGAGGCCTCGGGAGAAGCGACAACGCTTTAGACCATCTCGCCGCGCGCGGCAGCTGCCGCATCCCTGATCGCGGAAATATTGGCCCGGTAGCTTTCCATCGTGCCGCCTTTGAACACCGCCGAACCGGCCACAAAGGCGTTGGCGCCGGCGGCCGCCAATTGCCCGGAAACCTCCGGCGCCACGCCGCCATCGACCTCAATATCGATCGGCCGTCCCGCCGTCATCGCTCGGAGGTCGCCGACCTTGCCGAGTGCGGAGCGGATAAAGGCCTGGCCGCCGAAGCCGGGATTGACCGACATCACCAGCACCAGGTCGATCATGTCGATCACATATTCGATGGCGCTGAGCGGCGTGCCTGGATTGAGCGAGACGCCGGCCTTCTTGCCGAGCGCGCGAATGGCCTGCAGCGAGCGATGCAGATGCGGGCCGGCCTCGGCATGCACCGTGATGTGGTCGCAGCCGGCCTTGGCAAAGGCCTCGAGGTAGGGATCGCACGGCGCGATCATCAGATGGGCGTCGAAAATCTTCCGGGTGTGCGGGCGCATCGCCTTGATGACATCGGGGCCGTAGGAAATGTTGGGCACGAAATGCCCGTCCATCACGTCAAGGTGCATCCAGTCGGCGCCGGCCGCATCGACGGCGCGCACCTCTTCGCCCAACCGGGCGAAATCCGAAGCCAGGATCGACGGCGCGATCACCAGAGGGCGTGACGCAAATTGCTGGGACATGTGCGCTTTCCCCCTCATGGCATGCGGAAACGGCCTCCGCCGTAACATGGGCCAAGCCCGGGGGCAATGCGGCGGGAAGCGGCCCAAAACCGGCCGGAAATTTCTGCCGGCTTGGCATCAATTGCCGGTAATGACGGGTTGACGGAACCGGAAAAGCTCTTGTTCCACAGGCCTTTCGCAGTGGCACGGGGTTTGCTGATTGTTTGCCGTGGAAGTTTGGCCGTGCTCGCCGCGGCCTCTGTGGAGTTCTGCCATGCTGTTTGCCCTTGGCGCCGCGTCGACCGCTCTGAGCGCCGTTCAATCGCTGACGTCATCGCTGTCGTCTTCGGCGTCATCGACCGGCTTTGACCAGGGCTCGGCCAATCCATTCGAGGTCGCCCGTCCGGCCCCGGCTTCCGCAAGCCCGATCCCGGCCACCGGGTTCAGCACGGGTTCGCAGATTTCGCCGGCGACGATGAGCGAACTGCTGGCGGCGCAAAGCCAGTCGTCGACCTCCGTGCCGGAATCGACTACGGCCGGCTCGACGGCGCCGACATCGGCGACGTCGTCGTATCAATCGCTCGGCCAGCTGTTCCAGCGCGAGGCCCGGGCGATCTCGTTCTCGGTCGCGCCGCTGTCGTTCAACGCCTGACGCGAACGCCGCCCGTCTTGACTGCCCGGCCCGAAAGCGACGGCTATCCGAAGCGATCCCTCCAGGCCGGCAGCGCGCCGGCGAAGGGCAGGGCGGTCGCCGTATAGATGCCGCGCGCGATTGCGCGCGCCACGACATTGGCGGCGACCATGCCGAGCTCGGTCAGGCCGAACAGCGGGTCGATCGGCTTTGCGCCGGTGGCAACCGCGAACACCACATCGCCATCGAGCGGCGCGTGCACCGGGTAGATCGCTCGGGCAAACCCGGTCTGCGCGATCATGGCGAGCCGCTTGGCCTGAGGTTTGGTCAGCACGGCGTCGGTCACCACCACCGCCAGCGTGGTGTTTTCCGCCGAGGTCGCCGCGCCGCCGCCTTTGAGACGCATGGCAAGCTGGTCCGGCGTGAATGACGGCGGCAATCCGCGCCCGCCAAATTCGCCGTCGAGCTCGAATGGGGCGGCCCAGAACCATGGCCCGTCCCCGATCGTCACGCTGCCGACGGCATTGACCACCGCGAGCGCCGCGACTTTGACCCCGTCCTGCGTCGCCGCGGATGCGGAGCCGACACCGCCCTTCAGGTTGGCCACGGTGGCGCCGAGGCCG
>Ga0208849_1000847_pt1 | contig 25143 bp, 21 predicted proteins | sample NGESurdeep072012_10_FD_184470 | JGI IMG/M metagenome (GOLD analysis project Ga0208849, IMG submission 184470) | Arctic peat soil microbial communities from Barrow, Alaska - NGEE Surface sample 53-3 deep-072012 (SPAdes) | ecosystem: Environmental > Terrestrial > Soil > Wetlands > Peat ... | reverse complement strand
CATGGTTGCTTTCGCCAATTCCGACTTTCGACTTTGGACTCTGGACTTTGGACCCGGCTCCACAAACGCCCGCACGGCCAGCGCCAGCAGTTCATCCGAGCCGTTGCCAGCGATGATGTTTTCCGGCGCGCAGCCATGCAGCTTTGCCAGTTTTACGCGCAACGCCAGCGCCGTCGGATTCGGATAGAGCCGCAATCGCGCGTCGGTTGCATTCTTCACTGCCGCCAAAACTTTCGGCGAAGGCGGATAGGGATTTTCGTTGGTGTTGAGCTTGATCAGCCCTTTGATCTTCGGCTGCTCGCCCGGCACATAGGCGTGCAGGTCGCGAACGAGCGGACGAATCAATTGTTTTGGACGACGCGAAATCACGCCGGCATTAGAGGGCAAAACCGGTTAAAAGTCGAGTGCGCGGCTGGTCAGCCAATCAATTCGGGAATGCGTTGGGGTCCGCATAAAATCTCGCAAAAAAATTTGCCTGCCGGCCAGAAGGAATGGAGAATCACGGCAAACATTGCCTCAACATGAATCTTTCACGAATCAGCATATGTCTGGTTTTGCTGCTGGCCATCAGCTTCAACACGGAGGAACTGCTGGCCGCCACCGGGCCGGGCACGCAGATCAAATACCTTTCCGGCGCCGGCAAGGATGATGGTGTCCTGTGGGATTTCTATTGCACCGCCGGAATGCAAAGCGGCGGGTGGAAAAAAATCGCCGTGCCGTCCTGCTGGGAATTGCAGGGTTTTGGCGTCTATAATTACGGGACGCGTTTCCGCGGTCGAAACGCGAATGACGATGTCTCGCTTCGTCCAGGGTTCGCGTCGGAACAGGGCAAATACAAAACCCAATTTAATGTGCCTGCGGAGTGGCAGGGAAAGGTCGTGCGGATTGTATTCGAGGGTGTGATGGTCAGGACCGAGGTGTTCGTCAACGGCCAGTCGGTCGGGCCGGCGCACGAAGGTTCATTTTACGAATTCAAATATGACATCACGCCGTTCTTGAAATTTGGCGCGACGAATTTGCTGGAGGTGACGGTCAGCAAGGTCGCGCAGGATCCGAGCGTGATGCGCGCCGAGCGGCAGGGTGATTATTGGAATTTCGGCGGCATTTACCGTCCAGTATATCTCGAAGTGCTGCCCGGCCATTACATTGACTGGACTGGAATTGACGCGAAGGCGAATGGCGATTTCGCGGCGTTTTTGCACTTCGGCCCGGGCGTCAAGGCAAGCGCGCCGGAAGTGACGGCGCAAATATTCGATTCCAATAGCCAGCCGGTTGGCGCTCTAATACATGGTTTGGACCTGCCGCAAATTGGGGCTAATCCGCCTGACGATGTGCTATTTGTCATCTCGCATTTTGACAAGCCGAAACTCTGGACGGCAGAGACTCCGAATTTGTATCAGGTGAAGTTCACGTTGCTCGAAAACGGCGTGCCGCAGCACACGATCACGAATCGTTTTGGTTTTCGCACCATCGAGCTGCGCACGAACGACGGCTTTTATTTGAACGGCACGAAGATTGTGATGAAGGGCGTGAACCGGCACAGCCTTTGGGCGGATTCCGGGCGCACCTTGAGTCCGGCACTGGACTACGCGGACGCGCGGCTGATCAAGGACATGAACATGAACGCCGTGCGCATGTCGCACTATCCGCCGGACCGGGATTTTCTGGACGCTTGCGACGAGTTGGGAATTTATGCGCTGGATGAATTGACGGGCTGGCAGAGCGCCTATGACACGCCGATCGGCCAGAAGCTGGTCGGCGAAATGGTGCGGCGCGACGTGAATCATCCGTCCGTGCTCGTCTGGGACAACGGCAACGAAGGCGGCTGGAACAATGCCCTCAACGGCGAGTTCGCCAAGTGGGACATTCAGGCGCGCAAAGTCATGCACCCGCGCTCGACGGATCGCGGCGTCAACGACCCGCACTATCCCGATTATGCCACCGTCGTCCGTCAGAGCGGCGGGCCGGCGGTTTATTTCCCGACCGAATTTTTGCACGGCCTGTATGACGGCGGCCTGGGAAGCGGGTTCCATGATTATTGGCAGGTGATGAGCAAAAGTCCCGTCCTGGGCGGCGCGTTTTTCTGGGTGTTTTGCGACGACGGCGTGGTGCGCACGGACAAGGGTGAAATCATTGACAACACCGGCGACCAGGGGCCCGACGGCATCATGGGGCCGCGCCGTGAAAAGGAGGGGAGTTATTACACGATCAAGGAAATCTGGTCGCCCGTGCAAATTGACGCGCCGGCGGAAGGTTTGCAGCCTGGTTTTCAAGGCTCAATAATAATTCACAACAGCTACGACTTCACCGATCTCAATCAATGCACATTTTCGTGGGAGTATGTGTGGTTCCCCGGACCGATTGATAACAGCTCCGGACACACGGTTCTGGCCAGCGGTGAAATCCCGGCTCCATCCGTCGCGCCGCACGGCACTGGTGAATTGAAATTAAATCTGCCCGCAATGTCCGGCGTCCAGGCGGTTTATTTTACGGCAAAAAATTCTTTGGGCCAGAATTTGTGGACTTGGTCATGGCCGGTCGCGTCCGATTCAAATCCAGCCCCAAACCCGACGGCGGACAAAATGCTGCCGATGACTGTTGTTGAGTTTGCAACCCCGAATCCAGCGCCAAAAATCACGACGACGGAACACGGCGGGCAATTGATCGTCAACGCAGGCGCGCTGGAATTGCAGTTTGACAAAACTTCCGGCTTTTTAACCAAAGTGAGCAGCGGCGGGAAAATCATTCCATTCGGCAACGGCCCGCGTTTCATCGCCTACACCCATAATCCCAGAGGACGCGGCACGGTGAGGTATGAAGACATCTCCGGAACAAATACGCTTACCGGCCTGACACCGCATGCGGACGGAAATGATTTGGTGGTGGAGGCGGATTACGACGGCGCGTTCAAGCAGGCGAGCTGGCGCGTTTCGCCGGACGGGCGCGTGAAACTGAATTACACCTACGCCTTTGACGGCGCGGTGGATTTATTGGGCGTCAATTTTGATTTTCCCGAAGCCGACATGAAAGGCATCACGTGGCTGGGCTACGGTCCTTATCGCGTCTGGCAAAATCGTCTGCAAGGCACGCGCCTCGATGTCTGGCAAAACGCCTACAACAACACCGTTCCCAGTGTGGTTTATTCCTTCGATCCAGAATTCAAAGGCTATTTCCGCGACTGGCGCTGGGCCACGTTTGACACGAGAGACGGCAAGTTCACCGTCAGCACCGCCGCGCCCGAATCGTATCTGGGCATCTACAAACCCAACAGCGGCCCGGTGGGTGCGTTGCTTGATCTGCCGCAGACCGGGCTGGCGTTTCTGGATGTCATTCCGGCGATGCGCACCAAGTTTCTGACGCAGGAACGAATGGGACCGCAGTCGGCGGAAAAAGAAGTTTCAGGCGAACACAAGGGGGAAGTGACCTTTGACTTCGGCGTCCAGTGAGCCTACGCACTGGTCAAAAGTGCCAGGCAACAGTTTGGATCAACGGCTCAAACCATAGCCGAACGGGAACAGGGGCCTTTCCGACTTGTCGGCGGTGGCGACATGCTCGTTGCTGCGCGGCCAGTTGCGCGGGAGTTTGCCGGTGAACTTGAAATCGCCGAACAAAACATCCGTCATTCCCCGGCCTTCCGTGCCAGGCAGCCACGCCGCGACGAAGGCATCGCTGTCCGTCAGGGCGGAATTCAAAATCAACGGCCGGCCGGAAAACAAAATCGTCACCACCGGCGCGCCGCCGGCCTTTGCCTTCACAATCAAAGCTAGATCCTCCGCCGGCAAATTCAGATCGTTGCGGTCACCTTTCATTTCCGCGTAAGGATGTTCGCCCACGACGGCGATGACGGCGTCGGCATCTTTCAAATTACTCGCGTCAGGCGAAAACGTGACCTGCGTTTCCGGTGAAACCGTTTGGCGGATCGCTGCAAGCAGCGTCGTGCCGCCGTGCGTCACGTTGCCGCGCTGGCCCTGCCAGTCAACCGTCCAGCCGCCGCATTGCATTCCCAAATCGTCCGCCGCCACGCCGACGACTGCAAGGCGCTTGATTTGTTTCGAGAGCGGCAGCACATGATTTTCGTTTTTCAGCAGCACGAGCGATTCGCGCACGGCCTCGCGCGCGACGGCGCGATGTTCCGGCGAACCGATGGCGGCGGTGAGCTTCGGATCGGTCGGCGCATTTTCAAACAGGCCCAGTTGAAATTTGATCCGCAAAATCCGGCGCACGGCGTTGTCAATACGCGATTGCGAAACTTTTCCATCGGCCACGAGCGCCTTCAAATCGTTAATGAATTGAACGTAATTGTTCGGCTGGCCCGGTCCGTTGGGAATCATGATCATGTCCAGCCCGGCGTTGATGGATTGTTCGACGTCGTTTTTGTAGTCGGGCGAAAGCTGGTCAATCGCCGCCCAGTCGGAGACGAGAAAACCTTGGAAGCCGAGTTCGCCTTTCAGCACGTCGGTGAGCAGATATTTGTTGCCGTGCATTTTCACGCCGTTCCAACTGCTGTAGGAAACCATGATGGAACCAACGCCGGCCTGGATTGCGGCGCGATACGGCGGCAGGTAAAGTTTCCGCAAGGTCGCCTCGTCGCAAACCGTGTTGCCCTGGTCAATGCCGTTGGTCGTGCCGCCGTCGCCGATGAAATGTTTCGCGCAGGCGAGCACGGAGGTTGGCGTGGAAGAAAGTTCATCGCCCTGAAATCCTCGGACGGCGGCGGCGCCCAGTGCAGAAACCAGCGCGGTGTTGTCGCTGAAACCTTCATAGGTGCGGCCCCAGCGTTCGTCCTGCGGGACGGTGACGCACGGTGCAAACGCCCAGCGGATGCCGGTGCCGGCGGCTTCTTCGGCGGTGACGCCCTCGGCGCGTTCGATCAGTTTCGGATCGTGCGTCGCGCCCAGGCCGATGTTGTGCGGAAAAATCACCGCGCCATCCACGTTGTTGTGGCCGTGAACGGCATCAATGCCATAAAGCAGCGGAATTTTCAGCCGCGTTTGCAGCGCCGGCTTTTCAAATTCCGTGACGAAGTTCAGCCAGTCCTGCGCCGTGTTGCCGGCGGACGGATCGGAACCGCCGCCGCTCAAGACGGAGCCAAGAAAATACTTTTGCACGTCGGCCTTGTTTTTCAACGCACCGGAATCCACCTGGACCATCTGGCCGATTTTTTCGTCAAGCGTCATCTGCGCAAGCAGCGCGTCCACCTGCTTTTCGTGTTCGGAAAACAGCGGCGCGGCGTGGCCGGGGATCGCTCCGAGGAGGACGAGCATTCCGGCGGTGACAGATTTAAGGTTTTTCATAAGTATGTAAATAGCCGGCACCCGTTAATGCGGCAACCGGACAGCGAGGTTCTCCGCCCGCAACGGCAACCATCCATTGACCAGATCCACGTCAAACTTGGATTTCTGACCGCACTGACAGACGGCTTTCCGTTTCATGACGATTTGTTTCCTGTCCCGCGAACAGCCGGATGGGTTGCTGCAATATAATTTTCCCGGCGGGCAAAGTCCATTGATTTCAGACGTGCTGAATTCACTTTCCTTTCCCGCGCCGCCGTTTAATTTTCGCGGACGCAAATGGCTCTGAAATTGTTCAACACGCTCACGCGCTCCGTGCAGGAGTTTGTCCCGCTCGACCCGGCAAAGAAAAAAGCCGGGATGTATTGCTGCGGGCCGACGGTTTATGACTACGCGCACATCGGCAATTGGCGCACCTTCGTCTTCGCCGACCTCGTCCGTCGCACGCTCGAATTTTCCGGCTACGATGTAAAGCACGTCATGAACATCACCGACGTGGAGGACAAAATCATCAAGCGCGTCCGCGAAAACAAAACCACCCTGCGCGACTTCACCGGCAAATTCGAGTCCGCGTTTTTCGAGGATTTGAAAACCTTGAACTGCCTGCCGCCGCAGCAAACGCCGCGCGCCACGGAACACATTCCCGAAATCATCGCGCTCATCGAAAAACTCATTGCGCGCGGTGTGGCTTACAAGGCGCAGGACGGCTCGGTTTATTTTTCCATCGAAAAATATCGCGGCTGCGGCTGCCATTACGGCCAGTTGCTGAAATTAAATTTCGACGAACTGCGCGTCGGCGAGCGCGTTTCCGCCGACGAATACGAGAAGGAATCCGTCGCCGACTTCGCGCTCTGGAAAGCGCGCGTGCCGGATGACGGCGACGTTTTCTGGCCGAGTCCGTTTGCCGAAGGCCGGCCCGGCTGGCATATCGAATGTTCAGCCATGAGCATGAAGGCGCTCGGCGAAACTTTTGACCTGCATCTCGGCGGCGAGGACTTGAAATTTCCCCATCACGAGGACGAAATCGCGCAGAGCGAGGGCGCGACCGGTAAACCGTTCGTGAAATTCTGGCTGCACGGCGCGCACCTGCTCGTCGAAGGCAAGAAGATGAGCAAGTCGCTGGGGAATTATTTTACGTTGCGAGATTTGATGGCCAAAGGTTTCACCGGCCGCGAAGTGCGCTATCTTTTGCTGACCGCGCATTACCGCGAGACGTTCAATTTCACGCTTGATGGTCTGACCGGCGCGAAGACCGCGCTGGCACGCATTGATGAATGTGTGGGCAAGCTGCGCGAACGCGCGTCGGACATGCTGTCGCTGGAAAAAAATCCCGGGCAAAATTCCGTTGTCAGCTTGCTGCCGTCGTTCACCGCCGCGTTGGACGAAGACTTGAACATTTCCAGCGCGTGGGGCGCGGTGTTTGAATGGATTCGCGAAATCAATCGTCGCCTCGCCGAACATTCTTTGAGTCCGACCGCCGCCGAAATGGCATTGATCGAATGGGGGGAAATTAATTCCGTTCTTGGTTTGTCTGAACAGACAAACGGTGTTCTAATGAATTTTTCCATGGGCGATCCTGCGTCTGATTGGTTAGGCGACCCAGACATAATTAAGCTAGTTTTGGAACGCGCCGACGCGAAGAAGGCGAAAGATTTCAAACGCAGCGACGCAATCCGAGACGAATTAAAATCCAAAGGCTGGGTCGTGGAAGATTCGCCCAAGGGATTCAAATTGAAGAAAATTTGAAGATGAAATTTCAAGCGAACATCCAACATCCAACATCCAACATCCAACGCCGAATGGCGGAAAGATTGGATGTTGGATGTTTTGTTTTTTGCATTTTCCCATGAAGGGTTTATTCATCACGTTCGAGGGCACGGAAGGCTGCGGCAAGTCCACGCAGGTCAAATTGCTCGCCGAACGCCTGCAGGCCATCGGGCATCGCGTGCGCACGTTGCGCGAGCCGGGCGGCACGCCCATCGGCGAGGAAATCCGCCACACCCTCAAGCACAGCCTGGAAAACTCCGCGATGACCGCCGAGACGGAACTGCTCCTGATGAACGCCAGCCGCGCGCAGCTCGTCCGCGAAGTCATCCGCCCCGCGCTCGCCGCCGGTGAAATTGTTTTGTGCGACCGGTTTTACGATTCCACGACCGCGTATCAAGGCCACGGACGGCAACTGGATTTGGAAAAAGTGAAAGCCGTCATCGAATTTGCCATCGGTGAAACGAAACCCGATTTGACCTTGTTCCTTCATGTGCCGCCAGAAATAAGCACCGAACGTCTGCGTTCGCGCCAGGCAACTCTGCCCTTTGTGCGCGACCGCATCGAGGAGGCGGATCGGAAATTTTTCGAGCGCGTCGCGCACGGCTTCGGCGTCATCGCCGCGAACGAGCCGCAGCGCGTGAAGTTCATCAACGGCAATCAGGCGTTTGACATCGTCTGCGCCGAAATCTGGAACGTCGTCCATCCCGTCCTGCCCAAGGTCGGGCGATGGTGAATTTTGGAGCGCGGCTGTGTTGCAGACCAGCCGCAGCATTTTCCACCCGCTGCGTCTGGCACTCTGCGCACAGCCGCGCTCCAAAAAAATGCACAGCAAATTTGTTTGCCGGATTCAAACGGCAAGGTAAGTTTGCGTCAGACCATGATTGAAAAAACCATCAGCGAGATTGAGGCGAAGGTTCGCAGCACGGAAGCCGTCGGCGACGAACGCAAACGCGAACTGCTCGAACTGCTCGGCAGATTGAAAACCGAAGTCGGTTCGCTGGCACAGACACACAGCGAACAGGCCGACAGCATCGCTGGTTTCGCGCAGGTCTCCGCGCACGAGGCCACGCGCAAGCAGCAAAATCCCGAATCGCTGCAACATTCCGTCGCCGGCCTGCGCTCGTCGGTCGAAGGCTTCGAGCAGTCGCATCCCAAGCTCGCCCAGATCGTCAACAGCATCAGCAACACGCTGTCGAACCTGGGGATTTGAAAAATTTACGATTGATGATTTACGATTTACGATTTTTCAGCCGGCCGCTGCTGTTCTAAAAATCATCAATCATAAATCGTAAATCATAAATCCTCGCGCGGCTCCAGCATCGCAATCGCCGCCATGATTTCGTCCGCGACCTGCTGGTAAATTTCTTTGAGTCGCGGCTTGGTGCAGGTTTTCGACTCGGCGCGCAGTTTTTCAAAGTTCATCGGCTTTCCGTATTTCACCGCAAGGCGGATCGGCATATGAAATTTCCATTTGCGATTGTAGCACTCAAACGTCCCGAACGTCCGCACCGGAATCACCACCGCGTCCGACTTGATCACGGTCAATCCGATGCCCGAACGCGCCGGTTGCAATTTGCCGTCCTTCGTCCGCGTGCCTTCGGGAAATAAAATGATCGCGCCGCCGGCGAGCAGCCGGTCGAGAATCGCGCGCAAACCCGCCGCGCCGCCGCCGTCGCGATCCACGGGCACGGAATTCCATTTCCGCAGCAGCCAGCCGATGCCGGGATAGCGGAACAAGCTCGCGCGTGCGAGATAATTCATCGGACGATGCAGCCCCGAACCAATGATCGGCGGATCAAGAAAGCTCGCGTGGTTCGAGGCGAGAATGACGCCGCCTTGCAACGGCACGCGCTCGGGATTGAAGACCTGCCAGCGGAAATACACCACATACATCAACCGGAAAAAGCACCAGCCGAAAAAATAGATGGGGTTCATTTTTTAACCACCAAGGCACCAAGTCACCAAGGTCTTGATAAACAAAATCCCACTTCGTGTCCTTGTGGCTTGGTGGTTCATTTTTTTTGCAAAAGACCTTTTTGGATTTCTACCAGCAGCCAACTACTGGTCTCTGCGGAGGTCATTCTGGAATTGTCCAGCACCTTGGCGCCGAGCGCGATCATCAGCGGCGCGGCGGCGCGCTGGCTGTCGCGCTCGTCGCGGGCGGCGAGATTTTCCGGAACGCCGTCGGCGGCGCGGCGGGCGGAACGCTCCTCCAGTTTCGCGTCGAGATAAAACTTGAAATCCGTTTCAGGAAAAACATTCGTGCCGATGTCGCGGCCTTCCATCACGAGATTGCCGAACTGGATGCAGGCGCGCTGTTTTTTCTTCATCCAATCGCGCACCTTCGGAATCGCGGCGACGTGCGACACGGCGGCGGCGGTTTCCGGCGTGCGGATTTCTTTTTCTGGAAAATAGCCGTCCACCAGCAGATGCACGGCGCGCAGATGATTTTTCTCCACGCACTCCAGCGACGTTTTCCATCTGCGGCAGAGCACGGCGACGGCCTTCGCGTCATCCACGTCCACCCGTTTCTGGAGGCAATGCCACGCCAGCGTGCGATACATTGCGCCCGTGTCCACATAAACGTAGCCGAGCGCCTTCGCCACGAGCTTGGCGTTCGTGCTTTTGCCGCTCGCGCTCGTGCCGTCAATGGCTATGACTATCGGATGTTTTTTCAAATTCATTCTCAATCCTGCTCATCCTCGTGCTCATGCTCATCCTCAAAATTGATTTATGAGGATGAGGATGACGATGAGGAGGATTTTATTCCGCAAACAAATCTTCACCGCTCAATTTCCGCGTCCGCTGGCCGTCTTTAATCTCCCAAATCTCCGCGCCCAGACCGTGCGGCGGCGGCGCGGCCAGCTTCTGGAAAAAATTCGGGAACGTCTTCTTCACGCAGGCGGGATTTTTAATTTTTATGCTGGGAACTTTCAATCCCAGAATCGCAAAACACATCGCCATGCGATGGTCGCTGTAGGTTTCAATCTCCGCGCCGTGCAATTCTTCCGGCTTCGCCGGATAAACCGTCAGCGTGTCGCCTTCCTCGACCACTTTCGCGCCACACTTGGTCAACTCCGTCCGCAACGCAACGACGCGCTCGGTTTCTTGAAGGCGCAAACGGCCAAGATCAGGAAACTTCACTGGTTGATTTGTAAATGGAGCAAGAACAATTGCAGTCATAATGCTGTCGCCCAAATCATGAGCGCGGGAAATTTCAATTGGATGAGACGCAACTTCAGCACGAATAAAGACTGTAAAATCCGCATCAATCTGCCATCCGCTTTTGGGCCAGTTTTTGACATTCAATTTTGTCAAATCTGGTTTGCCAACCAACTGAAAGGTTTCAGGTTTGTCCTGAATTTTTACTCTTTTAGCCGACGAAACAAATTTAGAAAACTCGCTGCCGACAAGCAGCCACCCCGCTCCCCAAAAATAACTTCCGCTCGAAGCATCCGGCTCGATTTGAAAAGTTCCACCATTTTTTGGAAACGCTTCAATCAATTTCAAAGTCATCGCCACATAAGGCGATTCCTCTGCGTTCTCGCCAACGACTTCAACTTCCCAATTTCCAACTTTCGCGCACAGCAACAGCGCCGACGCAAACTGCGAACTTTCTTCGATGCTCACCTTGCATTTTTTGGTAGGGACTCGCTGCCGCGCGTCCAGGCTGACCGGCAGGTCAGCCCTACCGCCAAATATTTTCACCGGCAGCTTGTCATTTCCGTTCTCCGATTCAACGCGATAACCGAGTTCGCGCAATGCCCGAAACAACGCCGACTGCGGCCGTTCGTGCATTCGCGGCACGCCGCTCAAGCGATAAACACCGTTACCCAGACAAACGAATGCCGCTAAAAACCGCGCCGCCGTTCCCGCATTGCCGACAAACAGTTCCGTAGGACAGGCTTCCAGCCTGTCACTGACAGGCAAGATGCCTGTCCTACTTTGCGGAATTTTTCCGCCGAGACCTTTGACTTTGATGGTGCGATTGCAAAATTCATCCGGATCACTTTCCACGCGGATTTCAAATCCCAGTTTCTGCAAACACTCGACCATGATTTGCGTGTCCTCGCTCCAAAGCGCGCCGGTGAGCGTGACTTCGCCGTCGGCGAGCGCGGCGAGGATCAGCGCGCGGTTCGTAATGCTCTTGGAACCGGGCACGGTGATTTCCGCGCGCACCGGTTTGTCGAGCGGCACAATTTCGATGAGTTCGGGAAGCGCCATTATTCCGACGACGTTGAAGCTGAACTCAAGCACCAGTTGTCGCGACGCAATTTCGCCGTCGCAAAAAACTTTGAAACCGCTATTGCATCGGACTTTTTCAAGGTGCGTTGAAACTTTTGCAAGTCGGCGATGAAAGCGTCCAGCGACCTTGAAAGATTTTTGCGGTTGGCCAGCGCGATGTCGCGCCACATTTCCGGCGAGCCGGACGCGATGCGTGTCGTGTCGCGAAAACCCGTCGCGCACAGGGCGGCCTGCGTTTTGGGACTGGCCGGATGCAACACCAAGTTTGCCAGCGCCGCCGCGACGAGGTGCGGCAGATGGCTCGAACGGCTCACGAGTAGATCGTGCTGCGCCGCGTCCAGCCGCAGCGTCCGCGCGCCGAGCGATTTCCAAAACTGCTCAAGTTTGCGGACGGCGGCGGCGCTGGATTTTTTTGTCGGCGTGAGCACGCAGACTGCATTGGCATACAAATCTGTTTTCGCCGCCAGCACGCCCATTTTTTCGCCGCCGGCCATCGGATGACCGCCGACAAAATGCGCGCCGGCTTTGGCGACGAGCGATTCCAGTTCGCGCACGACGTCGGCTTTCACGCTGCCAACGTCGGTGACAATCGCGCCGCGTTTGAGCGCCGGCAAAAATTGCTGCGTCAGCGAACGCATCTGCGCGAGCGGGGTGCAAAGGATGACGAGGTCGGCATTGGAAACGGCGGCAAGCAGATCGGTCGTGGCGTAGTCAACCGCCCCGGCGCGTTCGCAATCCTTCAGGCTGGCGGCGCGCCGGACAAAGCCGGCGACTTCCCCGGCGAGCCGGTGCCGCCGCGCGGCCAGCCCGATGGAGCCGCCGAGCAAGCCGACGCCGAGGATGGTGATCTTCCGAAATTGCACGGTGTGAAGGATAGCGGATGAAGGATGGAGGATGGAAGATGAAATGCGCGCTGAAGCAACGGCCCGAAGTCCTCGTCTGGGATTATTTGTTGACGCGGGAAAGGTGAGGAATTACCGGCTCTGAAATTCCTGTCCATCCATCGTCCGCAATTCCCAGCCGGATTGATCCGTCACGATTTTTGCCGCGCCGGAAGTGCGCGTGTAAATCACGGGGATTTTCTTTTGCGTCAGCCGTTCGTGCAAGGCGCGGCTGGCACGGCGCGTGGCGGGGAATTCCGAATCGGCAATGACGATGACGCGCGGCTGAACCGCGTCAATCAAGGCGTCGCACAAAGGTTCGTCATCGTTCGGCAGGCCGGCGACAACGATGTCGGCGCGCAAATCGTTGGTGCGTGAAAGCAATTCATTTTGGCCGGCGCGGCTTAAATCGGCGAGCAGCAGGATGCGTGTGCCGTGAAAATCGCCGCGCAGCACGAGCGGGCTGTCATCGGCTCTGGAAAACCCATTGGTCGAGGCCGGGAACAAAACCTGCCAGCAGCCAATGGTGTCGCCGCAATTCATAATTTTGTGCTGCGGTTCTTGTGGACGGCCACCAAGCAGAGAGCCGCCATCGTCAAATTTGGCAACGGCGTTGCGATAAGCGGTTGAACGAAATTTTGCGCTGCTCGTCCAGAGTTCGCCGACACCGAAAAGCTGGTCGAGCAGTTCCGCGCCGCCGCAATTCTTCGCGTCGCCTTCGGTCAAGACTAGCCGGGGAATGGTGTTCACGCCGTGGGCGCGGAGAAAATCCTTGAGCGTGAACTGGACGGCATTCTCGTTGCCGCAGTTGATGAGCCAGTCGTTTTTGCGTCCGGCGGCGTCCACGAAAACCGCGTGGCCGCCGTTGAGCGGCAGCACGGTCAGGTCGGTTTCATCGCGCGACGACTGCCATTGCCAGAAATAAACGCCGCCGATGAAAAGCAGGATGGCCGCGCCAATAAATTTTCTTCGCGAGTTGGAAAACCAGCCGGTGAAAATGGCGATGACGACGGCGTAAAAAATGGCAATCGTAGCGAGCGACGGTTCGTGAACGTAAAAATAGGAGCCGGGAATTTTCGTGAACTCCGCGCTCACCCACGTCATCGCCACCATGAAAAACCAGGCGGCATTGTTGAACAGTTCCGTGAACCACGGCAGCCAGTGGCCGCAGATGAGCGCGCCGAGATTGGCCATGAGCGCGAGCGTGCCGAGCGGCACGGCAAAGATGTTGGCCAGTGTCGAAACCGGGCTGAACAGGTGAAAATACTTTGCCGAGAGCGGCAGCGAGCCAATCCATGCGGCGAAAGAAAGTCCGCAGTAACGCGCGAATTTTTGCGAGAACCAGAGCGAAACTTTTTTCCAGCGCGGCAGGAGTTCGTCGGGCAGCATCGAATCCTGGCGCAAAACGCGGTCGAAGAATTCATTCAGCGGCGGCAGCATCAGCGCGATGATGAGGACGACGAAAAAGGAAAGTTGAAAGCTGGCTTCAAAAAGCTGGCGCGGTTCCCAGACGAGAATCACAAACGCGGCGGCGGCGAGGGAGTTCAGCAGATCGCCGGGCCGTTTCAGCGCCCAGCCGCCGAGGACGACGGTCATCATCACGGACGCGCGGATGGCGGAAGGTTCCCAGCCGGTGGCGGCGGTGTAAAACCAAATGGTCGGAACCGCGATCGCGCCGCACCACGCGCGCGAAAGGCGCAGCACGCGCAGCAGCGTGACGATCATGCCGGAGAGCAGGGCGATACGGAGTCCGTCAATCGCGAACATGTGCATTGTGCCCGCGCGCAGAAAAGGTTCACTGATGTCGCCGGTGAAGGCGGTGCGCCAGCCGAGCGTCATCGCCCAAAGCAGCCGCAGCGGTTTATCCTCGGCGGGCAGGCCGAGCGCGAGCGTGCCTTTCGCCCAGTTCAAAAAGCGGTCGGTGAGCGGCGGCTTGAGCCGATGGGGTTCGAGCAGTTTCCAATCATTGGTCGAACTGGTTTTGAGTTCGTAATAAATTCCGCGCGTGGCCAGATAATTTTGATAGTCAAAAAGTCCTTCAGCGAGCGGCGGTGGTGGTGGCGCGATGACGCCGGAGATTTGCACCGGCTGGCCGGCGAAATATTCCGGTGCAAGCACGTCCGGCGTGGAAACAATGATTTCGCCGCTGGCCGGAGAAAAATTTTCATCGCGGCGGATTTCAGAAACGCGGACGCGCACGACGCTGTGCCATTTTTCCTGATCGTCCTGTTCGATGATTTTCAAGTGCGGTGTCTCGGCCAATTTTCCGCGCACGGTGACGATGGCGGCGCGGTTGCCGAGCTGCGCTCGCAAATCGTTTGGCGAAACGACGGCGGTGCGCGTTTCGAGATTGGTCCAGCCGGCAAAAATCAGCAAAAGCCAGATCAACTGAAGACGAAGTTTTTTGAGGACGAGGACGAGGAAGAGGACGAAGAATGAGGAAACAAACAATGCGTCGAGCGGCAGGCAAAAAAGTTGAGCGAGCAGCAGGCCGGCGGCGTAGGCAAGGACGACAGCGGCGAGCGGACGGTTCATTTTAGCGGCGTTGGAAAATTCTTTTGCCAGCCCACAGTAGTAACAGCCCGATTGTGCCGCCAAGTGTGTCAATCAGCACGTCGGTGACTTGAGGTGTGCGCGTGGCCACAAAAATTTGGTGAAATTCATCACTGGCGGCGTAGCAAAAAACGATGGCGAGCGCGAGTCCCGCTTCGTCCCATTTCCATCCGCCTGTGCCTGACTCCGGCAAATTCGGATGACGCAGATTTTTTTTCTTTGTCCGGTGAATCGCGCGCCAGAGGAGCAGTGCAAGGACGGCGTATTCGGTCAGGTGTCCGCATTTGCGGAAGGCGTGGTGGATCATCTCGACGTGCGGCTGCAACATCTGCGGGAAGAGCCAATGCAGCAGCGGCTCAAACAGCGTGGAGGAATGCTGATACGATCTGGCGTCGGCGGAGGCGGTGAAAATCAACGCCATCCACAAAATCACGGGGAGCCAGTATTTCAAAAAGGTTCGCAGCATCGGCACCGGATGAAAACTGGAATCAGCGCTGGCGGCAATCAGAAATTGAAGCTTCACATCCATTCACAAAGCATTTGCCATTGCCAATTGACGCCGCTTTTGGCACACAAAAGCCCCGATGAAAAAAACGATTGTCATTTTTGCGCTGGTGCTGACGGCGCTGGCCGGACGCGCGGCGCTGCCGGAGCCGGACTTGATCGCGCAAATCCATTTTGCCGGTGCGCAAAAAATTTCCGCCGAAAAAAATTTCAGTTCGTTCACAAATGAATTCTGTTCCGCCGAGGCGCTGGCCTTGCGCAGCCAGGTTGCAGACAAACTTGCGCCGTGGCTCGCGGGCTGGCTGCAGGCAAAACTCGGCGTGACGGTGCCAGACGGCGCGGCAAAGCTGCGTCCGCTGCTTGACGATTTGCAGAAATCCGAATGGTTTCTTGAGGCGCGGGCGGCGGCGGATGGAAAGCCCGAAGTGGCCGTCGCCATCAAACTGGAGGCTGGTCGCGCACAAGTCTGGCAGTCGAATCTGAAGCCGTTCTTCGGCTCGGCCACATTCAATCAGTCCGGCCGCTGGCTGATTTTTGATTCCGCTACAGGCAATCTCGGCAGCAGCGTCGCGCAAAAAATTTCCGCGCCGCCGGCCGGCTGGCTCACCGTGGACGTGAACTGGCCGCGCCTTGCTCGCTGGTATCCAAAGTTGCACGAACTGGGACTGCCGGAAACACAGTTCACCGTCACTGCGCCGGATGCGAACCTGCACGTTGACGGCAAATTTTTCTTTCCCGAAAATCTGCCGCTGAACCTGGCGGACTGGCAACTGCCGACGAATGTGATTCACGCGCCGTTCAACAGCTTCACCGCCGTGCGCGGGTTTGCGTCGTGGCTGAAATCACAGGAGTGGGCGCAGGTTTTCCAAATCACGCCCACACCGGACCAGGCTTTCATCTGGGCGCTGTCGGGCATGCCGTTCCAGACCTTTTTGGCGGTGCCGGTTCCAGATTCGGCGGAGGCGCTGACGCAGGCTTACGCGCGGTTGCAGCCGGTTTTTGATCCGGCAAAGACGGCGGCCCATTTTATGTCTCCGTTCAATTTGTCTGAAACCAACGGTGAAGTTACTTTGGCGGGTGTGCCATTTGCCGCGCCGTTCCTGCAGGCGGTAAATAAACCGGGCGGTCAGTTTCTGCTGGCCGGGGCTTTTGAAAATTCACCAGTTGGACGCCCGCCGCCGGCGGAACTGTTTCAAAGGCTGGCGGCGAAAAACCTTGTGTTCTATCATTGGGAAATCACCGCCGAACGGGAGCCGATGCTGCTCAATTTGGGCCAGCTTGGTCTCATGTTGACCCAGCACCGGCAGCTTGACGGAGAATCCGCCGCGTTCAAATGGGTCGCCAAAATCACTCCGACGCTCGGCACTACTGTCACCGAGGTCACAAAAAACGCGCCGGATCAAATGACCTTCACGCGCTCGGCTCCGGGCGGATTCACCGCCTTTGAACTGCTTGCCCTGGTGAACTGGATTGACGCGCCGAATTTTCCCGGCTGGGATCTGAAAGTGCCGCCGCGTCCGCAAAGAATCCGGCGGCCCAATCCAAACGCTCCGGTCGCCAGGCCGCCGCCCGCGCCGGCACCGGCCCATTAAATTTTATGCTCAAACTTGGCGTCAACATTGACCATGTCGCGACCATCCGCGAGGCGCGTTATCGCGGTCGCGGTTTTGGCGAACCGGATCCGGTTGCGGCGGCGCGGATTTGCGAGGCGGCGGGCGCGCACGGGATCACCGCGCATTTGCGTGAAGACCGGCGGCACATCCAGGATCGTGACGTTTGGAAATTGCGCGAAGTCGTCCAGACGCGGCTGAACCTGGAAATGGCCAACGCGCCGGAGATTGTTTCCATCGCGCTGAAATTGAAGCCGGACATCGTCTGCATCGTGCCGGAACGGCGGCTGGAAGTGACCACCGAAGGCGGACTGGACGTGGTCGCCGCCGAAAAATCCCTGACCGAGACGCGAAAAAAAATGAACGACGCAGGAATTGAAGTGAGTTTGTTCATCGCACCGGACGAACAGCAGATTGCCGCCAGTGCGCGGGTTGGCAGCCAGTTCATTGAACTGCACACCGGCCAGTTCGCGGAACAATTTCGCGACCAGGCAAAAGGCGAATCAGAATTGCAACGCCTCATTTCCGGCGCGAAACAGGCGCACGCACTGGGCTTGAAAGTGAACGCCGGGCACGGATTGAATTGCGAAAATCTGCCGCTGCTTTTCCGCGTGCCGCATCTGGTGGAATTGAACATCGGCCACAGCCTCGTGGGCCGCGCGGTTTTTGCCGGGCTGGAAACCGCCGTCAAGGAAATGCTGCGCCTGATGGAAAATTATCGCGGAGCTTGAAAAATCAGCGCAGACATCCCACCTGCTTCCGATGGGATGCTTTGATAGGTATGTGTTCCTACGTCGTGCTGCGGAACACTGTTCACAGCGATAGTTTCCCTCTTTTTGAAAACACGGTCATCCGCAAGCGGTTGCTGAAGGAGCTTGGCGCAAAGGAAATCCCACAGTCCGCGAATCGGCTGCTTGCGCCCATCGAGAACTTTTGAGAAAGTGGCTACATGAGATTGACGCTTGCCAACCGTGTCTGTGCCATTGCTTACGGTATCAATCGTTTTCGTGCCATAACTCTAGCACAAGTCAATCCCACAGAAGCAGAATCTATTGGTTTGCCAATAAAATAAAGGTTGCCGGTGTGGCGAAATGGCAGACGCACAGGACTTAAAATTGGATTTTGACCACTTTTAAGCGGTTTCTTATCGTTTCATTAAACGTGCATAGAACTATTGATTATATTGGTTAAAACTCATTTTCAGGCGATTAAAAAAGTGTTTTTGAGGGCTTCGATTGGAAGTGGCAAAGTGTAGCAAAAAGTGTCGCAATTTTTTATCTGAAATTTTTCACTTTTTTGACTTCGGAAATTTTTTGGCAAACAAATTTTATGTGCTCTTGGTTGCGGGCACTTTATGGACTTGGGCGAACTCGCCCGCGCTGGCGCGGTGATGAAATTCGTCAATTGATTCTTGGGTGAGATATTGTCTGCCAGCGATGTTGACAGTTTTTAGCCAGCCCTTCTTGCGCCAGCGCCAGGCTGTGCAAGGAGTCACGCCAACCTGATTCAGCCATTTGGACAAACTGATGACTGCCGCATGAGTCATAATTGTTATTCCTTGATAAAAGTGACGGTGACGGCGGTGATATGGGTTTTCAACGCGGCGGCGTAACGCCGGTCCGCCGACTTCACAAATTTCAATTCGTATTTCTGAATCGCCCGCATAAGAGTCTTGAGGCCGCTGCCCAGCACCGTGACTTCGGCTTTGACAAAGCGGATTACTAATTTTTCGGATGGAGCATCGGGCTCGCGTTCCAGCGCGGGATTGGAAGTCCACTCGGCATACAGGAATTGGGCGTAAGGCAGTTGATAACTGCGTTCGTCGTCGGCAAGCGCGTTGAGCGCGGCCACGGCGGGATCAATGTCGAAACAAAGATTGTTGTGCGCGCTAGACGCTGATGCCGCGTCGGGGTTGGCGTTGGTGTTCATAGGATGATTCATGGGTTTGTTGGATGTTTTTACGGGGCGAAAAGGATTGCGTGACGCGCTGGCGGAATTGTTTTATGAAACGATTGCCGCGCTGCAAAATGTTCTGGATGAATTTCTGCCGATCAATGTGCGGAATAACTTCCACAGCGGCCAACCGCGCACTGGAACGGGTGACGTGCGAGCGTAACAATTCAGCATCGTCAGTGAAAACTTGGCAGCGTTCGCGTCCGCGCGAAATGCTGACATAAAATTGTTCCTGATGGACGGCGGGCAGCGAACGCGAGGATGCGACCACTAACACTTCATCCACCGTCTTGCCTTGGGCGGCATGGGACGTGACGGCGTAGCCATGCGTGAACGTGCGATAATTTTCAGGAATGACCCGGCCATCTGCCAGCAAAACGGAATCACCCTGAATTGCCTTCACCTCGACGAGTTCGCCATTCACAAACTTCTTCTGCCAATTGGATTGCAGCAACAGTTTGTCTCCGGCGGCGACTTTCAATTTCCGTTTCTCCCCCACATCAAAGCAGGCGGAGCCTGCACACAACTTAAAAACACTTTCAGAACCATCGGCGCGTTGAACTTTAATTGAATCATTTTCGACGGCGGCCACAGCAACCGTTTCGCCTTTGTCAAAACCGGCTTTTCGCTGGTGAAATTGTATTGCCATGCCGGGACGATATTGCCCCGCATCGCGCTTCTGCGCTTCCGTCCACGACAGTGAATCAAAAACCTGAAATTCTTTTTCATCACCGGCCAGACGCCCGGATGTTTTCAATGTGTCACGGATTTTCTCCGTCACCGCCTCGATTTCATTCCACGTTGGCGCGACCAGCAGAGCGGATTGGTTCCGTTCCAACGCCTTCAGATACGCCTGCGCAGCCGAGTCGTGAAGTTTGTCATTTGGAAATTCTGCAACCGCGCCCATGCGTTCCAGTTGTGCGAACGCTTCAGTTGTTCGTTTCTGTGCCGCCAGTTCGACGGCTTTGCGATATTCGGCACGACGTTGACGACGGATTCGAGTCAACTGGCCGGATTGAAAACTGGATTGTTGCTCCAAAATTCGCAGCGCATCACCACGCACCACCGAACCGTGCTGGCCCGTATCGCCTGACAGAACAATGCGCGCGTCACCGGCCATCTCAAACAGCCGTTTCATGTCGTCAATGCCGACCGCACCGGCTTCATCGAGGACAACCAACTGCCTTTTGGATAGGGCGGGTTTTGATTGCAACAAACTTTGCAGCGTAACCGCCTCAAATCCTTCCTTCCGCAAAACCTCCGTTACCGCCGCTGTCGGCGCGCAGAACAGCGGTTCAATCTTCACTTCAGCGCAGGCGTTGACCAGTTCGCGCAACACCGTGGTTTTGCCCGTGCCGGCCAGCCCACGGATGCCGGTGATGCGGTCGTTGGTTTTTAGGACGTGCAAAATTGCCCGTTGCTGGTCTTCGCCGAGCCATCTGGCAGGTTGATAATTCGCGTGCAGCGGCACGACCATGTCACATCCGGCATTGACCGTCTGGATCAACGCCAGTTCCGTTGCCAAAATCTGCCGCGTGGAAAAACCATATTGTGTTCGCACCAAATCCGGCGATTGACTCACCGTTGTTTTTAGCCTGGGCAAATTTACTTCGCCTGGACGCCGCGAAAGCGCAACCGCCATCAACTCATGCTCCGGCGCGACGGAGTTGCGCTCGAAAACATGAGCGATGGCATACGCCAGCATTTTAGGTTCGTTGTTTGAATCCGATAAGATTCGTCCAATTCGTGCGGATGCCGAAACTCTGCGGAGCGATTGCACTTCATCCGAAGATAATTGAGCCAGTTGATGTTCACGCACTTCAGCGGTTGAGATGCCTTTGAGTTTCTTCGCGCGGCTTTGATGCACCGCATGGGAAATTTCGGTGTTGGTAAGTTTGCGACCCAGCTTTCGTTCTATTTCTTTCACTGCCTGGTCACGCTGCTGCGCGCGCTTGGAAAATTTCTGCAACACCTTGTCATTCACACCTTCGATCTCAAAACCGTGTTTCGCCGAGCGGATGCGATAGCCGATGGCCAGAATTTGTTGCGCCAATTCATTCCGATATACCGCCGTGGCATAGCGGATCGCGTCATACATCGGTCGGGCTTGAAGCGCCTTCCAACTTTGTTCGCGCTCATCAAATGTGGCGTTGAACACGGTGCAATGCGTGTGCAACAACGGGTCAAGTTCGCGGGAACTGTCATGGACAAACGCGGCAGCGACCAGATTGCCGGTCATGCGATCACATTGGCTGCCATTCTTGCGAATGCGGGTTGCCGCGAAAGTTTCAAGTTCGCCAAAAGCAATACGCATCGCTTCCTCATGCGCCGCCACCAATCGTTTATCATTCATTGTCACCGCCAGCACCGACACGGACTTGGGCGGTGAGCAGGTGAAATCGAAAAACACCCGGCGCTGGTCTTTCGCGTTCTGTCTCAAGGTCAGTTGTTCTCCAGTCTGCGGATGCTGGTTTTCACAAAGCGCGTGAAATTGTTCGCGCGTGACCTGCCCGCTCAAACCCAATCGTTCCGCGCCCGTGCCGATCCACTGGCCGGGTCGGATTTCACCGGCGGCGTAATAATCGTTCTGTGCCAGATGCTCGTCGAAGTAGCTCTCGGCATCGGCCAGATTCTTATGGGCAATGGCTGTGAACATAAAACGCGACATTATCTGTTTTGCAAAAAAGCTTTGTTCGTTTTCCAAACAACTTTTAATTTCCCGAATATTTTCATTTTTCGTTTTGTTATTTTACGCGAAGGCGAATCGCCAAAGTTGTCTTTGGGACACAAAATGCGGCTCCCGTCTTGCCGCCCCATCGAGTCAATCACATGGCTCAATGCACCTTCATCACCCACTCTGCCAAAAATCGCCGCACTTAATGTTCAAGCGTTGAACAAAATGATTCATGGCCCATTTTTCCAGATTGCCGAGTCCGGTTTGTTCCATTTTGGAACATACTGATCCACGACTTTTGAAAATTTATAGCTGTCAGCCCAGCGGAATTCGGAGCGGCGAAGTTGCAAGCTTTGCAAGAAATGAAAATGATTTCGATGTTTGCACCAGAGTAACCCACCTGCTATTCGTCCTGCGTGGCAAAGAATTATCCTTCTCGAATCGTTTGCTTGAGTGCCGAGGCGGTAGAAATTATTTATGCTCTCGGTTGTGGCAACCGGATTGTCGGCGTCACCGGCTTCGCCGTTGAACCACCTGCCGTGAGGCGCAAACCTCGTGTCAGCGGATTTTCCAGCGTCAACTTTGACAAGGTGGACGCGCTCAAGCCCGATCTCGTTATTACATTTTCCGATGTGCAGGCGGAGGCGGCGAAAGAATTGATCCGGCGCGGGCATACGGTGCTGGCGACCAACCAGCGTTCGCTGGCCGAAATTTTCGAGACGATTTTGTTGATTGGCCGCGTCATTGGGCGCGAAGCGCTGGCGCAAAAACTCGCGGACAAAATGCGCGCGGAGATTTTCAGTAGCCGTTTGCGTAAATCAAAACGCCCGAAAGTTTATTTCGAGGAATGGAACGACCCGTTCATTAGCGGCATCCGTTGGGCGGGTGAATTGATTGAGGCGGCGGGAGGCAAAGATATTTTTCCTGAATTGCGAAACCACTCACGCGCGCCCGACCGGGTTGTGACCGGTGATGAAATCATCCGCCGTCAGCCGGACATCATCATCGCAAGCTGGTGCGGCAAGAAAGTCAACTTCAATGAAATTTGCCAGCGACCCGGCTGGGATGCAATTCCGGCGGTTCGCAATGGCCGCGTTCATGAAATCAAATCCGCACATATTCTCCAGCCCGGACCAAGTTTATTGAAAGGTTTTCGGCAGTTGCGCGAAATCATAAACACCCAGTCCGCCAAAACGGGTTAAACCATTCGGAAAGACGCAAACTTTGGCAGCAAGAAGCGGGTGGTTGTGATTATTCCCTCGTAGTAGAGTTCCTGCATGAACGATTACGAACGGATTGCGCGCGTCATCCGGTATCTGGATGAAAGCCACGCCGACCAGCCCAACCTGACAACGCTCGCCCGGCACATTGGTTTGAGCCAGCATCACTTTCATCGTTTGTTCACGTCTTGGGCAGGCATCACACCGAAGGATTTTCTCCAATGTCTCACGCTCACTCACGCACGGGAAATGCTTCGACAGGGCAAAAGCGTTCTGGATGCAACTTTGGATACCGGGCTTTCCAGCCCCGGTCGTCTGCATGATCTGTGCGTCAGCCTGGAAGCCGCTTCGCCCGGTGAAGTGAAGTCGGGCGGCGAAGGGTGGACAATTACCATCGGTTTTGCTGGCAGCCCGTTTGGCAAATGTCTGGTGGGCGAAAGTCATCGAGGCATCTGCCATCTTTCATTTGTCGAGTCAGGCGACAAAGCTGCTTTGAACACATTGAAAGCACAATGGCCGCGAGCACGGTTGCAACAAGACAACGCCGCCGCCAGCCAACTTGCCAATCGCATTTTCCATTCGAAGACAGTTGGAAATTCATCAGTGCCATTGCGCGCCTTCGTCCGTGGCACCTCGTTTCAAGTGCGCGTGTGGCGGGCGCTGTTGCAAGTTCAAAGCGGCGCGTTGGTGAGTTATGGAGGATTGGCCGCAGCGCTGGATCAACCGACTGCCGCCCGTGCCGTGGGATCAGCCGTGGGACAGAATTCGCTGGCATATCTCATTCCGTGCCATCGCGTGATTCGTGAAACAGGAGTAATTGGTGATTATCGGTGGGGACAGGTTCGCAAACGGGCAATCCTCGCATGGGAAAATTCACCTCGTATCGCTGCAAAGTCGAAATCCTCCGCCTGACAATTTTATGAGTTCACAATAATTGCAATTTTTGAACCTCCGAAACATACCCGCGCGTTTGACGGCTGAAGAAGCCGCTTGGTTCCTTGGTTTTGCGCCGCACGCCATGCCGATTTTAGTTGCGGCGGGACTGCTAAAGCCTCTTGGCCAGCCAGCTCAAAATGCCAACAAACATTTTGCCACGGCAACCCTTTGCGAACTGAAACAAGACACCCATTGGTTGTTTCGAGCCTCGAAAGAAATCATGCAATATTGGCGGACGAAAAACGGGAGAAAGAACGGTCAGCCTGTGCCCATAGACGGTCAATGATGAGAAAGTAGCCAATTTGCAATGTCTGCGACGCTCACAAAAAATCCATCTGACCGCACCAAAAATATGGTGGGGCCGAAGATTCGTAAACTGCGATCTGCTCGTGGCCTTTCACAATCCAAGCTGGCTATGCGGCTTCAACTCGACGGGCTGGACGTCAGCCGTGACGTGCTCGCTCAAATGGAATGCCAGAGTCACTGCATCCGGGACAACCACATTTTTTATTTTGCCCGCGTTCTGGCGGTGAATGTATCCGAAATCTTTGCCGAGTTGAAAAAATGAAAAGTTGTGATGAAGCCGTCACAACCTTTTTCCCGCACAATGGCATAATGCAGCAAATCATTATGAATGCCAGCGAATCAAATGCAACCGAACCGCCAAATCAGCGGATCGCCTATTCCATTCCCGAAGCCGCCGAGATGCTGGGCTTGGATTATTTCAGCGTCTATCGGCTCGTCCAACGGGGGAAATTGAAGGCGTGCCGGGCGCTGCGCGGGAAGTTTCTCATCTCGCGCACGGAACTCTTTCGGCTGTTGAATACAGAATAGAGAACAATTGCAGAAAGGGCATTCACACTCCTTGATTATCTTCTTATCAAGATGCAATGATTGAAAGAAAGTTCATTATTCTTCCGAATATAACTTGACTGTAACCATGCTTCTATGGTATTCGTCTTCCCGTTCGATGAAAACTAGCTTAAACATATCAACTACGAGTTGGCCGATTATGTCGGTCGCGAAAGCGACACGTCATAGCCGGTTAAGCCAGGGTTGTGTGTTTAGCCTTGGCCTATCCATCGCGTATTCCGGGCAAAAGCCGGAAACCAATTTGGATAATCTGGAGGCAAGCAGGTAAAGAGTCGAAAACCGAATTTTCATACCCTGCTTACCCCGTGTAGGCAGGGTTTTTTATTTCCCTGCATAACTTGGCAGTGTGAAAGTAACCAAACGAAAGAGTGGTAATCTGTGAACAAGAAAAAAACGACGTCTCGATGATGTCTGACAGCACAAAACTAAAAATGGCGCAGAGGATGCAAAACTCCTCACCGGTGGGGTCTGCCCACAAGTCGCTCATAAGCGCGCCGGGATGGTTTGAAACGCTTTTACATATTAAGGGCTTCGCAGGAGGTGTGCCCATAAACACCGAAACAACCGCCGTGAAACCGCGGGTTGGGATCGAATAGATCACCAAGAGGTGTTTGTTCTTTATTGAAATGGCACGGG
>Ga0208849_1000846_pt1 | contig 25146 bp, 19 predicted proteins | sample NGESurdeep072012_10_FD_184470 | JGI IMG/M metagenome (GOLD analysis project Ga0208849, IMG submission 184470) | Arctic peat soil microbial communities from Barrow, Alaska - NGEE Surface sample 53-3 deep-072012 (SPAdes) | ecosystem: Environmental > Terrestrial > Soil > Wetlands > Peat ... | reverse complement strand
CAAAGTGGGTTTCAGGTTAGCTATTCCGCGACGCAGTAAGCGCCGCAATCGTGGACAGCCGCCCGTATTCGTGCGCCGCAGATTCCTGCGCATCAGTCCGTCTTCGTGGGCCGCGAATCGTCTTCCTGGGCCGCAGACTCAAGGGTCGCGTTTCCTGCGCCACAGATTCCCGCGCATCAGCCCAGCTTCGTTGGCCCCGGATTCTTGCGCATCAGACCGACTTCGCGCGCAGAATTTTCGTAAATCTGGACAGAATCAACGCAAACCCGGGCAAAATCCACCTGAAACTAAGCAGAATTGCCGGCAGCCCGACGCTTCCTCAGCGTTCATGCAGGACGAATGGTGCGGAGACACCGGCATAAGGGCCGCGACTCCTACCACTGCAAACGCTCCAATTCTTTAATTGGATTTGGCTCCTCAGGTAGGACTCGAACCTACAACCCTTCGGTTAACAGCCGAATGCTCTGCCATTGAGCTACTGAGGAGTGTGTGGCGCCTGATTGTCCTCTCCTAAGTTAGCAAACCTCATGGACTGCGTCAAAAGCGCCGCAAGCGGCGGCGGTCGGGCAAAATGCCCATTCCGTACCCCTCATCGAAAACGGTCGGAAACGATACCATGAGAACACACCAGGAGGAGGCGAAATGCCCCGGATTTCCCGCGTCGACCGCAGCCAATTGGCCCCCGAAATTGCCGCTCTTTACGACAACGCCTTTGCCCTGCGCGGCAATGTGCCCAACATGTTCCGCGTTATGGCCCACCGGCCCGAAATCTACTCGACCATGCAAGCGCATTTTGCCGCCGTCCTGAATACCGGCACCGTTCCCACCAAACTGAAAGAGCTGATCATCGTCCGCACCAGCCAGGTGAACGAAACGCCCTATTGCCTGGCCAGCCACACCATCCTCGCCCGCAACCTCGGCTTTACCGACGAACAGCTTTCCCACTTGGCAGACTGGGCCCAACGCGACGACTTCACCCCCGCCGAAAAGGCCGCGCTGCGTCTCGCCGAAACCGTCACACGCAATGCCAACGCCGTTACAGACGAGCAGTTCGCCGAGCTGCGCGGCTTCTATTCCGAGGGCGAAATCGTCGAGCTGCTCTGCGCCATCGGTCTCTTCAACTACTTCAACCGCTTCAACAACGCGCTCAAAATGGAACCGACCAAGCCCGGCGAGGGCGGCGCCACGCAACAAACGCCCGTTGCCGCCGTCTCAGCACCCTAACGCCGGTTGCCCCATCCTTTTCGTTCGACGCGGCGAACGAAAGGATGGGAAATCAACAAATTTTTTCGCGCGAACTCTGGCCCAACCTCAAGGAGTGTCTTCGACGCATGAACCTTCAACTTCCCCCAGGCACTTTCACCGCCTATCTCTTCGATTGCGACGGCACCATCGTCGACTCCATGCCGCTCCACTACATCGCGTGGAAGCAGGCCCTCGGCGAGTGGGGCTGTACCCTCGACGAAGATCTCTTTTACTCCTGGGGTGGTAAACCTCCAGTCGAAATCGTCGAGGCGCTCAACCAGTTGAGGGACCTGAAAATGCCCATCGAAGCCGTCGCCGAGCGCAAGGAAAGCCTCTACTATTCCCTTCTCCCGCAACTCAAGCCAGTTCCGGAAGTTCTCGCACACATCGACGCCCAACATGGCCGCATCCCATTTGCAGTTGTCTCCGGCAGCACCCGCGAGTCGATCGTTAAGTCGCTCACCACAGTCGGCCTTCTCGACCGGTTCTCCATCCTCGTCGGCTCCGAAGACTACACCCGCTCCAAGCCCGCTCCCGACGCATTCCTCACCGCCGCCGCTCGCCTCGGCATCGCCCCCAAAGATTGCCTCGTCTTTGAAGACACTGACATGGGAATTCAGAGCGCAACCGCCGCCGGAATGGCCTCCGTCCGCGTTCCTCAGCCACGCGAGCGCCGCAACGGAACCACTGCCGCATCGCCTGCGTAGACTGGACAGGAAGTTTGAATCCTCAGGAGACTGCTTTGTCTGCGATCGCCCCAGAAAAGCCCTTGCACGCCAAGCCCTCGCCCGCCGCTGCCCGCAAGTCCGACCTCGCCATCCTCCTCGGCATCGCCGCCGCCATCGCGCTCCTTCATCTCCTCACCAACAACCGCTACGGCTTTCATCGCGATGAACTTCAGTTCCTCTCTGACGCGCGCCATCTCGACTGGGGGTTCGTACCCTACCCGCCATTCACACCATTCATCGAGCACATCGGCCTCGAGCTTTTCGGTGTGTCGGTCGTCTGGCTCCGCCTTTCTGCTGTCTTTGCGCAGGCCGCAGTTGTCGTGCTCGCCGGTCTCATCGCCAAACATCTCGGCGGCGCGCGCCTCGCTCAGGTCACGGCCGCCCTCGCAGTCGGCTTTTCTCCTGTCGAGATCTTTGAAGGCCACGAATTTCAATACACTTCGTTCGATCTCCTCTGGTGGGTACTCGCCGCTTACTTCATCGTCCGCCTCCTCAAGTCGGAAGACCCTCGCTGGTTCCTCGCTGTCGGTGCCGCGCTGGGTCTTGGGCTCGAAACCAAATACTCCATCCTCTTCTACATCGCCGGCATTCTCGTTGGACTCGTTCTCACTCCCGCGCGCCGCTACCTCCCCACCGGCTGGTTCTGGGCCGGCGTCACTCTCGCGCTCCTCATCTTCCTGCCTAACCTCATCTGGCTCGCCCGCCATGACTGGATTTCCTACACCTTCCTCCAGCACATCCATATGCGCGACGTCGGCGAGGGCCGCGCCAAAGGGTTCCTCACCGGACAATTCTTTATCTGCGCCAACCTCGCCGCCGCGCCACTCTGGATCGCCGGCCTCATTGGCTACTTACGTGACCGCCGTTACCGCATGATCGCCGTTATGTATCTGGTCCCGCTCGCAGTGTTCTGGATCAGCAAGGGTCGCCACTATTATGTAGCCCCGGCTTACCCCATGCTTCTCGACATGGGTGCGGTCCTCGCTGAGCGCTGGCTGCGCACGCTCCCGCGCTGGGGTCGTCTCACCGCAGCGTCCATCTACTTCGCAGGCTTCGCTTTTATTTCCGTCTTCGAATGCGCGCTGCTTCTTCCGCTAGCAACAGGTGGCCCACTCAAGCAATACGCTCTCAACCACAGCTACGACCTGCGCGAAGAAATCGGCTGGAACGATCTCGTCCGCACCGTCGCTCAGATTCGCGACTCGCTTCCGCCGGACCAGCAGGCCCATCTAGGCATTACCACCGGGAACTATGGCGAATACGGAGCCATCGACGTCCTCGGTCGCGCCTATGGGCTGCCCGAGCCGATTGGCACCACCAACTCCGAATGGTTCCGTGGCTTTCCCACGCCCCAGCCCACCACGCTCATCGTCATCGGGCTCACGCGTAAGCAAGCCGACTCAATCTTCACCGGCTGCCGCTGGGCCGGCCACAACGGCAACTCCGAAGGCGCTCTCAACGAAGAAAGCCAATACCACCCCGATATCTTCGTCTGCGGCCCTCCGCGCATTCCCTGGTCGGAGCTCTGGAAAGAACACAAAGACTTCGGATGATGTTTTCTCGCGTGGCCGCGCCGTGCCTCTACTGCAGAGGTATTCTTCGTGGTTTTTCTGGACCGGGAAATAAGCCCGCGAAGCGGGCGTCAGACGATAGCCCCAGGCGTGAGCCTGGGGTTCATCGCAACCGAAGCCGCCAAGCCCGCTTAGCGGGCGAAAGAATCACAACTCCGTGTCCGTCACCTTCACGTTCTCAGGAAAGGGTGAGATAGAGCGCAAACCCGGCTGACTCGCTAATACAGCAGCACCGCCACCCGATACGCACTAAACGATCCCCCCGAAGTTTGCGCCGGGCAACTGCCCACCGCCGCCTGCCGATATTTGCCGCTCACGAGCCGATCCGCCAGCGCCTGCGGAAGCTGCGACAGGTCCGCCTCCTGCCAGCGCATCACGAAACGCGGCATCGGTCCGCCCGACCCGACCGATGCGCGCGGCATTCCCTCATCCGTAGCGCAAGCCTCTCGTGCCAAACCCGGGTCGCGCAGAATCACCACTCCGCTTACGCGAATCAGAGCCGCCGCCCGCGCCTCCACCTGCGCAGCGCTCAACTGCTCCACGCCCCGCGAATAGTCGGCCACGGCATACAGTGAGCCATGAGCAGCCACCACCGCTATTCCCACACGATCCACATCCGGGCTGAGCAAGTTTGCCCGATGCCCCGGCGAATGCATCCACTGCTCGTGGATCGTATCGGCCGACGGCCCCATGGCGACATTCTCCTCAATCACGCTGTAGCGCGCGCCCGCCTGCGCCGTCCGCGTGCTCAGGTCTGGCTCGCCGTTGTATTGGTGCGAAATCGGTCCTTCCGCCGCCATGCGCAAGCAGTGTTGCAGCGCCGCGTCGGCCAGAGCCGGATCCCAATCCAGGCGACCCACTCCCGCCTCCGCGCGCGCCTCGTTTGCCAGCGCACGAATCTCTTCTGCCTCCGTCGGCAGGTTGCCTGAGGCTCTATCCGGCGCCGCTGAACTCCGCTGCGCGATACCGGCCGTAGGCATCGCCAGCGCCGCAAACACAAAAATCCCCTGTGCAAGAGCTCTCATCTCCACTTAAACCCCATTTCTTCTCGCGTGTCGCTGTGTTCTTTTCTTGAGTGCTGCTCAATAGCCCTGCCCTTCGCACGTTTTTGTTTTATGCGGGGAAAACGGCAGCGAAATCCCGCATGGAAATGCGCCGCCCGGTCACATTTCCCCTGTGACATTTCTAAGACGGGACCGGATCTTCCGGCTCGGCCTGCGCGCTACTGAGAGCAGGTCTTCCCTCATTGAGATTGTTACGCCGTACGACCAAGGGGAAAAGAAGAAGTGCCGGCAATCCCACGACGCTCGTCATCACGAAGAACCATGCCCAGCCCATCTTCTCTGACAACCATCCCCCTGAGGAGGCCACAACAGTACGACCGAGCAATGTAATCGAGGAAAGCAGCGCGTACTGAGTCGCTGTCGCCGTGAAGACGGGCGAGCATAGGCTTGAAATATAAGTGATCAGCGCGGTCCCTGCCATTCCGCCCGTGATGTTCTCGGCGGTGACACATAAGGCTAGATAGCCGATGTGATGTCCACCCACAGCCTGCAGGACAAAAAACAGGTTTCCCGCCGACTGCAATATCCCACAAAGGATTAGCGAGCGGAGGATTCCGTACCTCGTCGTCACCACTCCGCCAAGCATCACCCCGACCACAATGGAGAAAAATCCGAACACTTTCGATGCGGCAGCGATCTCAGGTAGAGAGAATCCCAACGATATATAGAGAGGCGTCGACATCACTCCCGCCATCGCCTCGCCCAGCTTGTACCCGAAGATGGCGATAAGAATGACGGGCCAAAGCGGCCGTTGCATAAAATCGCGAAACGGACCGATGACCGCTCTCGAAAGCGCGTGGCGAACCGCATCCCAGCCCGATTCCACCGCGCGCGGCGTTTCCGTCGGCACCTTCGGTTCCGGGGCCAGCAAGAACACCACGACCCCTGCCGCGACGAGCGCCGCCATCGTGGCATAGGCCGCGAACCACCCGGCATAGTCCGCGATCAACAGGCTGCCTGCCCCGGAAACCAGCATGCCGACACGGTAGCCGGCTTGAATCATTGAAGCCCCGGGAGCCTGCTGATCCGCGTTCGTGCTCTCTACTCGCCAGGCATCGATCACAATGTCCTGGCTCGCCGATAGAAATGCGACCACCAGCGCTAGAGCGGCCATCATGGACAAGTTGTGTTTTGGATCGCTCGATCCCAGGCAGAGAATCGCGCCGATCAGGAGAATCTGGATGGTGATTCCCCAACCGCGCCGCCGTCCCAAAGGCAATGGCGGAGGCACGCGATCCATCAGTGGAGCCCACACAAACTTGAATGCATAGGGGGTACCAACCAGCGCGAAGGCGCCGATCGCCGCGCGCCGCACGCCGATTGTCGAAAGCCACGCCGAAAGAGTTGAGTAAGTCAACAGCAGTGGCAAGCCGCTTGAAAAACCGAGTGCGAGCACCTGCAAGACGCGCGGCTCGGTGTAAGTAGCCAGCGTTTGCCGCCAGTTGGTTCGGCCAGGCTTGGGTTGAGGGTTTTCGTTCATCGCAATTTGCGTACGTGCCTTCTCTCAGCCTACCTCCGTCGGCGCGGCTTATTCTGGAAACGTGAAGCTCGGCATCATCTCCGATACCCACGGCCTCCTTCGCCCTGAAGTCACTCCCGCTCTCAAAGGCGTCGACCGCATCTTGCATATCGGCGACGTCGGTGACTTCTCCATATTGACCGAGCTCGCCAAAATTGCTCCCGTCACCGCCATTCGCGGCAATATCGACCGAGAAGGCGCCTGCGCCAAGCTGCCCGAAACCGAAGTCGTGCTCATCGAAAACCCTCCCCACGCCGGCCTCTACATCTACATGCTCCACGACCTCAAGACCCTCCACCTCGATCCCGTAGCCGCAAAATTCGCGGTCGTCCTCCACGGCCATACCCACGTTCCCAATTTCGTCACGAAAAAAGGAGTGCTCTACTTCAACCCCGGCTCCTGCGGCCCGCACCGCTTCGAGCTGCCGGTCACGGTGGGACTGCTGACGGTGGGCGCGGAGGGGAAGCTGGAAGCGAAAGTGGTTCCTCTGAGCGTCAGTTAGACGGGGGCGATTTCCAATTGGCCAGTATCACGACACGGGAGATATCGGATTGCCGCAGCCGCCCGGTGAGAGCTCTACCGCTCTAGCTCACCAAACTGAGCGAATGGTCCCCAGGATAAAATCGGTCGTCGGGCGAATCCGCGACGCCCGCGATTGCAGATTTCCCAGAGCGAAGCAGCATGCCGCATTCCGCGCTCGGCACCGCCGGGCTGTACAGAAACCCCTGCATCTCTGTGCATCTCTGTCTTCGCAGGTAGTCAAGCTGCTGTTGCGTCTCCACTCCCTCGGCAACGCATTCCAGGCCAAGATTGCGTCCCAGACTAAGGATGCCGCTCACCACCGTTGCTGCCGCCGGTTTTGAGGCTACGTCTCGCATGAATGATTGATCGATCTTGATTCGATCAATCGGGAATCGCCTGAGGTAAGACAACGATGACCAGCCAGTGCCGAAATCATCCAGCGAAAGGCCAACCCCGATTCGTTTCAGATCCCGCATCACCTTGACCGTGGCCTCTGAGTCATCCAGTGTCAGGCTTTCAGTCAGTTCCAGGTCCAGCCATTTGGCTTCCAATTCGGTTTCGCGTAACGTCTTCTTCACGGTTTCTACAATATCGCCGCGATAAACCTGCTGCGAAGAAACGTTCACCGTCACCCGAACCTTCGAAAGTCCCTCTTTTTGCCACGCGATGTTTTGCAGGCAGGCCGTTCTCAAAACCCATTTGCCCACATCCACCATCAACCCGAGCTCTTCCAGCTGTGGTATGAACTCGCCAGGTGGGATCAGCCCCTCTTCCGGGTGATTCCAGCGCAACAACGCCTCAACCCCCGTGATGCGTCCTGAACTGACTGAGACCAGCGGTTGGTAATGCAGAACAAACTCGCCGCGCGAGCACGCGTGGCGCAGATCCTTGTCGAGCTTCCGGCGGCGTCTCGTCACCTCGGTAAGCTGGGGCGCAAAGAAACAATAGATCCCGCGCCCTTTCTTCTTGGCTTCATACATCGCGGAATCGGCGAATTGCACCAGCGTCCCCGCCTTGTCTCCATCGGCCGGGAATACCGAGATGCCGATGCTCGCGCTCATTTGCAGCTCGTGGCCTTCAATATCGAAAGGTTCGTTCAATGTCGCCAGAATTTTCCTTGCAACGGTTTCAATTTCCGGGTTGCCGTCGGCCATTCCGATGCCAATCACAAATTCATCTCCGCCGAGACGCGCAACAATGTCGCTTTCGCGCAGGCAGGCTTGCAGCCGCACCGATATTGATTGCAAAAGACGGTCACCCACAAAGTGGCCAAAGGAATCGTTCACGCTCTTGAAACGATCCAGGTCGAACATGAGCACGGCCACGGATTTTTCATTGCGCGAAGAGAGCGCAATCGCCTGGCCGAGACGATCTTCCAAAAGCACCCGATTGGGCAGCCCGGTCAGCGAATCGTGCAGAGACATGTACTGTACCCATACTTCCGCCTGCTTCCGGTCCGTAATGTTATGGGCGATGCCCATGGTTCCAATGATCCCACCACGCTTGTCCTTCAGCGGCACTTTGGTAGTCAGCGCCCAGCTCTCGTGGCCATCCGGCCAGGTTTCCTTCTCCTCGATTCCGATCTTCGCCTGACCGGTTCGCATAATCTGCTGTTCGTCCTCGAAAGCTTCCCGCGCATGTTCCGCGCTGAAGATGTCACTGTCGGCGTTGCCCACCGCTTCCGCCGGAGTGGACAGCCCGGCATAATTGGCCATAGCCCGCCCGACGCGCACAAATCGGCTCTCGCGGTCCTTGAAAAATACATTGTCAGGAATATGTTCCAGAAATGCTTCCAGCAACTCGCGTTCCATCTGGTAGCGCCGTTCCCCAAGCGCATTGAGGACAACGAGCACAGCAACAATCAGCGCCAGGATTGCTATGGCCGCGATAGTTAGAAATGAAGCGCTTAAGGCATGCGACCGGCTGCCGAATGAAACGACGCCGGGTACGATCCAAAACGCAGTAACCGCGCCCAATAAAATAGCTGGAATGGCGATGACAACGCCTGGAACTGCCGGGATTTGCCATTTCCACTTCATGATTCGTCGACGGACCGAAACTTATATAGTTAAAAGAAATCTAATTCCTTCGCGTACAGAATGATACGGAACGAAAGTTTCTCGCCGGATACAACTTCAAGGGCCACCGACTAACACTTTCGTTGTAGAAGCCGGAGCGCGTCAGGGGCCAGTTGAATCAGCAAAAAAACCAGCGACACCACCAGCCAGACGACGGGCGGCGTAAGCGCGAGGCGTGTGAGGGTCTGCTTCATGGGCTCGCACTAACGACAAATCAGCTGGATGGTCAGCGGGATCGTTCGTCGTTCCCACTCCAATGTTCCCAGTTCAACGTTCCCAGCTCCCGGCTCGCAGGCCGCACTCTCTGGCCTCAAGACTAGCTCTCATCCATAGCGCAACACTTTCAGCAACCTGGGGTTCAAACCTCCAACCGTCGCGCCGCAGCAAGGGCGGGACATCCAATCCAACTGTTGAGGTTTTGAGAAATGACCCGCCGAAAGATCGCAGGCCTCATTGCTTTGGCTCTTCCACTTGCGCTGGCCGCCTGTTCGCACCCGCAGCCAGTAATGTATGCTCCCCCACCGCCGCCGGCCCAGTTCAGTCCGGCCGCTCAACATGGCTATCAAAATGGGGTTGAAGCCGCACGCCGCGACATCGCCAAGGGCTTCGCACCCGACGTGCAGCGTCACCCGCGATTCCGCAACCCACCCGTGCCCCCTCCAGCATTTGAGGAGTACCGGCACGGCTTCCGCGCCGGCTACGATCAAACATTCCGCGGCGGCCCACCCCCGCCTCCGGGATACTGATCCAATCACGCAGAATCCGCGAGCGCTCGCTTAGAGATCTTAAGTGGGCGCTCGTTGGCATTCCTTGTATTAGTAATGTTGATCCCGTGGTGAAGAAGGTACGGTAACGTCCTCTCCGCCTGCCGCCGCAACTTCAGCACGCCGATAATCGTAGGTGTGAACGCTCGCAACAATCTCGCCCTCTTAAACGACTACGCAGCCTATCTTCGTGTGGAAAAAGGACTTCGCCCGCTCACCTGCGAGGCCTATCTTAGCGATTTGCGTATCTTTGCCGAGCTGCTCGAGGAGCGCAACACCGTGCTCCTTAAAGCAGTCGAGGCTGACGTCTCCGCGTTTCTCGATCACCTGCGCAAGCACAACATCGACTCCCGCACCGCTGCGCGCAAGCTGAGCAGTTTGCGCGGTTTTTATAAATGGCTGCTTCTAGACCGCCGCATCCATCACGACCCAACCGTCAACATCGAGTCTCCGAAAGCCTGGAAGGTCCTGCCCAAATCGCTTGCCGAGCCCGAAGTGGCAGAGATGCTAGAGCGCGCGAACATGGCGGCCTCGCATCCGCAGGCCAAAGCGACAGCGTTGCGCGACCGCGCCATACTCGAGCTTCTTTATGCGGGCGGCCTGCGTGTCTCTGAGGTCACGTCGCTCGGCGTCAGCGATCTCGGTCTCGATGCCGGCCGCGTGCAGGTTCGCGGCAAAGGCGACAAGGAGCGGATTGTGCCGCTGGGCCGCACGGCCGTGCAGGCACTGGAGCAGTATTTGCGCGAGGGCCGCCCACACCTCGAACGGATCAGCTCGGCCCGCAGAAACCGAGCCGCAAGGCAAGACCGAGCGTCGCTCTTCCTGTCTCTTCGTGGAATGCCGCTTACCAGACAATGGATTTGGAGCATGGTGAAAAGGTCGAACCGATCCACCAGTCCGCACGGATTGCGCCACAGTTGCGCCACGCATATGGTCGAGCACGGAGCCGACCTGCGCAGCGTGCAAATCATGCTCGGCCACGCTGACATCTCCACTACGCAGGTGTATACCCACTTGGCGCTAGGCCGGCTGAAGGCCGTGCACCGCATGCATCATCCGCGAGGATCGCGGCATTTGGCCGGCCCCGAAACCAGTGCCGCCCCACTCCCCGGCCCGCGTCTCGTCGTGCCGCGCAGTGCCGGCGAGGAAACACCATGAACGCAACAGCTGCTCCGCCTACCGCTTCCTCACCCGCCGCTTCGGCTCCGGCCAGCTCCAAAATTGCCGCGCTCAAAATCGCAGAGTTAGTCGACGAATACATGCGCGTCCTCAACGCCGAACGCGGCGCATCGGCTCACACTTTGCGAGCTTACCGGCGTGAGCTGCACGATTTCGCTGCTTGGCTCCACGGCCATCATCCCCGCCTGACCGTCAGCCGCATCGAACACACGCAAATCCGCTCTTATCTCGGCACGCTTTATGATCGCGGACTATCGAAGGCCTCTGCGGCTCGCGCGCTTGCCGCAATCCGCAGTTGGTTCAAATGGCTGGCCCGCACTCACCACATTGAGCAGAACGCCGCTTCGCTCGTGTCCACTCCGCGCCTGCCAAAACATCTGCCGCGCGTTCCTTCTATTGAGCAGTTGAATCGCGCGGTCGACACTGTGCTCGACGACGCCTCAAGTTGGCCCTCCCGCGACAAAGCAATCATGGAGATGCTCTACGGCTGTGGCATCCGCAACGCGGAACTCACCACGCTCGATCTCGACGACATTCACTGGGCCAATGAAGCGATCCTCGTCCGCGGCAAGGGGCAAAAGCAGCGCTACGTGCCCTTAGGCGACGCAGCCGCCGAGGCACTCCGCGCCTACATCGCCGAGCGCTCCGCTCGCCTGGCCGCAGGCGATGAACAAAAAGAAGGCAAAGCCGCCGCCCGACAACGCTCCCGGAACACGCCCGCGCTCTTTCTTAATCTGCAGTTGCGTGGTCTCGAAAAAGGTGGCCACGCCAGGCTCACCACCCGCAGCGTCGGCCGCATCGTCAAGCGCATCGCCATCCTGCGCGGGCTTTCTTCTGATGTTCACCCACACACCCTGCGTCACGCCTTCGGAACTCATCTGCTCGAAGAAGGCGCCGACCTCCGCGCCATCCAGGAGTTGCTCGGCCACGAGCGCCTTTCCACCACCCAGCGCTACACCCAGCTCACCACCGCGCAATTAACCGCTGTCTACGACCGCACCCACCCCCGCGCAAGGTAGCCGCGCCCGGATTGGGATACAGTCGACGGATTAGGCGCCTTTAGGCCCTATTCCTGTCCACGTGTCCTGAACCGGCATGAAACCACGGCCTTTAAGCCTCCGAATTGAGCGGCCATACAACATCAGCCGTCCGGCTCACATCACATAGGTAGGTCAAATAGGTAGATCAAGGAGCAAGCCCATGGCAAACGCCTCAGTCGACAAACTATCGGTGGATGACATTCTCAATGACGCCAGCCGCATCAAGTCAATCGTGACCGATGCCGTGGAAGATGGCATTCAACAGGCGGTCCGCGCCGTGAACAAGGGGCGCGATGTTGCCGAGGACGCGATCCACGACACCCGCCATGCAATCAAGAAGAACCCGCTTCAGGCCGCGGGCATCTTCCTTGCCGCAGGCGTCGTCCTGGGCAGCCTCATCACTCTCTTAACCGTGCGCCGTTCCTGAAAACTCAACCCGGCCCGAACCGGCCTCCATCCGTCCCATCATCCTGTCAGCGGGTGCCCCGGTCCCTCGCATTTGGGGACCGGGGAAAGCTCCGCTCCGGGCTCCTAGGTGGAATAATCCGCATTGATGCTGATGTATTCGTGAGTTAAATCAGTCGTCCAAAAAACGCACGAACCGTGCCCTTCGTGCAGCTCGATCGAAATCGAAAACTCCCGCTGGCTAATGTATGCGTGCGCAGCGGCTTCGTCGAATTCGGCCGCTCGGCCGCCGTCGCGGCAAATCTGCAACTCGCCGAAGCGAATGTCGATGCGCGCCGGATCGACGTGAGCGCCGGAGTACCCGATCGCGGCCACAAGCCGGCCCCAATTCGGATCGCACCCAGCCCACGCCGTCTTCACCAGCGGCGAATGAGCAATGGCCTTGGCCACCCGCAACGCGTCCGCGTCGCTACTCGCACTATTGACGCGCAACTCCACTACATGCGACGCCCCCTCGCCGTCAGCGACCACCTGCTTCGCCATCGACGTGCACACCTCAGTGAGCGCCGTAGCAAAAGCCGCGTCTCCAGCGCCAATCTTCACGCCGCTTGCGCCAGATGCGAGCAGCAGCACGGTGTCGTTTGTCGATGTGTCGCCATCAACGGAGATTCGGTTGAAGCTGACCTCAACCGCGGCGCGAAGGTAGCCGTCAAGATCGCCGGGATCAACCGCCGCGTCAGTCAGAACGTAAACCAGCATTGTCGCGTGAGGCACAAGCTGCGGATGAATCATGCCCGAGCCTTTTCCGAATGCCCCAATACGAATCTCGCCCCGCACTTCATGCGCGACTCCATCGCCACCCTTTAAATCCAGCCGCGCAAAGGCCATTTTCTCGACCAGATCCGTCGTCAGAATCGCGTGGGCTGCTTCCGAAAAATGACTCGCGTCGGATCCAAGGCTCGCGGCCAGCTCCGGCAGCGCAGCAATCAGCTTCTCCGCCGGCAGCGGCACGCCGATGATCCCGGTCGACGACGGAAAAACTTCCTCCACTCGGCAACCAAATGTCCGCGCAACAGCAGCGCATGTCGCGCGCGCAGCCTGCAACCCCGCCTCGCCCGCGGCGCAGTTCGCATTGCCCGCATTGATGGCCGCCACTCGCACCCGGCCGCCAGTCGCCGTCAAATTCTCTTTGTCGACAATCAGAGGCGCCGCAATCACCCGGTTCGACGTAAACGCCGCCGCCGCGCTCGCCGGCTCATCCGCCACAATCAAGGCGAAGTCGGGCCGTCCGCTGGCCTTCAGGCCGGCCTTCACAGCCGCAAATCGGAATCCGCGCGGAATTGCGCTGTTCGTAAATTCACTCATACGATTAAACTCATTTGGTCCAGCCCCATTTAATCCAGCCCATTTAATCTAGCAGGTAAGGGACGCATCGGCACCTGTTAATGAATGACAACGAAATCAACTCGCAAACCTTTCTCGAAATGCGCGCCGTCAATGTCGCGCGCGGCGATCGCATTGTCCTGCACGACGTCAATCTCAGCATCCGCGCCGGCGAGCATGTCGCCATTCTCGGGCCGAACGGCTGCGGCAAATCCACGCTCATTCTCGCCATGACCTGCCAGCTCTATCCCATCGTTCAACCGGGAATGCTCGTCCGCATCTTCGGCCGCGAGCGTTGGGATCTGACCGAGCTGCGCCGCCACTTCGGCATAGTCAGCGCCGGACCAATAGGCGCCGAACTTCCCGGTGAACGAACGGCCGTCACGTCCGGTCTCGACGCGGTGATCGCCGGTTTCTTTTCGGCTTCTACGCTCTGGCCCAATCTCCACGTCACTGCCGAAATGCGCGCGCGGGCACGCGAAGCTTTGGAACGAATCGAGGCCGCGCACCTCGCTGAGCAACTCGTCGGAACAATGTCAGCCGGAGAAAAACGCCGCATCATGATCGCCCGCGCCCTCGCGCACCGCCCGCAACAGCTCCTTCTCGACGAGCCCTCCAATGCGCTCGATATGGCCGCACAGCGCGAACTGCGCGAAACTTTGCGTAGGCTGGCTCGTGAAGGCACCGGGCTGGTCATGGTCACGCATCACCTCGCCGATATACTCCCTGAAATCGCCCGCATCATCCTCATGCGCGATGGCCGCATCGTCGCCGACGGCCCGCGCAATGAGCTCCTGACCGAGTCGCGCCTCAGCGAGCTCTTCCGCGCGCCGGTGCGCATCGGCCGCGATGCAGAGTGGCTGCATAGTTGGTGATGAGTATCAAATTGCAAAGAAGCTGAATGCACGGCGGTCGGTGCATTGGGGAAGCGCAAGCTCTACTCGACGGGTCTGCTCGTGCCGAGATTGTGCTAACATTTTGCCAACTGGCAAGCACCTTTTTCAAGGGGCGGAGGGCGAAATTATCATGCCAATTTCCAGACGGAATTTCCTCAAAACAAGTGCGGCCGTCGGCGCCATCGCCGGCATGGGTAACCTGCCCCTGCATGCGGAGCGGGCAACCGCGTCGAGTTTGGTCTCGCTTGGTAAATCAGGCGTGAAGGTCACGCGCCTTGCTTTCGGAACGGGCAGCAATAACGGCTACGTGCAAGCGCAGCTCGGCCAGAAAGAGTTCTCCGACCTGGTCGCTTACGCCTATGATCACGGCATCCGGTTCTTCGAAACCGCCGAATCGTATGTAACGCCCGCTATGCTTGGAGAAGCCCTCAAGCCGTTCCCCCGCGACAGTTACGTCCTCATGACCAAGGTGACGACGGATTCCGGCGCTGATCCCGAGCAGCGCTTCGAAGACATGCTCCGCGCCTCCAATACCGATTATTTCGACATCATGCTTCTCCACTGGCAGCACACGCCCGATTGGGTCGAAACAACAAAGCCTTGGCAGGCGGGCATTGACAAATTCCAGGCCAAAAAGACCATCCTCTCGCGCGGCGCCAGCGTCCACGGCCTGCCGGCTCTCCGTCAGATGCCCGGCAATCCCTGGCTGCAAGTGGCCATGATCCGCATGAATCACAACGGCACGCGCATGGATGGACCGACTGGGGAAGACAACAACAATCCGCAGTGCGTTCCCGAAGTCGTTGAACACGTTCAGCAGGTCAAGCAGGATGGCATGGGTGTCATCAGTATGAAACTGATCGGCAATGGCGCCTTCACGCAGCACAGCGATCGCGTCGCCGCGATGCGCTTCGCCTTCCGCCACGCCGGCGTGGACGCAGTAACCGTCGGCTTCAAGAGCCGTCAGGAAATCGACGAGGCCACCGAAAACCTGAACCTCGCCTTCGCCTAGCGCCGTCGCCACCCGTGATACGGGATGCTGAAGATAACAATTCCGCAGACTCCAATTAGCGCTTCTGGTCCCCATCCACGTTCTAATGTCAATACATTTCGCCAACCCCAGAATACTATCGGGAGAAAGAAAAAGATAAGAATGAGGTTTGCCGCGATAGCCCAACCCTTTAGCGTAGGTTTGCCTCTAACAATCATCCACCACGCAATTCCAAAGACGACGGAATATAGTGTCAAAAATGCGTACGTGCCGATGTCCCCACTGCTAGCCGAGTGGGTTCGCATCGTGCGACGAGCGGTGATGGAAAACATGTAGGCCGAACCTAGTGACCAAATAAAAAACAGCCAGCAATATACGGTTCTGCATATAGCCAGCAAAAATGCTCCAAAGCGCATCGCGATTCCTTGCATCCTCTTGACCTGCCCCCGAATTCTCAACCACTGATAACTGGAGTTTCCCGGTTTTGGTTTAGCTGTGAGATTACCTCGCAGCCGCCGTCGTCGTGGCTGTGCGGATGTGGGAAGCGTTCTTTGCTTTCCACATTTGCATAGCCTGCCTGCCGGAACTCCTCCGGCGTCCTGTAGTTGTCCGTAGCCAAAACTCCATCCGGCTCAAGCCTGCTGTGTTTTCTATGATATAAGCGAGGATGCCGCGTGCCCTTATGCTGTTGTTTTCGCTCTTCGCTCGCTCTTTTCGATCTCGCCGCGACCTCCTTTTGGAAAATCTCGCCCTTCGGCAACAGCTCGCGGTCCTGGCGCGGAACCATCCTCATTCGCGATTTTCTAGTTCTGATCGATTGTTTTGGGTCGCGTTGCGGAAGCTGTGGCCGGCGTGGCGGCGGACTTTGGTCCTAGTCCAGCCTGAGACCGTGGTGCGTTGGCATCGAGCCGGATTTGAGCTGTACTGGAAGTGGCTTTCACGGAAACATGCCGTAGTTGGAAGGAAGCCGACTAGCAAAGAACTGCGGGAGCATATCTTCCGCATGGTCGCCGAGAACCGCACTTGGGGCGCGCCTCGGATTCATGGCGAACTCAGGATGCTGGGTTTCGAGATTTCAGACCGAACCGTGCTGCGATGGATGCGCAAGGCGCCGAAAGATGCCGAGCCAGCCAAGCGTTGGGCTACATTCCTGAGCAACCATCGTGAGGCGATTGCGGCAATGGATTTCTTCACCTTGCCAACGGTTAGGTTCGGCGTGTTGTATTGCCTCTTTGTGATTGCGCATGATCGGCGGCGCATTCTTCAATGGAATGTCACTCGGCATCCGACGGCGGCGTGGGTATCTCAGCAACTCCGCGAGGCATTCCCCTACGACACTCCGCCGAGGTATCTGATCTTCGATCGCGAGCACACCTTCCAGGGTGAGGTTCTAGAAACAGCAAAGAGCCTTGGAGTGAAGCCGATCCGAATTGCCATTCGAAGCCTCTGGCAGAACGGGGTGGCCGAACGGTTCGTGGAATCTTGCCGTCGCGATCTCCTCAACCACGTCATCGTCCTGAATGAGCGCCATCTGAAACGTCTCATGAGGGAATATATCGACTACTATCATGACGACCGAACTCATCTAGGCTTGGGCAAAGAAACTCCGGGTGGCCGGACGACCACAAAGAACACGCCGGTTAATGCGAAGGTGGTTTCCATGCCAAGGCTCGGTGGTCTGCATCATCGTTACGATCTCGCAGCCTGACTTGCTGTGCTCAACTCTCGCGCCAATGAATTCGAAGTCGCTGGGCGGAAAGTCCGCGTCTGCAAAAGCAAGGTCGGGTATTCGGAAGCTTTCGTCAAAAAAATCGCAATTACCCGACGGCTCTTACCCGACCGGAAATGCCGCTACTGCAGCTTCCCTTCGTGCCTTAACACCTGATCACAGGCGCGATCTGAACACAGATGGAATTTTGGCGAGGGACAGCTGCGTACGGAAGAATGGTCGGAAATTCGAACTTAGTTTTTCTATCCCCGATTGTGAGCACGGCCGTTGCGACAACCATCATGCTCATAGGATTGATTGTGCTCCGTCGAGAAAGTCGTCGCGGATCGCAAGCGGCCGTGGCATAGGCCTTTATCGAGCCACTATCGACCTTAGAGAGCCCGGTTCGGGACAGACAGCGCCTCCCTGAAAGCGCCTGGAAGCTCGCTCGTGTTTACTTCTTCGCGCTGCCCATGTGCTGCTACACTATTTTCGGCGGAACAACAGGCGCGTAGCTCAGTTGGTTAGAGCGCTTCCTTGACACGGAAGAGGTCAGCAGTTCGAATCTGCTCGTGCCTACCATTACTCCTTGAGAATCTGGGGCCTTTGCGGCGGACTGGTTCCTCTCTGTCATTCGACGCGTAAGCCATTCATCGATTTCGGATTCAACCCAGCCAACTGCACGGCCCCCAAGAGAGATTGGTAAAGGAAACGTCCCCTGAGAGACCCTTAGGTAAAGTGTCGAACGAGAAAGGCCGGTCCGTAGTTTCACCGCCGGAAGTCTGAGAATGGTAGTAGCCATAAATAGGTCGGCACCTCTCACCAGTCAACGAAATAACACAGGCATAGGGTTGTGTCCAGTGACGATCATCACTAACTGTTCGACCTCTTCCTCAGACTTTCTCCTCACATGCGAGCGCCCCCAAAGCCCTCGTTCGCTACCAGAAAGCAGGAGGCTTTCATTTCATCACGTTCAGTTGTAATCGAAGAGAAGCGTTGCTAGGTAGCGGCGGAGCCTACGCTGGAGGCTGCTCGATCCACGACCCGTTGAGTTGTAATTCGTCTTCACGCATGATCCCCGCCCCTTTTTTAGCCCGGGGTCAGGACTCTATCGGATCACCCGGTTCAAGATCTGCCGGGCACCCGCACATCGATGTCTTTTTTAATAAAGGACGCCACCTGTTACAGCAGCTCATGCTGGGTTTCGGGCGATGTTTTGGTATCGATCTGACTGACAGGTCGAAGAGTGCCGTTACGTAAGGCTCGCTCCTTCATCATGACGAAGAAGACGGGCACGAGAATCAAGACGTGAATGGTCGAGGTAACCATGCCGCCCACGATGGGTGCGGCAATCGGCTTCATTACATCGGAGCCAATACCGGATTCCCAGAGAATCGGAACCAGGCTGGCAAGAACCGCGCATACCGTCATGAGCTTTGGCCGCAAGCGTTGGACTGCGCCTTCAATCACCGCAGCCTCCACATCAGCATTCGTCAATGTCTTGCCGGATTGCAGCTTATGTTCGAGCGCTTCATGAAGGTAAATCACCATGACCACGCCGGTTTCTACCGCGATTCCAAAAAGTGCAATGTAACCGATCGCCACAGCAACGCTGAAATTGTAGTGAAGAAGCCATTGCAAGAGCAGTCCTCCACTCATCGCATAGATGGTGGGGAAGATCAGGACCAGCGCTTCGGCCACCGAATGGAAGACCACGTACAGCAGGAGGAAGATCACAAAAAAGACGATCGGCAGGATCAACTGCAACCGCTGCTTTGCCCGCAGTTCGAGCTCATATTCTCCTGACCAATGATATGAGTAATTGGCGGGAAGCGTGAGTTTGTCGTGAAGGAGCTTATTAGCTTTTGCGACAAAGCCGCCATAATCGGTATTCGAGAGATCGATGTAGATATATCCCGTCAACGCCCCATCTTCATCGCGGATCATCGCTGGACCGTTTGAGAACGAAATGCGAGCGACTTGTCCGAGGGGGATTTGCGCGCCGGATGGCGTGCCAATCAACACGCCGCGCATCTGTTCCACATTGTCTCGAAAGTCTCTTTGATAACGGACGTTGATGGGATACCGCTCACGCCCCTCGATGTTCTCGGCAATGTTCTGGCCGCCGATACCGGACTCAACTGCCGTTTGAATATCCGATACGCTAAGGTCGTAGCGAGCAGCCTCCGCGTGGTTGACCTCGACGTTGACGTAGAAACCCTGGGCAACCTTTTCAGCAAAGATCGATCTCATCTCCGGCATTCCAGAAAGAACACTCTGAATTTGCGCCGCCAGTTGCTGAATGCCTTCGACATTCGGCCCCTGCACCTTCATGCCCAAGGGAGTCTTGATGCCAGTCAGTTCCATGTCCAGGCGGTTTTCGACGGGCATCGTCCACGTATTCGAGAGCCCAGGAAACTGGAGCTTCTCGTCCATTTGTTGAATGAGCTTTTCGTAGGTAATCCCGTCAGGCCACTGCTCGCGCGGCTTAAGCATGACAGTGGTGTCGTACATATCAAGGGGTGCGTTGTCCGTTGCACTGTCCGAGCGGCCAACAGTACCAAAGACGCTTGCAACTTCCGGGAAGCTATGAAGGATGCGGTCCTGTTGCTGCAGGAGCACCTTTGCCTGCTCAATCGAGATGCCCGGAAGAGCAGTCGGCATATATAGGGTAGAGCCCTCAAAGAGAGGCGGCATGAACTGGCTGCCGAGGCGCGACGCGAAGGGAAGTGTTACTACAAGGAAAATTAGATTCACCGCGATCGTGAGCCAGCGATGGCGCAGGCAGAACTTTAGAACCGGTAGGTAGATGGCCTGTGTGACGCGCGAGATCGGATTCGCACGCTCCGGGCGCAACCGCCCTCGGATCAGCATGACCATCAGGACCGGCACAAGTGTGATGGCCAGGATGGAGGACGAACCTACTGCCAAGGTCTTGGTCCAGGCCAGCGGACGGAACATACGTCCTTCCTGAGCTTCGAGCAGGAAAACCGGCAGGAAGGACACGACGATGATTAGTAGCGAAAAGAAGAGAGCCGGACCTACCTGCTTGGCCGCACTGATAAGAATCTTCTGGCGTTCTGGTTCCAAAACCGGACTGGCATCGTTTTCCTGTCGTTCCGATAGATGGCGATAACCATTCTCGACCATCACAATGGAGGCATCGACGAGCACTCCAATCGCCAATGCGAAGCCGCCCAGCGACATGATATTCGATGTCACGCCCAGCCAGTACATCGGGATGAACGACACCAGGACCGCAATGGGCAAGGCCAGGATGGCAATCAGCGCGGATCGGAAATGGAATAGGAAGACGATGATCACCAAGCTGACGATGACCGCTTCTTCAAGAAGATCGCGCTGCAAGGTCTTAATGGATGCATCGATCAGCTCGGAGCGGTCGTAACCAGGCATGATTTGGACGCCGGGCGGGAGGGATGGCGCGATCTCATGAAGCTTCTGCTTGACTCCATTGATGACGTTGAGAGCATTCATCCCCTGGCGCATAACGATGATTCCGCCAACTGTTTCGCCCTCTCCATTCCACTCCGCAACTCCTTCGCGGATATCTGGGCCAAAGCTCACTGTCCCTAAATCGCGCAATAGAATCGGTGTTCCGTTCTTGCTGCCGACCGCAACCGTCGCGAGATCATCCAGAGAGCGCAGGTAACCGAGGCCGCGGATCATGTACTCAGCGCCGCTCAGATCGAGCACGCGCCCACCCACTTCATTCGTACTCATCTTTACTTTTTCAATCACGGTCGAAAGCGATATGCCGTAGGCAAGCAACTTGTTGGGATCGAGTTGCACTTGATACTGCCGGACGAAGCCGCCGATGCTGGCAACCTCAGCGACTCCCGGTACGGTCTCCAGCTCGTAGCGCAGATGCCAGTCCTGCAAGCTGCGCAGGTCGGCGAGACTGTTTTTCCCACTCTTATCGACGATGGCATATTCATATACCCAACCTGCGCCTGTCGCATCGGGGCCGATGGAAGGATGGACATTCTCCTGCAGACGCCCGCTGATCTGTTGCAGGTATTCAATGACGCGTGAGCGTGCCCAGTAGAGGTCTGTACCATCCTGAAAGACCACATACACGTAGGAGTCACCGAACATAGTCTGTGCGCGCACCGCCTTTACATGAGGTGCGGCTAGAAGACTGGTGACGATCGGGTAGGTAACTTGATCTTCGATCACATCTGGCGGCTCCCCTTCCCAGGCTGTGTGGACGATCACCTGTACATCGGATATATCCGGCAACGCGTCCAGCGGCACATGCTGAAGAGACCAAATGCCCGCGAGTGTCAGGAGCAAGACTGTTGTAAAGACAAGGAAGCGATTGTGCGCGCAGACCTCAATAATTCGTGAGAGCATTACATGCCTCCCGTCGCGTTCACGCTCAATTGCTTCGTGGCAATGTCCTGACCGTTTTTCTGGACGGAGATGGTCACCTGCCAGGTGCCGCCGGAACCGAGCGAGCCGCTTCCTTCGTAGAAGCCGTTTCCCCTGTCAGTGAGCTTCGCAGTTGTGTTCATTGCGGCCATGCCCATCGCCGGCATGGCGGCCATATAGAAGGTGACGGTGACCTCCGCGCCGGTTGTAGGAGTGACGTTTGCGCCCGTCAGTTTCACCCGAAAGATATTGCTGCCCTTTTGCGGCGGATCGGGATCTGTGGCGAAATCAACGTTCACCGGTGCAGCTGCTGGGGTATTGCTCGGAGGAGCATTGCTGCCAGCGCCCGGCGGAGGCGGAACAAAGGCGCCCGCAGCAGCTTGCAGCTGACTTTCCGAATCGATCATGAAATTAGCCGAGGTAACGATGGATTGATGCGCTTCCAGTCCCTTGAGAACGACAAAGTCATCGCCAACGCGAGGACCGACCGTGATTTCCTTTGGCTCCAAACTGCCGTTCCCAAGGTTGAGGAATACGAGCTGCGTGGTGCCGGATTGGAAGACCGCCGACGCAGGCACCACAAGCTGGCGCCCTAAGCTCGTCTTCAGATCGACATTGACGAACATGCCCGGCTTCAGCTTGAGTGCGGGATTCTGAATAACGAGGCGCACTTGAACAGTGCGCGTGGCCGCGTCCACCTGCGGCAGGATTGTTTCGATGCGCCCCGCAAAGACGCGGTCCGGATACGAATCTACCGTGACTTCGGCTGCGTCGCCGGGCCGGACACGGCCAAGATCACTCTGGAAGACCTGAGCAACGACCCATACCTGCGAGAGATCGGCGAGAGTGTAGAGCCGCGTAGAAGGGTCAACATACATATTGGGAAGGGCGCTGTACTCCGTGATGTATCCGGAGGCAGGCGAGTTGAAAGTGACGTCAGTGATGGGCGTATTGGATTGCTTCAGCTTTGCCAGCTCCTCAGCGGGAACGTTCCACTGTTCCAGTCGCTGTTCTGCCGCATCAGTAAGAGACGCAGCACCCGATGCAACTTCACCGACGGTACTGGCTGCAAGGGCTTTCTGGTTCTCGCGCGCCAGCAGATACTCGCGCTGGGTGGCGACAAGCTCCGGGCTATAGATAGTGAAGAGTGGCTGGCCCTTGCGGACGTACTGGTAGGTGGCATTCGCAAACACAGTGCGGATATAGCCAGGAAACCGCGCCTGGACATAGGACACCAGACGTTCGTCCACAGCAACTGACCCCGTGGCACGTAGATCATCCTTCAACTGCTTGTATTCGACCGTCCCAGTCTTGACGCCAATGCTTTGCATTCGTTCCGGCGTAAGTTGAATGGGAACGAGCGGAGTCTCCGGATTCTGATCCGGCATAGAAGACTCCGGCATCTTCATTCCTGGAGACGGTCCAGAAGCCACAGGCTGAACATCCCCGGACATCGGCGTACTCACAGTCATCGACTGCTTCGTCCGATGGGAACGATAAAACCAAATCCCGGCGACAACCGCGAGGAGAGCAATCCAGACGAGAGAGGTTCTCAAGACATATTTGTTCATCGGAGTGTCGCTCCTGTCAGAGTTTCTAGATGCGCTAATGCTGTTTCGTGATCGAGGAGTGCTTGCTGATAGTCGTGTTCAAACGACAGCACATCAAGCAGCGAAGAAAGGACGGGAGCAAACTGTTCCTTGTTCGATTGGTAGGCGGCTTCTTCAGAATGGAAGGCAGCCTCAGCCTGGGGAATCAAACCTTCCTGATATTCCTTTAATAGCTCTTCGGTGCTGGAGACAGTGACGTATTGCTTCTGAACTTCTGCGAGTTGTTGCTGCACTTGAGAATCGAGCTCCTGCTTCGACTGATTCAGATATTCCGTCGCCTCTGCAATCTCACCTTCCGCGCGCTTGCGCCGAGGCAGTCTCATGTTGAGGGTTAGCTCGTAGTAGTCCCGATAGCCGCCGCCCGTTTGCTCAAACATATAGCCGACATTGAAGTCCGGCTTGCCATCGCGTTGCGCCGATTTGAGTTGTGCGTCGTGCTTTTGCACGGCGTTTGCATCCATGTGAACGGCCGGGTTGTGCTCCTGAACAAGTGTCTGCAATTCCTCGGAGGTATAACGCAATGGTGCAGCGGTGAGCTGTTCGGGCAGGATGTCTGCGGAGTCTTGTGAACGATGCAGCAATTGCTTGAGGTCTGCTTGAAGCTCGCCCATCTCCTGATGGTGCATCGTGACTTCGCGGAGGATCTTTGTGTGTTCAAGCTGCGCCTTGAGCACATCGGCCTGGCTCCCCTGCCCCAGACTGTATTGAGATAGTCCATTCTGAATGAGCGGTTTTAGAACCGCATCATTCTTCTGCAAAATGGCAAGCGTCGCTTCGAGATAGGCAAGTCGCAGGTAGACGAGCTTCACCTGTTCGATAACAGACGCCCGCACGACATCTGCTTGGGCTTGTTGTGTATCTGCGTCCCGGTTCGCCACGTCGCCCTTGAGTCGAAGTTTTCCGGGATAAGGTAGGTCCTGTGACGCACCGAACCCGATATAGGCAAAATCACTGTTGCTGAAACCCTCAAAGGGTTTGGGGCTACCGACGCTGAATTGCTGCACCGTAAACTGCGGGTCCGGCAGGGTTGCGACTTGTTGGGCAACATGGGTCGCCGCTTTCCACGAGTGATCAGCGGCGGATATCTGTGTATTATTTGCCTCGGCTTCGGCAATCAACTGGGCAAGTGGCGTCGGCTTCATGGGCATATCCTCAGCAGTTGTGAGGGTCCCCGTTGCCAACCCCAATGCGGCGATCAAGTACACGGCCACCTTCATGGGGCAATCTCCTGTCTCAATAACAGTTCGGACACGAGCGCGCACGTGCGCAACTCGAACGAAGTGCGAGAGAGGAGTGAACTAGATTCTTAGGATGGAGACGGCGGACGGCGGGGACTTTGGTGGAGAGTATTCAGGGCGATCAACCCAGCGGGCGACAATAGCGTTGGGATTCAGCAGTTCTGAAGCGGTCAGCCAGATCGGTGCGACTGCAACCGGGTGGACCGACACGTACTTCGCGGCAGGCGCGCTGATGTAAACGCTTTGAGGAGTCTTCTGGCAGCAGCCATGCGACGCCGGCATCTCCATCTGCCCGCATTGGTCCTTCATCATGCGGCAACAAGCGCGCTCTTGCGCACTCATCTGTGTACCGGGAACCATGCAAGCCATCGTCGGCGCCAAGCACGATACCAGCAGTAGACCCAAAACACCGAATTGGCGAAGAACATGCATTCGTTTGATCAGTGTATGTCGAACGGACAACTTGTGCAAAGTTAGCAAATGAGCGTAGCTGGAGTGCCCGGCGAATTCGGAATCATGAGCAGTGAGAGACGACTTTCCGGCTTGAAGGGGCGAAGCGGTTATGAAAATTCCGAGCCAACTGAATGTAGTCGATTCTGTAGCTGTCGAAGCACTCTGGAACCATTCAGAACCGCAGCTTTCAATAGTGAGGCTACAAATCATTCAATATAAAAAGGTTAGAAACGCGCAATTTCAACAGATTTCAATAACTCGCTGAAACTGGTTCGGGACCAGGGGGTCGGAGGTTCGAATCCTCTCTCCCCGACCAATAATTCCCAAAGAAATATTTCATTTGGAAATCGCCGGATTCGG
>Ga0208849_1000844_pt1 | contig 25167 bp, 24 predicted proteins | sample NGESurdeep072012_10_FD_184470 | JGI IMG/M metagenome (GOLD analysis project Ga0208849, IMG submission 184470) | Arctic peat soil microbial communities from Barrow, Alaska - NGEE Surface sample 53-3 deep-072012 (SPAdes) | ecosystem: Environmental > Terrestrial > Soil > Wetlands > Peat ... | reverse complement strand
TGTCGAATTCCTCCGTGGTCGTTTTTATGAGCCGGAATGATCCAGGCCTTTTGACAGCGTCGTCCAGATGAAAATGCCCGGCGCGAGACCGGGCATTCCGCTTTTTATCAGCGTGAGCCGAAGTTTTCTAGCAATGCGACTTCCTGCCAGGTAGGAATTGGCAATGTCACATCGTTGGCGATCTAAGGCCATGAAGTTGAGGGCGACCATCGACTATGAACGCCAGCCGACCTACAAGGTTCCCTGACCGACGCCACGAAAGCGCAATGCCTATTGCTGCTTAAGACTGAAAATATAAGCGATCACGTCATCTGAGTCAGCGCGGGACAGGATGAGATTTGGCATGTTCTTATGATTTGAATGAAGAAACACGTTCAAGGAAAGCCCTGTAGTCGACGGGAGGTCAGCGACGCTCTGGATGCTTGGGGGATCACCCCGATCGGGAAGGATCATCGGCAGAATGCGATGAAATGAACTGCAAAGCTTTGTCGCAATCTGGCGTCCAGACCCGGGATCTCCATCCCTGCGCTCCTGGAATTGCCCAGGGGCGCAGGAGTGTTCAATTTTGCTCAGAAGTCACGTGCGGCCCTGTCTAAGCTGCGTCTTCGATGGTCCCGAGTGGCATCGGACGGAGGGCGTTGCGGCTGCTCCGTGGAGTGGACTCACGGGCCGTACAGGCCGATAGTAACACCGATCGCGCCAGCCACTTTGCGATCTCTGATTATGCCGAGCCTCTAAATTGTGGAGCTCAATCGAGAGGGAAGCTTCCAATTGCAGCAATCATCAGAGTGTCCCACTGTCGCCGAGCTTACGACTGTCACGACAGCGCTCTCCGGCTACCACCTTCTCGCTGATCCCCTCTTGAACAAGGGGACGGCCTTCACTGAAGTTGAACGGGACGCGTTCGATTTACATGGCTTGTTGCCGCCAAGCATCGGTGTGCTCGACGAGCATATCTCGCGTCGCCTGCAAGTGCTTCGCAGTTTCGCGACCGACCTTGAGCGTTATTCATTCCTGCGCGGGTTGCATGATCTCAACGAGACGCTGTTTTTCGCGCTCGTAATGCAAAATCTTGAGGAAATGCTGCCGCTTGTCTACACCCCGACGATCGGTGCCGGTTGTCAGCAATTCAGCCGTCTGTTCCGCAAACCGCGCGGCCTGTTTCTGAGCCTTCCGCACAAGAAGCGTCTCAAGAAAATTTTGGCCAATCCGCATTTCGACCGGGTCGAGGCCATCGTCGTGACGGACGGCGAACGCATCCTGGGACTCGGCGACCAAGGCGCCGGCGGTATGGGCATTCCGATCGGCAAGCTCGCGCTCTACACCGCTTGCGGGGGGATCCATCCAGCGACGACGCTGCCGATAATGCTCGATGTTGGCACCGACAATCCCGAATGCCTCGCCGATCCGCTCTATGTCGGCTGGCGCCGCGAGCGTGTGCGCGGCCCCGAATACGACGACTTCGTCGAGACATTCGTGAACGCAGTTGCCGAGCGTTGGCCGCACGTTCTGCTGCAGTGGGAGGACTTCGCCAAGAACAACGCCACCCGCTTGCTCGATCGCTATCGCGACCGGCTGTGCACTTTCAATGACGATATCCAGGGGACGGCCGCGGTCGCGACTGGCACGCTCATGTCAGCGATTAATATTACCAACGTGCCGCTTACTGAGCAGCGTATCGTCGTACTGGGCGCAGGCTCGGCAGGCTGCGGCATCGCCGCCCTTATCCAGAAGGCTATGATGGATGCCGGTCTGCAGCAGCGCGATGCGGCGGGGCGCTTTTTCATGGTCGATCGCGACGGGCTTCTCGTTGAGGGTATGGATGACATCGCCTCGTATCAGAAGCCTTTTGTGCAGATAAAATCGGTTGCCGGTGCTTGGAAACTGGATCACCCGGACAAGGTCGCTCTCCTGGATGTGGTGCGGAACGCAAGACCCAGCGTACTGATCGGAGTCTCGGGCCAGCCCGGCGCCTTCTCCGAACCGGTGGTGCGCGCCATGGCGGAACACAATGAACGGCCGGTCATCTTCCCATTGTCGAACCCAACCTCCCGGGCCGAAGCGACCCCGCAGGATTTGGAGAATTGGACCGATGGTCGGGCGGTCATGGGCACTGGCAGTCCGTTCCCGCCGCTCATGCGCGGCGGATTCAAATTCAAAGTCGACCAGACTAACAATTCCTACATATTTCCCGGGGTGGGTTTGGGCGTAATTGCAGTCAAGGCGCGGCGCGTCACGGACTCGATGTTCATGGCAGCAGCCAAGGCGCTAGCTGACGTGTCCCCGGCCCGAGCGAATCCCAACGGCAACTTGCTGCCGCCAGTGACATCGCTCCGGGATGTGTCGGCCGCGGTCGCGATGGCGGTCGCGCTGCAGGCCCACAATGAGGGCCTCACTGAGGGTGTCGATGCCGACGAGATCGAAGGTTTGATCCGCGCCCACATCTGGGCCCCGCGCTACCTGCCTTATCGACGCGTCAACAAGCCTTAAGTATTGTCGACCCAACAAGTTCATTCGCCCCAACGGAGAAGGCGGTTTGCGACCCGTTGGTGCAGGCATTTTCACATCAGTCGCTGGTTTGGAGCACAAGATCGTCGAAGCTCGACGTTAAATTTAGTGCCAAGGTGGTCTCACTCGCCTTGAGCAAATTCTTTTTGGTTTCGGTCGCAATCGCCAGGATCTTTGCCGCTTTGAAGATCGGCATTCAATAACTGATCAGGGGGAACATGATGAGTTCAACGCACATCTACGAATTTACCGACCATACGTTCGATGTGGTCGTTGTCGGTGCCGGCGGCGCCGGTTTGCGGGCTACTCAGGGCGCGGTTGAGGCGGGTTTTACGACCGCATGCATCACGAAAGTGTTCCCGACGCGGAGTCACACGGTTGCCGCGCAGGGCGGCATTGCGGCCAGTCTCGGCAACCTCGGTGAAGACACCTGGCAATGGCATATGTACGATACGGTCAAAGGGTCTGACTGGCTCGGCGATCAAGATGCGATCGAGTACATGTGCCGACAGGCCGTCCCCACGGTCATCGAGCTGGAACATGCGGGGATGCCATTCTCACGCACTGAAGATGGGAAAATCTATCAGAGGCCGTTCGGTGGCCATATGAGCGACTTCGGCAAGAATCCGGTCCCACGCGCGTGCGCTGCTGCGGATCGAACGGGACATGCTCTGATCCACACGCTGTATGGGCAAGCCTTGAGAGTTGGGGCAGAGTTTTTCATCGAGTATTTCGTTCTCGATCTCATCATGGTCGATAACGAGTGCCGCGGTGTCGTGGCGTGGTCGTTGATGGACGGAACGCTGCATCGGTTCCGTGCTCAGACCGTCATCCTGGCGACAGGCGGTTGTGGCCGAATCTATTTCTCCTGCACGTCCGCACATACCTGCACCGGTGACGGGGGCGGTATGGTCCTTCGCGCCGACCTTCCACTGCAGGACATGGAGTTCATGCAGTTTCATCCGACCGGGATCTATGGGGCGGGATGCCTCATCACGGAAGGCGCACGTGGAGAAGGCGGTTACCTAGTCAACTCTGAAGGCGAACGCTTTATGGTGCGTTACGCGCCCAGCGCGCGGGATCTCGCATCGCGCGACGTCGTCTCTCGCGCCATGACAGTGGAAATCCGTGAGGGGCGCGGCGTGGGTCCAAAAAGAGATCACATCTATCTGCATCTCGATCACCTCGACGCAGCGATGCTCCACGAACGGTTGCCTGGTATCTCGGAATCGGCACGCATTTTCTCAGGCGTGGATGTGACGCGACAACCGATCCCAGTGCTGCCGACCGCCCACTATTGCATGGGCGGCATCCCCGCGAACTATCACGGGGAGGCGATCAGACCGTCCGACGGCAATCCTGACGCCACTGTGCCCGGCCTAATGGCTGCCGGAGAGGCCGCCTGCGTTTCGGTTCACGGAGCGAACAGACTCGGCTGCAACTCGCTTCTCGATATCGTCGTATTCGGCCGTGCGGCCGCCCTGCGTTGCGTGGAAAAATTGACTGCGAAAGCTAGACAGCCTGAACTGCCACCCGACACCGGGGAAGAGACGTTGGCCCGGTTCGACAGACTACGCAACGCCAAGGGCAGAACGCCAACCTCGACTCTCAGGCTTCAGATGCAGCGCGCAATGCAGAGCTATGCGACCGTGTTTCGGTCGGCAGGCATCCTTAAGGAAGGCCAACAGGCGTTGCGCGAGGTTTGGAGCGGTTTATCCGACATCGCGGTGTCGGACCGATCGATGATCTGGAATTCCGATTTGGTCGAAACTCTCGAGTTTGAAAATCTACTTCTTCAAGCAACAGCGCTGGTGGATTCCGCCATCGCCCGCACCGAGAGCCGCGGGGCTCACGCCCGCGAGGATTTCCCCAAGCGGGATGACCAAAACTGGATGAAACACACGCTTGCGTGGGTGGATGCAAAGGGAGCCGTCCGGTTAGATTATCGCCCGGTGCACACGTACACCTTGAGCAAAGACATTCAGTATATCGAGCCGACGGCCCGTATTTACTGACCAGGGTTCTCTCAAATCCGGCAAAGTCCGCATTCCGAAATCAGACATTCGCCAGCGACTAGCAACTAAATTCTAGTTGTGAGTACACGCGTGAGGCGATCCCGGTTCGGCTGAAGCGGTCGCTCTCTGGTATGCGTTCTCGGCGGCGTAGCGGCTGGCTGGCCCATGTTGCGCGCGCGCAGCAACCGGCGATGCCGGTGGTCGGCTTTCTCGTCACCGTGTCCTTAGGGAACTCCAGGTAAGCCGCTGCGTTGACCTCCACGGCTTATCGCCAATGGAGGTGGCCATGACTGCAATTCAGAATCATCCGCTAATTGCGAGCGACCGAATTGAAGGCACCTTAGTACGGCGGCATAACGGCCAGAAAATTGGCAAAATCGAACGATTGATGATTGACAAGGCGAGCGGCACAATCGCATACGCTGTTATGAGCTTTGGTGGACTGTTCGGACTAGGAGACAATTACTACCAAATCCCGTGGTCATTGCTCAAGTACAACCAATCACTTGATGCGTACGAGAGTGACATTCCCGAAGAACAACTGGCTAAGACCTTTTTGCCCCAGACGGCTAGAAAGCATTGACGGCCATTAGCGCGTCCTCACCTTCAACGCGATCTATGGGATGAAAGTACCAGCGTTCACCGTTTCGCGGCTGCTCCCTTGGATAAGCCGAGATATTTTCAGTTTTTCAATTCGATATGCACTTGACGCAAACATTTTAGTTAGTGGGCCTTCTGGCCCAGTGATTTGATGGTCGCTGCGTTGCCGCAATATTCCTCGTAGTGCTGCCCGGAGGTACCGGCCGCGATATCGTGATCGCACTGACGCTTGTGTTGGCATGACGCACAGACGCGTTCCATGTCTCGGAGAACCAGCGGCAGCGTGCGTGCGATCGCCTTCTCGTCGATGCCGAGAGCCCTGAGCAATTTCGGCAGTTCTTCGATCGCGTGTGGGCCTCGACGAACAAGTGTATCCAGATCGTCTGGCGTGACACCGAGCTCGTGCGCGATACGCGCGAACTCGCCAGTGTCGAACTCGCGCATCTCTCTAATCTCTTGTCTATGCTTGAGCCAGTTGTCGAACATATTGATCAGCTTGACGACGATCGGGTATGGCTTAATCTCTCGCATTGGGCCCTCGGCTGTTGGTTCAATTTTGACAAGTATGATCGCCGACAGAAGACGGTGCGGCATTGCGGTAAATCAACAATGGAAAATTTAAATTGTCGCCTCCGGGGCTTCTAGCGGGCGATCATGGAGCGCTGGACCACCTCCATCCCACGCGATGAACGATATGTGCCTTGGAACGAAATTCTCTTAGCGATCGACGCCCCAACCCGATCAAGTCCGAGGAACCGACTTGCAATTTATTTGACGAAGCTGAGGTATGAGGCGAGCGCCTTGATTTCGTTCGGGCCGAGGTGGCTTGCGACCATCGGCATCGGAGACCCCGCGCTCGAATGATATCCTTGGCCCCATTGTTCGAGCCGGCTTTTCAAGTAGAAATAAGCCAGCCCGCCCAGACGAGGAATATCTCTCACGCCCTCGGCGTCTGGACCGTGGCAGGCATAGCAGGACACGATATTGGCTTCCGGAATTCCTTCCGTGTAGATTGTTCTTCCACGCGCCGCGAGATCGCTGTCGCCATCATCGGCGGCCTTGGGTGCGATCGTTGCAAAATAAATTGCCAGTTCGTGCGCCGCATTAGGATCCAGAGCTGCCACAGCGCCCCACATATATTGTTTCGAAAATGGATTGTCTCGGGTGTGCTCGCGGAAACTCCGAAGCTGGCTCTCGACATATTGCGGCCTCTGTCCAGCCAATCGTGGCGCGACCATATAGCCTTGCCCTGATGCTCCATGGCACCAGGTGCAGTTGCGGACGCCGAAGCTGTCTGCGCCACCAGCCCACGAGGGAGCGGCAGAGGCGACGATCGCCAGGATCGCTATTCCTAATCCGATATGCTTCATGACCCCAATCTCGCGCTTTATGTGCCCGTCGCGACGGTGATGCGTAGAATCGCTAGCCCTTACTGCAGATAACTTACATAGGCGGCCACAGCTTCAACCTGCGATCTCGTCAAGTTGTGCGCCGTCGGCGCCATGATGGCGGATGTATCAACCGCCGAACCCTGACCGCGCTCCTTCTTCCAGCCCGTCAACTGGCCTACGGTGTACGCATAGAGCTGACCCGCCAGGCGCGGAATTTCATTTTGGCCTTTGCCCTCGATGCCATGGCAAGCGGAGCAGGCAGGAACGTTGGCTTCGGGAAGCCCCTCTTGGAAGATTTTTTTGCCCTCGGACAAAGATCCCCTTGGCGCTCCGCCAAATGGCCTGGGATCGAGATTCTTGAAATGCGTTGCCAGCGCCGTCAGCATCGATGGACTGAGAACGTGCGCGACGTTGAACATGATCGGGTTGGTTCGCCTGCGCTCGATAAAGGCCCGCAACTGAGCCTCGATGTAGTCGGGTTGCTGTCCCGCCAATCGCGGCATGGGAAAATATCCCATATAGCCTTGTCCCTGAAGCCCGTGGCAGGTCTTGCAATATTCCAGTTTGGCTTCTAGTCCTCCCCTTGCCGCTTGGCCTCTTTCCTCGGCGTGACCCGCGACGATGAAAATTGCCGTCAGCAATGCTGCCGGCAGAGCCGCGCGCAGGCCGATTGTTCGACGAGACAGTAACCGCTTTGCTGCGAACCTTTCGGACATCACCACCCGTTCGCCCCGACGTGAAAATTTAGCCCGGCCTTGATGATCTGAATGTTCTGCCGGACATCCACGCTACCGAGGAAAACGTTTGTCGGGTCGGACATCGTGATCGTGCGGTTTCCAAACTGGTAATAGTCGTATTCAATGCTGGCGGACCAATGTGGCGAAAACGCCCATTCCAGACCGCCACCCACGATCCAGCCAAAGCGATTTTCCAGTCCCTCGAAGCCGAACGGAGTGCCGGTGAATGAGCCGGTGACATCGTATCGGTCTGCCGCCATGGCGACGCCGCCTCTGGCGAAGAGCAGCACATTATCGAGTGCCACGTAACCGAACCGTGCGGTCACGCTGGTCAGGAAATCGGTCTTGGCCTGCACCAGCGCCGTATCGGGATTGCCGAGCGGGAGCGCCACGTTCGTGGAGCCCTTCATCGTCGAGCCGGAGGCGGCGCCTTCGATGCCAACCACCCAGGCAGGAGCGAACTGGTAGTTACATCCGATCTGGCCGCCGATCACAACGCCGTCCGGCGCGAGGCTGGCGGTAGTGACCCCGACCGTGGAACCAGCACCCAAAAAGGAATCCTGTACCAGCTGCGCCGGGTCAGTAATGTCCTTGTGTGCAAAGGCGCCACCGAGATGGCCTCCGAGGTAACAACCGCTCCAAGTGAACCGCGCAACGAAGGGCGTCTCCGCCTTGAGCGGCAAATCTGCAGCGACCACCGGCCCTGAAAGGGTTACCGCAAGTGCTGCAAGATCGGCTAGAATCAATTTTCTCATCGGAGATTCTCCGTCTGCGGGCGGACCCGCCTACATGGCAACCCAGAGGTGGAGGAAGAGCGTGTTATTGTCGTGGGCACCAACCGAGGTACCGTTGAACTGGTTATAGCAGGTGTATTGCAAGCCGATGCGGGCATTGAACCAGGGCCAGCCGATCGCCTTGCTGGCCCCGAACGGGATGTAAGCGATCTCGGCCGTCCAGCCATTGCTGTTTGGCGTAAGGGCATTGCCCGTGCTGATGTCGACGCCATACAGGTTGGCGTCGGAGCTTCCCCAGATATCGAAATATTGCCCGGTGAACACGATCCGGTTGTCGCTGCCATAGGCAAAGGACGCCTGCAGCTTCATGCTGTTCAGCAAGTTGGTCGGATTGGCCGCGGCAAAATCACCAAAACTTGCGTCGAGCCGCTGAAACTCGCGAATATAGCTGCCGCGGAGCGTCAGCCAGTAATTGTCGCCCTGATACTGGTATTGAGTGTCGAAACCGACGTCGGTGAACTTGTCCGATTGGGGAAGCGCGGCGGTCGTGCCAGTCACGAAACTTGGGTCGAGCCACGGATGCACATCAAGGTACATTCCGAACGTGCCAACCATCAGCGAATGGCGGCCCCAGTGCGGTTCGAGCGCGACGCGCCAATAGGGAGCAGTGCCGCCGAAGAGTCCGGGTCCGTCGAACGGATTCATGCCAAGCGAATTCTGCTGGTTGAACGCCAGGGTCCTGTAAGCAGTCAATTCTAAATAGAGCAGGTCGTTGATCATGGTGTAGGCGCCGACCCCGCCGACGCGCGCGGCAAACGCGCCCTCGATCATCGTGCTGGCGGCGGGCGTGCCCGCAAGCGAAGATACCGCGTAAGGGAAAGACCACGCCGGCGTGGTGTTCCACAAATCCTGAACGGTCGGATTGTTGTTAGCGGTGATGCCATAGACGAGATCAAGCGCCCCAATGCTTGCGGTCTGGGCAAAGCGCACGTCAGCATTATCCCATGACCAGGTGTGCTTGAACTGGTCCGCAGGCGTACCGGACAAGGCGGACAGCGGATCCGGCGCGCTATAGGTGACCTGCGCGAATGCGCCGATATTGTTGGTGATCGCACCGCCCCAGAATCCGCTGAACGGTGACAACACCACGTTATCGTTAGCCATATAGGGATCGGTCGGCGGTGCAACGGTGGGTGCCTGCGTATGCGTATATCCGACGATTGCCATCATCGAGACCGGCGGAACATACTCCCTCTCACCGCTGCTCGCGGGCGTATCCATTGTCTTCGCATAGCCGCGCAGCTTGTCGAGTTCGGCCCGCGCGGCGGCCCCCGTGTTGGAAGAGAATGGTGTCGTGCGGAATTCGCCGCCGCCGGCGGTGTATCCGAGCAGTTTGAACCGTCGACCATACGGTGTTAGCGCGGGAAAATCGGTGTGGCAGGCACCGCAGGGCTGTCCAGTCTGGCGCGCGAAACTCGGCAGTGCGTTGGCAGATGGCGCAAAGCCAATTGTGAAACAACCGACGAGAACGGCAAAACAAATAGAAGCAGCGATCAGTCTGCAGGCACCAAAAGGTCGATTAAAACGACCGCAACCGCCTCGCATCGCGCGCCACCCTACGTTCGCGACACTCCCCGCAAACGCACGTCAACACGCCGCTTGCGATTGGAACAATAGACCCAGAGTCGGGAGCGCCGCCAAGCCAATTCAAGGGTGGTTCCGATTTCGCGACAGCGTGACATTTTGGCAACGCTCGATGCGTAAGCAACAAAATAACGTTCGCCGAAACTTGTGTTTGGTCGCTCGCGGACTAGTCAAAACAGCGAACAACATCTCGCCGTCGGCCAGCTATCTTCCATCGGCAAAAGCTACATCGATCTGAACCAAAGGCGCCGAAACAATGGGCTAGATCAACGAGCACAGCCGGCGCGCGAGCGGGCTAAACCATTGCTAGTCGATGGGAATACCAGTGAAGAACACTTATTCAAATTCAGGTCCGTCGAGGCTTTGCGGCATGGCAAATGCGTAGACAAAGCCTCTTCGTCTGATCATAGAAATTTATCGACCTGGGCAGATCGCTTGCTAAGGTGATGACAACGGACGGTGCATTGACTTGCGTCAAATTGCCGAGGAAAAATAGCTAGATCAAATTGCTTAGCCAAGCGTACCGTTGTTATCATCAAGGGCCGGCTATGAGCATTCAATCCGCATTGCTGACGGCCGTCTTCGCGGTCGCGATCTCCGCGGCTGTTCGCGCGGAGGATAAGGGCGCGGTTGCCGTTCCAAAGAAGGAATTTGACGCCAAGATCGCTTACTGCAAAACCTGCCATGGGCTGTTGGGGCAAGGGTTTCGCGGATCATTTCCGATGCCGCGGCTTGCTGGACAACAGCCGGAATATCTGAAAAACCAGTTACAGGCGTTTATCGAACGCAGGCGAACGAACCCCGTCATGTTTAATGTGGCGCATGTTTTGAACCCGGCGATGGTGACGGACTTGGCCGCATATTTCAAGGATCTCAATCCCAAGCCATTAGGAGGAGCTTCCAAGGAGTTCGTGGCCGCAGGCAAAAAAATCTATGAAGAAGGGGTTCCCAGCGCCGAGGTTCCTCCGTGCGCTTCCTGTCACGGACCGGACGCCAAGGGTGCCGACGCATTTCCTCGTCTGGCAGGTCAACTTCATGACTACGTCGCGAAGAAATTGATGAACTGGAGCAAGGAGCGCGGGCAGGACACGGCAAAGCCCGACACCTCCGCCATCATGGCACCGATCGCGCATAGCCTGACCGAACCGCAAGTCAAGGCCGTGGCGGCGTATTTGAGTTATCTTGAATGATCACATTGCGCAGAAACCAATCTCAGACCGCAGGAGAACTTCCATGACAGGCCCCCAAGAAATTTCCAGGCGACGAATGTTGACCATCGCCGCCGGCGCGGCTGGAACGTCGATCGGCGCCGCAACGATCATCGGTACATCGATGCCGGCACCGGCGGCTGCCAAGGTTTCGCAAAAAGCCGTAAAGTATCAGGACACGCCGAAGGGGGAGCAGCGCTGCGACAATTGCCTGCATTTTGAAGCCCCGTCGTCCTGCAAGACGGTCGAAGGCACTGTCGCCCCCGAAGGCTGGTGCATGATCTATGCGAAGAAGCCGACATAACCGCCCGTCCGGACAATTTTCTCCGGACGGCAGGTGATTGATAGGCTTGGAGATCGAACGCTGCCGGAATGCGATTGAACGCGATATCACGGGACGGACACGGGTCTCGCGCCCATTTAGCCCGCGGGCACGCGACCAAGCAAGTCCTTGAAAGAGTGCCTACTTTCGTTCGGCTTCAGCTTCTTGCTCCAGCCGCAAAATATGTGCTCGTAGCCCGTCGAACCTCTGTTCGGTGACGTTACTAAAGAGCGGATCCTTGTGGCCGGTTACCGCCGAAGCAATTTCCGTCCAATCGTGAGGCTTGAGCGCCTTAAGTGCAGCAGGAAAAAAATCCCGATCTTCCATCCTCATGTGGCGCCGCTCGTGCGCGATGAAATCGCGAACAATGGTGTCGACTGTTTCCCGGAGAAGTTCCCCATCTGCGAGCACATTCTCGACGGCGTGAGCGACGCGGCGCAGGCGTTCAGCCCCTTTGTGGTGTTCGCGAGCGAGGTCACCGACCTTCGCGGCTGCAGCCGGATCCCGCGCCATTAGCTTGGCAAAGACCCGGTCTTCCTGGGGATGGTGATACACTTCCGGGTAAACTTCAAAATAGCTGATGACCGCGCGAATGACCTCGTAGTCGGGGCGGTCTCCCCGGTCGAAAACCTCAAGTTCCCGCTCGAGGATGGCGAGCAGCTTCTCAATATTGCGATGCTCTTGGGATAGGCGCTCAATGATCATGGTGGGGCTCCACACACTAAAGCAAAACTAATCCCGGACGCGGCATCGGGTCTTGCGGCAGATCAATCAATTTTGGCCGGAAAGAGATTTCGCCCGGCGGACTGTCAGGATCAGCGCGGTACGACCTGGCGAAGCGGACTAAACTCCGACCTTTCTTGCCGCCGGCGCTTGACATGGCGCACCCCTCGCTTACTTAGAAGCGTTCTAACTTAATTTAGAAACGCTCTAAGATAAAGACCAGCCTCAGGAAATCCTTTGATGATCTTACGAAACCGGAAATCCTTGCGCTTGCGATAAGCAGTGAAGAGGAGGATGGCCGAACGTATGCCGATTTCGCTCAGGGATTGGAGGAAGACCACCCCGACACAGCGAAGGTGTTTTCCGACATGGCCGCCGAGGAGAACGAGCATCGGCGGCTGCTGATCGATCTGTATGAGTCCAAGTTCGGCAGCCATATCCCGTTGATCAGACGTCAAGACGTACTGGGTTTCGTACAGCGCAAAAGGCTCTGGCAAGTTCGATTGCAGGGCATCGATGCCGTTCGACAGCAAGCGAGACAAATGGAGCAAGATGCGGGTCGGTTTTATCAGCATGCAGCCTCGCGCGCCACAGACGCGGCGGTCCCTAAGTTGCTTGGTGATCTCGCGGCGGCAGAATTGCAGCACGAGCGCACGGCCGGGGAAATCGAAGGGAAGCGCTTACCCCGCGACACAAGGGGCAAGGAGGACGACAACGACAAGCGGAGCTTCATCCTTCAGATAGTTCAACCGGGGCTCGTGGGCTTAATGGATGGTTCAGTCTCGACGTTGGCCCCAGTGTTCGCCGCGGCCTTTGGCACCCATAATCCATGGACGGCCTTCCAGGTTGGTATGGCGGCATCGCTTGGAGCTGGCATCTCCATGGGGTTTGCCGAGGCGCTGGCCGACGATGGCAATCCCGCGTCGGATCATTTCGTCATCAAAACAATCATTGGCTACGCTTTTCCGGTGCCCGGAGGCAGCTCGGGTGCTAGCGAGCGAGCGACCGCATCGAGCCCGACCAATCCGATGTCGCGATCCACCGCGCGACTGGGACAACCATGACCGCCGACGCGTTAATGCAGTGTGCTGCGTCCGGATCTTATCGAGGATTAATAACCTCACTGCATGAAACGATATGACGGCACGACTGCACTACGGGACGGCAGCAAAAGTTTTCCATTGGCTCATAGTTGGGTTGCTCCTGATCCAGTTTCCGATCGGTTGGTTTATGCCGGACGTCCATCGCGATATGAAACCGGGTGCCCCGATGATATTTCATGTCTCCTTTGGCATCACCATTTTGGCACTGATCATTCTGCGATTCGTATGGCGCCTTACACATCCTGTCGCCCCGGAAAGCTCTCTCCCTCCCTGGCAGCGGCTTTAGTTTAGAGGCGGTTCATTGGTTGCTCTACCTGCTGGTGTTTGCGACCACGGCGACCGGCTGGTTGTTTGCTTCGTTTCGGGGCTGGGTACTCTCAAACTTTTTCCTTGTACCCTTACCTAAGCTCGCCGCAGAAAGCGCGTCTGGGGTGCATCGCATCGACGGTTGGCATCAGGTCTTCGAATGGGCGTTGCTGATTTTGATCGCAGTTCACGTCGCCGCGACGATGTTACATATTTTCGTCTATCGCGATCAGATCATGCAGCGAATGTTGCCGGAATAATCCTATATCCGAGTACGATTGGTTATCCTTTTTGTGGGTAGTATGCCGGCGCCGAGGAGCTATGGATAGTTCAACAAAACGTAGGTCGAAATCGGCCGACTTCAGGATCTGCGATCTCCTCAATCGCGAATTGGAGTGCATTTTGGGTAGTTGAGTTTTTGGAGGGCCGCGAGAGAGCCTCAAATCGACCACGCATCCGACAGCTTCCTAACTGAGTAAACCTCGACGAGCACGCAAGCTTCGCCAGGTGGGAAATATCTTGAAACACTCGGACATGTGCGCGCGCAGGGTTTTGATGTCGTCTTATTGTTGCTTGAGGCGCATCGGCTGATGACTCCACCTTCATGGAGCGGTTTGTTAGTGAGCCGCGCCGTAGCCTCAGCGCCCTTGCTGTTGCAGGTACTTTGGCCGAGCTTAATAGCAGGTCTCCCTCTGTTAACTGCGGGATGCGCAACCCTCAGCCCGCGAAATGTCCTGCCAGAGGCGAGCGCCAGCCGGATCGAACTGGACGGCTTCCAAAATATTCGATTCTGGGGGGATGAGTCGGAAGAGGCTATCTTTCGGTACGAAGTCTTGCACATTCGGCGGCAGAAGCAGTGTCTGATCGATATTCCAGGGGCGAAAATGCTTGCTCATAGCCCAAGCTTGAATCAGACCCGCTCAAAATGAACAGTGACTATTCGGACAGCTCCTAGTCTAGCTAGGGTTCAGGATTTTGTTCGTCAAATCCGTGCATGCGGAGGGCCCATTGCAACCCGACCACCGCGCCCTTCACCGGTTGCAGCAACAGCAATGACGCAATCAGCGTCATCGGCAAATAGATCGCCAGTTGCAGCGCCACCGGTGGCGAGAAATTGGTTTCGATCAGCAACGCCGTCGGCACCACGATGTGGCCGACGATGACGATCACCAGATAGGCCGGCAGGTCGTCGGCACGGTGCGGCGTGAAGTCGAGGCCGCAGACCGAGCAATTGTTGTCGATCTTGAGGAAGGAGCTAAACAGTCTGCCTTCGCAGCAGCGAGGGCAGCGGCCCCGAAAGCCGCGCCTCAGCGCGGTCCATACATCGCGCTTTTCGGTCGGCGCTGCTGAGCCTGAGGTCCAGATTTTCACAGGTGCGCTCACGGTTTCCATGATTGGCCCTTTTTCGAGCTACCGTAACTTCTCGCGACCTCGCTCTATACCGACATCAAGATGCAATGCGCGATCGGTCGGCCGACATGCTCGCCGGTATGAACAAGCGGTGGCGATACGTTCGCCTCCGATTTCGTCTACGTGTGTTCCGACGTAGAACGGTTCGATCGAGACTGCCCTTTTGAATTCGGCCTCATCCGAGCAGCTTGTTTGGAGCAGGTCGTCGTAGTCATCCGCTCTGATGAGCGCCCCACGCAAGCGCGAGTATAAGCGCGCCGAACATAGCGACGACAGCGAAAGAGATAGCGATCGAATCCAACGGCATTGAAGTGAGTTGCACAATCGACTCCATCGTCCTGAGGAGCGATCAGAATATCAGCGCCCGACGCTGATCGCGTTCATGGTTGATGTATTAAACATCACAAACTGGCACTGTAACGGTTATATAGAAGTTTGAGAGTTGTGTCTACAGCGCTTTGGCTTGCCTTTTAATGGATGGAACCTTCCCGGCGCGTGATTTCTCTACTCTTTGCGGATTTCCGCGGGCAAAGAAATGAAGCGCCGGCGCGGATCTAAGGAAACGCAACCGGCAGCGGCTGGCGCATCTCGCGCGAGACGGCTATCGACAGATCGAATACGCGCTCGTGCAAGGCATCGGCTGCCATCTGGAAATGGTCCGCCTCCGTTGGGCCTCCGTTGGGAGCGAAGTTGTCACGGGCCAAGCGCATACCAAGGCAGCCGCAATCGCCGCCGCCGAGAAGGCAATCGACCGGGCTCCTGCCGTGAAAAAAGGTGGGACTCGTTCCGCCCCGATTGAAGCGCAGCGGGGTGCCCCGGTCTCGGGCGGTAACTGATCCGCAACCTATCGGAGGCTACAAAAGTCGGCTGAGGATGCACCGGCTTTTTAGGTGGCGCGCGTGCTTCGAAATGGCAGCTATTCTGCGTGGTTCCGGACCCCGCAAGGGGAAGGAATGGGCGTTGTCGTGCTACAGGACGGCAAGCTGATCGGCGGCGACACCGTCAGCGCCTATACGGGATCGTACGTTGAGGACGGCGATAGATTTACCGTTTTGATTGCCACCGAGCGTCACTCGGAAGGACCGACTCCCGTGTTCGACGTTGACAACGTCGACTTGACCCTGACCGGTAAATCCACGCCGACGACTGCATCCTGCACCGGAACCGCCAAACAAGCGCCGGGCTTGACCTTTGAGGCAACTCTTATCCGGATCGCCGATTGATCCGACCCAACGGCGGGCGGGTGATCGCTCGGCGATGATCGTAGTGGCTTTCGGGAACTCTCGGGGTCTTGGCGTATTCCTAAGCCGGAGGCTGCCAAATGCCCCAATATTATTTCGATATCAAGGACAGTCACAGAGACTAGATGTTTAGTCCCGGCATTTGCTGGAGCGGATTGAGGGTGAATCGTTCGGGCTCTTTTGTCCAGGCTTTGCAGATGTATTCGTAGGGCGTGAGGCCTTTAAGGGTCTTGAGCCGCTTGGCGAAGTTGTAGGCGCTGACGAAGTCGGCGAGGTGGCCGCGCAACTCGTCGTGCGTGTCGTAGTGGAAGCGCTTGACCGTGGCATCCTTGATGGTGCGGTTCATCCGCTCGACCTGGCCGTTGGGACCATTGGACCGCAAAACCTCAAATGGTAGAAATTTCGACAACTTCCAACCGGCGGCCAACGTCGGCGATCTGATTTCCGCCTTTTAAGGAAAACGAGGCCCTACCCAGCCGAAACGCTTTGTTCAAGTTTTCAACGGCATTCCCTTTCAGGTCGTACCGGACTGCTTGATCAGGCGAGTAGTTGACGATGAATCCCAGCGCATTGCCGAAAAACTCGACAGTTAGTCGCCCGTCTTTGCCCAAATGAAGTTTACCGGGGAGTGCCGCTACAACTTGTTGGACGAAAGTGTCGGATGGCTTCGACGAATCCAGCTCGATTTTTAGCTGCCTCTCTGGGCCGCCTGTGATTGCACACATCGTGATCGAGGTTGGTATGATGCGGTCCCCCAGGATTATGGCATGTGGAATGAATCCCGCCCGCCATTCGGCATCCTCAATCTCGCGGGCAACTCGCAGTTTCTCGTCTTCCTGCTGCTTCAGCTCTGCAAGCAAAGATGCGGTGTCTTTCACAGCGATCTCAACGAGCTCCGCCGATACCTCAATTGCGGCGGGGAGCCGGTGAAGAGCTGACCTACTTTTTGTGGTGGTGATATGACCATCGCACAAAGCGTACACACGGCCAGCCGCCTTTGCTGGGTTTCGGTATCCCAAGCGGGAACCAAGCGCTGCGCGGTCAAGAGCGAGCTGCTGCATCCTGGTTTCAATAAGTGCTGCCAAGGGACTACGGATGGTCATTGCGCTTCCTCCGCGAATTCGGCGAAGGCTGGCGCTTCCGCTACATTTGCCGATTGTATCGGCCGCATCCCACCTTCGTGGAAACCACCTTGCCGCGGTTGGCAGGTTGGGGAAGGCGCCAGCCTTCATCTAGATGCAGGAGTAACATAACACGAATAGTGAGCGACGCCAAGATCGGCAACTGTGGTGGTTCAGAACGGCGACCGATCAAATCAACCCCATCGAATTGTCGACTGTGCTGCTCGAAGCCGGGCCTGGCCCTCTTCCCGCGACAGCAGCTGCTCGAGGGCGGCTCGGATGAACTTTGATCTGGTCACATATCGTAACCCAAGGATACGGGCGAGGCGTTGCTCAATTTCCGGATCAAGGCGGAAACAAATAATGCGGTTCTGGGTCATTTGGCGGTCAGCTCCCTATGGAGATTAGCGCAGCATCCTGATGTACTTCCTTTTATTTAGGTAATACGGAGATTATTGGCTGGGAAGCGGTCGCAGACAGATGCAATACAGCGCACTGCGATCCTATCGGTTTCATGCCCATCGTATTGTACGAGTCGTCGTACGGGCAGAACTGATGAAGAGTTGGGCTCGTCGACGGAGACGAGACCAGTACCCCGTACCACCGGTACCTCCCTAGCCAATTGGCTACGGGAATCAGAATGAACTTGATTTCCCGGCAGCCAGTGCTGGTTCATTTTCGGCGGGTGGCCGGTGTCCGACAGCCTCCCGCGCCAAAACGCCCAGCGGCGATCCCTGACTCAGGCCGGTGGTACCGAGCCGCAACAGATCAGCCGGGCAGCGGGTCGTACGCTCAAGTACCGGTAGACCTGCTCGCGCACCTACGCTTTTCGGCGGGGCGCTGCCTTGTCGTGGTCAGGCGTGGGTTTAGGTCGAATACTTCGACGCAGGGCGTCCATCAAGTTGGTAACGTTTCCAGAGGATCCTGAAACAGGTCCTTCATCGAGCACCTTCAATCGCTTCCGATGTTTCAACTTGTTCGGATCAAAGGAAGCCGTCTTAGCCTGAACTATGTGCTTAGCTAACTCGATCATATCCTTAGTGACTTTGACGGGCTGAATTGATTGAAAGAGATCGTCCGAGTTGCGCATCTGATCCGCGGCGCGCAGAACCGTAGCAAGCATCCCATTATCCCGTGCCTCGACGGCCATTGCGTACTCAAATTCGCTACTGCGAACCCAAGCAAGCGCTACTTTACCGGTTGCTTTCATGGCTTCGCGGATGACGGCGTACGCGTCATGACCAACAAAACCATCTGGGACAATGTAATACGAATTTGACAGATACGATGGATCGATTTCATGTTTCGACATGAATTGCTCGATTTCGATCACAACACCATCGCCCCTTTCAAGCTCATACTCCCCATCGCTCGCGGGTAGCAGCTTCACAGGGCAAGTTACAAGCGAAAGACGGAGGAAACCGGTTGAAGTAGGAGGAGAAACCCTTTCTGAATGGTTGTGATCCATAGCAGCGCGGGACGCTACCTTCTCCTGAAGAGTAGCCATGACGTAGGCGTTGAGGGTCACATGTTCGTCGGCGGCTGCGAATGCAATCTCCTTGTGCAGCACCGCTGGAATCCGGACATTGAAAAGACCTTTGAATGGCTTGTCAGGTAATCTGCGCAGTTCCGCACAGGAGGCAAGATAATCTTCAACGAGTTCAGCAAAAGCGGCCTGCACCTTGGAAGCGCTATCCACCTCGGTAGTGATCAGATCGTTTATGTGAAGGATTCGAAGTACGAGCCTGCCGTCCTCGAACTCGACCTCACCCTGATAATCGCGATAACGAACTGTGCTCATATCAGACCCAATCTTTCGAGTTGGACGCGAAGTCGACGGACCATGGCCGGTTTCATTTCGTCGCCGTGCGGTTCATCTAGCCAGATCATCACCTTCGTTGTCCGGTGCATGAACTTCCTTCGGCTGCCGCCGGATGCCCCCGCTTTGATCTTGTCGAAGCCGGCTGCAGCAAGGAGCCGTTCGAAGTCGCAATAGCGAAAGGTGCTTCGGCAGTCGCGGAATGAATGCTTGAGCTTATCGATCTGTGACATTCGGCTCAATCGTGCTGTAACTGGTTTCTAGTTACAGCAAGTCGGGCTTCCTGCCAATAGCCGAATTTGCAGTGCTGCCGGGTCGAATCAATGAGACGGCCCGATGAACGGCAATGCTTTCCTCGCCTTACCATCGCAAACCGCCGCTTGCAGCATCAGCTGCAGGCCGCTTAAACTCTAACCCAGATGAGCCAGAGCCTCCCTTCTCGAAACGCCTGACAAGTCTCAAATCATCTGACGACGGACAGTCAGTCAGCCAAAGGTAGATAGACGCAATGACGGTGACGGTGATGCGGGAGATGCCCCGAAGGCACAGCCCGCGCCGGCACCGGGCACCGGATTGGCTGTGAACAAAACGGCTTGACCCAGAGAAAACCCCGGCCCTTTAAGCCGAGTCTTCGACTTCTGAAGGCAATGAAAACGGTAGCATCGATTGTGCAAACGCTTATAGGACGTGCCCTACAAGGCGGCCGATAGCCGCTGTGGTCCCCATCGCTATGGCCCCCCAGAAGGTCACCCTCAACATCGGCTTAAGGAGACCCGCACCTCCCGTCTGCGCTCCCGCGGCCCCAAGGACAGCAAGCGCGACCAGCGAACCTGCTGACACGACCCACGGAATTCGGACCATCGGCGAAGCAATAGCAATCAGTAAGGGAATGGCAGCGCCGAACGCAAACGTAACTGCCGAGGTCAGCGCCGCTTGAACGGGGCGCGCCACCACGTGCGCTGACAGGCCCAATTCGTCCCGAGCGTGGGTCGCAAATGCATCTTTCGTCGTGAGAGCTTCCGCCACTTGGCGAGCCAACGAAATATCGAGACCCCGTTGGACGTAGATGTTCGTCAATTCATCGAGCTCAGCTTCGGGCTGATCAGCAAGCTCACGCCGTTCTTTTGTTAGGTCGGCGGCCTCTGTATCGGCCTGCGAACTTACGGAAACATACTCTCCAGCGGCCATGGCGGTGGCGCCGGCCACCAGGCCCGCTATGCCTGCAACGATCACCTCGTTAGGCGAGGTCGATGCAGCAGCGACACCGACGACGAGGCTCGAAGTAGAAATGATGCCATCGTTTGCGCCAAGGACAGCAGCGCGGAGCCAACCAATTCGCTCGATGAGATGTCCTTCGCGATGAATCGGATGCAAAAGTCTAACCCCTGAAAGCTCAGATATTGCTGCTCCCACACCGACAGCTCCCAAATCGGAAGGGGAATTGGCTTGTGCGCCGGTAGGCGTTTTGACACTGTTGCGCTTTGTCAGGACGGTAGAGTTAGACAGTACCCTGCGCCGGCGAGCAAGCTATCCTCCCAAATGCTGGAAGCTCGATAACCCATTGTCGACGCAGGTGCGGCAGGAAGGGTTCAAGATCCCGACCAGTGCCGTGATCGAGGTGCTTGACCATGCTTCCTGATTTTATCGTTCGATCAGTTCTTGTTGCGTTACCGGCTTTCGGTATCGTGTCAGGTTTTACTGCGCCTTTGATTGGTTTAGCGGCATGGCAAGGATGGGTGTGGGCTGCCTTTACGCTGCCGGTTCTGCTGGCTCTGCTTTATGAGATTGCAGCAAGCCTGAGACGCGGGGAGGTCGGCCTGGATATCGTCGCAGCGCTGTCGATGACGGCGGCGCTGGCGGTTGGCGAGAATCTTGCGGCCGTCGTTGTCGCATTGATGTATTCGGGAGGCCAATATCTTGAAGCCTTCGCCGAGCGTCACGCGCGTCGCGAGATGACGGCGATCCTGGCCCGAGTACCTCGTACGGCTGTCAGGCATCGCAATGGCGTGCTTGAAGAAGTCGGTCTTGAGGAAATCGTGCCCGGCGATCGCCTGCTGATCAGGCAGGGTGATGTCGTCCCGGTCGATGGAATTGTCGCCAGTGGCGTCGCAATCCTGGATCAATCGGCGCTGACTGGTGAGGCTATCCCGGTTCAGCAACGGGCTGGCAACGAGGTGATGAGTGGATCGACCAACGCCGGAGAAGCCTTCGACCTTGCCGCATCGCATCACGCTGCTGAAAGCACCTATGCCGGCATTGTCAGACTGGTCGAGGAAGCTCAGCGCTCCAAGGCGCCGATGTCACGGCTTGCCGACCGGTTTGCCGTGTTTTTTCTCGGCGTGACCGTCCTGATTGCCGGTTTAGCCTGGTACTTCACCGGTGATCCCATTCGCGCCGTCGCTGTTCTCGTGGTGGCAACGCCGTGCCCGCTTATTCTGGCGGTGCCGGTCGCCATTGTGTCGGGCCTTTCACGGGCGGCGCGATTTGGCATCCTGATCAAGGGCGGAAAAGCCATTGAGGCGCTCGGCCGCGTGTACTCGCTCGTCATCGACAAGACGGGAACGCTGACCGACGGCAGGGCGCGGGTGGTATCGGTCAACGTCCACGATCATCTCGCCCCCGATGATATCTTACGACTTGCGGCCTCACTCGATCAGGCATCGAAGCACATCATCGCCCAAACCCTTGTGATCGAGGCGCGTGACCGCAAGCTGCACCTCTCAACCCCGTCCAATGTGGTAGAGACCGCGGGCGAGGGCATTGAGGGACGTATCGATGGGCTCAATGTGGTGATAGGCGGCATTCACTTCGTCAGATCCAGATTGACCGAGGCGGCAACGATTACGCTTGATCGAACGCAGAAAGCCGGCGCTGTCATCGTCGCTGTTGCGATTGATGGCAAGATGGCCGGCGAGATCGTGCTCGCTGATGAATTGCGCGTTGGCACGCGGGCTCTTCTGCAAGCCCTTCGAAAACTGGGAATCCATAGGATCATTCTCGCGACCGGAGACCGGCGCGAGGTCGCGCAAGCGATCGCAGCCGGTCTCGGGATCGACGCCGTAAGATCTGAGTTGACACCGGACCAGAAGGTGATTGTCGTGCTGACAGAGCGAAAAAACGGTCCGGTCATGATGGTCGGCGATGGTGTGAACGACGCACCGGCGCTCGCGGCGGCTGATGTTGGGGTGGCGATGGGCGCGCGAGGGACGGCGGCTTCCGCCGAGGCGGCTGATGTGGTGCTTCTGGTCGATCAACTCGATCGTATCGTGCCCGCGATTCAGATCGCGCGATGCTCGCGCCTTATCGCACTCGAAAGTGTCATTGCCGGAATCGGGCTTTCGCTGCTGGGCATGCTCGCCGCTGCGCTTGGCTATATCACGCCCGTGCAAGGCGCCTTACTCCAGGAAGTGATCGACGTCGCGGTGATCCTCAACGCGCTGCGGGCTCTAGGTGGGCATGAGACCGATCTTCAACCTGCAAAGCAATTTAATTCGAAGTTGAGGCCCGCTAAAGCCTCTTCAGCCGAAGAGAGTCAACGTTAGTTCCTTACTAACGCTACACTGAGGCGCGAGCAGGAGCATCACGTGACGTCTCCACCAGCTCTTTGAAATGGACTTAAAAGGCCTAATCAGGGTTGGCCAGATCTGCCCGTAGAGCCAAAGTCCTGACCCGTGGCGTAACTTGCATCCGACCCTGCAAGCTGCATGTAAACGAGTTCCGCGCGCTGACCGGCGCGGTCCACGGCCGCGGGGAACGGAATTTTTGGATGCAGAGACGAAGCGCCAAAAATAGCCATTCAAACGAGCTAACGCCCGCCATGCCGCCCAAAAGGCTGGCGCAACAACGCTGCAGGAAATTGCGGATGTTCTGAATGCTCATGGTGTCCGGACTGCGCGTGGCGGCAAGTGGTTTCCGACGACGGTCAAGAATTTGTTGGATCGTCAGTGAATAAACGGCCGCCGGTTGTGTCAGCGGCAACCGGTACCGTGCGGCCCTGGCCCACGTCATTATTGCCAGCCACGTTAGCCAACGTGGTGCCATGCGTGGAAGTACGAGTTAATATTTGCGGAACAGCTCGTTGCTTGTCGCCGCTATCCGAGCGCCACGGCCGCTAAGGAAGAGATCCAGACCCGGCAAAAATCAGCTCAGGCGATAACTCAGCGGGGTGATTTCATCGGTCGCGATTCCTAACCCATTATGGGCTCGGCTGCTAAAGAAATCGGCCTGCCGCTCCGCGCCGGCCTCCACACTGGTGAAATCGAGATCAGGGGCAACGATATCGGCGGCATCGCCGTGCATGCGGCCGCCCGCGTCATGTCGCATTCCGGCTCCGACGAGGTGCTGGTGTCGCGTGTCGTCACAGATCTCGTCGCGGGCGCTGGGCTGAAATTCGCGGAGCGCGGTTCGTTCGAGCTGAAGGGTCTGCCCGGCCGTTGGGACCTGTTTGCGGCTAGCGGTTAGCCATCAAACTGAAAGACCACTTTTGGTACTTTCAGACCTTGAGCGATGTCCGACTTGAGTCTGGGATGGGCACCAAAGCGAACGTCGCCAGTGCCTCGGGAATCTATGGGTTCAAGCCCTAGGCTTTGACGATTCTAAATGGAGTTACGATTGCGCTGATGTGTCTATCCGTTTGGTGACCCAGTGGGATTACTATCTATTCCATAAACTGTCGGATTTGCGGGAGAGCATCGCGGTCCTCGCCACCGAAGTCGCCTCCGGATCACCGATCAGGACCCTTCCGACGAGGTCTGGCGACAACCAGGCGAGATGGATCAGATTGCTGACGTAGTTGTCGGTGATGCCTTCAGATGCCGCAATTTCGGCCATCGAGCGGGATTTGCCGGCCGTGAGTTGTTCGAACCAGATTGATGCGCGGGCTATCGCCTTTACGACGACGGCGTCGGGCGTCTTGGCATTTTGATTTTCGAAGATGAGCTTGCCGGATCCGTGACCGGGCGGCGCAGGAACGGTCACCTTCAGCGATATGATGTTAGCTTGAGCGTCGGTCTGGAACTGCTCGACGGTTTTGCCTGTTAATATCGCCAGCAGCCGGTCTCGCTTGATGGAGATCTTTAGGATTTCGTGACCAGCCGTCACGCGCGCGATAAGCTCAGCTGCGCTTTGCGCCGTGGGCAAGCCCGACGTCAGCGAATTCGCAAGCTCGGTTGCGATGTTGAGGCCGACGCCGATCTGCGCCGGCCGGCATCGCGCTTCACGAAGCAAGAGCGAAATCTGCGTCCTATCCGTCAGGAAGTTTTGCAATTTCGCCCGCACGAGTTCGTCGATCACGGTGGCGGGAAGCCACAGCCTCGCCGAGCCTGCTGCTGCCGCCGAGCGCCCGGCTCCTTGCGTCGTCACGTAATATCCGTACCGCTTGCCGTTCTTGGTCGCATGGCTGGAAACAAGGCGATTGCCGGCGTCGTCATAGATGAGGCCCGCAAGCAGGCTCTTGCTCTTGGCGTTGGTCCGTGTCCGTTTTTCGTGATGGTTGGCCGCAAGCTGGGCCTGGACGGCGGCCCAGGTCGCGCTGTCGATCAAGGGCGGATGCTGGCCGGGATATCGAACCCCTTTGTGCTCGATCTCACCGATATAAAGCGGGTTCGACAGGATCTTGTAGATGTGACCGCGCGCAAAGGACAGGCCACCCACTGCGCGGCCTCTGGGCGTTGCATAGGGCTTGGTCGTGAGATTAAGGCGCATCAGCTCGGTCTGGACCTGTCGCACGTTCCGGAGTTTGAGAAAGAGGTTGAAGATCGCCCGGACGGTCAAGGCCTCGGTTTCATTGATGGTCAGGGTGCGGTCCTTGCGGTCGTAGCCGATAGGTATCCAGCCTCCCATCCACATGCCCTTCTGCTTGGAGGCGGCGATCTTGTCGCGGATCCGCTCACCGGTGACCTCGCGCTCGAACTGCGCAAAGGACAGAAGGACATTGAGGGTAAGGCGCCCCATCGACGTCGTCGTGTTGAACTGCTGGGTGACCGAGACGAACGAAACGTCAGCCGCGTCGAAGATTTCGACGATCTTTGCGAAATCCGCCAGCGACCGGGTCAGCCGGTCCACCTTGTAGACAACGACCACGTCGATCAGGCGGGATTGAATGTCGGCGAGCAGCCTCTTGAGGGCTGGTCGGTCCGTTGACCCGCCGGAATACCCGCCGTCGTCGTAGAGAGCGGGAAGGGGGGCCCAGCCTTCGTGCCGCTGGCTCTTTATATAGGCCTCACAGGACTCGCGCTGCGCATGCAGGGAATTGAAATCCTGTTCCAGCCCCTCTTCGGATGATTT
>Ga0208849_1000843_pt1 | contig 25207 bp, 22 predicted proteins | sample NGESurdeep072012_10_FD_184470 | JGI IMG/M metagenome (GOLD analysis project Ga0208849, IMG submission 184470) | Arctic peat soil microbial communities from Barrow, Alaska - NGEE Surface sample 53-3 deep-072012 (SPAdes) | ecosystem: Environmental > Terrestrial > Soil > Wetlands > Peat ... | reverse complement strand
TGAATCGGCCCGGGTTTCCTAGAGACTCAGTTGTCTGTTGAAGGCACTGCTTCTCATGCTGCGTTCTGACGGTAGTAGATGGCCTCGAACTCTGCCGGCGGAATCTTGCCGATCTCGTTGTGGATGCGGCGGTGGTTGAACCAGTCGATGTAGGCGAGGGTGGCCCACTCGACGTCCTCGACGCCCTTCCACGGGCCTTCGTGAAAGATCAGCTCGGTCTTGTAGAGCCCGTTGAAGGATTCGGCCATCGCATTGTCGTAGGAGTCACCGCGGCTGCCGACGCTGTTGACCACCCCGACCTCGCCCAGGCGCTCGGTGTAGCGGATGGAGAGATATTGCACTCCACGGTCCGAGTGATGAATGAGGCCATCGAGACCCACTGCTCGGCGTGAGTGGATGGCCATCTCCAAGGCGTCGAGGGCGAGGCCGGATCGCAACGACGTCGAGACTTGCCAGCCGACGATGAACCGGCTGAAGACGTCGAGCACGAAGGCCACGTAAACGAAGCCGACGTGGGTCTTCACGTAGGTCAGGTCGGCCACCCAGAGGCGGTTGGGGCGATCGGCGACGAACTGTCGCTCGACGAGGTCGGCCGGACGATCTTGTGTCTCGTCGCCGATGGTGGTGCGTCTCCATTGCCTTCCGCGCCGCACGCCGCGCAGCCCCAGATCGCCCATGAGGCGCTCAACGGTGCAGCGGGCCACCGGGGTGCCCTCCCTGTTGAGCTGGGTCCAGACCTTGTCCGCCCCGTAGACACGGCGGTTCTCGGCGTGCACCCGGTCGATCTCGGGCTTCAAGGCCTCGTCGCGCCGACGCCGGGCGCAGATCGGTCGGGCCTTCGCCGCGTAGTAGGTAGCGGGAGCGAACTGCAACACCTTGCAGATCGGCTCGACTCCCCAGAGCAGCCCGTCGGAACTGGTGCGGTTCCGGTGGGTGTCGATGAAGCGAACTACCTCTTCGGTTGACCGTCGAGCTCGGTCGCGAAGAAAACCGACGCCGCCTTCAAGATCTCGTTGGCCCGCCGGAGCTCTTTGACCTCCCGCTCGAGCTCCTTCATCCGTTGGCGCTCATCGGTCGTGAGTCCGGGCCTTCGCCCGCCGTCGACCTGCGCCCGGCGGACCCAGGACCGAAGCGTCTCGGCCGTCATGCCGAGCTTCTTGGCCACCGATGTCATGGCGGCCCACTCCGAGGGGTACTCGTGACGGTGCTCGACGAACATCTTGACGGCCCGCTCACGCACCTCTGGGGGATACGGGGATCTCTTTGGCATTGCTCCATCCTCTCAAGGGAAGGAGCCTCCAGGATTCCCGGGCCGATTCAGTGCCTTCGTCAAGACGTTCTTGTGGCGCCAGGCCGTTTTCGGTCGCCGGGCCTGGGTGGTCGACCCCAAAGGGGAGTACGGCGACCTGGCAGCGGCCTGGGGGGTCCGCCCGGTCGCTTTGAGACCAGGTGGTTCCATCAGGCTCAACCCACTTGATCCGGGACCCGCGCCCATCCGTTGCGACGCTGGGCGACGCGCTGACCTGCAATTGTTGGGACGCGCGTTGGGGATAGGAATCGGGAGCTGTAAATGTAGCATGTACTGTGCTACATTTACAGGATGACCCGGATCGGAGTACGAGAGCTTCGCCAACACGCGAGCCGATACTTGGAACAAGTAAAGGCGGGCGAAATTGTCGAGGTCACAGAACGGGGGAAGCTCGTCGCTCTTTTGGTTTCCCCCACTCCGGCTATTGCGGTTCGGGACCAACTAATCGCTTCTGGTCGCCTTGAGCCGGCGAGGAGCGCGTTCCAACTGCCAGAACGCCGACAGATCGCTCCGGAGGAGACGACCGGTAGTGACGCCCTTACCGACCTACGCCGGGAACGACTTGCGTGATCTACTTCGACACGTCCGCGTTGGTGAAACTGATCTTCGAAGAGGCCGAAAGCGCGGCCCTCGCAGAGTGGGTGACCCTGAGGCCAGACGTCCCCAAGATCAGTAGCGACCTGTCCACAGTTGAACTTCTCCGTACGTGTCGACGCGTCGACGCGGGTGCGGTTGAGAATGCCAACGTGTTGCTCGGAGGTATCGACCTTCTTCCCGTGAATCGTGCCATTATCGAGCAGGCTGCGTCGGTCGTCCCGACCGAGCTCCGAAGTCTTGATGCGATCCACTTAGCAAGTGCATTGTCTGTGAAGGCGGATCTGACCGCCCTGGTCGCATACGACAGTCGCCTCTGTTCAGCTGCAACGGAATCAGGCATCGAGGTTGTCTCACCTGCCTGACACTGCTCGTTCGGGTTCGTCACGCGCGCATGGTTCGATGGGCCGGACCCGACCCGATTCGTGACACCTTTGGGTGAGGATGGGGATGGTCGGTGAAGACCAATTGGTGGCGCTGAGGTGGGCGCTGAGGGACTCGAACCCCCGACCTGCTGGTTGTAAGGCCGACCTGACGAAGGTGCACCACGAGGCACAATGTCGCAGCTCGATGACTTTTCCCGAGTCAAAGCGGCTTTTGGGCGGGTCCCTCAGACGATGCTGCGACAGCAAGCGACGCCCTGACCCAAGGTTGTGGGACGCGTGTTGGGATGAACGCAGCATCCACTATCACTCTTATAAAAGGAACAGATGTTTCTTTTATGAGGACTGTGGTAGAGTCGTCCCGTGGACTTTCTCCGTCCCGTTGAATCAGTGATCCCCGGCGCACAAGGGAAGCTCTTGGGCGTCTTCGCCGAGACTACGACCGTCCTGAGCGTTCGCACTGCCGCTCGGCTTTCGGGTGTGAGTCTCGCCCAGACCTCGCGCATCCTTCCCGAGCTTGCCACCCTCGGCATCCTCGATCGAGCCGACGTTCCCCCTTCGACCGTCTACCGGCTCGTCGAAGACAACGTTGCGTCACGCGCCATCAGATTGCTGGCGCGGTCACGTGACCTGGTCCTCGCTGAACTGGGCAAGTCGGCACAATCGATGGCAATACCCCCCATCAGCATCGTGGTGTTTGGATCGTTTGCTCGCGGGGAGGCTGGTCCGGAGAGCGATGTCGATGTCGTTATGGTTCATCCGAGCGGAGTCCCGTCGACGCCGGCCTGGACCGAGGGAGTCGAAGAGTGGCGCCGCGCCGCCCGACGGCTTACCGGCAACGAGGTCGAGGTAGTGGAAGTAGACGAGCGCGATATCGGAACGCGGTTGCGGTCGCGACGGCCGGTGTGGTTGGACATCCGACAAGATGGGATCGTCATCTTCGGCAAGACGCTCGACGTGATGCGAGCCCGCGAGTCGAAGATTCACCACGTTGCCTAAACAACCACCTCGGACGAGACAGGTCACATTCGCTCAGGCCAAGCAATACCTCGGAAAGGCCGAAGAGTTCTTGGCGTCGGCGAGGGACGATCTCGCCCAAGGTCGGAAGATCGCCGCCACCAGCTCGGCCGTCCATGCTGGCATCATTGCAGGAGACGTCGTCACCGCGGTCCGCTCTGGTCAGCGTTCTGCCGCTGACACACACAGTCAGGCGCTGGAGTTACTCCGGTCATCTGGTCCCGATGGAGTGTCGTTAGCAAAGGACCTTGGTCGGCTCCTGGCTCTCAAGCCGAGGGCGGAGTACGACCCAACTGACATCGCCCTAGGCACGGCCCGTCAGGCGGTCGATTGGGCGACTCGGTGCGTGGACATCGCTCGACGCGTACTTGCTCCTCACATGTGAGTCGTTGTCTGCAGCGTGCAGACGTCAGCAGCAAATCAGGTACGGAGATCTAAAACGAGTCGAACGTCCTCGGTCTCTCCGTTCGATTCGGCTCGAATGGCCTCCTCGACTCCGGCGGTCGCCGCGGCTAGCGCTACGACAAGTAGTGTTGCGCTTGCCGATACGCATCAACACGCTTTTGGAGTGAGGTCTTCACGTTAGGTCGTGACCAGGTCGGAAGCAGTCGTTGGCATGCCCTCCACGCGGGTTAACGGGTCTTCGACCGCCTCTTGTCCACAGTGCTGCGGGCGCGGGTGTCCGTGGTCCGAAGACGAGCGTGGTCGTCCCAGCGCGGATCGGACTCCACCATGGCGAGGGTGAGCGCCTCGAGCTCTGCCACAAGACCACGGAGCCGCCGGTCGTTGTCGATGTAGGGCTGATACTCCTCGAGCTGCTCCTCAGAGAGAAGTCGGGTGACGGTTTTGGCTGCCACCTTTCTGGTCCACGAGTGATATGGCCCATGCAGACGAGGTGGGTCCGCTTTGCACGAGCACGCCTCTTTGCCACAGGGACCGAGGCGGGTGACGATCGACCCCGACAAGCACGGCCCGATGGCGGCGATCTCTTTCGCGATCCGTGTGAGCTCTCCACGCTGCTTTGGGGTGGGCTCCACACCTCGAAGCCTCCCAGCAATCCACCCCGGGGGTTCGTTCATCTGCCACAGTATATCCACTGTGGCATCTCCCCTTCCCGGGCCCTCGTCCGAGGCCGAGGCGGCGATCAAGGCGTGGCGCGGCGAGTGCTCACCGGTGGCGGCGGCTTTCGCCAAGAGCGTCGTGCGCGCCAGCGTCCCGCCCGGCGCGGCTCGGGCCCGCACCTTGTTGTGGTGTTGTGCTCGTCTGGCGGGCTGGGGGGAGCGGGTCGGGCTCGAGACGCGCCGTGAGGTGCTGTTGCACCCCTCGACCCTCGAGCGCTACATCGTGTCGGGGTTGTCCGGGCTCTCTCCGGCGACACGGCGCACGATGCGGAGCAACCTGCGTTCGGTGGCACGAGCCAGCGTGCCGGCGCTGTGGGGACCTTGCCCTGGACCTCTGCGGCGCGACGCGCTGAAGCAGCCTTACACCGATGCCCAGGTCACCGCTTACTTCGAGCTCGTGGCGCATCAGGCCACCCCCGAACGCATCGCCAGGCTCAACGGTCTTCTGTGCCTCGGGCTCGGGGCGGGGCTCGACGCGCCCGACATGCGACTCGTCTGTGGAGACGATGTCATAGAGCGCTCGGGGGGCGTCGTGGTGGTGGTGCGCGGGGCCAAGGCGCGCGTCGTGCCTGTGCTCGAGCGCCACCGTCGCGCCCTGTGGCGCTCGGCGACTGTTGCCGGGGAGGGCTTCATCGTCGGAGGCGACGACCCGTCGCGCAAGAACGTCACCTCGCCGCTTCTCTCTACCTTGGAGGTGGGACGACTCGACCGCCTCGAGGTCGGGCGCCTGCGCGCCACGTGGCTCGCCTTCCATGCCCAGAACTTGGGGCTGGTCGCCCTGGTGCACGCGGCGGGGCTCACAAGCTCGTCGCGCCTCATCGAGCTGGCTGCGGCGCAGCCCCTCGGAGACGAAGCGGCCATGGTGAGCCTGCTTGGTGGGAGCCCGTGACCGATGCCGAGAGGCTTCGGCGCATCGAGGATGTGGTGGACGCCTCGGGCCAGGCGCCGGCGATCGAGATCCGCCTGCCGAGCGGCGGTCGGCCTCGCCAGCTGAGCGCTCGGTCACTGCTCGTCGGCATGCTGCTCGCCACCGCCGATGACCGTCCACTCCAGCTCGTGCGCGTGCATGAGGCGCTCACCGCGTTGGGTCACAGCGACATGGAGCGTCTGGGCGTGGTGGTGGTGTGGCGAAGAGGACCGCACCTGCTCACCTATCGCCAAGTGGAGCGCACCTTTTGCATCGTGGCGGCGATGTTGGACGTCTCTGCATCGGCGCTCTTCTCGGTCGTGGACGCACTGGTGGAGGCGAGCGTGCCGCCACCGTGGAAAGACGCCACCACGTCGTACTCGGTGGACTGGACCGATCACGCCAGCTGGAGCAAGCCGGCCGCCAAAGACAGCTTCGAAACTGCGACAGATACTGACGCCGGCTGGGGGCACCGCAAGGCCCACGCCCCGGGCGACAAGGACCAGCTGTTCTTCGGCTACTACGCCCAGGCCGTGGTCATGGCGCCCGAGGAGGAGGGCCCCAAAGTCCCCGAGCTCGTCCGGCGCATCACCCTCGACCCCCCACGTGTCGACCCGGCCACCCAGATGGCCGGGCTGCTGCGCTCCATGGCCGCCTCGGGCGTGGCGGTCAAAGACGTGCTGGCGGACTCCGGGTATGCGCATCGATCGGCTGAGCGCTGGGCCACGCCCCTGCGCCTTATCGGAGTCCGCCTCATCCAGGACCTCCATCCCCACGACCGGGGCCAAAAAGGTGCCTTCGACGGGGCGGTGTGCGCCAGCGGATCGCTGTACTGCCCGGCGACACCGGGTCCGTTGCTCGCCCTCGGGCCGTCGTCGCGGCGAGCCTCGACTGAGGATCTCGCTGCCCATGACGAACAGACCGCCGAGCTCACCCGGTGGCGCCTGTCGCCTGTCACTGCCGATGACGCAGACGGCTATCACCGCGTGGCCTGTCCGGCCGCACAAGGCAAGCTCCGCTGCCCGTTGAAGCCCGCCTCGATGGCGCTTGGCTTCGACCGCCCCGAGGTCACCGACCCACCGGTCGAACCACCCCGCTGTTGTGCTCAGGCGACGATCACCGTGCCACCATCGGTCAACGCCAAGAATCGCCAGAAGTATCCCTACCCAAGCGCGCAGCACCGCCAGTCCTACGCGCGTCGCACCGGATCAGAACGCGCCTTCGCCACATTGAAGGACTCTTCGTCGACCGACGTCCGCCGCGGCTCGTGCCGCATGATGGGGCGCACGAAGAACCTTATGATGCTCGCCGGCGCCGTGGTGGTGCGCAACATGCGAATCATCGACAGCTTCGAGGCGGCGCGCGCCGACGACGAGCGGCGGACAAATCACGGCCAGCCGATCAAGACACGTCGTCGTCGCCGCAATCCGCTGGCACAGCTGACGGTCCACGACGACGTCGCCACCAGGGGGAGCCCCGACACCGGCTGAGGGGCCGTGAGCACCTTGGATTCCGTGCAGCCTGTCCGACGCGCTCCAATCCTCGTTCATCTGAGTATCCGGTCGTGGCGCAGGGAGTCCAGGCGATCACTGCAACTCACCGACCGCCCGAGGATCTGAGGGTTCGGCTTCACATCGAAAGCAACACACCCTTATGTGAAGATGGGACCGGTCTTCAGTGAAGACCATGGAGTGGGCGCTGAGGGACTCGAACCCCCGACCTGCTGGTTGTAAGCCAGCTGCTCTAACCAGCTGAGCTAAGCGCCCGTAGTGCCAATCTACCCGGGGCGCCTCCGCTGCCTCGGCCGAAGGCGACGTCGCGCCCGTTTGCTGTCGTCATGGCCGCCCGTTGCCCACCGACAGTGCGACGTCGTACCCCGTGGTGCCATGATGGGACGCGTCGGGCTGGCGTCGAGAGGGGTGGCAGATGTTCTCAACGATCGTGGTGGGTACCGACGGGTCCGATTCGGCCGCCGGAGCCGTGGCCCTGGCCGTCGATCTGGCACAACGCAGTGGCGCCACCCTTCACGTCGTGTCGGCCTACAAGGACGCCTTGACGTCGGTGAGCGTGGCGCACGTCGGCGCCGTGGTGGTGCCCGACAGCAGCGAGACGGCCGCCGCTCTGAAGAGCGCCAGCGAGGAGATGCTGGCCGAGGTGGCCAAGGAGACCGGGGACGTCCCCGTCAAGACCCATGCCGTGGCGGGCCCACCGGCCGAGGTCTTGATCGGCGTGGCGGAGTCGGTCGGCGCTGATCTGATCGTCGTCGGCTCCAAGGGGATGAAGGGCGCTCGGCGGCTGATCGGCTCGGTCCCCAACAGCGTGGCGCACCGCGCCCCCTGCCACGTCATCATCGCCAAGACCTACTGACGCGCCACGCCGACAAACGATCCGGCGTCACTGCTCGCCTCCGAACACCCAACGGGTGGGAGAGCCGGTGAAATCGGCTTCGTCGAGGCTGAGGACCCGGCGCGGCTCGAGTCGGAAACAGGCGTTCTCGGTGAAGAACGCCACCGCCAGGTCGGTCTCGTATTTGGCATTGACGAGTGCGGTGAATCGCTCGATGACCGAGGCGTCCGTGACGCGTTCGACCACACCTTCGACGACCACGGGCCGCCGGGGATTGTCGGTGGTGAGCACAGCGCGCCGCTCGGCCGCGATGTTCTTCATCTTGCGCGACTGGGGGCTCGAGCTGAACCACGCCGCACGGCCTTTCCACACGGCCCACACCGGCATGATGTGGGGGCCGCCGTCGGGGTGGCACCGTGGCCAACCAGTAATCGTGTGATTGCACCAGGCGCTGCTCGGCCCATGTCCAGGGCAACAGGCCATGGCCTTCGTCGGGGCCGGCGATGCCGTAGCCGGGCATGTACGGACGGGTTGCGACGGGCTCGGACATGGCGATTCCTTCCTGGGCCGCTCTCACCCTGATGATCTCCCATCATGGCGTCGAGTGGGCGGCCCTCGGACCACGGCCGCGCGTCGGCGCGGCACCGATGTCGATCCACGCGAGACTCGGGACGTGGGGGTCGACTTCGGCAGGACGGCGCGGGACTACGCCGCGCACCGTGCCGGGTTCCCCAAGGAGCTCTTCGACCGCCTGGCAGCGATGGGGATCGGCCGCTCCGGGCAACGCCTGCTCGATCTGGGAACCGGCACCGGCACCCTGGCCCGGGGATTCGCCCGGCGCGGCGCCTCGGTCATCGGTGTCGACCCGTCCGAGCCGATGCTCGTCGAGGCTCGGCGCCTGGCTCTGGAGCAAGGCGTCGTGGTCGACTACCGCGTGGGCCGCGCCGAGGACATCGACGCGCTCGATGGTGCCTTCGACGTCGTGACCGCCGGCCAGTGCTGGCACTGGTTCGACCGCCCGGTGGCCGCGGCCGAGTGCAGGCGGGTGCTGGTCGCCGGCGGGGCCCTGGCCATCTGTTACTTCGACTGGCTCCCACTTCCGGGCAACGTCGTCGCCGCCACCGAGACCCTCATCCTCGAGCACAACCCGGAATGGCCCCTGTCGGGGGGATTGGGCATGTACCCGCTGTGGACCCTCGACGTAGGCGAAGCCGGGTTCACCGGGCTCGAGACGTTCTCCTTCGACGTGGAGATTCCCTACAGCCACGACGCCTGGCGTGGTCGGATCCGCGCCAGTGCCGGCGTGGCGGCGTCACTCCCCCCTGACGCCGTGGCGGCCTTCGACCGCGAGCTGGCGGTCCTCCTCGAACGGGACTTTCCCAACCAACCACTGGCGGTCCCCCACCGGGTGTGGGCCCTGGTGGCACGGGCCCCGGGCTGAGGGTGGCGCCGACGGCGTCACTCGTCGGGACTGTTTCCCAGGTGCCACCCTCCGCAGGTGTCGCACGCGTAGACGGCGAGATCGGCGCCGTGGTCGAGTCGATAGCTGAAGGCGGCGCGGTTGGCGTCGTCTTCGGACCCGAAACGCGTCTTGGGCTGGCCGTCGGCCCGGTAATGCGGCAGTCGGACAGGGCGGGGCGATCCCTGGCGGCGAACCCTGCGCCTGCTGGCCATCACGACGCCGGATCGGTGACGCCGTGGTCCGGGGACCGGGCCGCGTCCTCGAGCTGGCCCCGCAGTCCCGCCGTGGCCGCCGCCACGACGGCCCGACGGGCGCCGGGGTCCTGGGTCACCAGGGCGCGTCCTTGGAGCTCGCCGATGACGGCCCCGGCTTCCTGGCACACGAGCATGGCGCCCAGGTAGTCCCAGGGGGCGAGCGAGGCGCGGGTCCCCACCACGAAGGCGTCGATCGTCCCGTCGGCCACCGCGCACAGCTCGAGCGCGGCCGCACCGAAGGCCCGGAACTGGGCCCACCCCAGATGGCGGTGGGGCATGCCCGAGATCGCCACGATGGCCTCGCGCAGCACCTCGCACCCCGAGGGCGCCACTCGGGTCGTCCCCCGCCACGCGCCCGCTCCCCGGACGGCGTGGTAGCGCACCCCGTTGGCGAGGTTCGCCACCACCGACACCCGGGGACCGGCGGCGTCGAGCACGCAGATGCTCGAGGCGTACCACGGGATGCCCCGCGAGGCGTTGGTGGACCCGTCGACGGGGTCGACCACGGCCACCAATTCCGAGCCGGGGCGATGCACGCCGCTCTCCTCGGATACCACCCCGATCCCCGCCTCGGCCAGCACCTCGAGGACGGCCCGATCGGCGGTGAGGTCGATGGCGTACTGCCCGGGTCGGTCCCCTCTCGGCCGCCAGTCCTGGACCGGCGCCAGGGCGACGGGCACGGCGTCGACCACCCGGTGACACAGCGCCAGGAGGGCGTCGTCGTCCATGAACCGGACCCTACCGGCACCAGGCCGGCCCGACGGGGCGTTGGTGCCGAGCCGGTAGCCTCGTCGCCGTGGCCGTCATCGACGTCGCGGGGTATGTGGCGGATCTGAAGGACCACTCGGACCATCACGGTTTCCACGTCCACGACGAGCGGCATTTCGTGGAGACCTACTCTTTGCGCCAGACCTGGGAAGTGGACCTGCACCCCGAGGAGGGATGTGGCGGGCCGCTAGACCTGCACCTCGCACTCGAGGTCGATCCCAGGACGCTGTTGTCGTTCGAAGACGCCGTCGTCGACCTCCCCGAGGACGCCGAGCCTCCCGACGAGTACCACTTCCCGTTGACCTTCACCTGGGGCCTCCCGCCGCTCCCCCACGGCCCCGACCTGCTGCGCCTGGCCATCGACCTCGCTGGGGTGGGGGGCATCGACCTCCCCCTCGAGGTGTCGGCCATCGACTCCTTCGCCTCGGCCACCGACGCCCCCGAGCGCCGTCTGTCGATCGTGGCCCGCTACCCGGTGTCGCTGGCCCGGGTCCTCGGAGGCGAGGAGCTGCTGTGCGAGGTGTTCGACCGCTGTCTGGCGGTGAGCCGGTATCTCCTCGACGCCGCCCCGGGGTGGCTCGACGGATGACCTGTCGCCGCTCCCCGCGGCGGGGAGCCCGCCGTCGGGACCGGCACGGCCTGCCCCGCGCCGGGCGGGCCGCGGTGGCAGTGTGCACCCTGGCGGTGGTGGCGGGGGGCCTGGGCGGATGCGCCAGCCACGACGGCAACGACCTGGCCCGCCAGGCCTGCCAGCACGTCGAGCAGTCCCTCACCCTGTACCGAGCCTCGTTGCACGCCCCGAGCCCGGCCCAGGCGTCGACCCAGCAGGCCCAGGCCTCGAGCCAGCTGCGCGACGCCCTCCCCCTGGCGGCCACCGCCGCCGGTGAAGCCGGGCAGTACCAGGCCCTCATGGCCACACTGTCGGAGAGCGATCACCTGCCCGAGTCGCTGCTGGTCCATGCGCTGGGCGCGCAGTGCGGGGCGGCGGACTCCGACGGCGGCATCAGCCCCACGCCGCCGCCCACCGCCCAGACCCCGGCCACCCGCCCCCCTCCCACCGGGCTCTGATCTCCGTGCCAGGGGCCGAGTTCGAACAACGGGAGCTCCCACAACGGGAGGTCGAACAACGGGAGGTCCGGCAACGGTTCGTGGCGGTGGACTCCCCCACCGGGCGGGTCAACGGGGCGGGCTTCCATCCCTGTCAGGGCGTGTGGCACGCGCCCGCCGGGGCGACACCGAAGACGGCGGTCATCGCCGCGCACTACAGCGTGGACTTCTCGGAGCACTACCTGGCCCCGCGTCTGGCGGCACGGGGCATCGGCTTTCTGGGATGGAACACGCGGTATCGCAACAACGAGAGCTGGTTCTTGCTCGAGCACGCCTTGGTCGACCTGGGAGCGGGGGTCCGCTGGCTGCGTGACGAGGCCGGTGTCGACACGGTGGTGCTCCTGGGCAACTGCGGGGGCGGATCCCTCATGGCCGCGTACCAGTCCCAGGCCTCTGCTCCCACGCTCGAGCCCGAGGGCGCCGGGCCGACAGTGCGCGCCGCCCTGGAGGATTTGGCGCCGGGTGACCTCTACATCTCCTTACAGGCGCATCCCGGGCGGCCCGAGGTCCTCACCACCTGGCTCGACCCGTCGGTCACCGACGAGGCCGATCCCCTGTCACGAGACCCCGGTCTCGACATGTACGACGCCGACCACGGGCCGCCGTATACCGACGAATTCGCAGCCCGGTACCGACAGGCCCAGGTGGAGCGCAACCACCGCATCACGCGCTGGGTGGACGCCGAGCTCGAGCGCCTTGCGCACGCCGGCGCCTACGACCGGAACTTCAACGTGCACCGCACGTGGGCGGACCTGCGTTTCATGGACCCGGCCCTCGACGGCTCGGAACGCCCGGCCAGACGGTGCCTCGCCGGCGACCCGGCGTGGGCCAATGCCAGCCCGTTCGGCATCGCGGCGAGCAGCTCGTTGCGGACGTGGTCGTCGATGTGGAGCCTGCGCGACTCGCAGTGCCGGGGTGCTCCGCACCTGCCGCGCATCACGGTCCCCGCCCTCGTGGCCCAGAGCACCGCCGATGTGAGCGTGTTCCCCTCTGACGCCCGCAGCATCTTCGACGCCCTGGGCTCGACCGACAAAGAGCTCGTGTGGCTCGCCGGTGACCACTACCTGGCGTCGCCCGACGATGCCCGAGACGGCGTGGCCGAGCTCATCGCCGACTGGGTCACGGCCCACCGGGCCTAGCCCGCGGCCCGGACGCGGCACCGGGGCCCCGAAGGCCCCGGCACCACGGACTCGATCACACCCGGCGGCGGCCCGCCCGGAGAAACCGCTCAGACCGTGGGGCTGAAGCCCGCCGGGAGGTTGATGGACTTCTTCTCGAGGAACAGCTCGAGACCGTCGGGGCCGAACTCGCGTCCCATGCCCGACTCCTTGTACCCACCGAAGGGGGTGGAGAAGTCGATGGGGATGGCGCTGTTGAGCATGTAGGTCCCGGTCCGCACGCCTCGGGCGACCTTGAGGCCGCGCTCGGGGTCGTTGGTGTAGACCGATCCGCACAGCCCGTAGCTCGAGTCGTTGGCGATCGACACCGCCTCGGCGTCCCCGCCGTCGTAGGGGATGATCGCCAGCACGGGCCCGAAGATCTCCTCCTGGGCGATGCGCATGGAGTTGTCGACGTTCACGAAGACGGTGGGCTCCACGAACCAGCCCTTGTCGATGCCGGCCGGACGACCCCCGCCCACGGCCACCTTGGCGCCCTCTTCTTGGCCGAGCTTGATGTAGCCCTCCACCCGGTCGCGCTGACGTTCGGCCACGAGCGGGCCCACCTCGACGGCGGGGTCGAGAGGGTCGCCCACCTTCATGGCCGACACCGACTCGACGATGGCGTCGACGACCTCCTGGTAGCGGTCGCGGGGGGCGAGGATCCTGGTCTGGGCGATGCACGCCTCGCCGTTGTTCATGAGGGCGTTGGGGAGCAGCATGGGCAGGGCCTCGGCCAGGTTCACGTCGTCGAGGAGGACCGCAGCCGACTTCCCACCCAGCTCCAGGCTGAAGCGCTTGAGCTGCTCGCCGCAGATGCCGCCGATCTTCTTGCCGGCCACGGTGGAGCCCGTGAACGAGACCTTGTTGATCCCGGGGTGACGCACCAGGTGCTCTCCCACCTCACGGCCGGCGGGGAGCACACTCAGCACGCCCTTGGGCAGGCCCAGCTCCTCGAACACCTCGGCCAGCCGGAAGGCGTCGAGGGGGGTCTCGGGGGCGGGCTTGAACACCACCGTGCATCCCGCCACGAGCGCGGGGGCGAGCTTGGCCGCGGCGATGAACATCGGCACGTTCCAGGGGCTGATCGCTCCCACCACGCCCACGGGCTCCTTGGCCACGAGCACCTCGCCCATGAGGCCCTGGCGCACCTCGTCGAACTGGAACGTCGACGCCAGCCCGGCGTAGTAGTCGAGGATCATGGTGGGGGCGAATACCTGGGCCATGGTGCCCCACGCCACGGGCGATCCCATCTCCATGGTGATGAGCTCGGCGAAGCCCTGCATGTCGGCCTGGATGGCCTGGGACACCTTGGTCAGGATCTCGGCGCGCTCGGTCGGGGCCATGCGGGGCCACGGGCCGTTGTCGAAGGCGTCACGGGCCAAAGCCACGGCCTTGTCGACGTCGGCTTCGGTGGCGTCGGGGACGCGCCCCACGACCTCCTCGGTCGTCGGGTTGATCACATCGATGGTGCCGGTCCCCGCAGGGCTCACCCATTCGCCACCGATGAACAGCCGGTCGTAGGACTTCACGTTCCCCTCCTCAAAAGTGAAACCTGTTTCCCCGATGCTATCGATCCGCCCCGGGGTCCGACAGCCCGGGCGACCCCCCGGACGCGTGCCCGGGCCCCCTGCCCCGGCGCCTGCCTCAGGGCCTCCTGAGGGCGTTCCCCGGGGCGTCTCGGACTATCCCGCCGCCGCGACGAAGGACCGGGGGGCCTTGACCGGGGGAGCGGAGCCGATGGCGGAGAAGGCCAGGTCCACTTCCAGGCGCTGGCGGCCGACCACGGCGGTGATGACCTCCCCGGTGACCGCACCGTCGCGCACCACCGCGGTGAGCTGCGGCGACGACAACCTCGACGTGGTCACCCCCAGCACGGTCCTCAGGAGCTGGTGGAGATCAGCGGGCGAGAAACGGTAGCGGTCGCCGCGGCGCGAGACACCGGTGGCGCCGGCCGCCCCCCGCAGCGGGGACATGATCGTCCCCACGGCCCGGGCCCCGAGGCCCGTGGTGGCAGCGAGCTCGGTCCACTGCGAGCCCGTCTTTCGAAAGCCCCGGTCGCCGACGACGATGACCGAGGCGTTGCCACCGTTGCGGTCCACCTCGGTCTCTTCGACCGAGGTGGGAGCCTGGTACACCACGAGGAAGGCCACCGTCCCCACAGGCGCGCCGCCCGCGGCCGACGCGCCCGGCGACGTGACGGTGGTGACGGAGTTGATGTCTTTGAGGATGAACCCCGACGCGGACATGGTCGTCTGGGCCGCCATGCGGAGCTGCTCCTCGGCCAGCGGCTGGGCGCTCGACAACGACAGCGCCACGCCCCCGGCGACGAGGATGGTGAACGCCCCGAGGAGGACGAAGGGCAGGGCCCGCGTTGACGTCGGCACGACGGAGCGGCGCGTTCAGCCGGTCGGAGGCGTCTTGGGTACGGCCTGGTCGCGCAGGCGCGTCGCCAACCACGCCAGGCTCTGGGTTCCCGCCATGGCGTCTTCCCACCCGGCGAGCACCTCCTCCATGCGGTCGCGCGTGGGGATCCACCCCACCACCGCCACCGTGACGGCGTCGAGGGGCAGCGACCCCGAGAAGGCATCGCCGAAGGGATCCTCGCTCATGCGCGCCGCGGGCTCGCGCATCACGTACAGCTCGCCCGTGTCGGCCACCCACGACACCTCGTGACGCACGCCGTCACCGTCGTGCCACTCCGTGCCGAGCTCGATCTCCTCGGAGCGACGCCGACGTTCGTCGGCTTGGTAGAACTCCTCGATGTTCATGACCCTCCCGTCGGTGTCCCGAACACGATCAGCGTGGGGCCGGGAGGGATCGAACCTCCGACCCAGGGATTATGAGTCCCCTGCTCTGACCACTGAGCTACGGCCCCTTTTTCCGTCTCCGGTACCAGTCCGGCATCCGTCCGGCACCCCTCCGCCTGCCGGCCGGGTCGGAGCGATCAGCGTAGCGGGAGCGCCGACGAAGCAGTCCGACGGCGACGGGAGCCGCCATCGCGTGTGTGGCTCCGGGGGAGAGACTCGAACTCTCAACCTAGCGGTTAACAGCCGCTTGCTCTGCCAGTTGAGCTACCCCGGAATGGCACCGCACAGGTTGGGCGCCGGTCGGGCAACGATAGCAGCGAGGTTCGTCAGGCCTCGTCGAGAAAATCTCGCAACGGTTGGGCCGCATTGGGGTGGCGGAGCTTGGCGAGCGTCTTCGCCTCGATCTGGCGGATCCGCTCCCGGGTGACGCCGAAGGCCTTGCCCACTTCCTCGAGGGTGCGCACCCGACCGTCCTCCAACCCGAAGCGCAGTTCCATGACCTCGCGTTCGCGCTTGGGCAGTGTGGCCAGCGCGTCGCGCACGGCCTCGTGCAACATCGACCGTGTGGCGGCATCGTCGGGGACCTCCGCACCTTGGTCCTCGATGAGGTCCGACAAGCTGAAGTCCTCTTCGTCGCCCATGGGTTGCTCGAGCGAGACGGTGTCCTGGTTGATGCGCTGGATCTCGCGCACGCGCTCGATGGGGAATTCCACCCGACTGGCGATCTCTTCGACGGTGGGCTCGCGGCCGAGCTCCTGCAGGAGTTGGCGCTGGACGCGCACGACCTTGTTGATCGTCTCGACCATGTGCACGGGGATGCGGATGGTGCGGCCCTGGTCGGCCAGAGCGCGGGTGATGGCCTGGCGGATCCACCACGTGGCGTAGGTCGAGAACTTGAAGCCCTTGGTGTAGTCGAATTTCTCGACGGCCCGCATGAGGCCGAGGTTCCCCTCCTGGATCAGGTCGAGGAAGGCGAGGCCGCGGTTGCGGTAGCGCTTGGCGATCGAGACCACGAGTCGGAGGTTGGCCTCGATGAGTGCCTCTTTGGCCTGCTGTCCCCGCCGGACCTGCATCCGGAGCCGGGTGCGCTCCTCGGAGGGGATCTTGCGGGTGCCGGCCGCCTCGTGCCGGGCCGTCTCCTCTGCCGCGTCGTTCCCGGCCTCGATGCGCTTGGCCAACTCGACTTCGAGCTCGCCGGTGAGGAGGGGGACCTTGCCGATCTCCTTGAGATAGGTGTGGACAGGGTCCGCGGCGGTGCCGCCGCTGTGATCGGGCGACGAGTACGACGCGATGCGGCCCCGACCGGGCCGTGGCGTCTGGCGGTCCATGACCTCGTCGACGGGCTCGCGCTTGAAGGCGCGTCGTTTCAACCGCTGCAGGGGCCCGTCACCCTCGTCAGCGCTGTCGCCTTCCGCCGCGGGCTCGGCGCCGGGCTCGACCACGGCCAGGTTGCCCGGGAGACCCTCCACGACCTCCTCGGCCACCACTTCGGCGACGGCTTCGGCCACGGCTTCTTCGAGCACCACGGGTGCGGCGCCGTTGCGGGTCTGCTCGACGTATTCGATGCCTTCTTCGCGCACGCGCAGCACCACGTCTTCGATGACGTCGTGGGTGAGCTCCACCGCTTGGAGCACCAGGATCAGATCGTCCTGGGTGAGATAGCCGCGCCGACGACCGACGGAGAGCAACGTCTCGAAGCCTTCGACCGCCACGCCTTCGGGAGGCGGACGGAGGGATCCGGCCGGTTGGTGAACCTCACTCATTCGTGTCGTCCCTTCCGATGAGCCAGGCTAGCAATCGGTCTGCGGCCGCGAGGCAACGATCGCCGTCGTCGAGTTCGTCGAGGTCATGGCGTACGCGTGCGATCACGGGCGCCACCACGCCCACCGTGTTGGGCGACAACCGGGTCTGGGCTTCAGCCACGGCGAGGGCCCGTCGCGAGGCGTTGCGCACCAGAGTCACCACCACGTCATCGGCATCGGTGGCCGGTTCCTCAACTGCCAGGCGCCGGAGGAGGCTGGCCACCCGGGGATCGTGGTCCTCAGCGGCCTCGACCGCCTCGTGCAGGTCTTCGGACCCGGTGAGCGCCTCGAAGGCGGCACGCTGGAGCTCGTCGGGGAACAGGACCGCCTCCAACCGGTCGGCCACACGCTCGGGTCGGTGCACGGCCAGGCGCAGGGCCTCGAGCCCGGGCCGGGAGATGTCGGCTCCGCCCCCCCGGCCCCGCTCGGTGGCGGGCGTCCGCCCGTCGGTGGCACGCCCCGATCCGCCGTTCTCGGTCCGGCCCGGCCGTGCGCCGTTGGTGCCCCCCGGTTCGCTGCGTGCCTGGCGCGCCACGCGCCCGGCTAGTGCCCGCAGGGCATCGGGCTCGAGGCGGCACCGGTCGGCGACGAGCATCAGGTACTGGTCGCGCACCAGTTCGTTGGGATGCTCGGCGATGACCGTCATGGCCGCCTCGGCCGCTTTGGCCCGCCCCTCGGCCGAACGCAGGTCGGCTGACTGCAGCACCCGGTCCACCCGGAAGGCGAGGAAGGGCTGGGCATCGGCGATGGCGGCCCGCAGTGCCTCGGGGTTGTTCCGGGCCAGGTCGGCGGGATCGGCGCCGGGGGGCAGGGCGGCCACGGCCACGTCCACCTCGTGATGGCGCTCCCATTCGTAGACGCGGCCGGCACCTTCTTGGCCGGCGGCGTCGGCGTCGTAGGCCAGGACGACGCGTCGGGCGAAGTTGCGCAACAGGCGGAAGTGCTCCTCACCGAGTGCTGTCCCACAGGTGGCGACCGCTCGGGGCATCCCCGCCACGAAGAAGGCGATGACGTCGGTGTACCCCTCGCACACGATGACCTCGCCGTTCTCGATGACATCGTGCTTGGCCCAGTTGAGCCCGTACAGGGTGCGGCGCTTCGAGTAGATCGGACCGTCCTGGGAGTTCTTGTACTTGGGGCCCACCGGTGCCGAGGCACCGAGCTCACCGCCCACCGGCGCAGGCAGGATGCGACCACCCAGGGCGATGGGCTTGCCGGAGGTGTCGAAGATGGGGAAGACGACGCGCGCCCGGAACGCATCTTGTGGGCGCCCTCGTCGGTTGACGAAGCCGAGACCCGATTCGGTGAGCACCGGGGTGGACACCTTCAGATGCTTGGCCAGCGCATCCCAGTCGTCGGGGGCCCACCCCAGGCGAAACGTCCGCACGATGTCGCCGTCGTAGCCGCGCGAGCGCAGGTAGTCGCGCGCCGGCCCGGCGTCGGGGGCCGAGAGGAGCCGCTCGTGGTAGAAGTCGACGGCCTTGGCCATGGCCTCGTGCAGGGGGGCCCGTCGCTGGCGGTCGGCGGTGGCGGACGGGTCTTCGGTGATGGTGATCCCGCTGCGCTCGGCCAGGCGCCGCACGGCTTCGACGAAGTCGACGTGCTCGATCTCGCGCACGAACGTGATGGCGTCCCCCGACTGCTGGCACCCGAAGCAGTGGAACACACCCATCTCGGCGTTCACGCTGAAGGAGGGGGTCTTCTCCTGGTGGAAGGGGCACAGTCCCACCCAGCGGGTGCCCTGTTTCTTGAGCGCGGCGTGTTCGCTGATGAGGGCCACGATGTCGGTGGCGGCCCGCACCCGGACGACGTCCTCGTCAAGGATGGCCACACTCGGACGGTACCGCGCCGGAGTATCGGCGTGAACGGGGTACGCGACCGGGTCCGCTACCTGGCCCTTGATCGCTTCTTCGCCGTCGGGGCCCTCCGGGCGGGTGCTCTCCCGACGGTCTTGCGGACCGTCGTCTTGCGGGCTGCCGTCTTGCGGGCTGCCGTCTTGCGGGCTGCCGTCTTGCGGGCGACGGTCTTTTTCGCCGGGGCACGCTTCTTCGCCGCCGAGGCGCGCCCGGCCGGTTTGCGGGCCGGGGCGGGTGTGTTCTTCGCCGGGGCGCGCTTCTTCGCCGCTGCGGCGCGCGTGGCCGGCTTGCGGGCCGGGGCGGCCGTGGCCGCGCTGTTCAGCACCACCTGGGCGGCCGAGAGCCGGGCGATGGGGACGCGGAAGGGCGAACAGCTCACGTAGTCACATCCCGCCTCGGCGAAGACGGTGATGGACTCGGGATCGCCCCCGTGTTCACCGCACACGCCGATCTTGAGCGAGGGTCGAGTGGCACGACCGCGCGTCACGCCGAGTCGCACGAGCTCGCCGACGCCGTCGGCGTCCACGATCTCGAAGGGGTTGTGCTTGAGAAGCCCCTTCTCCAGGTAGGCGGACATCATCCGGCCTTCGACGTCGTCGCGACTGAAGCCGAACGTCATCTGAGTGAGGTCGTTGGTCCCGAACGAGAAGAAGTCCGCCACCTCGGCGATCTCAGCCGCCCGCAGGGCAGCACGCGGCGTCTCGATCATGGTGCCGATGAGCACCTCGAGCCGACGCCGCACCGAACGACCCGACGACGCCAGGGTGGCGGTGACCGCCTCCTCCACCCATCCCCGGGCCAATGCCAGTTCCTCGCGCGTCACGGTGAGGGGGATCATGATCTCGATGACCGGCTTGCCGCCGTCGGCCACCCGCTGGACGGCGGCTTCCATGAGCGCCCGCACCTGCATCGAGTAGAGACCGGGCTTGATGACACCCAGGCGCACTCCTCGCGTGCCCAACATGGGGTTGTACTCGTGCCATTGCTTGGCCGCCTCGAACAATTTCTGTTCCTCGGCGTCGAGCCCGACGGTCGCCTCCTTGATGGCCAGCTCGCTTGTGTCGGGAAGGAATTCGTGCAGGGGAGGGTCGAGCAGGCGGACGGTCACCGGAAGCCCGTCCATGGCCTCGAGGATCTCGATGAAGTCGGCGCGCTGCGCCACGCGAAGCTCCTCGAGCGCGGCGTCCTCGGCCGCGGTGTCCTCGGCCAGGATCATGCGGCGGACGATGGGCAGGCGGTCCTCGGCGATGAACATGTGCTCGGTCCGACACAGCCCGATGCCCTCGGCCCCCATGCGGCGGCCGTTGGCGGCGTCGGGGCCGTTGTCAGCGTTGGCGCGCACCTTGAGGTGGCCCTTGCGGATGACGTCGGCCCAGCCGAGCAGGATCTCGAATTCCTCCGAGGCCTTGGCTTCGGCCAGCTCCACCTGACCCAGGACGACCTCGCCCGCGGTGCCGTCGAGGGAGATCCAGTCCCCTTCGTTGACCACGGTGGCGCCCACGCTGAAGGACCGGCCCGTGATGCGGAGCTTGTCGGCTCCCACTACGGCGGGCTTGCCCCAACCCCGGGCCACCACCGCGGCGTGCGACACGAGGCCGCCCCGGGCCGTGAGGATTCCCTCGGAGGCGAGCATCCCGTGCACGTCCTCGGGCGAGGTCTCGCTGCGCACCAGGATGACCCGCTCACTGCGCTCGGCCGCTGCCGCGGCGTCGTCGGCGGTGAGATACACACGCCCCACCGCCGCGCCCGGGGACGCACCCAGTCCCTTGGTGAGCACGCTGTGGCCCGTGCCCGCGAACTGGGGATGCAGGACCTGCTCGAGGTGCTCGGCGGTCACCCGCTGCACCGCCTCGGCGCGCGTGAGGCGGATACCGGGGTCGGTGGTCATCTCCACCGCCATGCGCAGCGCGGCGCGCCCCGTGCGCTTGCCCACGCGGGTCTGCAACATCCAGAGCTTGCCCTGCTCGATGGTGAACTCGGTGTCACACATGTCGCGGTAGTGGCGCTCGAGCCGGACGAAGATGGCCACCAGCTCGGCATGGATCTTGGGGAACTTGTCCTTCAATGCCGACAGCGGCTCGGTGTTGCGGATGCCGGCCACCACGTCTTCGCCCTGGGCGTTGACCAGGAAGTCGCCGTACTCCCCCTTGGCGCCCGTGGCCGGGTCGCGGGTGAAGCCCACGCCGGTCCCCGACCGGTCGTCGCGGTTGCCGAACACCATGGCCTGGACGTTCACGGCGGTGCCGAGGTCGTGGGCGATGCCCTCGTGGTCGCGATAGGCGATGGCGCGCGGGCCGTTCCAGGAGCCGAACACGGCTTCGATGGCGCCGCGGAGCTGGGCGTCGGGGTGCTGGGGGAAGTCCGCGCCGGTGTGGTCCCTGATGATCTGCTTGTACGCGAAGACCAGGACGTGGAGCTGCGACACCGGGACATCGGCGTCAGTCGCCGCACCCGAGCGCTCCTTGGCCTCGTCCAGCAGGGTGTCGAAAGGCTCGCCGGGGATGCCCAGCACGATGCGCCCGTACATCGACACGAACCGTCGGTACGAGTCATAGGCGAAGCGCTCGTCGTCGGTCTGCTTGGCCAGGCCCTGCACCGACTCGTCGTTGAGCCCCAGGTTGAGGACCGTGTCCATCATCCCCGGCATGGAGAACTTGGCGCCGGAACGGACGCTCACGAGGAGCGGGTCGACGGGGTCGCCGAGGTGCTTGCCCATCTTCTTCTCGAGGCGGGCCCGGGCCCGCTTGACCTCGGCCGTCAGGCCGTCGGGCCAGCCGCCCTCCATGTAAGCCCGGCAGGCGTCGGTGCTGATGGTGAAGCCGTGCGGCACCGGGAGGCGCAGCACCGAGGTCATCTCTGCCAGGTTGGCCCCCTTGCCGCCGAGGAGGTCCTTCAGCTCCATGGGCGGCCGGCGATGCGCTTGGTCGAAGTCGTAGACGAACGGCATGGGGGCTCCTGGCCGTGCCGCGAGCGGCACGCGTGGCGGTTCAAGGACCCCACGATGCTACCGGCCGTGCTGGGGACGCTCAGCGGCGCAGACGCCCGGCGATCTCCTCGGCGAGGCCCTCGATCGGCACTCGCACCTGCTCGGTCGTGTCGCGGTCTCGTACCGTGACCGCACCGTCTTGCAGAGAGTCGAAGTCGACGGTCACGCAGTAGGGCGTGCCCACCTCGTCCTGGCGACGGTAGCGCCGGCCGATGGACTGGGTGGTGTCGAAGTCACACACCGCCACGGGCTGGAGGAGCCCCAGCACTTGGCGCGCCAACGGCATGAGCTCGTCCTTCTTCGACAACGGCAGCACCGCCACCTGGTAGGGCGCCAGCCGGGGGTCGAGGTGCAGCACGGTGCGGTTCTCCCCGCCCACCTCGTCCTCGTCGTAGGCCGAGAGGAGAAAGGCCATCATGGTCCGCGTGGCCCCGGCGGCGGGCTCGATGACGTAGGGCACGTAGCGCTCACCCGTGGACTGCTCGAAGTACTCGAGCTTCTCGCCCGACTTGGCGGCGTGGGCCTTGAGGTCGAAGTCGGTGCGGTTGGCGATGCCCTCGAGCTCGTCCCACCCCCACGGGAAGAGGAACTCCACGTCGGCGGTGGCGGTCGAGTAGTGCGAGAGCTCGTCGGACTCGTGATGGCGCAGTCGGAGCTTCGACTCGGGGATGCCGAGGTCGAGGTACCAGCGCATGCGCTCCTCGAGCCAGTACTGGAACCACGTGTCGGCCTCGTCGGGAGGGACGAAGTACTCCATCTCCATCTGCTCGAACTCGCGGGTCCGGAACACGAAGTTCTGGGGCGTGATCTCGTTGCGGAACGACTTGCCCACCTGGGCGATGCCGAAGGGCGGCTTCTTGCGCGTGGTGGTGACCACGTTGAGGAAGTTGACGAACATCCCCTGGGCCGTCTCGGGGCGCAGGTAGGCCACGGTGGCGTCCTCCTCCACCGGGCCGGCGAAGGTCTTGAACATGAGGTTGAAGGCGCGCGGCTCGGTGAGGTCCTTCGAGCCACAGTTGGGGCAGACGCCGTCGATCTTGTCGGCGCGCCACCGCTCGTGACAGTTGCGGCAGTCCACCAGGGGGTCGGTGAAGTTGTCGAGGTGCCCCGAGGCCTCCCAGATCTTGGGGCTGGAGAGGATGGCGGCGTCGATGCCCACCACGTCGTCGCGCAGCTGGACCATCGAGCGCCACCAGGCGTCTTTCACGTTGCGCAGCATGAGGACACCCAGGGGGCCGTAGTCGTAGGTGGACCGGAACCCCCCGTAGATCTCGGCCGAGGGGAAGATGAAGCCCCGCCGCTTGGCCAGGTTGACGATCCGTTCCACCAGGTCGGGGTAGCGCGGACCTTCGGGCGCGGCGTTGTCCCCGGTCTGCTCGGTCATGCGACGAGGTTACCGGGCACCTGTGGGCGCCCCATTCCCCTCGGGCACACGCAGTCGCACCGTCACCTCGTTGGCGAGCAGCCGCCCCCGCACCGTGAGCACGGCCCGGTCGCCGCCGCGCTCCACCAACCCGTCGAGATCGGGGTCGTCGGGCACCACCGATGCGGGCACGCCCACCGACGTGCGCAGCGCCAGGGCGAGGCCCTCGAAGGCCGACTGCTCGTCGGTGAGGACCTCGTCGGCCGCGGTGGTGGACCGCCCGCCCTGCACGGCCTCGATGTAGCGCTCGGGCGTCCGGATGTTCCACCACCGCCGCCCGCCCCGGTGCGAGTGCGCCGCGCATCCGATGCCGCGATAGTCCCCTTGGGCCCAGTACAGGCTGTTGTGGCGGCACTCGTCGCCGGGCATGGCCCAGTTCGACACCTCGTACCACCGGTACCCCGCCGCCGACAGTGCCTGGTCCACGCGCTCGTAGCGACGGGCGATGACATCGTCGTCGGGATGGCGCCACGCCTGGCGCGCCAGGGGCGTGCCCGGCTCGACGGTGAGGGCATAGGCGCTCACGTGCCGGGGACGGGGCTCGAGCGCCAGGACACCCTCGAGGGTGGCCTCGATGTCGGCGTCGGTCTCCGAGGCGGCGCCCAGGATGAGGTCCACGCTCACCGACGCCACGCCGGCCTGGGCGGCGAGACCGACCGCCTGCGCCACCTGGGTGGTGCCGTGTCGTCGGCCCAGGCTCTCGAGCACGTGGGGGACCATGGACTGCACCCCGAACGACACCCGGTTCACCCCGGCCTGGCGCCAGCGGGCGAAGCGCGCCGCGGTGGCGTCCTCGGGATTGCACTCCACCGTGACCTCGGCGTCGTCGTCGGTGACCACGGCCTCGAGGATCCGGGCCAGGAGGTCGGGGGGAAGGCGCGACGGCGTGCCCCCGCCCACGTACACGCTGGTGGCCGGGGCCAGGCCCTCGTGGCGGGTGGCGCGCCGCAGCTCGGCCACACACGCCTCGGCATACGCCGTCATGAGGTGGTCGCGGTCGGTCCAGGTGGCGAAGGCGCAGTAGTCACAACGTGACGCGCAGAACGGCACGTGCACGTACACGCCGAACGGTGCCGCCATCTACGCCGTGGGGCTCGAGTGCACGCTGCGCAGGCGCCGGTCCAGATGCGCCTCCATGGCCTCGGTGGCCAGATCGGTGACCTCAGCGGCGAGCGGCCCGTCGGGCTCGGCCAGCGCCGAGGCCAGGCCCCCACCCAGGATGCGCCGCACCAGCTCCAGCGCGGCGGGCGAGATGGAACGGCCCCGCCGGCACGACCGGCACAGGACACCGCCCTCGATGATGTCGAAGGCCACCAGGCCGTCGTGCTCCCCGCACGACACACACTCGTCGACCACGGGCGAGGACCCCTCGAGCGCCAGGACCTTGAGGCAGAAGGCCGGGACCAGGAGCGGGGCGTCGCGCTCGTCGAGGGCGCGCAGGGCTCCCACCACCATGTCGTAGAGGCGGGGATTGGCGTGGCGCTCCTGCGAGAGCTGGTCCGTGACCTCGAGCACGGTGTAGGCCTTGGATACCCGGCCCAGGTCTTCGCGCACGGTCCGGAAGGTGTCGGTGACCTCGGCCTGGTTGACGATGTCGAGTTCCCGCCCCTGCCAGCACAGCATGGTGACGTGACTGAGCGGCTCGAGGCGGGCGCCGAACTTCGACTTGGTGCGGCGCACCCCCTTGGCCACGGCGCGCACCTTGCCGTGTCCCTTGGTGATCATCGTGATGATGCGATCGGCCTCACCGAGCCGCATGGTGCGCAGGACGACGCCCTCGTCGCGATAGAGGCTCACCGCTCCGCATCCTCGGCCTCGTCGGTGTCGGCCTGATGGGTCTCGGGCGGAAGGGGCGAGCGGTCCGGGGTGTGGCGCCCGCCCACGGCGTTGCCCAGCCCGATCATG